>Ga0307990_1000102_pt1 | contig 80116 bp, 70 predicted proteins | sample EllFjometagen129_FD_203168 | JGI IMG/M metagenome (GOLD analysis project Ga0307990, IMG submission 203168) | Marine microbial communities from Ellis Fjord, Antarctic Ocean - #129 | ecosystem: Environmental > Aquatic > Marine > Unclassified | place: Southern Ocean | collected 2014-10-08
ACAGTTGAAGGGCATAGCGGCAAATTAATTTTTGGAGTAATTGGAGATAAAAATGTAGTTGCAATGCAAGGCAGGTTTCATTTTTATGAAAGCAATGATATTTTAAAAGTTATATTTCCTGTTAGGGTAATGAAATATCTTGGAATAAAAACATTACTGGTATCAAATGCAAGCGGCGGTGTAAATCCCAATTTTGAAATTGGTGATATAATGATACTCAATGACCATATAAACTTAATACCAAATCCATTAATTGGAGAACACTATCCTGAATTTGGACCACGTTTTCCTGATATGAGTGAAACTTATAACAAATCACTTATTGCTAAAGCCGAAGAAATAGCTTCTAAACATAATATAAAAATACAGAAAGGAGTTTATACCGCTGTTACAGGACCAACACTTGAAACCCCTTCAGAATATAAATATTTCAGAATTATTGGTTCAGATACTGTTGGAATGTCAACAGTGCCTGAAATTATAGCGGCATGGCAAATGGGAATACCTTGTTTTGCTATTTCAATTATTACCGATTTGGGTGTCCCAGGCAAAATTGTTAAAGTAACCCATGAAGATGTTCAGAAAGTTGCAGAAAAAACAGAACCAAAAATGACCCTTATTATAAAAGAACTTATAGCAGGTATTAATAAATAAACTTCCAATATATATCATTGACATTATATCCTATAAACAATATCAGGTTCAACAATGGGAGAGGAGTTGTTAAGCTGAAACTTTATATAATGTATATTTTGCCCTTTTTCCAAATACTGTAATTCGTAAAATGTTTTTATTGATAGTATTTCATTAAAAATACTTGACTTATATAAATCGTTAGTGTTTTCTAAAATATTCAATCTGTTTTTTTTAATTATTGCAAGAGTATATTCATACAAAAGTTTATTATCTGTTTTAAGATGAATTATACCATTATTTTTAATGATACTCTTATAGGAGTTTAAAAACCTCGAAGATGTTAGTCGCTTTTTTGTTCTATATTTTTTCAATTGAGGGTCGGGAAATGTTATCCAAATTTCATCAACCTCGTTTTCTGATAAAAACGAATTAATAAACTCAATGCGAGTTCGAATAAATACAAGGTTATTTATATTTTTTTCATTAGCTGTTTTAGCTCCCTTCCACATTCTTGCTCCTTTAATATCAATGCCAATAAAATTTTTATCAGAAGACATTTGTGCCAGACCAACAGTATATTCCCCTTTACCACAACCAAGTTCAAGTATAATTGGATTATTATTTTTGAAGTGTAATGAATTCCATTTACCCTTTAATTTGAAATTCTTATTTAATATTTCATCATACTTGGGTTGAAAAACATTATTGAAAGTTTCTACTTCTTTAAATCGTTTAAGCTTTTTTTTCCCCATTATTTGTTATTATTCAGCGAAATACCTCGTGTGTTTTAAAAGATCAAATCAATTTGCAGTTTCAATTCGTATTCCAATATCGCTTATGTGTTCCAATTCTTCGGTTCGCATAGCTTGTTCAAGCTCAAAAGTATAAATTCCTGTGTCGGGAAAGTAAATAAAATTTTTATATAATATCTGATGACTAAAAATATCCCCAATACCACTTCCATACCATTTACCATGTTCATCAGCTAAAAAAAGTTCAACAGTATCTTTTACAGAATTACCATTTGGTGATGATATAGTTACAAACAAGTAAAGATTACTGCTTTTGTAATTCCCCTCGTTGCGTACATTTATAATAACATTATGTGGAGACTTTGTATCTGTTATTCTAACATCAAATTTTGCATTATCAAACCTGCTCCATGTACTCTTTTTTAATGACTTATATTCCTCAAATACTCTGTTTGTATCACAAGAATTCAGAAAAAATATAATAATTAGAAAAAAAAGAATTTTTAAAAATGATTTCATTTATTATCTCCTTCTGTTTTTGTTTTTTCTCTTTTTAGATTTATACTTATCGTCAAATCGAGTAAGACTATCTTGACCAATAACACTATTATAATCTAGTGTTTTACCTTCGGTTACTTCAATAATATCATTAAGTTCTTCAATTTTAACACCTGTTTTGTTAAGATTAATTATTTCTTCAACTCTTTCAATTGGTACAGGGATTAAACCTGTAGATGACTCGTTATCGAAAGAATACCACATTATACCTTTATAAACATCTGTTTTAACATGGTATGCTCTTCCTTTTTCAGTTTCTAATTTTATATCTTTATCAGGAAAATCTTTTTGTGCATCAATGTAACTATCAAGTTCGTAATTCAAACAACATTTTAATTTACTGCACTGTCCCGCTAATTTCAGAGGATTTAAAGAAAGCTCCTGATGCCTTGCCGAGTTTGTAACAACCGAAACAAAATTAGTCATCCATGTAGCACAACAAAGTTCCCTGCCACAACTACCAATTCCGCCTATTCGCCCCGCTTCCTGTCTGGCTCCAATTTGTTTCATTTCAATTCTTACCTTAAATTCTTCGGCAAGTAATTTTATTAATTCTCTAAAGTCAACCCTTTCATTAGCAATGTAATAAAAAATAGCCTTGGTTTTATCTCCTTGATATTCAACATCACCAATTTTCATTTCTAAATTAAGATCTTGAGTAATTTGTCTTGACCTTAACATTGTTTTATTTTCAAGATCCATTGCCTGAACCCATTTTTCAATATCGTTTTGTTTTGCTTTTCTATATATTTTTTTTAGTTCATCTAAATTAACATTGTTATTATTTTTTCGTATTTGCTCTAAAACAAGTTCGCCTGTTAATGAAACAATACCAATATCATGTCCTGGAGAAGCTTCAACAGCAACAATATCGCCAGGTTTAAGTTTAATGCTATTTACGTTTCTGAAAAATAATTTTCTTGTATTTTTAAATCTTATTTCAATAATATCTGTTGCATTTATTGATGCAGGAGCATCATGCAACCAATTATGTACATTAAGCTTATTCCAACTATTAGAAACAGTTTGTGAATTATTATTTTCTTCAATCTGAGGTGAAGGACAGCCTCTTGTCGTACAACTGCTACGGTCCATTATATATTGTTTTTATTATTTTCGAATTACAAATTTAATTATTTTACTGATGTTTTTTCATATTTACTACTTTCATTTTTTTAATTGTTTTAATTTTGCTTGAATTTAAATTTATAGATATGAGTAAAAAAGTTGTTATAATTACAGGTGCATCCTCTGGAATTGGATTAGCATTGGCAAGAGAATACGCAGAAAGAAATTTTAATATAGTTGCTGCTGCAAGAAGAATTGATAAACTAAATAATTTAAAAGAAGAACTTGCTCAAAAAAATATTGAAGTGTTAACGGTTCAAACTGATGTTTCAAAAGAAGATGATTGTAAAAATCTCATAATCAAAAGTAAAGAACATTTTGGCAAAATTGATGTATTGATAAACAATGCAGGAATTTCTATGAGAGCGTTATTTGACCAAGTTGATATTGATGTTCTTAAAAGATTAATGGATGTGAATTTTTGGGGAACTGTATATTGTTCAAAGTATGCATTACCGCACCTATTAGAAGCAAAAGGCTCATTGGTTGGTGTAATTTCAATTGTTGGTCATGTCGGATTACCGGGCAGAACAGGTTATGCTGCTTCAAAATTTGCAATTAGAGGTTTCTTGGATACTATTCGTATCGAAAATCTTAAAAAAGGATTGCATGTTTTGGTTGCTGCACCGGGATTTACTGCTTCTGAAGTTCGCGAAGTTGCATTAACAGAAGATGGCTCACAACAAGGAAAAACACCTCGTGCCGAAGAAAAAATGATGACAGCAGAAGTATGTGCTCTTAAAATTGCAAAAGCTGTTGAAAAACGAAAAGGACAATTAATACTTACTTTTATGGAAGGGAAATTAGTAGTGTTTCTAAATAAATGGTTTCCGCGATTTATGGATAAAATGATATATAACAGTATGGCAAAAGAGGATGATTCGCCTTTAAAAAAGTAAAAAATGATGATATCAGACCAATCAAAGATAAGGATCACATATGGTGATACAGATAAAATGGGAGTAGTTTATTATGGAAATTATCCAAAATACTATGAAATTGGCAGAACAGAATTGATGCGAAAAATTGGATTTTCGTACGATAGAATTGAAAAAGAAGGTGTAATAATGCCGGTTGTAAAGTTAGAAGCTGAATATTTTAAATCCGCTTATTATGATGATTTAATTACAGTGAATACTATTGTAAAAGAAATGCCAAAAGCTATAATAAGATTTTATTACGAAATCTATAATGATAAAAATGAGCTGATTAATAAAGGTTATACCGACTTGAGTTTTGTTAAAAAAGAAAATCTTAAACCTTGCAGACCTCCAGCTAACTTATACAATGCTTTAAAAGAATATTTTTAATAATACAATATCTTAATTTTTTACGTTTAGCTTCGTATACTTGAAATTGATGAAAAGATATTTTTTACATATTATTTTAATTTTTTCTTGCTTAAGTGTTTTTTCACAAAAATACACAATAAGTGGCTATGTAGAAGATTTTGAAACAGGAGAAAAACTCATTAGTGCCGGAGTCTTCGACGCAAATACCTTAAAAGGAACAATTACAAATAATTATGGTTTTTTTAGTATAACATTACCCAAAGGGGAAATAAAGTTTACTGTCTCTTATGTAGGTTATTCAAGTTTTAGTAAAACAATAGATTTAAATAAAGATATTGAATTAAATATTGCCATTGAACCTTCTATTACTTTAGCAGAGGTTGTTGTTACCGATTCAAAATCGAAAAATAAAGTAGAAAGCACACAGATTAGCGCAATTGAAATTCCAATAAAGGATATTCAGAAACTACCTGTTCTATTGGGAGAAGTTGATATCTTAAAAACAATTCAGTTGCTTCCCGGAGTTCAGTCAGGTAGTGAGGGAACAAGTGGTTTGTATGTTAGGGGTGGAGGACCAGACCAAAATTTAATACTGTTAGATGGTGTTCCTGTTTACAATGCCGACCATCTTTTTGGTTTCTTTTCAGTTTTCAATGCTGATGCAATATCTAATGTCAAACTTATAAAAGGTGGTTTTCCCGCAAGGTATGGAGGTAGACTTTCTTCTGTAATTGATATTAGAATGAAAGAAGGCAGCAATAAAAAATTTAAAGCTGATGGCTCAATTGGCTTAATTTCCTCAAAACTTAGTATTGAAGGCCCAATTCAAAAAGATAAAACTTCATTTATTGTATCCGGCAGAAGAACCTATATTGATGTACTTACACAACCTTTTATAAGAATGGCTGCACGAGGAGAAAAGATAAATGCAGGATATTACTTCTACGACCTTAATGCTAAAATTAATCACAAATTTTCTGATAAAAGCAGATTGTTTTTGTCGGCATATATGGGAAATGACAGGGCATATACTAAAATGAAGTACGACTATATTTATAATAATATAAAATACGAAGAAAGTACCGTGGCAGATCTTGAGTGGGGAAATATCACAACAGCACTTCGTTGGAACTATAAGCTAAATAAAAAGCTTTTCAGTAATACAACTTTAACTTATAGCAAGTATCGATTTGGTGTTGGTCAAGAACTTGAAGAAAAAAGAACCGGACCAAACATTGATGAGATAACAAACTTTGCTTTTGTTTACAATTCGGGAATTGAAGATTTCACAGCTCGAATTGACTATGATTATATTCCAAACACAAATCATTTTGTACGTTTCGGCGTAAGCAATATTTATCACATATTTAATCCGGGTATAACCACATTTGAGTTTTCTACTACTGCTGATGCAAATATAGACACCTCATATGGAAATACTAAAATCTATGCAAATGAAGCAAGTGCCTATATTGAAGATGACATAAGAATTGGTGCAAACTTTAAAACTAATATAGGTTTACATTTTTCCAACTTTTTTGTAAAAGATAAAAATTACCCTTCAATACAACCTCGCATTTCTGCCAGATATATGATAAACGAATTCTTTTCTGTAAAAGCAGCATACTCGCAAATGAATCAATACATACATTTGCTTACAACATCGCGCATAGGTTTGCCGACAGATTTATGGTTGCCGGTAACTGATAGTATTGAGCCAATGCGTTCCGACCAGTTTGCAATAGGCGGAGTTTATGCATTAAGTACAAATACCGATATCAGCATAGAAGGTTTTTACAAAACAATGGACAATCTTATTGAATATAAAGAAGGTGCTAGTTTTTTTAAAAACAATACTGAATGGGAGAATAAAGTGGAAATGGGTAAGGGATGGTCTTACGGTGTGGAAGTGCTTTTACAAAAGAGTGTTGGCAAAACCAGCGGATGGATAGGATATACACTTTCTTGGTCGAAACGCCAATTCGAAAATATCAATTTTGGCGAGATTTATCCTTATAAGTACGACAGGCGTCACGATATATCAATAGCCATTACTCATAAAATTAATGATGAAATAGATATTTCGGGTGTTTGGGTTTATGGCACAGGTAATGCAGTTACGCTTGGATTGGAAAAGTATATAACCGTTAATGATATTTCTAATTTGAATTTGAATTCGTATCAAACTGTTGAACATCTCGAGAGCAGAAATAATTATCGTATGCCGGCATATCACAGACTGGATATTGGTGTAAATTTCCATAAAGAAAAGAAATGGGGAAAGAGAACATGGAGTGTAGGAGTTTATAATCTGTATAACAGAAAAAATCCTTTCTATCTTTATTTTGGCTATGATGATGGTGGAAATATGGGGCTTTACCAAATAAGTTTATTCCCAATAATACCATCAATAAAATATAGCTTTAAATTCTAAGTATTATGAATTTTAAAAATAAAATATCGCTGGTGCTAATTCTTTTTGTAATAATAGTTTCATCATGTATAAAGGAAATTGATGTAAATCTAGAAGACAGTTACAGAAAAATAGTAGTAAATTCTATGTTCTCTGCCGATAGTATCTTAACTGTAAATATCAGCAAAAGTCTTAATGTTTTAGATAATGCAGATGTAATATTTATAAAAAATGCTGTTGTTAAGATATATGAAAATGATGAGTATGTTGAAACATTAGTTTATCAGGCTAATGGCAATTATACTACAGTTTCGTTTGTACCGGTTTACGGAAAAAACTATAAACTTACGGTAAGTGCTCCCGACCTTGATGATGTTGAAAGTACAAACCAGTTGCCTACACCTGTTGCTATAAGCGGAATAGATACAATGCTTATAAATAAAGAAGGAAAAGAACTAATAAAATGTATAATATCTATTGACGATCCCGCCAATGTACAAAACTATTATTATTTACAGGTTTTTTCTAATAAACAGGACTATGACTACTTTTACGATATGGAATCAAGTATCCAAAATTCGGCATTATATATTGATAGCGACGATCCTGTTATTGAAGAATGGGTAAACTGGGACCAAGGTGCAATTTTCTCAGACAATATCTTTAACGGTACAAATTACAAGTTAAATATAGAAATCAATAAATGGGATGTTACAAGTTATGATTCTACTGCTACAATTTTATATTATCATTTAAACTCTATAAGTTACGAATATTATCTGTACACTCTTTCATTGGCAAAATATCAACGTACTAATGGCGACCCTTTTGCCGAACCTGTAAGAGTTTATTCTAATATTACTAATGGACTTGGCATTTTTGCAGGCTACTCTTCGTATGTTTATCCTATTGATTTTATTGGATATATAGATTATTATTATGAATGGTAAACTTCCATGAATAAGATTAAAGAAATAACAAAAAACACTATTACAAAAAGAGCCATTCAGATATTATTGGTATTGATCTCAATTTATATTCTGTTAATTGTTAGAGGTGGCTATGAATATGGACGTAATGACAGTATGCAGTTATCTTATTCGGTATTTTTGCACGATAATACTTTATACCCAAACGACCTTTATATTCAGGAAATAAGCAAAACCATTCCAAACGAAAGATATTTTTTTAGTTCACTGCTAAGTTTTTTCGGCAACTTAAAATACATAACACTAATTGGGCATTTTATTATGTCATTACTTTTATTTTTTGCAGTAGATAAAATTACATCTTTATATATAAAAAAGATAGAAGGCTTTAAATGGCTTGTACAAATATTTCTGTTTATTATTTTGTATGATATCAATATGGGGGGGAATGAATTATATTACAACAACTTTTTTGTAAGTCTAATATCTAAAACAATAGGCTTGTGGGCAGTTTACTATATTTTAAAAAACAAATATTTATTAGCATTTGTTCTGATATCGCTTTCTACATTTTTTCATCCAATAGTAGGAGTACAGTTGTTTATTATTTTTTCTGTAATAATATTAGTCGATATACTTGTAAAGCAAAATTATAAGTCTGTCAAACAATTTGTATTTCCTGTTTTGTTTTATCTCTTAACTGCCGGAGTTTGGCTTGTATGGCTAAAGTTTAATTTTGCCGATAAACAATTAAATAACAATGAGGAATTTTTTAATATATTTTTCAAATTTCGAAATTCGCATCATTATATGCCATCCTATTTTCCTTTAAAAAGTTATTTGATCCTTATACCATTAAACATTTTCGGACTTATATATTTTTACAAAAAAGAAATAAAACTTTTCATATTTTATATAACAGTTATCATAATCTCATTAATTTTTACAATTGGCGTAGAAGTTTTTCATTCTGTTGAAATAGCCTCATTTCAATGGTTTAAATCAACAATATGGTTGAAACTATTTAGCATAATTGCTGTTTTTGCATTTGTTGAAAAATATTTTTTATTTCTTACAAAAAGAATTTTCGTTAATATTTACAAAGGTTTATTCTTTGCATTATCAGCTATTTGTTTGTCATTGATTTTATTCAATACAGAGATGTTACCTTTTAATGTATGTTTTGATTTTGGTAAGCAATTGCAAAACGACAAAGCTGTTGCTATTTCATTAGATGCAAAAAAGCTTACCAATAAAGATGCTCTTTTTGTTCAGCCATTAAGATTTACGGAACTAAAATTTTATGCACAACGCAGTTCTTTTGTAGATTATAAAACACCGGTACACCGAAAAGCTGCTTTAAACAAATGGTACAACAGAGTAGAACTGCTCTACAATTTAGATTATAAGGCGTACAACAAAACATATAATATTGATTCTATTGCAAACAAATATTATATTTCCTTAAATGAAGAATTTTTTAAGGATTTAGCTAAGAAAAACCAAATAAGCCACATTCTGACTTTCAAAGAACATAAGCTGGATTTCAAAATTATTTCCGAAAATGAATTGTATAGGATTTATGAGATTGATTAAAAGCAAAAGTCCATCTTCTTCTGACTATTAATACATTAAAACAAAAATGTTATTAAGAATCTATTGTGAATAAACATTCTTAGGTTTAAGCACATGCGATTTCTCGGGAGGAGATTAAAGAAGGGTCAATACAAGAAATACCTTAATATAATAATTTGTCCTTATTACCCCATTTTCTTAAAAAAACTACCAAGGTTTTACAAAGGTTTCACAATTTAAAACATTGGAATTTATTTGTAATTTGTGATTTTTTATAATACTTAAATTTTTAGATTAGCACTTGAAATAAACCGTTTTAGTTACTGAACTTGTCGAAGCATAAAGCGGTTTATTTTTTTTTGTCGTTTGTATATATTTTAAGAAAAATTTATTATAGATTTGTCCGATAATTAAATATAATATTATCTGTATACTTAAACATTTAATATACGTTTACTGTCGGCTCTGTTGACCATTATCAATCCCGGGTACTCGGGATAAAAAATTAACTGATAGATATATAAATTTAAATTTAATATTTTATGGAAGAAATTATTACTGAAGAAAAGATTGATGCGCAACAATATGAAATTGGCGTTACACAACGTACCAAACAATTAAAAAAAGACCTTATAACAAAGGCTTGTTATGTTGGCAAATATGCTGATGGTATTTTTGTTGATGTTATCAGAGCAAAGTTGTATATGGAAAGTTATAAAGCAACCGAAGCAGATGCTCCTGTAATGAAAAGGGCAAAGGCATTAAAATATGTTTTGGGCAACCTGCCTATATCAATACTTAATAATGAAATTATTGTGGGGAATCCACATGCTGACCCTCATGCACTTCCGATTTTTCCTGAGATAAATACAGGACTTCTAACCGAAGCTATTGACGATGGCTATGTAAGAAAGGAAGACCTGGATGATGCTAATAAATTATTAGAATACTGGGATGGAAAAACTATTGCCAGTAAAGTAGCAGAAAACATGAGCGACTGGATTAAAGATGTGGTAAATACATCCTCTTCTTTTATCAGCACCACATGGAAAGACGGAATTCAACATTGTGTTCCAAACTGGGATTACTTGTTTGAAAATGGCACTACTGAACTTAAAAAGAAAATTCAGACAAAATTAGATGAGGTTTTCAATGAAATTGACAGAGGTAATTCAACAAAACTATCAGAGCTTATTGAAAAACGTTACCAATATCAGGCAATGATTATTTCCCTTGAAGCTGTAGAATTATTTACAGGCAGATATGAGAAATTAGCCATTGAAATGGCAGAAAAGGAATCTGACAGTAAAAGGGCACAGGAATTATGCGATATGGCAACTATGTTGTCGAAAGTATTAAAAGAGAGACCATCAAGCCTGTATGAAGCATGTCAGTCGTTTTTCTTTTTGCACCTTATTTTAAATTGTATTGATAGCGCTGCTTTTGGCTCACTTGTACGTATAGACCAGATATTTTGGACAACATATAAGAAAAATGTTATTGACGAAAAAACAATTACCCAAAAGGATGCTCAGGAAATAATAGAGACTCTTATATTAAAGATTCAGGTACTGGGAGGTTTTTTCTCAAGAAAACGCAGACTTCATTTTGAAGGTAACGGAGCATTGCCAATCTGGAGCATTGGTGGTGTAAAGCCTGATGGAACTGATGCATGTAACGAAATGACCGATACTATTTTGATGGCAGCTCGCAGCATACGTTGCAATCAACCTACTATTTCAATTATGTATCATAAAAATATGCGTGACTCTTCACTTACCGAAGCAATAAAAACAATTCGTGATGGATTAGGTTATCCGTCAATAACCAATACAGATTGGATGATTCGCAGCCTGCAAAGACAGGGAATTGCAAAAGAGATTGCAAGAAATTCTGGCGTTGTAGGATGTGTTTCTGTTTGTCCTGTTGATTCGTGCAACACAACCAAAAGACTCGCTTTAACCATCATTGCTGTAAAAGCATTGGAACTTGCCTTGAATGAAGGGAAATGTCTTGTTTCCGGAAAATTGATGGGACCTGAAGAAATTAAGGCAGATAAATTTACTACTTACGAAGAGGTGGTCGCTGCATTTGAAAAACAGTTGAAATTTTCCATCCGTACTGCTGTTAATGTACGAAATCTTTCCAGACATTATGAAAAAACTTACAGACCAAATCCATTGGCTTCTGCTTTACATCGTTCACCACTTATAACAGGTATTGACGCAGTAAGCTATGAAGATGAGCCAAATAATTACTGGTTGAATATGGTAGGTATGATAAACATAGTTAACTCATTAGCCGTAATAAAGAAACTTGTTTTTGAAGACAAGAAATATAGCATGGAAAACTTTATTACTGCCATGCGTACTAATTGGGAAGGTCTTGAAGTAATGAGACAAGAAGTTATTAATAAAGTTTCAAAATTTGGTAACGATGACCCTTATACCAATGAGATTGCAGAAGAAGTGTTCAGGATTTCTTCAAAAGTGGCTGAAGGTACTTATGATATAAATGGCGGTTATTGGTCAATATTAGCACAAAGCGTTTCGATTTATCAGGCAACTGCTGCTATGACAGGAGCTATGCCTGACGGGAAATTGTCGGGTAAACCTGTTGCTGATGGTGGTATTTCTCCCGATCATGGAACAGATAATAATGGAATTTTTTCTGTTCTTAACTCTGCCGGAAAAATCGACCATGATATTACTAAGGGATTACTTTTAAATCAATGGATATCACCGGAAATGCTTGCAGGTGAAGAAGGAATAGAATGGATGAAGTCCATCCTTGAATTATGGCATGAGAATAATCTTTCTCAGTTACAGGTAAATGTTGTTGACCCAGAAGTTCTGAGAGATGCTCAGAAATATCCCGAAAAATATCCTCATTTAACTATCAGAATTTCAGGATATACTGCCAACTGGGTGAAACTAACCCCTGAACTGCAGGAAATGATACTTGAAAGAACCTGTCAAAACAAATAGTTCATGGAAAAATGTTTAATTACTAGAATCGTCAGAGATTCTATACTTGATGGCCCCGGATGCAGATATACCATATTTGTAAAAGGTTGCCATTTGCGGTGTGAGTGGTGTCATAACCCCGAAACACAATCGCTTAAACAAGAAATATTACGATATCCTAAATTCTGTATTAAATGTGGAAATTGTGTTAAAGCAATTGGAGGCAACCCTGAAAAGGATGTTATGCCGATAATAATTGATAATACCAAAGCAGAAATGTATTATTCCTGCGTTGATAATTGTCCTACAAATGCCCTTGAATATGCGGGGAAAGAATTCTCTGTTTCACAACTTCTTGACGATATGCAAAAATACCGTACTGTTTACAATCGTACAAAAGGTGGGCTAACCATTTCAGGAGGAGAACCATTGCTTCATGAAAATTTTTCCTACAATCTGTTTGCCAAAGCAAAATCTGCGGGCTTTCATACTGCCGTAGATACCACTGCAGCATTTGAATGGGAATTGCTTGAGAAATTTTTGCCTGTAATTGATTTATGGATGATTGACATAAAACACTTGTATGACAGTAAACTTAAATCTGTTTTAGTTTTAGAGAACCTGTTAAAGCTTTCTTCTATTAAGGATATCAATATATGGATTAGAGTGCCTTTGATACCTGGTTATAATGATTTGGATAACTTATTAAAAGAAATGGCAGAAGTGATTAAAAAGGCAGGAAAAGCAATAAAACAGGTTTCCATTCTTCCGTTTCATCCATTGGGAGATGCAAAATACAATGCTTTATGTAGAAATTATCAATTTGCAAAACACGATGAGCTAAATACGGAAATATTAAACAAAACACGTAATAAATTTGCTGAAATACTTAAACCTGTTGAAGTAATAACAGGAATACGAATGATACACGGTTAATGAATATTTTAAAACAATAATAAAATGTAACAACCATGATTGGTTTCAAACACACAAACTGATGGTTCGTATAACTTTTTATAAACATTCGCGCATTCGCTGCTAAAATAAAAATAGATGAAAAAAGAAGAATTAATTTATGACTGGAACGTTCAGGGTATCTTTCCGGAAAAGCCAAAAAAAATAATTGAATTCGACGATGAAACTTTACGCGATGGCATTCAAAGTCCAACTATTAAGGAACCGTCAATAGCAGATAAAGTGAAAATCCTTAATCTGATGGAAGAGATTGGCATTAACTCTGCTGACCTTGGTTTACCCGGTGCCGGCATCAATGTTGTTAACGATGTTACCGTTCTTGCAAAGGAAATTGTTGACAACAAACTAAATATCACAGGTAGTTGTGCAGCAAGAACTATTAAAGATGATATTGTCCCGATAATTGATATCTCCCAAAAAACAGGACTCCCCTTGTGTGTAGATATGTTCATTGGTTCAAGCACAATCAGAAGATATGCAGAAGATTGGTCTATTGAGAGAATGTTAGCTAACACTAAAGGTGCAGTTGATTTTGCGATAAAAGAAGGTTTACCTGTAATGTATGTTACAGAAGATACAACAAGAGCACACCCTGAAACACTTAGTATTTTGTACAAAACAGCTATTGAGCATGGTGCAAAACGAATATGTGTATGTGATACAGTAGGACATGCAACTCCATACGGTATATGTAATCTGATTAAATTTGTACAAGAAATTGTGAAAGAAACAGGTGTTGAAAATATAAAAATTGATTTTCATGGTCATAGAGACAGGGGTTTGTCATTAGCAAATACTATTGCAGCTATAATTGCCGGTGTTGACAGGGTACATGGTTGCGGACTGGGAATTGGTGAACGATGTGGAAACACACCAATGGATCAGCTTCTTGTAAACTTACAATTAATGGGATGGATTGAAAAAGATTTAACAAAAATTACTCCGTATTGCAAGGTTGTTTCTGAAGCTTGTGATATTCCAATGCCATATAATTACCCTATTTTTGGTGAAGATGCTTTCAGAACAGCAACTGGCGTTCATGCAACAGCAGTTATTAAAGCAATGAAAAAGGAAGGGGAAGCATGGTTAGCCGATGCAGTTTATTCAGGTGTTCCTGCCAGCATGATTGGTAAAAAACAATTGATAGAGGTTGGTCCTATGAGCGGAAAATCAAATATCATATTCTGGCTGGAGCAAAGAAACATAAAAGCTGAAGAAGAGCTTATTAAAGCTATCTTTGATCATGCAAAGAAATCGAAAAAGATATTGAAGAATGAGAAGATTACCGAGATAGTAAATAATCATAATACAAATGATATAAAAAGCGAATGTTTGAAAAATCTTTCTGAAAATTAATTGCCTTTGGTAACATTGGTAAGAGTCATCCGATGACTATATTGCTGGTTTTATTTTGCAAATTAGCTTTTAATTAGTATTTTTATGGAAAATATAAAATAATAAACCATGAAAAACCTCATACTACTATCAGCAACACTATTATTAATGCTATTTGCCAATGCACAAATAGTAAATATACCGGATGCAAATTTTAAATATAGATTGGTTAATCACATTCCTGTTATTGATACCAATGGTGATGGAGAAATTCAGGTAAGTGAGGCAGTTAATTTTACTGATTCTATAGATGTTGGAGATGGAAATATTTCTGACCTTATAGGAATAGAAGCTTTTACTCAAATTACTGGCTTGTATTGTTGGATTAATCAATTAACAAGCATAGATGTAAGTAACAATACTGCCCTTAAAGTATTACGGTGCGGTGAAAATCAATTAATCAATATAGATATAAGCAATAATACTGATCTCATTGAGTTAGGGTGTGGTGACAATTTATCAAGCCTAGATATTAGCAACAATACTGCTCTTGAATCGTTATGGTGTGGTGGAAATCAATTAACTACTTTGGATGTAAGCAATAATCCTTCTCTTAAATATTTACACTGTTCATACAATCCCTTAGGCAATATCAACGTAAGCAATAATACTGCTCTCATTCAGTTATATTGCGATTCTAACCTATTAACAACATTGGATATAAGCAATAATATCAATCTTACAAATTTAAGTTGTAATAAAAACCAACTATCGGTTCTTAACGTAAACAATAATACAAATCTTGAATATTTAGCATGTATATCAAATCAATTAACAAATATTGATTTTAGTAATAATGATTCTCTCGAAACCCTGGTTTGCTCATACAATCCATTAACAACATTGGATTTAAGTTATAATAATAAACTTAGAGTAATAGCTTGTCTTTATACACAATTACCATTAATAAATTTAAGTAATAATCCAAACCTTTATGAAGTACATCTTTACTATAATCCATTATTAAGCAGTTTAAGTATAAAAAACGGAACTAACACAACAAATCTTGGTTTATTTATAGCCAATCATAATCCTAATTTAACCTGTATTGAAGTTGATGATTCCACATGGTCAACAGCAAACTGGACGGATATAGACCCTCAATCTTATTTTAGTGAAATTTGTATGGTAAGCACCCCAAACCAATTAAAAACACAAGAACTAAAGATAGCCCCCAACCCATTTAAAGAAAAGCTTAGTGTTTTATTGCCTGATAATACCAATGCAGATAATATTGAAATTGTACTCTACAATGTTTTAGGTAAGCAAATTAAAGTTTCAACAGAGAAAGCTAATAATGAGATTATAATTAATGGAGCTAATCTACATTCTGGGATTTACTTTGTTGAGTTAAGAGAGCAAAACAGATTAATTGGTAATGCAAAACTTATAAAACAATAAACTATGAAAAACTTTATACTACTATCAGCAACATTATTATTAATGCTATTTGCCAATGCACAAATAGTAAATATACCTGATGCTAACTTTAAGGCAGCATTAGTTAATCATAGTCCTGTAATTGATACTAGTGGAGATGGTGAAATTCAAATAGCAGAAGCACAAGCTACTTTGTTAATGTATCTTTCTTACAAGAACATATCAGATTTAACTGGAATAGAGGCTTTCACCTCTCTTGATTATTTACAATGTGATGAAAATTCATTAGCTACATTAGATATAAGCAACAATACTGTTCTTACTAACTTAAATTGCGACAATAATCAATTAAGCTCATTAGATGTCAGCAACAACACAGCTCTCACTCGATTATATTGTGAAAATAATCAGTTAAGCTCTTTAGATGTTGGCAGTAATATTGCTCTTACTCATTTATGGTGTGGTGGAAATTCATTAACTACATTAGATGTTAGTAATAATACTGCTCTTACAGAATTAGATTGTTGGGACAATAATTTAACAACAATAGATATAAGTAATAACAGTGTGCTAGAGAGACTTTGTTGTTGGGATAATCAATTAAGCACATTAGATGTTAGCAATAATACTGCTCTAACATCGCTGTTTTGTGAGAATAATCACTTAATCTCCTTAAATGTAAGAAATGGGAATAATGTTAATTTTATTGGATTTTATTCATATGATAATCCAAACCTATATTGCATAGAGGTAGATGATTCTACATGGTCTACAGCCAACTGGACAAGTATTGATTCTTGGGCTTCTTTTAGTAATGATTGTAGTAATTTTGTTGGCACCCCAAACCAATTAAAAACACAAGAACTAAAGTTAGCACCCAACCCATTTAATGAAAAGCTTAGTGTATTGTTGCCTGATAATACAAATGCAGATAATATTGAAATTGCACTTTACAATGTTTTAGGTAAGCAAATTAAAGTTTCAACAGAGAAAGCTAATAATGAGATTATAATTAATGGAGCTAATCTACATTCTGGGATTTACTTTGTTGAGTTAAGAGAGGGAAATAGATTAATTGGAAAGATTAAAATTGTTAAAGAATTATATTAATTTAAATTATTTATTATGAGAAAAATATGTTTTGCAATAGTTGTATTGGCGGTATGTACTGCTCTGTTATCATCTTGTAAAAAATGTCAAGAATGTACTATAACTTTTTTTGGTGTGGAAATAAGTGAGGAAGTATGTAAAGATGATTTTGATTCGAATGCTGATTATAGAGATGCAATTAAGGAAATTGAAGATGCTGGTGGCAAATGTAAATAATTATTACAGAGTATAAATATCACTCTTGGATGCAGTTTCTAATACAGTTTAAAAATTGTTAAAGAATAAAAGCATGAAAAACCTTATACTACTATTAGCAGTAATATTATTAATGCTATTTGCCAATGCACAAATAGTGAATATACCTGATGCTAACTTTAAAGCGGCATTAGTTAATCATTATTACCCAGATACAATTGACACTAATGGAGATGGGGAAATACAAGTTAGTGAAGCATTGGCTACAGATACAATTGAAGTTCCTTATCAAAATATTTCTGACTTAACAGGGATTGAAGCCTTTACTGCACTAACTTATTTAAATTGCGAGAATAATCAATTAAGCTCATTAGATATCAGCAATAATACTGCTTTAACTTCTTTATGGTGCGGTAATAATCAATTAAGCAGTTTAGATGTCAGTAATAATACTGCTCTTGAAGATTTAGATTGCTATAATAATCAATTAAGCAGTTTAGATGTCAGTAATAATTCTGTTCTAACTTATTTAGCTTGCTCTTATAATCAATTAAGCAGTTTGGATGTCAGTAATAATACTGCTCTAACTTATTTACGTTGCTATGATAATCAATTAAGCAGTTTAGATGTTAGTAATAATACTTCTCTAACTTATTTATATTGCTTTTATAATCAATTAAGTAGTTTAGATGTCAGTAATAATGATGATCTAATTAATTTACACTGCTATAATAATCAATTAAGTAGTTTAGATGTCAGTAATAATATTGCTCTTACTGTACTATACTGCTATAATAATCAAATAAGCAGTTTAGATGTCAGTAATAATATTGCTCTTGAAGGTTTAGCTTGCTATTCAAATCAATTAAGCACTTTAGATGTCAGTAATAATATTGCTCTTGAAGGTTTAGCTTGCAATTATAATCAATTAACTTCTTTGGATGTCAGTAATAATACTGCACTTACTGGTTTAGGTTGCGATAATAATCAATTAAGCTCTTTAGATGTCAGCAATAATACTGTGCTTGAAGGTTTAGATTGCTATAATAATCAATTAAGTAGTTTAGATGTCAGTAATAATACTGCACTAACTGATTTATATTGCTTTGGTAATCAATTAAGCAGTTTAAATGTTAAAAATGGGAATAATACGGCTATAACAGATTTTTATTTTAAAGTTTTTAATAATCCAAATTTATATTGTATAGAAGTAGACGATTCTGCTTATTCAGCAAATAACTGGTTTAACATTGACCCTCAATCATATTTTAGTAATGATTGTCCTACAAGTATCCCAAACCAATTAAAAACACAAGAACTAAAGATAGCACCAAACCCATTCAAAGAAAAGCTTAGTGTATTATTACCTGATAACACAAATGCAGATAATATTGAAATTGCACTTTACAATGTTTTAGGTAAGCAAATTAAAGCTTCAACAGAGAAAGCTAATAATGAGATTATAATTAATGGAGCAAATCTAAAGCCCGGGATATACTTTGTTGAGTTAAGAGATAAATACAAATTAATTGGTAATGCTAAAATTGTTAAAGAATAAATTATGAAAAGAATATCACTTTTATTACTTGTTGTTTCAATATCATTATTGACATTAACAAACTGTAAAAAGAGTACTTTAAATCGTATGCCTTTACCATATTCTGGCACTTATTTTTATTTACCATCAGGATTTTCTCCAAATTATGATGGTATTAACGATGCTTTTAAAGCTATTGGTGTAAGCTCATTTATAAAAAACTTTAAAATGAAGATATACAGAAACAAACTCTGTATTTTTGATGGAACCGGTACTATTGATAATCTAAGTTGGGACGGAACAAACTCGAAAGGAAAAATGCATAATGATGGAAAGTATAAAGTAAAAATCAGCTATACCGATGGTCATGGCGAAAGTCATGAAGGAGAATCATATGTATATCTTTTTAATACGAAAAAATATACTGATGAAGAATTATCTAATTGTGTATTTCCCGATATGTTAGATCCTATATATGGGACTATTTATGCAACAAATGAAATTATGTTCAATAATTAAAAATAAAGAATAATGAAAGCAATTATTATACTTGTAATTTTATCAATGTTATTTATTAGTGCTTGTAATAAAGTAAAAATAAATAATCCTACCGCAGACGAAAATAATTTTATGAATATACCACAGGCTAATTTTTCATATCATATTGAATATGGAGAAACACCAAAGTTATTACTTATTAATACCAGCACAGAGTATGAATCTGTAGAATGGTATTTTATAGATGGTATGAAATCGAATGAAAGAATAATTGAAAGGACTTTGTATCCTACCAATGAATATTCTGTTAAACTTACTGCAACAAATTCATTAGGTTCGCATGAAGTAACTAAGCTTATTTCACTTCAACAAGGATCCACACCTTCAACTGTCAATATACTAGATAATGTTGCTTGGTATTATTATGGAAATAAATGTACTCCATTTACTTTAAATATTTATCTTGATGATGCATATAAAGGATATGATAATTACTTATGGAATTTTGATGATATAAGTTCTGGTAGTAATATTTCAACTTTACCGGAACCATCACATACATACTCAAATTCGGGGATATACCATGTAGAATTAACAATAACAGATTCTCTTGGTGCTCAAGTTTACATTGGAACTGAAGATATCATGATTAATGAAGTGCCAGAAGCTGAATTTTATGCTACACCTGAAGTTTCAAGTATTTTAGATGCAAACATTGAATTCTATGATCAATCAACTCCTGTTAGTTCATGGGATTGGTATTTTGGTGATGGAACAAGTTCTCAAGAACAAAATCCAAATCACACATATTTATCTGTTGATACTTTTCAAGTTGTTTTAGTATCTACAACAAGTAGTGGGTGTTTTGATTATGTAGGACATACTATAGAAATAAAGTATTAGAAAAATTATTCCAGCACTACCTAAAGCCCGGGATATACTTTGTTGAGATAACTACCAACAAACGCACAATAACTAAGAGGATAATTAAACAGTAGATTATTATGACCTCCTAAATCCTTCCCGAGAAATCGGGACAGGCTCTAAGAGGAGGACTTTCTCCCCTGACAGAGGAGAATTAAAGAGGGGTCATAACTACAATTAGGAAAACAAACCAAAATAATGTATATTTGCTAAATATTTAAAACAGTATTGTCCAACAATAAACGTTTATTGTCGGTTGTTTCTTTCGTCCGCCTGAGACGGATTAGGAGGGGCTTTTATAAATAAATTAACAAGGTGTAGATACAAGCGAAATAAAAAACACTACTGCATTTTAGCGGATGTTAAAACTCCCAAAACACCACCGCTACTTACTCACATATCATATATTATTAAAATTATGCCCTATGCGAGTAACTTACATACCCAAGTTTAGTCCAATTACAGGAAAACACTTTTTCAAATCGCCATATTATTGCAGTTTCAATGAGACTAATCTTTTAAATTAATGATTTGAAAAATTATAGTCGAATTAATCCCGATAGCATTAGCGTATTGTGAACAAACTCACCATTACAATGTTTGATTTTCAAAAAAAATAACATTCTTTAACATTTTCAACAATAATAATTTCTTATTTTGTATGTTTGTTTGATTAATATAATATTAAAATAAGAAAAAATTGGGAATAATTCAAAAACAGGCTATTAAAGGAACTGTCTATACTTATATAGGCGCTTTTTTGGGTTTAATAAATGTTGTAATTCTATTTCCCCGTATTTTAAGTACTGATGAAATAGGCTTAATCAATATTTTGCTTGCTTACGCCATGGTATTATCTCAATTTGGTAGCTTGGGTTTCAATAGTGCCACTACCAGAATGTTTACATATTTCAAAACCGACGATAATAAACATAATGGTTTTTTATTCCTTAATCTAATTGTTTCTCTTGTAGGGTTTTTATTGGTTCTTGGTGTATTTATGCTTTTAAAACCAATACTGCTTTCAAATAATGATAATGCAGATAGTTCCCAGTTACTTTTTAAATACTTTTTCTATATTGTTCCTTTACTGTTTTTCACTTTATTCTTTAATGCTTTCGATCATTACAATAAAGTGCTTTTTAATGCTGTTAGGGGAACTTTTTTAAGAGAGTTTGTTCCCAAGGTGTTGATATTGATTGTAATAATTCTTTATGTTTTTGATTTTTTAAATTTTAGCCAGTTTGTTTTTTCTTATGTATGTGCATTTTGTTCTCCTTCAGTTATTATAATGATTTTACTAATAAAAGACAAACAATTTAATTTACGCCCTAATTTTAAATTCCTTACAAAAGATATGAAAAAAACACTATTAAGTGTGAGTTTGTTTGGAATAATTACGAGTGCAATAGGAATTGTAATATTGAATATTGACCGTATTATGATTGAAAGAATGCTTGGTTTGAGCAGTGCAGGGATTTATGCCACATCTTTTTTCTTTGGCACTTTTATAATTTTACCTGCAAGGTCTTTAAATAAAATATCATCGGCTGTAATTTCAGATTCGTGGAAAAATAATGATATTGAAAATATTAATAAAATATATTATAAAAGTACTTTAACTCAGCTAATAATAGGTTCTTTTTTACTTATAGGTATTTGGGGAAATATTGATAATATTATTATACTTATGACAGAAAAATTTGAAGCCGGTCGTTATGTAATATTATTTGTTTCATTAGCTTTCTTTACAGATATGGCATCTGGTGTTAGTAGTGCTATTTTGACAAATTCCAAAAAATATAGAATTCAAGCCGTATTTCTAATAATAATGATATTGTTACTGATTTCAGCAAATTTCATTCTTATTCAAAAATATCATATTGTTGGAGCAGCGATTGCTTTGTTTATTTCAAAATTTATTTTTAATCTTATTAAATATTTTTATTTGTGGTACAGGTTTAAACTACAGCCTTTTGATTATAGAAGTTTATTAGTGATCATTATTGCAATATCAGTTTATGGCATTACATATTTAATACCTGAATTTGAGTTATTTTATATTGATATTATAGTTAGAAGCAGTGCTATAACATTGCTTTTTGGTGTTTTAATCTTTTCTTTTAAAATATCGGAAGATATTAACAATGGGTTTATTGAGTATTTGCACAAACTCATGTCAATTTTTAATAAAAAATAAGTGAATAAGAAAATATTAGTGGTTTTACCCTAATATACAAAATTCACGTTTAGCATAAGTTTTCAACATTTTTTTCTTACAAAATTATTTATCATACCTTTGTGAAAAAATATATAATATGAAAAAGATTTTATTGGCACCAATTATAATATTATTCTCTATTGCAGCAATACTTTTAGAAAACTGTAAAAAACAGGATGATATTTCTTACATTGAACCGGAAAAAGTTGATTCATTAGCATTTACTGATGCAGAAATAAACTTAATTATGGAAGGCGATTCTGCCGATTTAATGAGAGTTTTAACAATACATACAATTACAGGAACTGATACTATAACAAATTATGAAGATTCTCTTATTTTAAGAAAAATATCAATGGATGTCAGAGCAGATTCTACAGATACTGTTTTATTAAGGTTAATTGATAGATTATATACAACAGTAAGAGACCCGAACCACCCCGGCGTTGGTATTGCTGCACCACAAGTTGGAATTAGCAGAAATGTTATTTGGGTGCAAAGAATGGATTTGTTAGGGGATCCTTATGAACTTTATTTAAATGCAAAGCTTGCTGTTTATTCTACCAAAGAAGTTGTTTTTAATTATGACGGATGCTTATCTATTCCTGGCATTAGCGGCAGAACAGATAGACATTCTGCTGTTTGTGTAGAATACGACAAAATTGACGGTAGTCACCATGTTGAAATAGTTGAAGGATGGGGTTATTCAAATTTTACTTCAATAATATTTCAACATGAAATTGATCATTTAAATGGAATTTTATTTATTGATAGAATCCATGAAAATACCAAGTTAATGAATACTAAAGAGTATGAAAAATTCTGCAAATTACTTGGTGAACCAGTTATTGAAATATAATCTATATAGCACATTATCCACAAGTTGACAACAAACAGTTAACAATAGACAAAGAAATAAATTTTGTCAGTTGCATACTTTTATTGTTTAACATAAAAATTAGTCATGTTTTCAACACAGAAACACCTTAACAAAGTTCAATTATAATGTATTTGTTTTTGACTGAAGACGAATGTAAAGTGCGTTTGCCCTGCAAAATTGCGAGCCATGCGATGGCGTGAATAAAGAAAACAGCTAAATTTTCTTGTCAAGAGGTAGTCCTTGTTGTTAGGAAATTCTGTTTTCATTAGAGCGGGTTGAAGCATAATTTCGCATTGATTTTTTTGTTTCCCTGCATGCCGGTAGGCAGGGTTTTTTATCAAGAAAAAAATGATAAAAAGTTATATTATATTCATTATTAATGTATTTCAAGTCAAGTTATACCAAATGATTTTGTTTGCATCCTTGTATTTCAGCGGGAATAAATTGGGATAAGTTTATTAACACTCTTTTATTAATATTTATTTTCTTTCTCTGGTTTTTGCGTTCCTATTGCTTTTACTTTTGTTACAAAGTTTAAAGTATTATGCAAAAAATTTTATTGCTGTTAATATTATTATCGTTTTTAAAAATTTCAGCACAGGATAATAAAATGTCAAGATTTGAGTATATTGAAAAATATAGCGGATGGGCTGTTAAAGAGATGAAAAGCAGTGGTATTCCTGCAAGTATTACATTAGCGCAGGGAATACTGGAATCGAATAATGGAAACAGCAGGTTAGCTGTAAAGGCAAACAATCATTTTGGAATTAAATGTCATTCATCGTGGACAGGCAAAAAAATATATAAAGACGATGATGAAAATCATGAATGTTTCAGGAAGTATAAATCGGCACACGAATCATATAAAGACCATTCCGATTTTTTAAAAAACGGTAAAAGATATGCATTTCTTTTTGACCTTAAACCAACCGATTACAAAGGCTGGGCTAAAGGTTTGAAAAAAGCGGGATATGCTACTAATCCAAAATATCCTGTGTTACTGATAAAAATAATTGAGGATAATGAGCTTTATAAATTCGATAAAGGAGGTAAAGTTATTAAACACGATAATGACAATACCAATTTAATTACCGATAGCAAAAACCCTAAAACCAAACGAGATAAAAGACATAAAAAGCGCAAAACACATCATCTTGGTGATGTTGACAATTATACAGTTAACTTATTTCAAAGAGAAGTAAAACTCAACAATAGAATTAAGTACATTAAAGTAAAAAAAGGTGATACATTTCTTAAAATAGCTCAGGAATTTGAAATGATGGCCGGACAATTATATCGTTACAACGAACTTGATAAAAATGCCAGTCTTAAAGAAGGACAAATTCTATATATACAACCAAAGAGGAGTAAAGCTGATTTTGGAAAAGAATATCATGTAGTAACAGAAAGCGAAACAATATACACTATATCGCAGAAGTACGGAATAAAATTAAACAAACTATATTTTAAAAATAATATTCCTGCAGGCTCTAAAGTAAAAGTTGGAGATAAGTTATGGTTACGCAAGCGTAGACCTCCTGAAAATTAAAAAACAGGTTTAATGGTCAAAAATACAAATTATTTATTTACTTATGAATGTGCCTTCCGAACAATAAATGTAAAATCTTCAATGTAGTCTCGAATTCTCGGAATTTACTTTTACATTGGATATTCATTATTCTACATTTTATATTTTTTTAGTAATCAAAATATAAATTTTTAGGCATCAAAAATGTTGGATAATCTTAGTTACTATCATAGATAGCAAAATTTATGAATTTTTTTGGTTAACTCTTCTTTACAACATTTTTAATATCAACTTTAATATCATCAGTTTTTTTATTGTAGTTGATATGGATAACATCACCTTCTTTAACAGTAGACTGAATAATAATTTCTGCCATTTTATCTTCCAAATACTTTTGTATGGCACGTTTTAGTGGTCTGGCACCAAATTTAGGATCAAAACCTTTTTCGCAAATAAAATCTTTTGCAGCAGTCGATATCTTTAACTTATAACCTAAGTCTTCAACTCTTTGATATAAGCCTTTTAATTCAACATCAATAATTTCGTGAATATTTTCCCTGCTTAATGAATTAAAAATAACCACATCATCAATTCTGTTAAGAAACTCCGGTGCAAATGTTTTTTTCAAAGCATTATGTATAACACTACTTGTGTAAGAGCTTGATTCTTTTTGCTTGGCAGAAGTGTCAAATCCTATACCTTGTCCAAATTCAGATAACTGACGAGTTCCAATATTTGAAGTCATAATTAGAATGATATTCTTAAAATCAACTTTACGTCCAAGGCTATCTGTTAATCTGCCTTCGTCAAGCACCTGTAATAAAATATTAAATACATCAGGGTGTGCTTTTTCAATTTCATCTAATAAGACAACTGCATAGGGTTTTCTTCTAACTTTTTCTGATAATTGCCCACCTTCTTCATATCCTATATATCCTGGAGGAGCTCCAACTAATCGCGACACAGAAAATTTTTCCATATACTCACTCATATCAACGCGTATAAGGGCTTCTCTATTATCAAAAAGATATTCTGCCAATATTTTAGCCAATTGGGTTTTTCCAACTCCGGTAGGTCCAAGAAAAACAAATGTACCAATAGGTTTATTAGGGTCTTTCAATCCTGCTCTATTCCGCTGAATAGCTTTAACAATTTTGCGAATAGCATCATCCTGACCAACTATACCTCTTCTTATCTCATCATACATTTTAAGTAATCGGGAGCCTTCTTCTTGAGCTATACGCTTAACAGGCACACCTGTCATCATAGCAACTACTTCTGCAACATTATCTTCAGAAACAACTTCTCTATTCTTGTTTAGTTCTTTTTCCCACGTAATCTTCTCTTCTTCAACTAATTGCTCTAATTCTGTTTGCTTATCTCTCATATTCGCAGCAAATTCAAATTTTTGTTCTTTTACTGCTTTTATTTTATCCTCTTTTATTTTTTCGATCTGCACTTCAATATCTAAAATCTTTTGAGGAACATGAATATTCGAGATATGAACTCTTGAACCGGATTCATCAAGTGCATCAATTGCTTTATCAGGCAAATGTCTGTCGCTAATATATCGCATTGTGAGTTTTACACATGCATCCAAAGCATCATCAGTATATACAACATTATGGTGGTCTTCGTAGCGATCTTTAATTTTTTTAAGTATTTCAATGGTTTCTTCAGGAGTAGTAGGATCAACCATTATTTTTTGAAAGCGTCTTTCTAAAGCTCCGTCTTTTTCAATGTGCTGTCTGTATTCATCTAATGTGGTTGCTCCAATACATTGAATTTCACCTCTTGCCAAAGACGGCTTAAGCATATTTGCTGCATCTAAAGAACCTGAAGCTCCTCCTGCACCAACTATTGTATGAATTTCATCAATAAATAATATTACATTATTTGTTTTAGAAAGTTCATTTATAATAGCTTTCATTCTTTCTTCAAATTGTCCTCTGTATTTTGTCCCGGCTACAATAGAAGCAAGGTCGAGAGTAACAACTCTTTTGCCAAATAATACTCTAGATACTTTTTTCTGAACTATTCTTAATGCCAATCCCTCTGCAATAGCAGATTTCCCGACACCGGGTTCTCCAATTAAAACAGGATTGTTCTTTTTTCTTCTGCTTAATATTTGAGCTAATCTTTCTATCTCAATGTTTCTGCCAACAATAGGGTCAAGTTTGTCTTCTTCAACAGCTTTTGTAAGATCAATTCCAAAATTATCTAAAACAGGAGTATCTGACGAAGATTTTGTTGAAAAAGCACTTCCCCCTTTTCCTTTAATATCGGATGATTTGTCATCATCATCGTCATCATCAAATTGAGAATCAGATTTAGCAATAGGTTGTATTTTCTTTATTTGGTCCTTTACTGATTCATAATTAATATCATTTTCAGATAATAATTGACTTATATAATTATTATCAACTTTTATAATTGCTAATAACAAATGAGCTGTCCCAACAGTTGAACTTTTAAAAGCTTGCGCTTCAAGATAAATAAGCTTGAGAATTCTTTCAGATGTTTTTAATAGAGGTAAATTGCTTATATTTTGTTCACTTAAAGGCTTATTTTCTCTAATTTTTTCTTCAATATCTTTTTTAATTTCATGAAGATCCAATCCCAGAGAGATCAAAATTTCTACTGCTATACATTCGCCTTCACGCAATATTCCCAAAAACAAATGTTCGGGACTTAAATAATTATTACCTAATCGAATTGCTTCTTCTCTGCTATAAGTTAAAACTTCTTTAATTTTTTGTGAAAATTTAGCGTCCATTTTGTTTTTATATAATGACTTTTATAAATTATCAAATTTAAAAATACAAAGTTAAATAACAATTTTGAAAAACCTTCAATTATAAACATAAAACTGTTAATAAGTATAACATTTATTTTATCATAAAAATATGAAAATTTTCTAATTTAGATTTTTATTTTTTAAAAGAAATTGAAGCATATAATTGCAAGCAAATCATTAAATTAATACATTATTTTAAATGACGGAAGTAGAAGAAAAAATTATCAAAATTAATATTGAGGATGAAATGAAATCGGCATACATAGATTATTCTATGTCGGTTATTGTGTCAAGAGCTTTGCCTGATGTTAGAGATGGCTTGAAACCTGTACACAGACGTGTTTTATTTGGAATGCGTGATTTAGGGGTTTTTTCAAATAAACCATATAAGAAATCTGCAAGAATTGTAGGAGAGGTATTAGGAAAGTATCATCCACACGGAGATTCTTCTGTATATGATGCAATGGTTAGAATGGCACAGGAATGGTCTTTACGATATCCTTTGGTAGATGGACAAGGTAACTTTGGTTCAGTTGATGGAGATCCTCCTGCTGCAATGCGTTATACAGAAGCGCGTTTGAAAAAAATTGCTGAAGATTCACTTGTTGATATTGAAAAAGAAACAGTTGATTTTCAATTAAATTTTGATGATTCTTTGCAAGAGCCTACTGTATTGCCAACAAGAATACCCACCTTGCTTGTTAATGGAGCATCAGGTATAGCTGTTGGTATGGCTACAAACATGCCTCCGCATAATATTACTGAAATTATAAATGCAACTATTGCATATATCAATAATCCGGAAATTGAAATAGATGAAATTACCAAATATGTAATTGCTCCCGATTTTCCTACAGGAGGCATTATTTATGGTTACCAGGGAGTAAAAGATGCTTTTACAACAGGCAGAGGCAGAATAGTTATCAGATCAAAAACCGATATTGAAATAACAGATACAGGAAAAGAGAAAATAGTAATAACAGAAATTCCTTATATGGTTAACAAAGCCGATATGATAAAGAAAATCGGTGACATGGTTAATGAAAAGAAAATTGAGGGCATTTCATACATAAATGATGAATCTGACAGAGACGGAATGAGGATAGTAATTATTCTTAAAAGAGATGCTCCTGCAAACGTTGTGTTAAATACATTATTTAAGCATTCGCAGTTACAGTCCTCATTTAGTGTGAACAACATTGCCCTAGTAAAAGGAAGGCCTCAAATGCTCAACATAAGAGATATGATTAAATATTTTGTTGAGTTCAGACATGAAGTTGTTGTTAGAAGAACAGAATACGAACTAAAACAAGCCGAAAAACGTGCTCATATATTAGAAGGTTTAATTATTGCAAGTGATAATATTGATGAAGTAATTAAAATTATCAGAGCATCTAAGAGCCCTGATATTGCAAGAGAATCTCTTATGGAACGATTTAACTTGTCTGATATACAGTCAAGAGCAATTGTTGATATGAGATTAAGGCAATTAACCGGACTTGAACAAGATAAACTTAGAGCAGAATACGAAGAACTATTAAAAACTATAGAGCATCTTAATAATATTCTTAGTAACAAAGATTTAAGAATGGAGATTATTACGAAAGAATTAATTGAAGTAAAAGAAAAATACGGTGACGAAAGAAGAACTGAAATTGAACATGCCGCTGAAGAATTTAACCCTGAAGATTTTTATTCTGATGATGAAATGCTTATAACTATTTCCCATTTAGGGTATATTAAGCGTACTCCGTTAACCGAGTACAGACAACAACATAGGGGAGGAATTGGTTCTAAGGGAAGTACTGCCAGAGATGAGGATTTTCTCGAACACATGTTTATTGCAACAATGCACAACTACATTTTACTTTTTACTGAAAAAGGAAAATGTTATTGGTTAAAAGTGTATAAAATACCTGAAGGCTCTAAAACATCAAAAGGAAGAGCAATTCAAAATATTCTGAATATTGAACAGGGAGATGAAGTAAAAGCATATATCAATGTTAAAAATCTTAAAGATGAAGAATATATAAATAACAATTTTATAGTGCTTTGTACAAAAAGAGGAATTATTAAAAAAACTAAGTTGGAAGCTTATTCAAGACCTCGTCAAAATGGTGTTAACGCTATAACTGTGAGAGATGGAGATACATTATTAGAAGCAAAATTGACTAATGGCGAAAATGAAGTTCTTATAGCAATAAAGACAGGCAGGGCAATTCGTTTTCCTGAAGAGAAAGTTAGACCTATGGGCAGAACTGCCTCCGGTGTCAGGGGAATTAAATTGGATAACGATAAAGATGAAGTAATAGGAATGATATGTATTGAAAATAAGGAAGATAATGTTCTTGTTGTTTCAGAAAAAGGATATGGGAAACGTTCTGCACTTGAAAATTATAGAATTACAAACAGAGGAGGAAAAGGAGTAAAAACAATTAATGTTACAGAAAAAACGGGCAGCCTTATAGCTATTAAGAATGTAACAGATGATGATGATCTTATGATAATTAATAAGTCAGGTATCACTATTCGTATGGCTGTTGTCTCAATGAGAGTTATGGGAAGAGCTACGCAAGGAGTTAAATTGATAAACCTTAGAAATGGAGATTCAATAGCTGCTGTTACAAAGGTACAGGCAGGCGATGATGAAGATATTGTTGTTGAAGAAGGAACAGAAAATAATGCCGGAGAAATTATTTCTGACGAAAATGTTGTAGATATCAATAACTCGAATGAAAATACAGAGGAAGACAACAAATCTGAAGGAAACACTGAAAGTTCTGAATAATTTATGAATTATTTATATTTTTGACATCTATTTAATAAATAATGGCAAATTATTTGATAGTAATACTGATAACTTCAGTAATAAAAGTAGTTTAGTAGAAATTTAAAATTATTTAATTATGAAAAATTTAATTGTTATTAGTTTATTAATGCTCTTTACATATTTTGGAGCCTATGCTCAACCTTCATGTAGAGCTACTGCACAGAATTATTTAAAATATGGTGAATTAGATAATGCGAAAAAAACTATTGATAGATGCATTTTACACACCAAAACTATAAAAGACGCAAGAACATGGTGGTACAGAGGTCAAATCTATCAAGCAATAAATGCATCTGACAATGAAAAATACAAAAATTTAGACCTTGATGCTGCTGATGTTGCTTTTTTAGCTTATAAAAAAGCTTTACTTTATAATGTTAAATTAGAAGGTTATTCAGAACTTGATATTGAAAATAATTATGAAGACCAAATAAAGTTTATGAAATTATTTGCTGATATTAATATTGAGAAAAACTTAGTGGAAACAGAAATTTTAACAGATATTTTAACTATCAGGTATCCTGCATTGGCAAATATTATGGTAAATAGGGGTGTTGTGCAATTTCAAAATAAAGATTTTAGTAAAGCATCCAAATCTTTTGAAGGTTCTTTATTTGTTTCAGGCATGATAGGTAAAGTTGATACTGCAATTATATATTACTCTGCTTTATCAGCAGAAAAAGCTAAAAATTACAAATTAGCTAAAGAACATTTCAGACAATTAATAAAATTAGAATACGGAGCAGATGATAAAGAAAAAGCTACAATGTATTATTTTATTGCAAATATTTTCTTATCAGAAAAAGATACCGTAAGATATATTAGAAATCTTGAAAAAGGTATTGAAAAATATCCAAATGAATCATTATTACTGGTTCAGTTAATAAACTTTAAAATTGAAGCAGGAAAAGCAGAAGAAGCTGAAGATATGATAATTAAAGCAATAGGAAGTGATCCTAACAATGCTTTATTACATTTCAATCTGGGTACTATTTATGAAGGAAAAAATGATATTGAAAATGCTATAAAATGCTATACTAAGGCAATAGAGAGTGACCCTAATCATTTATCGGCAAACTATAACCTTGGTGCTTTACATAATAATGTTGCTGCAGAAATCCATGAAGTTGCACAAGAAGAAAAAGATAATAAAAAGTATGATGCATTAATTCTTAAATATGAAGAAACATTAAAAAAAGCTAAACCATACCTCGAAAAAGCTCATGAATTAGATCCTAATGATCTTGCCACTATGCAATCATTAAAAATTATATATTATAAGACCGGTGAAATGGAAAAATATGAAGCTCTTGATAAGCTATTAAAAGAAAAAACGCAATGATATTATATAATAATGTAATTTATAAAAGGAGAAATTAAATTTTGATTTCTCCTTTTTTGTATGTTTTTTGTCTATAATTAAATTTTATAAAATAAAACACATTATGAAAAAAATAAAAATATTTCTTATTTTCAGTATGTTATCCTCAATACTTTTTTCACAGGATTTAAATTCAGTGCTTGAAAATATTAAGAATGGGGAATTAAAAGAGGCTCAAATATCAATTGAAAAAATTGTTGCCGAAAAACCGGGAATTGAATCTGCAAAAGCATGGTTATTTAAAGGCGCTGTATACCAATCAATATTTGAAAGCGAAGTAACAATACCAAATATTAATGATGACCCTTTAAACATAGCTTATAAAAGCTATATGCACTCAATTGAATTAGATAGCAGTAAGGAATATATGCAAGCAGCATTGAATAGCCTTGGTATTTTGGCAAATCTTTTTGTTAGAAAAGGAATTGATGAATTTAATACAGGAGAATATTCAAAATCATTACAAAGTTTTGAAAACACTATTTCAATAAACAACATGCCTGCAATAATGTATTTAGATACAATGATAATTTACAATGCTGCAATTGCTGCCGAAAAAGCAAACGAAATAGACAAATCTAAACAGTATTATAAAGAATTAATTATTCTGGGTTTTGAAAAACCAAGAATGTATAATGAGCTCGCATTATTATTAAAAAAAGAAGGTGATATTGAGAACTATATAAAAATATTAAAAGAAGGTGTTGATATTTGTTCTAAAGATAATAATGCTTTAATAATTGAATTAGTTAATTATTATTTGTCGGTAAACGACAATGAAAATACTGTAAAGTATCTTGAAAGTGCGATGCTGCAAGAACCCGACAATGCTAATAATTACTATGTTAGAGGCAGCTTGTTTAATCAGATTAAAGAAGCAGATAAAGCTGAAAAGTTTTATAATAAGGCTTTAAAATATAATCCTAATCATACTGATGCACTATACAATCTTGGTGCTATGTATTATAATCAAGGAATTGATATAAGAAATGATGCCAAAACTAAAACGGAAAGAGCTGTTGCAGATGAAAAATTCGAAAAAGCTTTGCCATACTTTGAAAAAGTTCACAAATTACAGCAAACTGATATTCCAACAATGAAACTATTAATTAGTTTATACAAGATTACCAAGCAAGAAGATAAACAAAAAGAAATAGAATTGAAACTTGAAAAACAAGAGTAAGCTTGTAATACAAAGTTGTATTCATAGAGGAAATATCCGAAAATGAATGCTTATTTGGAATTATGCCGATGCTGTTTATTATAATTTCAAAAACAACTTGCTCTGTACCTTCCTCTGAAGTTGCATTGAAATTATATCAATGAACGCAACTCGGTATAATAATTTTTATTTTAAGTATTTATATCTATTTTTGTTTTCATAATTAAACACTTCAATTATTATGAAAAAATTATTAATTCTGATTTTAATCACAATTGTTCATTTTTCTTCCAATGCTCAAAATGAAAAAAGAAGTAAAGCTTATGAACTTTTTAAAGCAGGTGACCTTGAAAATGCAAAACGATTAATTGATGAAACCTGTTATCAATCAGAGACTAAGAATCATCCTAAGACATGGTATTTCAAAGCTATAATTTATAAAGAAATTGCAAAAAATGATAAAGAAAACAAACTTACATATTATCCTTCTGAAGTTGCCTATAAAGCAATTATACAAAGTCAAAAATTAGATGAAAAAGACTTGTTCGTTAATGAAAATCTTAATGAATTATTGAATTTAAGTACAATGTTTCTTAACAAAGGCTCTGTTTACTATAATGATGCAATAAAAAATGACAATGTTGCCAGTCATAAAAAAGCATTAAGAGAATTCGATAATTTTTTTATTACACTTACCAGCCTGGGACCTGATAGTGTACAGGTAATTGATTTTTTGAAAATAAACAATATGCCATATACTGATATTCTTGTATATGCAGGCTATGCGGCATATAAATCAAGTAATATTGAAAAATCTAAAAAATACTATGCACAATTAACTTCAATGGATAAAAACGAGTTAAGCCATGATTTAGAAGGAATTTCGTATGCATTTATTCTCTATTCAAATATTTTATCTGGAGAAGGTAAACATGAAAAAGCTATAGATTTAATTGATAAGGCTTTAAATATATGGCCACAACATAAAAAACTTGCTATTTCGGAATTGAAAATATATCAAAATGCAAATAAAGTAGATATTTTAACTGAAAAATATGAAAAAGCTATAGTAAATGATCCTGAAAATATTAAATTAATGATAGCTCTTGCTGAAAAATTTGATCGTTTGTATCAGGGCTACACAGAGACAAATGACGTAGTTAATGCCAATAAATATAGAGAAGAGGCTATAGAAACATACAAGAGAGCAATAAAGCTAAACCCTGCAGATAAGAATGTTTTATACAATTTACATTATAATCTTGGTATTTTATATTACAACCCTGCAGTTGACCTTTATAAGCAATATATAAAAATTAAGGACGAAAGTGGGAGAGAGGCTATGGAAAAAAGATATACCCCGCTTTTTAAAGAAGCTGTTTCGGCATTTGAAGATGCTAATAAAGTTATTGATAACAATAAGGAACTGATAGATATGATGACAAGAATTTATTTAATTCTTGGAGATATGGATAAAGCTTCTGAAATGAAAGAAAAATACAAAAGCCTTGAATAATATAATGTTATGAAAAAGTTTATTATTTTTAATATACTGATATTTTTTGTTTTACAATTAAGTTTTTCACAATCAAAAAGTAATATAGCTGATAATTATATTAGTCAGATAGCCGGCAAATTAGATAAAGCAAAAGAAGCTATTGACAAAGATTGTATAGATATTAAAAAAAAAGCTGAAGCTGAAACATGGTATTTAAAAGGATATATATATACCGAAATTGCTAAAACCGAAGTATATAAATCTCTGTGTAATAATCCATCATTCGATGCTTTAGATGCAATTAAGAAATGTAAACAATTAGATTCTGAAAACATATTATATTCAGAATGCCTTAATGTTCTATTTGATATAAGTACAATATTTTATGATAAAGGAATCAAGCTGTATAATTCAGGAATTAATAACAAAAACATTGAGCATTTTAAAGAAGCTTTAGCTGAATTTCAAATGTTTTTTGAAACATTAGAAACACTGGGTAATGATGAGAAAATAATTAAACATTTACTTGAATTCAACGATATAAATTCCAATTCTGTAATAATTTATGCAGGATATTCAGCCCAATCTATTGGTGATTATAATAAAGCAAAAGAATATTATCTAAAACTTATTGATTTAAAATCGGATATTAGTACAGCAAGAAAAAAAGGACTGGCTCTTGCATATATTTATTACTCTGATATTCTGATAGCAGAAGGCAAGAGTTCGGAGGCAATTATCATTGTTGAAAGAGGAACTGAATTGTTCCTTGATAATACAGACCTAATTATTTCGTGCATTAATTTATTATTTCAGGAAAACAGGACAGATGAACTGTCAGATATCCTTGAACTTGCTATCAAAAACAAGCCTAGAGACATAAAATTGCTTACAGTACTTGCAGGGACTTATAATAAAATATCAAAACAATATATTAAACGCGGATATCATGAAACTGCTGATAAATACAGAGCTAAATCAATAGAAACATATAATAAAGCTATTGCACTGAATCCAAGCGATAATGATTTGTTATTTAAAATAAATTATAATTGTGGTCTTTTATATTACAATAGAGGAGTACGTTTATATATTAAACACGATGAGAGCAATACTGAAGAATGGACTAAATTATTTAACTCATCACTACCATATTTAACTAAGGCTCATAAATATCAAACATCAAATAAAAAACTTATTAACATATTAATGAAAATATATCAGTGTCTAAATGAGACTGATAAGGCAAAAGAAATGGAAGAGAAATTGTATTAATTAAAAAAAACTTGTTTAATTTACATCATAAATTTAATTAAATATGTAATATTATAGCATAAATTAGCGGAAGGAATGTTTATATGTTTTAAAAATTTTATAGTTATTGTTTTAATTATTATTCCTGTTGTTTTGTTATCTCAGATAAACAAAATAGAAAACAGTTTTAATTTATATGAAAAAGGGAATTTTGAACAGGCAGTTAAGGAAATTAATTTTGCTGCAAACAACTCATATTCAAAAGATCTTGCAATAACATGGTACTACAGAGGACAAATATATCAGGCATTATATCAGGAAAATGAGAATAAGGTATATGGTTTAGATTCTGCCTATGTATCACTTGTAAAAGCTTTAAAGTTTGACAAAGACAAAAAATATTTAAAAAATATAATAATTCAGTTTAAGTTATTATCATCTAATTATTATAGGAGAGGAGCAATTGATTTTAACAATGAAAAGTATTTTTTGGCATACAAATCATTTGAAAAAGCTCTGGATATAAATAAAACACCATTGGTTGCCAAGGCAGATACAATGCTGATTTTTTATTCAGCTAAGGCTGCACAATTTTCTAATAAACTTTCTAAAGCAAAAAAACATTACAATAAACTGGTCTATTTAAAATATTCAAATTCTGATGTTTATATTAATCTTGGTGATATATATAAAAACGAGAATAATAGCACTAAAGCTGCAGAAATATATTCAAAAGGATTTTCATACGGAAATCAGAAAAATATGGAATTAATTAACAGATTAATAAATATTTATTTAACTCATGGAAAAACAAGTGAAGCTCTTAAATATATAACTGCAGGTAAAATTGTGGAACCGGATAATGCAGGCCTTTATTTTTATGAAGCGGATTTATACAACACACAAAAGCAAGAGAATAAAGCCAGAAATTCTTATATCAATGGATTAAAATATGAGTCCAATAATTATAATGCAAATCATAACTTGGGATTAATCCTGTATAATAGCGCCATAAAACACAAAATAGAAGCTGATAAATATAAAAACTCCGATTTAAATAAATATAAAACAGAAATTAATAAATACAATAAAGAAATAATGCAAGCATTAAAATATTTGGAAATTGCATATAAAATGAACCAAAAAGACAGAAAATTAAATTATTGTTTAATTGAGGTGTATAAACTATTAAATAGGGATGATGATTACAAGAGAATTATAGTATTAATGAAAGCTAATGGGATAGATTAATATTTTTTAAAAACCTATTTAACATAATATAAATTATAGGGCATTAGTATTGGGAAAAGAAATTATGGATTATCTTCCCTAAGTGCCTTTCTAGAAGCCTTATCAACAAGTGTAAATAACTTATCGATATCACCTTTTTGATTAGATTTTAAATGTCCTCGTACTTTATAAAATTCACAATCCAACTTATCTGTTAATTTGTAAAACTCCTGATATAATTTATAATTATTGAGAAGCCTGTTTTTTTTTGAACGATAATTATTTTTCTCAAGTTTATCTCTCCTGCCTTTTAGCCTCACAATATTTTGAGAATCTGTGTATACTATTATTTTGCTATCCAAGACTTGAATTTCATTTAAGGCCCATAATAATGTTTGTAGTTCTAATTTTGTTGAAGACGTATTTTCAAAACGCTTTACCTTAACAATAGACGAATTCGTTACAAACTCCTGTTCTGTAATAGATAAATAAGCTCCAAATCCGATTTTGGTTTGTGTATTAACACTTCCATCTGTAAATAACATTACTTTTTTCATTTATTTGGATTTTAATTTCACAAATTTAGAAAAAATCTATCTCTTATACTATGCCATGCTTAACATCCAGTCGGTAAAGCAGTTTGCTTTATTTTCAGGAAAGAACCTGATTTTTTGACGTTTACCGCTAATCTTGATGTAATAACTAAAATACTAAAGAATAGTCATTATCTTTATCGCCATATAATGCAAAAATTCGACACAATAGTTATAGGCGGTGGTGCAGCAGGTTTGATGGCTGCCGGGAAAAGTGCTGAACTTGGAAACAAAGTACTCCTACTGGAAAAAATGAATTATACTGGCAGGAAACTTGGAATTACCGGCAAAGGCAGATGTAATATTACAAACACTGCTTCTTTAGAAGATTTTATAAGCAAAGTAGAGCCTGATGGCAAATTTTTACAAGCTGCTTTTTCTGAGTTTTTCTCAACAGAACTTATTAGTTTCTTTAACAGAATTGGTGTTGACACAGTAATTGAACGTGGCAAAAGAGTTTTTCCAAAAAACGGAAGCGCTGTTGAACTTGCCAAAAGCCTTAAAAAATGGTGTGTTAAGAATAATGTCCAGGTAAAGAATAAGTTTAAAGTTGAAGAGCTAATTGTGCAGAAAAACAAAGTAATAGGCCTTAAAGGTTTTGGGTATAATAAAGAAAAAAATCAACCCCTCTCCTATTATTCCGATAAAATAATTATTGCTACCGGTGGTAAATCATACCCTGCAACAGGTTCTACAGGCGATGGATACAAATTAGCTGAATCTGTTGGGCATAAGATATCTCCCACTTTTCCTGCTTTGGTTCCTCTTGAAACTCTTGAGGATATCGCAAAAAATTTAAATGGTCTTGATTTGCGAAATGTAAGAGCTAGTATTATTGTTGATGGCAACAAAATTGCAGAAAGCTTTGGTGAAATGAGTTTTACTGGTTTTGGTATAACAGGACCTATTATACTTGGTTTAAGCAGAAAAGTTGTTTTTGCATTACAACAAAATAAAAAAGTATTTATTAGCATTAACCTTAAACCTGCCCTTAGCGATACTAAGTTAGACAACAGACTTATAAGAGAATTTGATAAGCAAAGACTTAATAATTTCAGAACAGTATTAAATAAGCTATTACCAAAAAAATTAATTCCTGTGTGCATTAAAGAAACAAGAATATCTAATAAAATGGCATATAAAATAAGCCCTGAGGAAAGAATGATACTTAGAAACTGGCTTAAAAACTTCAATTTTCAAATAACTGGACACAGACCATATTCCGAAGCAATTATAACTGCCGGAGGTATTGATACAAATGAAGTAAATTCTGAAACAATGGAATCGAAATTAGTTAAAGGCTTGTATTTTGCAGGTGAAGTATTAAACCTTGATGCTCCTACCGGTGGCTATAATCTGCAAATTGCTTTTTCTACAGGGTGGATTGCCGGAAACAAATGACTCGTTATAAAAAATCAAAATGAATGTTTAGAATTTTAATGAAAAACCTGCTGCTGCCCAAAGTTGACCAACTCCTACAAAAGAATAAAAACTGAATTTATTGTTAAAGTTGTATCTGCCTCCCACGTATAGTCCTGTAGATACAGTAACTCTATGCGAATTATAATCGCTCTGATATAATTTTAATCCTGCACTTGCTTTCGCAAAAAGATCGTATTTGTCAGGCATAGCTTCAAATAACCAATCGAAATAATAATGTGCATTTGCTGTAATATGTATATCTGTTCCACTCATTGTTTTAAAGACTCCATTTACTTTATCCGAATAAGTTCCTGTTGATAAAATTATTTCCGGACCAAGAGTTAAATTGTCTGTAAACATTGGTATCTCAAAATTGACTCCCCCACATAAAGCAGCGGTATTATAACTTTTGTTTAAGCCAAATGTTCCCAATCCTGCGTAAAAATTAAATGTCGAAGTTACTTCTTCACTATCAGTATTTTTTGTTGTCTTATTATCGTCGCCATCGTTTCCGGCAATTAAAACATTTGAAAAAATGCACCCAAGCAATATAATAATCCAAATAGATTTCATTTTAGTAAAAAATTAAATTTTAAATACTATTTCTGTGTGCAACAAAAATATATACTATTACCAAATACACAAAACTAATTAACAATATTTTATTAATAATTATAATATGTAAAATATAAGCCCTTTATGTTTATTCTTGTAATTTCACTTTTAGAAAATATATTATTTCAATTTGCAAATTGCTTTTTCTACAGTATGGATTGCGGGAAACAAATTGTAATTCCTACACATACCTTTAATCCCTAAAGGGCAAAGTCATTAAATTAAGCTATAAGTATAAGTTTATCAGTTGCCCCGCCTTTTAAGGCGGGGATGTAAGTATTATAAAAACAGGGCTTTAGCCCAAAAGTCTTTTAAATCCGTACTTAATTAATAAATTCTTTATATTCGTTTTGGGCTGAAGCCCATTTAATTTTCGTACTTCAACCCCCGACCTAAAGGTCGGGGCAACTGAACTTAATGACATTTCCATAAAAGAAAACCAACACGCACAACATCATTCCTTCACAAACTTCTTTGTATGCTTACCAATTTTTACAAAATAAACTCCATTTGGCAAGTCGGAAATATCGACAGATTGCCGCACAACTTCGTTGCTCGCAATGACGGTATGTTTTAATGACGTTGACAAAACAACTTTTCCTTTAACATCAATAATTTGTAAGTTCTTGTTTTTTAAGTCCCCTTTAGGGGATTTAGGGGTCATTTCAACAAACAGTGTGTTTGTTGTAGGATTTGGATACAACTTAAAACCAATTTCCTCTGTATTTATTTCACTCATTCCTGTACCTAAAACAACAACAATATCTTTACATGCAGTTTTCACACAACCAGTATCATTTACTGTTACACATACATTATAAATTCCTGTATCTGTGTAAATGTGGCTTGGGTCTTTTACATTATCTGTTGTTGTATCTCCAAAATCCCAAGACCATGTTTGTACATAAGCATTGTTATTGTAAAACTGTACTTCTGCTTCTCCGCTTACCATGTAAAAAGTATCAGTATATGTTTGTACACGTGGTTTTAGATATTTGCATGTAGTATCGGGTGGCATATACCACTTTGCCAGTACTCCTCTTGTTTCATCGTATGGTTCGTAAGCAACAGTTCCTCCTACATATAATGTATCTCTATAAATTACCATATCATGTACAGCCCAGCCAACACTATCACCAACCATATGCCAATCTGTTCCATCCCAACGGGCAAGATGCCCTGTAAAAACTCCGCCTATTTGGTCTGTCCATAATCCAGCATAAACATCTCCCCTGTATAATTCTATTGAATATGCTACTGATGGATTACCATTTCCATAACCTACCTTACTCCATTTAAATCCATCCCATATTGCCACATTGTCTGTATGAATTGTATCATCAACTATAGTAAATCCTCCAGAAACATAAAGAAAATTATTAAATGTATCTACTTTCATATCATCTGGATAATCATTTACATATCCTCCAACCATTTCCCAAGAATTTAAGCTGTCATTATATTTTTCAATTGATGGCCATAAACCTATTGCATATAATTCTCCATCATATACTTCTACCTTAAAGCCGGTATCGGGTAATCCTCCTAACTGAAAATAATTTGATTCATTGTATCCAACAATATCATTAAAAAATGTTGACCCAATTAAACCAACAAAGCCAGTAAAAACTAAATTATTATTATAAGATACCATTGATCTGGGGTCTCCGCTTAATTCTCCATAAGAATTATTTAAACCACTCCAATTTGTACCATCCCATTTAGCAATATACTTTGTATTAGGGACGTAATTAACATGAAAGAAATTTCCTCCAATATATATATTATTGTTAAACTTATATACACTCTTTACAATATCAGTATGAAATAAACCTAAATAAAGCGGATCCCAATTATCTCCATTCCATGCACCAATACAATACAAAAGAGTTGAACCTCCATGTTTAAAAAAACCTCCTACATATAATATACTATCACCATCAGGATACATACAACTTACACTAACATTTCCTCCATCATAATGTAGTGTGTCTTCATTTTCAAAAACATACCAATATTGAGAGAATAGATTTGCAGTTAACAACAATAAAGCAATATTTAATATTAACTTTCTCATATTATTTGGTTTCTTATAAGACTCAAAATCTTTAATAAAGCTTGCATAAAGATAATAAAAATAATTAGAAAAGCAAGTTTTTGTGCAAACAAAAAGACCGCTAATACCAATTAAACATTATTGCAATTGGTATAGATAGCGGTCTGTAATTTGTTTTACGAACTTTGTTCTTTCTTTTTCTGAGGTGAGCTATCTACTTCAAAACCCCATTTTCCAAGTTCGTGAGGATTTTTAACATACATAGCTTTTAAAAACTGTGCAATGTTTCTGATAACTGTAACAGCACCATCCCACTCTTTATCTCTCAATTCGGTTTCGTTTTCGGCAAGCTTTTCAAGCTCGTCCTTTTTTTTGTTGTGGTCATCAGAATCTGTTTTTGCACTTTCTAAGTTTTTCATATCAAAAACTTTGGTTAGCGGACTTTTGTCGCCCAGCTCTTTGTGTCTTTTTAAGACTTCTCCTCCAAGAATACTTTGCAACTCGAAATTTCTTGGAATTACAATTCTAGACATATTTTTAAATATTTTAAATACAAGTGCATTCTTGTATTATATATATTGATACGCAATATTTTATAAAATGTTATACGGGGAATTAAAAATGTTCTTTAGTAAAAGTCATTTTTACTATCGTACAAAGGCGATGTTCTGTAGTCCGATTGACCCGCACCGTAGTACAAGTCTCATGTTCTATCGTACAAGTGCTTCGTATTGGTGTGCAAGCCCCATGTCCTATCGTACAAAGGCTCTGTACTGGTGTACGAGCCCTATGTTCTGTCGTGCAGGGGTGATGTTCTTTAGTGAGATTCGTTTTCGCTATCGTACAAGGCTAATGTTCTTTAGTGAAAATCGTTTTCACTGTCGTACATATCGAAAATACTATCGTTTTATACTAAAAAACTATTGTGAAAATGAATTGTTACCTAGTACTAGGGACAGGTTTACGATTACAATTAGCGCTGTGTAATAATTCAATATCAGCACTATAAGTCTTTTTCTGTTTTTAATTTTTTAACATTAAATCGCCTGCCATAGAAAAACCTTACATTGCCAAACTCATAGTTTAGTCTTGAAATATCCTTATTATCGTTTTTGTTGTTAAATGCATAATTATCGTTAATGGCAGATATTCCCAAAAACCATTTGTCTTTGTTAATACCAAAAGCAAGTCTGGCTTGGGTTCTTCCCGAAATGGCATTTTTATCTACATTATATTCAGGATTAACGGTGTATGTGTTAATCTTTTGCATTGAAATACCAAGAATTAAAGACATTGTAACAAAATAATGTTTATGAATTATAAAAGTCTGTATATATCCAAATGCCGGTCCGTAATTGAATGCAACAGAGGCTACAATATCGTTTTTGGGATTAATATTATTTTTTACTTCTATAGGTATTAGACTTGAATCTCCCGCTATTGCCAAAAGCGAAAAATATCCGCCAAGCAAAAATGAGCCGGCACTTTTCTTTTGCCGTTCATTTAAGATAAAAGAAGCTTTATATGATAATTTATTATATTTTAAAGTATATACTCCACTAAAGCCCAAAGCCAGAGTTCCAATATCCGGTCTTTGAGGAAAAGGTAAAGTGTCTGTCCATATACTATTATATTTTTGTGGATCTAATAAGTAATAGCCTGTATAGTTCTGCAAATAAGTGTCAAATGTAAATTTTCGGGAATATGCATTTATTTGCATATCAAACTGCTTGGTTTCACCATAAATATCATTATCGTTGTTTTTTGAGCCTCCTAAATTAAACGCAAATCCAAATCCTATCAATTTATAGATCACACCAATTCCCAAATTTACTTTTTGATTAGGACTATATTGAATAGTGCTGTTCAATAATGGGTCGAACAATGAAATTTTATTCGACTTTGTTATTGTAAATAATTTTAATGTTAGTTGATCTGGATATCGTTTTATATAATTTGTATCTATTTCTATTTTTACAGTATCGCGAACTTCAATCTCTGATTGAGAATAAACAATATTTGCTGATATAAAAAACAGAAATATTATTAAAATATATTTCAGATAGCATGTAATCATTATATTGCTTAGCTATAAAGATAAATTTGTTAAAATTTGACTGACAAAAATATACAAAAAAATAAGTAAATTCAAACTGATTTCAGAAATTTAAGCAATATTAAATCAGTAGCCCCGTCCTTTAGGTCGGGGACAAGAATAAGAGCATAATGCCCTCTGCAAAATTTTGTTCATTTTATAGAATAGGGAAATAAAATGAACAAAATTTTGCAGAGGTGGGTGTTGTCTAAATTTATACCCCGCCTTAAAAGACGGGGCTATTAAATAGACACGACTATTGATTTTCTATGAAATCAGTTTGAACTCACAAAAATAATATTACATATTAGCTTCTTTTTCTTCCTCTTTTTCTTTTGTAAAACTAATATCTCTTGTAAGATTAATAAGGAAAGAATAATTTATTCCAAGCTGTGTTTCATTATAATATTGATATATGGGGTAATCGAACATAAAGGAAACATTCCATTTTTTATGTATTGTTACATTAAGCTGCGGAGCTACATAAAAAAGGCAAGCACCTGAGGCAGGAACAATTTCATTATTCTGAATTCGCTTTGCCTTTATTTCGTTTCTAAGTTGAAAAATAACAGTCCATATTCCATCGCCTGTTGTCCATGGCAGCCATAAATGTTTTGAAACAAAAAATGAAGTGTAATATACGCTCCCGAATTTATATTGAACATTATTCATAAAATAATCTTCTTTATTTTTAAAATTATATTCAAATCGATTTATTAAAAAATAGCGTAATCCTTTAAAGGAATTTTCTTTTATTAGGAATAACTGAGCAACTATTCCATACGAACCCATTGTTGGCTGTACATCAATAGACAAATCGTTATTGTTTTGTTGTATTGCAAAAGATTGCAGTGGTATTCTGCCTCCAATACCTGCTGTTATCTCAAATCTCTTTTCTTTATTACTATATAAATTAAATTTTCCCGATATTACCGCATTTGATAATCCTCTACCTGTATCGGGATCAATACTGAACATAGGATATTCTTGTATTTTATTAACAAAGTATCCTAATTCGGCTTCAATAGTTATTTTATCGCTTAATCCGTATCCTAACAGTGTTCCAATATAATTGTATCTTGCCTTTTTTAAATTATAATCGGTTCTTTCATCACCACTAAAATATTTATCGGCACAGGCATGTTTATAAAAAGATGATATTCTTATTGTTTTTTTGTTTACTGTTCCCATATTCGCAGTTCCGCCTATAGGATTACCTGAAGAAGAAAAACATTGCGAATATAAATCAATATAAAAAAAGGACAATAATATCAGAAAAAATATAAGTTTATTGAACATATACAGTTATCTCTTTTGTTGCGGAATTGTTTTCATTACTAACTTTACATGTAATAGTAGTGTTTAACACTGTACAGGCAGATGGAGCATAATAAACTGTATTTCCATCTCCAATAATATCGCCTTGTTCCGGTATCCACACATATAATAATTCTTCTCCTGTTGCAAGCGCAGTAAGTTTTGTAGTTTCAGGGAAAGATAATGTGTCATCTTCTGTTGTGAGACTGGTAAAAGAAAATGGAGTTGGAATTGGCTCGGGCTCGGGCTCCGGTTCCGGTTCTTTTTCACATTTGCAAAAAACAAATATATAAAACACTAATATTGCTATTATTGACAGATATTTTTTGATATTTTTCATATTACGGTTTATAATTTATATTGTTTATCGTTTGTTTGACCCCTAAATCCCCTAAAAGGGGACTTTTGATTTTTGTTTTTTAATGGTCATTAAATCATATTTTGTTTCAAGTTTTCAAATAATGTTTTGCCTCTAATTCCTCCCCTTTGGGGAGGCTAGGAGGGGCTTTTATTTAATCTTTTACGCATCTAACAGACATTCCGTATGTTTTTGGGAAAGTGTTATATCTTCCAATTGTTGATGCTGCAGAAGATAAACATCTTCGGTAATTCATGCTTCCACTCTCTGTTGATGTATGAAGATAGCCATAACTACCGGCTAAACTAAATGAATTTCCATTATTACATCTTCCTCCCATAAGAAAATCAAATCCTGAAGTTCCACCTGGTTTTATTTTTGTGCCTTCATCTGTTCCTCTCCATATATTATTTGTGTTTGCAGTTGCAGTATCCATTCCCACAGCCATTTCAAGTATTATTATTTCCCAATCGCTTGGAATATGCCAGCCAACAGGACAAATACCCTGTGCACTTGGGCTTATAGAATATTGCATTAATTCGTTCCACTGATATAAGCCACCATAGGTATCACAATATGTAGTATCGTTACCATAACAATATTTTTCATAAACACCATTATCCGATTGAACAGAATCGCCATCTAAGCGAACACCAATATTCATATTTTTTGTCATCCAGCATTGTGAGCCTATCTGAACTGTAGGATATTTTTTTCCATCTCTTATATCTGTTAAAGTGTCTCCGCAAACAAAAACAAACGGAGCAAATCCAATAATAACAATATCGGATGAAACACCACAAAAATTTGATATTTCCCATACAAGTTCATATGAATTATCTGGTTGTCCTGTAAATGTACTTGCAGGATTATTAATATCATTTATATTTCCCCCTGTTCCTGAAAATATTGACCATGTTCCTGTTCCAATTACAGGAGTGTTTCCATTTAAACTTGTAGAATTTCCTGCCAATCCTGTTTGGTCAGTGCCTGCATTTGCAATTGTGGGTTGATTATCAACAATAAGGCTTGTTGATGTTGAAGGACTGTTACCACATGAATTTGAAGCATAAACAGAGTAAGTTCCCGCATGTGAAGAATTAATACTGTAAATTATAGGATTCTGATTATTTGAAGTAAATCCATTTGGTCCGCTCCATGTATATCCTGTTGCACCTGCCGATGTTGTTGCATATAAATACAGATCAAAGCCATCACAAACAGTATCATTGCTACTAGCAATGGGTGTAGGTGGAGTAATACAGTTCCCACACAATTCCCACCAGCCATTAGATTTAAATATATTTATGCAATCTGAATCAAGATTATAAATCATTAAACCTACAGCGGGAGTTGATATCAAATCTCTCTGAGCTTCAGTCATTACGGGTGGTAAAAATCCTTTACTGGTTGAGTTAAGTTCAAGTATTGCTGAATTATCAGCAGAATTTGTACCTATTGCAACATTACCTGTATTATAATAAATTCCGTTTCCTGAAGTAAACCATTGACTTGTTCCGTTTGCTGATTCCAAAGAATAAAACGCAAAAGGAACAGTTAATAATTGTGAAGTGCCAATAAGTGTGAAATTAGTTCCTCCTATAACATCCATTTCTACTTTAAGCCACTTTGTATTACCATTTGACCAAGGAATTAAAGAAAAATTGTTGACTGTACTTCCTTCGCTAATAGAAACAGAAAACAAACCCAGTTCGTTTGTTGTAAGATAATGTATTTCAGAATAAACAGATGTACCTGTTTCAGAACCATCTAAAATACTTAATTGCAAACTAATATCTTGGTTTGGCATTGCCTGCCCTAAGATATCTCTTGCAACACCCTGATAATTCATTCCCTGTGGTACTTGTGAAAATACATTGATAAACAGGAAAATAAAAAATACTATAAAGCTATACTTAAAATGTTTCATGTTTTTATATTTTAATTATTCTAAATGATTCTCTTTTCTGCTTGCTAGTGGGTACGGAATCATTATTTACAGTAATTTTCACAACATATATTCCTTTTGACAAATCGCTCATGTTAATTTTATAATAATCTGTACTATATGTCATTATAGCATTGATCTTATTTCCAACAATATTTATAATTTCAATATTAAGGTCTAATTTTTTTTCACTTTCAACATAGATATATAAGTTATCTTTAACAGGATTAGGAAATAATGTAAAGTCAACATTATCAATAACTTTTTTAATAAAATTTCCATTGTTGTAATCAGGTTGCTGAAAGCCTTGTGAAATAGTATTATTGCCGGAATTTATTGTTTTAACTGCAAGTTCACCTAATGTCCATGATAATTTATTATTGCTATCGTAAAAATTATTTCCGCTTGGTGAAACAACTGAAGGGTAAATTGATTGACCATATACATAGAATAATGATGAAACAATTATAATAAATGTGATAAAAATATTCTTCATAATACGCTGTTATTCTTGATTAAATAATCACTACAAGCTTGTATAAAAATCAATAATTAAATATATAAAATTAACAAATATATTCATGAAACACAAGACATATAAATATTTTTTTCAAAATAATCTATTTGACTAATCGTTATCAGCTTAATAAATAATAGATATAATCGACAATCTTTATGTCAAATTGAAGATTTAAAATGGAAAATGTCAAATTTTATCTTGAGAATTCCTGATAGATAATTATGAAAAAAAAACTTATTGTCCAACTTAGTTATATTAAAAATTGAAAATGGCTTGCATGCACTAAATAATACATTTTCCATTTAACATTTACAATTATAAATTTGACATTTCTATTTGGTATACGGTTCCCAGTCGCCAAAATACTCAATTACCACATTTGTTTTGGGGTCGCATGTCCAAAACTCATTTGAATTATAAGTCCATTTCATTGTCTTTGAACCTCCACCGCTTTGTGTTGTAATGCAATAATTATTTGATAATGATCCAAAATAATTAGCTTGTTCACCAGGCATGCTCCTATCACCACCACTTGGGTCAACAGGTATCCAACCATAATTAGGCAAATAGATCTCTGTCCAACGATGAAAAACATCATCCATACTTTTATCATCACCTCGCAGAGAAACAGAACCAACGTATCTGGCAGGAATACCGGCAGCTCTGCACATTGATATAAATACAAATGCATACTCAGAACAAGAGCCATTGCCACGTTCCAATACAGTTGGTGCTGTGTTCCAACCTCCAAGCATTTCATAATACATATTGTCTATCAGGTAATTAAATATTTTACGAGCTGTCCAATAAGGATTATCTTCCTTATCAATAATTTTGCTTAAAGCATTCTTGATAACCGGATCATCATACTGATACTTTTCATTATTTTCTAAATAAATAGATTTTACCTTTTCGGGAATATCTTCAAAACTGCCAACATTCTCAGGGTAAATAAAATATCTGATATTCCACGATGTAACATCAACTTTCATACTTGCTTCAAAAGAATTTCCACTTTTAATATCATTTTTATGAAAATGAGCTGTTTTCTGCCCCCATTTGTCGGTAACTTTATCTGTTAAATTTGATGAAAATGAAATATTATTTATCTTCTGATTAGGTCTGTCAACCGGTATTGCCAAATGAGCATCAAGGGTTTTTACGCTGCCGGGTCCAAAATTTGTGGTTAAGTGAGAATAATTAAGAATAGCTCTTCTTTCGTTGTACAACTGATGTGTTTCTTTATCGCGAATTTTGAGTTTATATATTTTATTATCCTCATAATCTACATTCCAAATGGCTTCACCGTCATAACATAGTCCTCTGCTGTAATTACCTGGAGCATCAGCAACTATTATAACACAACCTGATTTTGGGTCAATCATATAAATCTTATTTGATGACCTGTCTGAAACCCATAAATATTTACCATCAAATGTCAATCCCTGTGGATTGTATGATGGAGACTTAATTGTTTTTATAGTAGTACCATCACTAGGATCAAATTGTATTATCTCATAGCTTCGACTATCTGTACACCACAAATATTTACCATCCCAGGTTAAGCCAATTGGTTTATTTGTAGGAGCCTGAATTGTATGCAGTATTCTTCCGTTTTTCGGGTCAATCTTATATATTTTACCATTATAATTTTCTGCCAAAGGAATTCCTCCTTTTACATCAATATTCCACAATGATGTACCATCCCAGGTTAAACCCATTGGCCAATAAGCAGGAGAAGATATTGCCCTGACAACTCTCCCTGTCTCTTTATTAATACAATACAAAGAATCTGTTTTCCTGTCTGCAAGCCATAAATTTTCTCCATCAAAAGTTAAACCTGTTGAAAACAAGCCTGGAGTATTTATAGATTTTTCAATTTCACCTGTATAGGCGCTAATTTTAATACTTGAAAACAATAAAACAATACTGAATAATATTAAAGTCTTTTTCATTTTTGTTGATTTACTTATTAGTTTTTAAAATCTGATGATACTTTACCAATTCATCAATTGGAGAGTTAAGTACCATATCAATGTTAACATTATACTTATTTGCAGCTTGTTTAAGCTGCTTTTCAAAATAATATGCTATTGAGCCTGTTAATCTTAAATTTAAGGTCTGATAATCTTTAATTTTAACAATATGTTTATCGAAAAATACTGTAAAGCTTTTTATCACTAAATCTTCAATAAAATTATTATGAATATTATCATTAATAAATTTGCTGAAACCTGCAAGATATCTGTTTGGAAATGGTTTCTTATAAACCGTTTCAAGAATTTCGTTCTTTTCAATTTTATATTCATTCTTAAATTTAGCGTGTATTTCTTCAGGTAGATCATTATATAAATATGCTTTTATCAATTCTTTTCCCAAATATGCCCCACTGCCTTCATCGCCTAGTATATATCCCAATGGAACACCTCTTTGTGTAATTTCATTTCCATTGTAATAACAAACATTCATACCTGTTCCCAGTATTGCTGCAATACCTTTATCATTTTTAAACAAAGCTCTTGCTGCTCCTGTCATATCATCATCAACAAATATTTTAGAATTTTGGAAAACCTTTAAAAGACCTTGTTTAATTTCCGATTTTTTATCTTTGTTAACACATCCTGCTCCATAAAAATAAACAGTATCTACATTCGCCTTATTCTTAAAACCTTGTAATTCTTTTTCAATTTTATTTTTGCTTATGAAAAATGGGTTTAGCCCAATTGTAGATGTTTTTATAATCTCACCGGTCTCCTTAATTAATCTCCAGTCTGTTTTTGTTGAGCCACTATCAGCAATTAAAAGCATAATAAATATTTTTGGTTTTTTGGCAATCCAAAAATATACAAAAATGGTTAATTTATATAATATTTGGTGATTTAAATATCAGAATTTGGGAATGCAATTTTAAATTAATTCTATCTGAATACAAATTTTCCTGAATACCTGTTTATATTGTATAAATTAAAATAAATTTTATTATTTTTGTAGAATTAAATGAAAAATTCTTAGTGATTTATAGAAATTTTAATTAAAATGTATTTAGACGATTATATAAATCAAATTAGAAAACTTTGTAGAAAATATAAGGTTAAACATCTTTTTGCTTTCGGTTCTGTTTTAACAGATAGGTTTTCTGATGAAAGCGACATAGATTTACTGGTTGATATAAACTCTGACGATCCAATTGAATATGCAGAGAATTATTTTGATTTGAAATTTGAACTGCAAAAAATGTTAAAAAGGCAGATTGACTTACTGGAAGAACGAGCTCTTAAAAATTCTTTTTTGAAACAAAATATCAACAATTCTAAAATTATAATTTATGAACATTGAAATTAAAAGTTGGTTTGAAGATATTGAGCGTTCTATTCAAGAAATTTATGATTTCTTACCTGAAAAAAGAAATTATATTGAATTTGAATCAGATTTAAAAACACGAAAAGCTGTTGAAAGAAATATAGAAATAATTGGAGAAGCTATTAATAGAATTTTAAAAATAAATCCCGATATAGAAATCTCAGATTCACGTAAAATTGTTGATGCAAGAAATCGGATTATTCACGGTTATGATAGTGTGTCAGCTGATATTTTATGGTTGATAATAAGTAAATACCTGCCAATACTTGAAAAAGATGTGAGTAAAATATTGAAAAAACAAAATATGTAGTGGTTTAATTATTAAGCAGAATAAGGTATTGGTAATTTGTAAAATATCAATTATTTTTGTTTTAATTATTACTAAAAATCTATTTTTGAAAACATTACTTACCATATTCTTTATTATTGTAATGCTCTTTTTATTAGGATGCAAAGATGACAATATTGATGCAGGAGCTAAAGGAACAATTAAAATTGGAGAAGGTAGTTGTGCACCGCCAATAGATTATTCTGCCAGATATTATTTTGATTACGACGGTATAGCTTATTTTGTTGATAAAACTTCATTAGATTCATTGGGTGGTAGCAGTTACGACCAATTATTAAAGAACAGCGACAGTACAAATGTTGAAAACGGAAATTATATTGCTTCTCTTAGTGCAGGAACTTTTTATGTAATTCTAAAAGACAGGACATATACTAATGCTGACAATTACAACAGAGTTATAAACGTTTATTTTGAAAAAGTTACTGAACAAGATTTCGAATTTTGGAAATGTACTTCATATTAACTCTTGTTAGCGTTCACAAGGGATAATAAATTAAAATGACTAAAATACTTAAAATAAATCATAAACGAGAATATGAAAAATTTAAAAATTGGCATCAAACAATTTAAACCCTTTGAACAGTACTAATTCTTCAATTATTTTTCTTATAGTTAAATCTTCTATATTTTTGCAAAGCTGAAAATAAATTTTAATAAATTGAAAATTGCAGTAAATACAAGGCTTTTATTAAAAAACAAACTTGAAGGAATTGGATGGTTCACATTTGAGACTTTAAAACGAATAACTCAACAACACCCTGAACATGAGTTTATTTTTATATTTGATCGCCCATATTCCGATGAATTTATTTTTTCCGATAACATTACCCCTGTTGTAACAGGTCCACAAGCACGTCATCCATTTTTGTTTTATTTATGGTTTGAGTTTTCTGTTACTAAAATATTGAAGAAATATAATATTGATATTTTCTTATCTCCCGACGGATATATATCTCTTCGCACAAAAGTGCCAACTATTAATGTGATCCATGATATAAATTTTGAGCATTACCCACAATATCTGCCGTCTATAATGCGTAAATATTACAGATACTATTTTCCGCGATTTGCAAAAAAAGCTAAAAGGATTGCAACAGTTTCTGAATATTCAAAACAAGATATTGCAAAACAATATTGTATTGATACTAATAAAATAGATGTTACATATAATGGAGCAAACGAGAATTTCAAGCCTGTTGATGAAAACATTAAAAATGCTATAAAAAAACAATATAGTTCTAACTGTTCATACTTCCTATTTGTTGGTTCATTGCACCCACGTAAAAATATTGAAAATCTGTTTAAAGCCTTTGACTTGTTTAAACAAAAAACGGACAATAATTTTAAGTTATTGATAGTTGGCGAAAAATATTGGTGGAACGGTAAAATGCAGAACACATATAACAACTTGAAATTTAAAGATGAAATAATATTTACGGGGAGAATGAATTCCGATGAACTAAAAAACATCTACGCATCGGCGTTTGCTTTAACTTATGTTTCGATTTTCGAGGGTTTTGGAATTCCAATTCTTGAAGCAATGTATTGCGATGTTCCTGTAATTACTTCAAATACTACCTCAATGCCTGAAGTTGGTGGTGATGCAGTACTTTATGCTGACCCATTTTCTATTCAGTCTATTTGTGATGCTATGGAAAAACTTTTTTCCGATAATGAGATAAGAATACAATTAATTGAAAAAGGAAAAGAAAGACGCAATATGTTTAACTGGCAAAAAACAGCTGATAAACTTTGGAATAGTGTTGAAAAATTGATTAAAGAAGTTAATCCTTAATAGCTCTTGTAACAACTCTTTTGCCTTCCGGACCCGGTAATTCTTCGATTTTAAAACCTGCTGCTTTCATAGCCCTCTTTACACTTCCTTTAGCAGAGTAGGTTGTTAATACTCCTTCAATATTCATTGCATTATAAATTTTTGCAAACACTTCTTCTGTCCATAATTTTGCTTGTATATTAGGGGCAAATGCATCAAAATAAACAATATCAAAAGTTTCGACAGGTTTGTACTCTATAAGGTCTGTCTGAATTTTGGTTAAACTGAAATTGGGTAAAATATTAATGCCTCTCTCCCATTCTGCATTATGTAATTGCATATAAACATTGTAATAATCAGACTTTAACTTATTGCAATAATTTAACTTTTCGTAAATACTTTTTTCAAGAGGATACTTTTCAATAGTTGTATACTTGATACGCTTGTTTAGATTTTCATTCTCAACAATTGTAAGAAGGGCATTTAATCCTGTACCAAAACCAATATCAAGAATACTTATATTCTGGTTTTTTATAAATTTTAATCCGTAATTGATAAAAATATGCTGAGACTCTTGTATTGCACCGTAAACAGAATGATAATGTTCGTCTAATACAGGAACATAAATAGAATGTGAACCATCTTTAGTTATTATTATTTCGTTTTTCAAACCTTTTGTATTTCTGTTAAAACAAAAATACTTAATTTTATGACAAATAAAATTTAACAGCATGGCTTTTTGGAAAGATTTTGGTTTAGGCTTTAACACCTACGGTAAAGCAATTAGTTTAATATTTAAAAAAGGACTTTGGTGGTTTTTCTTTTTCCCCATTGTTGTAAATATATTGCTGTTTTGGGGAGGATTAGAAGGAATTGGAGTTTTAATTGATTGGTTTAATGCAAAAGTTTTAGGCTGGACAAGTTTGGAAAGTGCAGATTTTTGGGGTTCGGGAGTTTTAAGCTACATATTAACCTTTTTAATTGGCGGGATATTAAGGTTCTTGTTTTTTGCCTTTTTTACTTTTATTGGCGGATACATTGTTTTAATAATTATGTCGCCTATACTTGCCTATTTATCGGAGAAAACCGAAAAAATAATTACCGGAAACGATTATCCTTTTAGTGCATCACAGCTAATGCGGGATGTTGTACGTGGAGTATTAATTGCCATAAGGAACATGACAATTGAATTAGGCTGGATGCTTATATTTTTAATTATTGGGATTATTCCTCTTATTGGTTGGATCATTAGCTTATTTAGCCCTGTTCTTATGTTTTTTATTTCCTCATATTTCTATGGATTTTCCTTTATGGATTACAGTATTGAACGCCAAAAGTTAAACGTTAGAAAAAGCGTTCACCTTATTAGAAAACGAAAAGGTGTGGCAATTGCCAATGGTATGATATTTTCAATTTTTCTTATAATTCCGTTTTGTGGAGTATCGCTTGCAGGGTTTACTGCTATTATTTCTACTGTAGCAGCATCAATTGCAATGACAGAAATTGTAAAACAGGAACAAATTAATGTTATTGTTAAAACTTAAGTTGACAGTAGATAATTAACAATTGATGAAGAAAGTAAAAATATCAATAGTTTCGTATTCTAATACAATTCCATTTGTGCATGGTCTTGAGAATTCCAATTGCTTAAGTCTTGACAGTTTTGAACTTTCAAAAGATACTCCTGCCATTTGTTACGAAAAAATTAAAAACAATGAAGCTGATATTGGACTTATACCTGTTGCCACAATACCTACACTTAATAACGTTAAAATTATTTCTGACTACTGTATAGGAGCCGAAGGCAAAGTAAAATCGGTAATACTGGCAAGTCATGTCCCTTTAAAAGAAATTAAGCAAGTGTATCTCGATTATCAGTCTAAAACCTCAAATCAATTGGTGCAAACACTTGCCAGATTGCACTGGAAACAAAGCTTTGATTTCGTTTTTTCAAAACCCGGATACGAAAACTCTATTAATGGCAATAAAGCAGGCGTTATTATTGGTAACAGGGCTTTAGAAATGAGAGATAAATTCCCACATGTTTACGACCTTGCCGGCGAATGGTACGATTTTACAGGCTTGCCTTTTGTGTTTGCCTGCTGGGTGCAAAACAAAGAAATCCCAACAGAATTTATCAATAATTTTAACAAAGCCTTGCAATTTGGTATTAGTAAAATTAATATGCTTACAGCTGATAATCCCACTCTAAACTCATATCTTACCAAAAACATTAACTACTTTCTTGATGAAAGAAAAAAAGAAGCAATAAAATTGTTTTGGATGTTAAGTAAGAATACATAAATCGGAATTTAAGTATTTACAAGCTTCAAATATTTCAGAATATACTTTTTACTATATTTTTATTGTTTTACGATCTTTTTAATTCCAATACCATTTTCAGATATTACCTGCAATAAATATGTGCCACTTGGCAAAGCAGAAGTAGAAAGAGAATGTCTTGTACCTGTTACATTTGTTTTAAATACTTCTTTTCCCAATAGGTCAATTATTCTTATTTCGTAAATCGCATGTTTTTCAAATACAAGCTCAATTTTTTCAGAGAACGGATTAGGAAAAACCTTTAGTCCTATTTGATTTTCAATTTCATGAATTACTAATGGATAACCATGAATTATAGTATCAGAAATTGTAACAAATGTTGTATTGGTAACTATCGGCAAATTATAGTCGAAATAAATATGTGCAGTATTTTCAATTGCTGTACCCATTGGAATTGAGTCGTAAGGTGCAATTTTAAACTTAATAAAACCATGACTATTTGGCTCATTAGAGGTACTATCTTCCAAATTGATATTATTAAAAGTAAAAGTCAATATTGGGCTTCCTTGTCCTTTTACATCTAAAGTATAAGGATGAGAGCAAATTCCTTGTTGAAAAGTTGAAACATCAAGATGTGCAGAAAGTGTATCAATTACGACAACCGTGAATGCTGTATCGGAACCGGTATTCTGAAAACGAATTACATAATCGAGAACTGTTCCGGGCATTAAATAATTGTTAGCAGTTATTCCTTGCGGACTTACACTTTTATCGTTAGGGTCATAACTATCAATTATTTCCATACAATCTATTTCAATTTCTGCATCTGCATCGTCCATCGGGAAAATATTAACAAATCCTGTACTATTATATGGATTACCACAATTTTCAATAGTTTCGTTTGGATGACTATTGCCCGGATGCATAGGATGCTGGTCTGCTTCTAATCTATATGTTGCTCCGTCTGCTGGAATATCAATAATCAATACTTCTTGTCCTAATAGCTGAAATGTATTTGTCAATACAAGAAGAGTATTCCTGTAGACTCTATATTCACTTGCTATTTGCATATCACCATTTCCTAAATCTCCTGTGTTGGTTATTGTGAAACGAATAATAGTATCTCCAATACATTCGCCCTCTACCATTACCGAAGATTTATCCCAAGCATTATAAGCTGCGGTATCCAGACTATTTACACAATCATTTGGAGGTGTTATCCATGCTTCTGTACATTGAGTTAAGCCTGTAATTCCGTTTATACATGCAACAGAGTCAATAATATGAATATCCCCACAATCGCCATGTGCCAAAGTGCCTATATCAAATACGTAATTACCAAGGGTATCTATTGTATAAGGATAATTTGCACTTACAAAAATTACATAATCAGGAAATTGTACATATACCTCTACTCCACTTGCATCAGCATAACCATCATTACAATAATGGACATAAGTATTGTTTGTAAAACACCTTCTACGTCTGTTGCTGTTTATATCTATAGTTAAATATGGACAAGCAATAGCTTCATTATGAAAATCAATACCGGTAGTATCCATTCCTAAAGAATCGAAATGAACTGTATGATAATTTGGAATTGGACATAATGGATTTATAAATAATGAATTTGTTACAGGAATCACCTGTTCTACTTGGTATGTTCCGGTATCGGTTAAAATAGTAAAAGCTCCTGAGCTATCAGTTATGCCATAAAAATTATTTGGAACTGTTTTAACAATAAAGCCTTCCATTGCTTGTTCTGTTCCATCCATTATACAATTATCATCTATCACTACTTTACCTGAAATAATATTTGGATTAGCAATAATAACAAATGTTTCGGGATCAAAATTCAAACGGATCATAGGAGTTGATGAATAATTTCCGTACGAATAAAATTCTGATTCGGTTGCCATATACCACAATGTTGCCAAACTTACCTGCTTTGTAGTTATATCTTCACCAATATAAAAATCACCGCCATTATAGTTCAAAACTTCAATCGCAACTATAAAATCTCCTTTCATTAAAAATTCTGAAAAACCATCTTTAACAAATGGTAATGTTAACCATGTACTGGTATCCGTTTGTGTAATAGTATAAAAATCAGTAGTAAGTATTTCGCTGTATGAAAACCCATCATACATCCATATACTACCCCTGATTGTAGGAGCATTAGCATTAACGCTGGTAGAAGGCTTAATGTACATAGATATTGAATTTGCTTCTGAATATAATCCGGTAGGATCCATTACTTCGTATCTTACACCAAAAAAATCACCATCATTTCCTCCATTAACCCATGTTTGAGGACCAACACTTCCACTACCGGCAATTATACCATTATCACGTGCATAAACCGAGTCATTCACCGTAAAACTTGTATTAACAATATTATTTAATGGGTTTTCATCTGTTTCATCCATTTCTGCAATCCAGGTTACATCGTAAGTACCAAGATAACATGCAGCAAATGATGAATCCAAACCTAAAGATGGAATATAAAAATCATCATTTAATAAATTAATAGTATCACGTGAAAGGCTATCTTCAATACCAATTGCTAATGCAGGCAGTAAAGATACTGGAGATTCTGCATTACTACTTGCATTGAAAACAGGGACCCCATTTAATAGAACTTCAGTATTAAGAACAACATTATTGAGATCTTGTGCTCCATTGTTAAATACAGCTGCTTTCCAACCTATATATCCGTTCATTGCTTGAGCTTGAGGAATCTGGCTATATGAACCACTATTTAGTGTAAAAAAATTATTATAATAATCTTCAATTACAAGATCAAATTGAGCTCCCTCAGTAATAGCAACATCATCAATCATCCAATAATAATGACTTAAACCTCTAATATGAAACCTAATATATACCGTTGATTGATTTGCAGCAGCATTACTAATATTTAACGAAACATCTGTTACATCATTAGGCTGACTAGAGTTATTATTGATTTCTGCATAAGGTGAACCTACTTCATAATCTGTCCATGTTGTACCATCATTACTTACACTAACATATAAGTCTGAAGTAGAGCTAAAAATACAACATACTCTAAATCTTTGTTGAAAATTTAAGATTACGGAATTAATTCCTGAAAAATCTAAAACTTCTGTTTGAATATAAGAATCATGATTAACAGGAGTCGCAACCGATGCTCCTGTACCCTGATCGGTATTATAATTATCTGCCTGAAATAACATAAAGCCATTTCCACCTGTACTTGATGCTAATGGAGGTATTGGCGTATCCCAAGTTGGAGTTCCTGTATAAGCACCTATTGCTCCTATATCAGACCATGTCCATACAAAGTTATTAGAAGTGTTGTCAACTATAGTCCATGCTGCAGGTAAAGCACCGTTGAAATCCCAATACATACCAGGAAGAGTATCAGGATATGCTTTATTACCACGATCGTTTAAATTTAAAGGTAATTTATTAGATGTAATCTGTTCATGTGAAAGCTGAGCTTCCATTTGTATAGATTGAGCAAAAGTGATGTTAAATGTGAATAGTAAAGCGAGTAAGAAGTAAAGTTTTTTCATAGTTCATAAAGTTTAAGAGTTAATATATATATAAGACACAAATATTTGCAAAAAGGTTGCCTGACAATTTTAAAATTTTAGTTAGTAAAATAAATTAATTTATTTGTATACCTATATTTATCAGTTGATATATTTAAAAAGTAAACACCATTTTGCAGTTTACTTTTGGGCTTAATTTCAATATTGTTATTATTCTCGATTATTGTTATGGAGTAATTTTTCCCAAGCATATCCGTTAGTTTAATATTTTGAACATTAATTGCATTATTGGTTATTTCAATTATTATTTTATCGGAAAAGGGATTTGGTGAAATGCTGATTTGTTTTGAATAATTGAATTCATTAATGTTATTATCTTTTTTAACGATAATATAATTTGTTTTTGTTATGGTATCGCCACAACCATTACTATTATATGCTATTAAATTTACATCAAACTGTCCTGTGTCAGGATAAAATACAATTGGATTTATTAAGTTTGAACTTGCAGGATTACCACCTTCAAAATTCCATTCAAAGTAATCATAATCAACAACTGTATTTATGTTATAGTTAACACAATTTCCTTGATTTATTATATTAGTATCTGAACTGAAATCAATAATTTCATTTGTTATATCAGCACAGGTTAAAGAATCTTCAGAAACACAGACATTATCTACATAGTAATATGCATTACATGAAGAACCACTTAGTAAAGTTATATTAGTGGATAAATCATCATACATATTACCTATATAAATAAAACAATATGCAGAATCAGCAATAAACGAACTATTAATTGTAACCCAATTATTATTATCGTCAATGACATTTGAAAAATAATGAGAGTAATTATTTATCAAACTCACTGATGTATCTAAGTAGGTTGTAAATAAAACACATAAGTTATTAGAAATACAGTTCGCCATATCTGCAAAACTAAAATTACAAGTAAAATAATATTTCTTTCCAATATCCAATGTATCAATTAACTCGCTATATAAAATTTCTCTGTAAGGAGGAGTTAAAGAAGTTTGAAAAGAGTATATCCCAACATATCCTACACCGGAAAACGGACATTGATAACCAAAAATATTATCTGGAATAGAAACTCCTGTTGAATTATTGGCACAAATATTAAAATAATCAGGTGTTTTATAAAAAGTTTTCCATTCAATTAAAGAATCAACTTGAGAAAGATTATCATGGCAACTACTATACTCCTCAAAACTCGGATTAGGAACAAGATTCTGCGAATTAATTATGAATGATGAATTAAGAATTATAAGTGAAATAAAAAGTAGTATTTTGTTTAGAGTTTTCATAGTTATTCATTAATAAAAAATAAAAATGGAGAACCTACTAACATCACTATTCCTTAACAAACCTCTCTGTCTGTTTACCAATCTTCACAAAATAAACACCATTAGGCAAGTCGGAAATATCAACAGATTGCTTTGGGCTTTGCCCTCGCAATGACGTTGACAAAACAACTTTCCCTTTAATATCAATAATTTGTAAGTTCTTGTTTTTTAAGTCCCCTTTAGGGGATTTAGGGGTCATTTCAACAAACAAAGTGTTTGTTGTAGGGTTAGGATATAGCTTAAAACCTATTTCTTTTATTTCATTATTTCCCATTCCTGTACCAAGCAATACCGTTAGAGTTGTATTTGCAGTATCAACACAAGAGCCATGCGTAACAATAAGTTCTACATTATAAATACCTGTATCTGTATAAATATGGTTTGGGTCTTTTGTGTTTGCAGTTCCTAAATCTCCAAAATTCCAGCTCCAGCTATCTACATAGGCATTATTGTTATAAAACTGAACTGTTACTGTATCATTAATAATGTAAAAAGTGTCTTGCAATGCTCCATTTTCTAATGAATGAACAATAGGTTGTAGATAATTACATGTTGTATCCGGAGGCATGTACCAACGTCCAAGATAAAAGGTATCTGTTGTTTGCGTATTAACAAATAAACCTCCAACATATAATTCATCATCAAAAACTTCCATAGGATATGCTTCTCCTGTAACATTTGTATCTAATGGGAACCATTCATTACCAATCCAACGAGCTATTCCACTACATGATTTACCTCCTGCTAATGTAAACCCACCTGCTGCATATAATTCACCTCTGTACATTTTTAAGCCACCTATTCCATCATTTGTTCCTCCAAGTAAATTATACCACTTGTATCCATCCCACTTAGCTATTTTATATAGATTGTTGGGACATGATGGCACGTTTGCAACAAAATCGCCTGCTACATATAAAAAATTATTAAATGTATCAACTGTCATTGTTCTAACTGTTAGCATATTTGCCTGCCCAACATCATAACAATCTGTTTCATCATATTTGTATATTCCGGCATAATCTATTGTATCACCTCCAAATTTTACTATTCCAAGAGTATGTCCTCCAAAATACAATTCATTATTAAAAACTTCCATTGCCATTATTGTATAACCCCAAAACGATCTTTCAAAAATTCTTTCATAACTATTCCCATCCCAACATGTAACGCTATATATTTCGGGTATTAATTGACTAAAAGGTCCTCCAAAATATAGTTTACTATTGTAGGTCTTCATACACCATACGGTACTACTTGGCACAACATTATTTATTAACCATGTCCAGTTACTACCATTAAATCTTGCAATTTTATTAAGTCCACTTACACCTCCTACATTTCCTAAACCACCTCCAATATATAGTTCATTATTATATAAACCAAGACAATTTGCCCCCCCCCTGTGCCATTATTGCCTACAGATGACCAGCTTACCTTGTTCCATTTTGCAATATTATCAAACGGGATAGTATTTATATTATTAAAAGAACCTGCTACAACAATAGCTGTATCCCCCCAATTTTTTAGTGTTATAATCTGTCCAATAGAGACACCATGCTTAAATGATGTTATTATTTGAGGTTGTATCCATTCCTGAGAAAATAGATTATAAGAAATAAACGAAAATATTATGTATAAATATTTTTTCATACTGCAAATATACAATGATTTGAACTAAAATCCAATTAATTAGCAACACCCTCCCAAATAATGATTTCTTGGAGCCGGAAAATGATTTTTTTTGGGCATCTAAAATAGAATTCTGTTCTACAATGTCCAATGCTTTTGGATATCAATGACTATCTAATGACTACTGAATAAAAGAATACTCAATATTAGTTAAAAACAAGCCTTTCGCCTTTGCTGATGTACCGGCAGCAGAACGGTCTTTCTTTTCAATAATGTTTTTAAATTGCTCAATGGTAATTTTTTCTCTTCCCACATCAAGCATTGTTCCTACAATTGCTCTAACCATATTTCTTAAAAACCTATCGGCAGTAATTTCAAAAATAAGAGTATTGTTTTTCTTATACCATTTTGCCTCTACAATTTTGCAAATACTTGTTTTGTTATCGGAATGTAATTTGCAAAAACTTTCAAAATCGGTATATTCTAATAATGCCTTAGAGGCAAGGTTCATATTTTCAACATTCAGTTTTTCCTTTATCAATACCGATTCCTCTGATATAAACGGATTTTTTTCAAGAGAAATATAATACTTATATGTTCTTGAAATTGCATCAAACCTGGCATGAGCATTATTATCAACTTTAATTATTTTCTGTACTGCAATATCTACAGGTAAAAAATTATTTATTGCACCTTTCTTTTTTTCATCTTTATCAAGATTTTGCAGTGTAGTATCAAAATGAGCAATATAATAAGAAGCATGAACTCCCGTATCTGTTCTGCCTGCACCCATTAATTCAATATCCTCCTGGAGTTTTAACGACATTACTTCTGTGAGTATCTTTTGTATTGTTATTGCATTTTCCTGACTTTGCCATCCGTGAAAATTTGTACCTTTGTACGAAATTTGTATAAAGTAACGCTGTAATGTTGCCATTTTTCTTTAACTTTTTTTAACAAAAATATGAATTCATTAAGACTAAATTGATATAAATTTGTATTGTTAAAAATATTTTTCAATAATTATAATAAATAGTATTAAATATGAACGAGATACTAACACAAGCACAAGGTGTTTCAACGGGAATTGATATTAAAGAATTAAATGAAAAAATTCAAAGAGAAAGCTCATTTGTTGATATGATATCAATGGAGATGTCGAAAGTTATTATTGGACAAAAACATTTAATTGATAGATTGTTAATTGGATTATTATCAAACGGACACATATTGCTGGAAGGTGTTCCGGGACTTGCAAAAACACTTGCCATTAACTCTTTGGCAGATACAATAAATGCAAAATTCAGCCGTATACAATTTACTCCAGACCTTTTGCCTGCCGACCTTATTGGAACAATGATATACAGTCAGAAAAAAGAAGAATTTATTGTAAAAAAAGGACCCATTTTTGCTAATTTCATTCTTGCTGATGAAATAAATCGTTCACCGGCAAAGGTACAAAGCGCATTATTAGAAGCTATGCAGGAAAAACAGGTTACAATTGGCGTAGAAACATTTAAACTTGATAAACCGTTTTTAGTTTTGGCAACACAAAATCCTATTGAACAAGAAGGAACTTATCCCTTACCGGAAGCACAGGTTGACAGATTTATGCTAAAAGTAATTATCAGTTATCCCAACAAAGAGGAAGAAAAGTTGATAATAAGGCAAAATCTGCTTAAAGAATTTCCTAAAACAAGTAAAATTCTAAAATCGGAAGATATACTTAAAGCAAGAGATGTTGTTAAAGAAGTTTATATTGATGAGAAAATTGAAAGATATATTATTGATATAGTTTTTGCAACAAGAACACCTGCCGATTATAATTTGAGTAAATATTCTAATATGATAAGTTTTGGCGGTTCGCCCAGAGCAAGTATAAATCTTGCTATGGCTGCAAAAGCTTATGCATTTATTAAACGCAGAGGTTATGTTATTCCCGAAGATGTAAGAGCAATTTGCCACGATGTAATGAGACACAGAATTGGCTTAACTTACGAAGCAGAAGCCGAAAACATTACTCCTGAAGATATTATTAATGAAATTTTAAACACTATTGAAGTACCATAACATTAAAATGACTAAAATTAAAAATACTTAAAATGACTAAAATTTGAAATGATTGAAAAAAGTGAATATAATCCTAAGGAATTTGGAAAGTCCCTTGAAAAAAGGACTAAAAACTTTGCTGTACAAATAATTCGTTTGTCATCAAAATTGCCGAATACTCCTGAAGGAAGAGTAATAAGAAATCAAATTACAAAAGCAGGAACAAGTGTAGGAGCAAATTATCGTGAAGCTAATCGTGCAAGAAGTAAAGCAGATTTTAGGAATAAAATAAAAATTTGTGAAAGTGAAGCAAGTGAATTGTCTTGCAATCGTGAATACCTTTAAAATAATATAATGAATGAACAAACTCAATATTGGCTTGAAATTATCATTGAAGTTAAATGGTTAAAAGAAGAAGAAATTAAATCAGAATATAATGAATCAGGTGAATTATTAGCAATCTTTACATCAATTGCAAGTAATACCAAAATTTAATATAATTGTTTTTAAATTTTAGGCATTTTGAATTTTAATTTATTTTAGGCATTTTATAACATATATAAATTATGAACAAATAAAATAAACCTTATTACACTAAAAACTAAAAACTATGAACAAATTACTAATAATACTAAGCATTATTATTTTATCAGGTTCTTTAAATGCACAAATTTTAATAGGATTAACAGAAGATGAAATATTAAATTATATGGAAGAAAAACATCCAAATTATAATTTAAACACCGGTTTTGGCTCTACTGAAAATACCGTAAAATTTTACGATTCAACGAGAGACAGAACTTTTATCTTCTTTCTCGACGACAAAGGAGTATGTGAATATTCAAAGCTTATGCTTGATATGGAAGAATATGATAAAACAGTATCTGTTATGAATAATTCTAAATCATTCATAACAAAAGGAGAACATAAGTGGATACAAAAAAAAGGAAATATTGAATTTGTTCTTACAATTGACAAAACAAAATGGATGTTTAGTTTAGTAACACAAAAAAAGAAAAAAAGAAAATAATTTAAAATGACTAAAATGGTTGAAAAAAATAATTATAATCCACCTTATGCAAATAAAAATTTGTGAAAGTGATTCCGATGGCTATCGGGAGAAACTCAATATTAACTTAAAATTTTAAGTATTTTGAATTTTAATTTATTTTAGTCATTTTATATAAGTGTGGACAATTCCGAATAAAGATAAATGGAAACAACAGAATTAATAAAGAAAGTTAGAAAAATTGAAATAAAAACAAGGGGATTATCTAAACAGATATTTGCCGGCGAATACCATAGTGCCTTCAAAGGAAAAGGCATGATGTTTAGCGAAGTTCGGGAGTATCTGTATGGCGATAGTATCCGTAATATTGATTGGAATGTAACTGCCCGCTTTAACCATCCTTATGTTAAGATATATGAAGAAGAAAGAGAATTAACAGTTATTCTAATTGTTGATGTAAGTGCTTCAAAAGAATTTGGTACTAACAAACAATTGAAACGTAATCTTATTACAGAAATTTCAGCAGTTCTTTCATTCTCTGCCATACAAAATAATGATAAAATTGGAGTAATATTATTTAGCGATAAAGTTGAAAAATTTATACCGCCAAAAAAGGGAAAACAACATATATTAAGAATTATACGGGAATTAATTGAATTTAAACCCGAAAACAATGAAACCAATATTGGAGAAGCATTGCGTTTTTTCACCAATGCAATAAAAAAACGAAGCACTGCTTTTATTATTTCCGATTTTATTGATGATAATTTTGAAGAAGCAATAAAAATTGCAAATAAAAAACATGATGTAATTGCATTAAGAATTTATGACAAACGTGAAACAGAACTGCCAAAGATCGGTTTGGTAAAAATGAACGATGCAGAAACAGGCGAATGCAAATGGGTTGACACTTCAAATAAAAAGGTAAGAAAAAATTATAATAACTGGTGGCACGGAAAAAACACAGAATTAAATAATATTTTCAGAAAAAACGGTATTGACACAGTTAACCTTGAAACAGGTGAAGATTATGTAAAACCGTTAATAAAATTATTCAAATTAAGAGGGAAAAATTAGCTGTGAGAAAAATAATATTGAAAATATTTATTGCTACCACACTTATTGTTTTTTTCAATAAAGCATATTCGCAAATTAGTATTAGAGCAAGTCTTGATACAAATCAAATTTTAATTGGCGACCAAATTAAATTGATCTTAGATATTACAAAACCTTCCAATCTTAACATACAATTTCCTGTTCTAAAAGATACTATCATCAAAGAAATTGAAGTATTAGATGCTTCCCTTATTGATACAATAGCCATTAATGGAAATAATGTCAGTTTAAGAAAAGAATACACTATAACATCATTCGACAGCGGACTATATGTAATTCCATCTTTAAATTTCACATATCAACACGATACTATTACAGATTCATTTCCTACCAATCCAATATACATGGCAGTTAGAACTTTTGAAGTAGATACTGTTTCAAAAAAGATATTTGATGTTAAAAAACCTTATGATGCACCATGGTCAATAATGGAATTTTTAAAACTATATTGGTATTATCTGGTAATTGGTGCCGCTGTTATCTTATTATTACTAATTGCTTATAGAGTATTTAAGCGTTTAAAGAAAAAAGAACCAATTATAAAAATAATTGAAAAGCCTAAAATTCCTGCTCATATTATTGCATTAAAAGATTTAGACAAACTTAAAGAACAAAAACTCTGGCAAAATAATAAAATAAAAAAATATCATAGTAAATTAACAGACATAGTTAGAAAATATATTGAAAACCGATTTGGTATTTCAGCAATGGAACAAACAAGCTATGAAATACTGGATGCATATTCAAGATCGGGACATGATCAAAACAATGCAATTGAATATTTAAGACAAATGTTAACACTTGCCGATTTTGTAAAATTTGCAAAAGCTCACCCATTGCCAAATGAAAATGATATAAGCATGAAAAATGCATACTCATTTGTAAATGAAACAAAGCAAGAAACAATAATTGAAACTGAACAAGAAGTCAGTTTAAATAAAGAAAAAACAAATGATTGATAGTTTTGCAAATCCGGGATTTCTTTATTTATCATTGGTTTTAGTACCAATGATTGTTTGGTATATAATTAAACAATTAGATGTAAATACCTATATTCAAACTTCAACTCTACAAGGTTTTAAAAAATCTTCAATTACATACAAACACATTTTAAGGCATTTTCTTTTTGCGTTTAGAATAATTGCTATTGCAGCATTGATTGTTGTACTTGCACGCCCTCAATCGGAAAACAACTGGAAAAATGTAACAACAGAAGGTATTGATATTGTTATTGCTCTTGATATTTCAACAAGTATGCTAGCTCAGGATTTAAAACCCGACAGGCTTGAAGCTTCAAAAGAAGTTGCTGGTGAGTTTATTAAAGGCAGACCGGATGATAGAATGGGTCTTGTTGTTTTTAGTGGCGAAAGCTTTACCCAATGTCCGTTAACAACAGACCATGCAGTACTAATAAATCTTTTTAAAGATGTTAAAAGCGGAATGATAGAAGACGGTACAGCAATTGGTTTGGGATTAGCAAATTCTGTAAACCGCCTGAAAGACAGCAAAGCAATTAGTAAAGTAATTATTTTATTAACTGATGGTGTGAACAATCGGGGCTCAATAGCTCCAATAACCGCCGCTGAAATTGCCAAAACTTATGGTATTCGTGTTTATACTATTGGTGTTGGAACAAATGGTGAAGCTCCATACCCTTTTCAAACACCGTATGGTACACAATATCAAAATATAGAAGTTAAAATTGATGAAGCAACACTTAAACAAGTTGCTCAAATTGCCGACGGGAAATATTTTAGAGCTACCGACAATAAAAAGTTAAAAGAAATTTATATTGAAATAGATAAACTGGAAAAATCAAAAATTAGTGTTAAAGAATACAGTAAAAAACAAGAAGAGTATTTGCTCTTTGCATTATTTGCAGGTTTATTATTGTTAATTGAAGTTGTGTTGAGATATACTTTACTGAGAAGTATTCCATAATTACAAGATTTATGAGTGCTATAAAATTCGCATATCCTATTTATTTGTATTTGTTATTTTTAATTCCATTAATAACAGGGCTTTTTGTAATATATTTAATTGTAAAAAAGAACAGGCTTAAAAAATATGGAGAATTAGATATAATAAAAGGTCTAATGCCGGGAATATCTATAGGCAGACCAATTGTAAAATTTATACTCTTTGCTATTGCTTTTACCTTTTTAATACTTGGTATTGCCAATCTTCAAGTTGGCTCAAAACTACGAGAGGCTAAACGAGAAGGTGTGGAAATTATACTAGCTCTTGATGTTTCTAAAAGTATGCTTGCCGACGATATTCAACCAAACAGATTAGAAAAAGCAAAAATGGCAATTTCAAAACTTGTTGACAGATTACATAACGATAAAATAGGATTAATTGTTTTTGCAGGTGATGCCTATGTTCAATTGCCAATTACAACAGATTATGCTTCTGCTAAAATGTTTTTGTCTGCAATCTCTACTGAGATAGTACCAATACAAGGCACAGCAATAGGAAGCGCTATAGAGCTTGCAGTGAAATCATTTTCTCCCGATAATGACAAAAACAAAGCATTGATAATTATTACCGATGGTGAAAATCATGAAGATGATGCTGTTGCAGCAGCAACTAAGGCACATAGCGAAAAAATTATAATTCATACAATAGGAATGGGTTCACCGGGTGGAGCTCCAATAATAATTCAGGGTAGATTTGGAAGAAACGATTACCACACAGACAAAGATGGGAATGTTGTTGTTACTAAATTAGATGAGAAAACCTTGAAGCAAATTGCTTCCGCAGGACATGGAACATATATCAGAGCTAACAATGTGAAAATTGGATTAGATAAAATATTTGATGAAATTGATAAAATGGATAAAGAAGAGTATGAATCTCAAGCTTATTCCGATTATGAGGACAGATTTCAATATTTTATTGCCATAGCATTATTCTTTTTATTACTTGAATTTATATTACTGGAAAGAAAAAACAGGTGGTTGAAAAATATTAACTTATTTAAAAATAATATTAGCAAATGAAAACATTATTTTACATAACATTCTTATTACTGATAGTTAGTGCTGTTTACTCACAAAAAGAAAGGAAATATATAAGAAACGGTAATCAAGATTATTTAAAAAATGAATTTGAAGAATCTGAGTTATCATACAGAAAAGCTGTAGAAAATCAATCTGACAGTAGTGGTGCATACAAAGCTAGCTTTAACCTTTCCGATGCACTTTACAAACAAGAAAAATTCCCCGAAGCTATCAATCAATTAAATTATCTTACATCGCAACAAAAAAATAAAGAAGATCTTGCTAAAGTTTACCATAACCTTGGAAATTCATACTTATCATCGGGCGAAATAGAAAAAAGTATTGATGCTTATAAGAATGCATTAAGAAATAATCCTAATGATAAAGAGACAAAATATAACCTTGCTTATGCGCAACATTTGATTAAAAATAATCAAAATAATCAAAGTAAGAATAATAACAAAGAACAGCTGAAACCATCAGAATATGCAAAACAGTTAAAAGCAAAAGCAGATGGATTAGTATTACAAAAAAGATATCAATCAGCATATCAGTTAATGAATAATGGATTAGCAAAAGACAGAACGGTTGCTTATTATCAAGAGTTTATTGAAAACATTAATGATATAGTTGAAATAATGAACTAAATAGCTATGAAAAAAGAACTTATATCAATTCTTATATTAATTCTCACAAATTACCTTTTATATGGTCAGTTAAATTATGTCGAAGATTATTATCATGCTTCAGCTCAATCTTACATTAACGAAAAATATCAAGAATCCGAAAATATAATTTATGATGGCTTAAAAAGATTTCCAAATGACCCTACTCTAGAAGGTATTTTGAAAAAGATAAAAGAAAAAAAACCTCCGGAAGATCAAAATAATGATAATGAACAAACAGATCAAAACCAAGATAAAAAAGATCAGGAACAACCGCAACCACAAGAACAGGAAATGACAAAAGAAGAAGCAGAAAGAATGCTTCAGGCAATTGAAAACGACGAAAAAGATCTGCAGAAAAAACTAAAAAAAGTTAAAGCTCAAAAATCATCAATTGAAAAAGATTGGTAATGAAAAAATTATTATTTAGCATATTACTCTTATTTACAGTTATAACATTATCATTTGCTGATGGTATTAAGCTTGTAGCTAAAGCTAAAAGAGCGGTTACTAAAGGAGAACAATTCAGACTTACATATGAATTAAACTCAAAAGGTTCCGGCTTTAAAGTTCCAAATCTTAAAGACTTTGATGTTTTAATGGGACCAAGCACTTCTTCCAGCAGTAATATTCAGGTTATTAACGGACAAATGACAAAAAGCTCTATTTATACATACACATACATATTACAAGCAAAAAAAGAAGGTAAATTTAATATTGGTTCAGCCAGTATTAAAGTTGGAGACAAAACATATACATCTAATGCTCTCACAATAGAAGTTGTAAAAAGCAATACTTCTAATAATTCTAATTCCGGTAATAAAAGCAATTCAAATTCTAGTGGAGTTAGTGGTAAAGACCTTTATGTTAGATTACATGTTAGTCGTTCAAATCTTTATAAAGGAGAATATCTTATTGCTACAATAAAAGTTTACACAAAACTTAATCTTGCAGGATTTAATGATATGACATTTCCTTCTTACGATGGTTTTTGGACAGAAGATATCCCTAACCCATCGCAAATACAATTAGTAAGAGAAAATGTAAATGGAGAAGTATATAATGTAGGAGTAATAAGTCAAACAATACTTTATCCCCAAAAATCAGGAGAATTATATATCAATCCTTACAAATTGGAATGTATTGTTCAGAAAAGAGTTCAAAATGCCGGCAGAGGATTTTTCAACAGCTTTTTTGGAGGATACAAAAATTATAGTGTAAAAGTAGAAAGCCCCAAAGTTAAGATTAATGTAAAAGCCTTACCGGGAAATGCCCCTGATAATTTTGCAGGAGCAGTTGGCTCATATAAATTAGAAACTTCAATAGATAAGTCGGAAGTTAAAACTAACGACCCTATTAATTATAAAATTAAAATTAAAGGTAGCGGAAACCTTAAACTTATAGACCCTCCCGAAGTTAAATTCCCTGCCGATTTTGAAGTATACGACCCTAATATAGCAGATAATATCAACAATAATGCTGCAGGCTCTTCGGGAAGTAAAAACATCGACTATTTAATTATTCCAAGACACGCAGGAAGCTTTAAAATTAATCCTATATCCTTTACTTATTTCGATGTAAACTCAAAAACATACAAAACACTAACTTCAGAAGTGTTTAACATTAAGGTTGCCAAAGGCGATGATGAAGACAATGCTACTGTTGTATCAAACTTCTCGAAAGAAAATGTTAAATACATTGGAAAAGACATACGATTTATAAAAACCAATAATATTAATTTAAATAAAAAAGGAGAATATATATTTGGCTCATTAAAATTCACACTGGCATATATTATTTCTCTCCTACTGTTTATTTTAATTGTTGTTTGGAAAAGAAAACAAATAAAACAAAGGGCAAATTTGGCACTTGTTAAAAATAAAAAAGCAAACTCAACAGCACGCAAGCGATTAAAACTTGCTTCAAAATATCAGAAAGAAAACAATAAGGAATTATTTTACGATGAAATTGCAAAAGCTCTTTGGGGATATTTATCAGATAAATTGAGTATTCCTTTGGCCGAACTCACAAAAGATAATGTTTCGGTAGCATTGCAGAATAAAAATATTGATGAAAATATGATAAACACATTTTTAGACGTACTTAATGTTTGTGAATATGCAAGATATGCTCCGGCAGAAGGCAGCTCGCAAATGGAGCATGTTTATAACGATGCTGTTAAAATAATTTCTGATATAGAACAAAAAATTAATAAACAATGATCTTTATGTCAAATTGAAGATTTAAAATGGAAAATGTCAAATATTATGAGAGAAGAACTTATTGAACGATTTTTAAAATTTGCTGTTTACATTTATAAACTAGATAAACCATTGTGTAAAACTTATAGCGGACGTCATGTTTATGGTCAATTGTTTCGTTCAGGGACTTCTTCCGGAGCTAATTATGAAGAAGCAACAGCCGCTGAAAGCAGAAAAGATTTTATACATAAAATGCAAGTGTCTTTAAAAGAATTACGAGAATCTCGTTATTGGATTCGTTTTATTAAAATGTCGAAGATGATTCCAGACGAAGATCCTATATTAATATTCTTGTTAAAAGAAAGTATGGAATTACTCAATATCATTGGGAAAGCCGTATCAACAGCAAAAAAAAATAAATAATCAAATAAAACATTTTCCATATAACATTTACAATCATCAATTTGACATTATGACTATAAATAGTAACAAATAAAATAAATAATGATAATTAATTGCAAATATTCATTTAAGAAGCCTGTACTGATAATAAGTATACTTTTTTTGATATCAGGTTTTGCATTGTCAAATAATGTTAATTCAATATTAGATAGTGCAAAAGCAAATTATCTTAAGGGAAAATACACCGAGGCAATTGATAATTATGAAAAAATTATTGCTCTTAATTACGAATCGCCTGAATTATACTACAATCTTGCTAATTCTTATTTTAAAAACAATCAACTGCCACAAGCTATTCTAAATTATGAAAGAGCAAAACTCTTAAACCCGCAAGACGAATACATAAACACCAACCTTGAAATAGCAAGAACTTATGTTGAAGACAATATTGAAGAAATACCCGGGTTTTTCTTAAAATCGTGGATAAACAGTGTTAAATATGCATTTTCTTCCAACAATTGGGCTATTATAAGTGTATCGGGTTTTATTCTGTTACTTATATTTTTATTATTCTATTTATTTTCAACAACAATTATAATTAAAAAGCTAAGCTTTTGGTTGGGAGTAATATTATTTATAATCTCAATATTTAGCTTTATACTGGCTTTTCAGCAAAAAAATATAATTAAAAAACACAATGTTGCAATAATATTTGAACCCACAGTAACAATAAAAAGCTCGCCCGACGAAAGCGGAACAGATTTGTTTCTGCTGCACGAAGGAACAAAAGTAAGTTTACTGGATTCTGTTGGCACATGGATAGAAATTAAAATTGCCGATGGTAATGTTGGCTGGCTGAAAGCTGAGAATTTGGAAAAAATTTAATTTTTATATAAAATTTATGCAAACTTGCGGATTATAGGTACAAGCTCGCACCAGCAGGGGGGATTACTGGTTTATAAACTTATATGTTTCACTAGTACTGTTGTCAAACTTTATTATTAAAAAATAAACACCTTCTTTAAAATCTGAAATATCAATTCTATTTTGATCTTGTGAATTTGAAATTTCTTCCGATTTAATAATTTGACCAGTTGTAGTCAATATTTCTACTGACTGAATTGCTTTATTAAAACTATTTTTCAAATAAATAAACTCTTGTGTTGGATTTGGGTATATCAAAATGCTCTTGGTCAAAATTTCGGACAAGACTGTTGTAACATTATATCCTAGCACTTCTATATCATCAATTGCAACACCTTCACCACCTCCCATATTAATTGTGATAGTTACAGTTGGACTAGTTACAAAACTTGGTAATTTGACTTCAACGTTGTCCCAATTATCTGTAGTCGAAAATTCACTAATGATAGTATCAGATAAAGAACCATTATTAAAAATGATTTCCAATTGAGATGGTCCCCAATTTAAAGTTGTACTTTTAAAATACTTACATTTAAAGATAATAGAATCTGTTGCAGTAGAAAAATCCAACACACTAGTTGAAAGGCTTGCATTATAGAAACCAGCACAGGGTGCTTCTGGATTTACAGCTAAAAAGTATGATGAATTCTGAGAATTTTGGAAATCAACATTTGTTGAATTAAAATCTGCAGTATTTCCTCTAGAGGCTAATGAACAGGGAGAAGGGCCATTTGTTAATTGAGTTTCGAAGTTCCATGTATTAAGGATACTAGTAATAGGTGAAGTTTCAAAGTTTTCCTGAAATAAAATAGTTTGAGCATTTATTGTAGTTGTCATAAATGCAATCATAGTAAAGAATGTAATTTTTTTCATTTTCTTTTTTTTAAAGTTCATAGTTTATCTTTAATAAAGGCTAACAATTGGATAAGTGTACAATTACACTTATTTCCATTATGGCAAATGTAACAAATCTGTTGCAACTTGCATCCTGCTTTACATACTACACGCTACAAAGAATGCGGTAGCGGGGATTTTGTAAAAAAACTTTACACTTATTCATTTAATTTATTTTCAATCTCTTCAATTTTTTGATTTTGAGTATTTACAATTTCTATAAGGTCCTCAATTTTTTGATTTTGCTCCTCAATTATTTTTTGCTGCTCTTGCATCCCTTTTACCAATGGCACTACAAATAAGGAATAACGCAAGCCATAATAATCTTTATCGTTCTTTGGTTTGTCCACTCCGCTGAAATCATAACCCAGTTCAAGTGCAACATTTTCTACTTCCTGAGCTATAAAGCCTGAGTTGAGCATTGCTTCCTGAGCCGCTTCACATTCAGAAATACGTAAGCTGTCGGGAAGGTCCAGAAATTTTGCATAGGCATCCATATCATAATGATAGGTTATGGGACGCAATTTTGTAATAAATGCCAGTCCCGGAACTTCTTCCTTAATATCCTTTTTAAATCTGACATCTGAGAAGTTGGTCCAGGCTTGTGGCCCTCCAATAGTTAATGCGTTATTTCCAATTCTTACCTGCTGGCTGGCGGTAATACTTGTACTATAACCAATGGCTGTTGAAGAGGAAAATATTGCTCCTCCCTGAAAAGCGGCATATCCTAAAGCAGAGTTATATTCTCCTGTTGTATTTCCTGATAAAGCACTCACTCCAATACCAGTATTGCGAGACCCAGTAGTGTTATTATTCAATGCGATAACTCCAACTGCAGTATTCCAAATCCCATCTATATTATTAAAAAGTGATCCCCAGCCTACAGCAGTATTCCACTCGCCTATGGTGTTAGACCACAGAGAGGCCCAACCAATAGCTGTGTTGTAATATCCGGTGGTATTGGCTCTAAGTGAAAGATGTCCGATTGCAGTATTGTCATCTCCTGTTGTATTTAGATTACCAGCCTGATAACCATAAAACGTGTTTGCTAAGGTTGGATCTATTCTGCCGGCTTTTTGGTTGTTAACTTTAATATTAAAAGGTATGTTGTCAGTAGTTCCAATGAAATTTGTACCATCAACAGTACCTGCATTTCCTGTCAAACCCCAGCCAATTCCACCGGCTAATGATGATAAATCGACTGTTTCGTTGGTTCCGTTTTCTATACCAATAGTTAATATTGCACCCGATAATCCTGAGCCTGATATATTCTGGTCATCTGTTCCTGTGCCACTTGTTGAAAATTGAACCCAAATGCTTCCATCCCAATAATAAAAACCATGAGTTTCCGTTCCTGTTTCATTATAAATCAACAGTCCTTCTACTGGAGCTGTAACAGGTGCTGCTGTGCTAACATCATCTAAATCTACTCTTGGAATTAATAAACCTCTTGTACTTGATGTGATATCAACTAAAGAACTTGCATGTGGGCTTGTTGTACCAATCCCTATATTGCAATCTGCTGTTGCACCATTAATTCCATTTATTCCACCAATTATAACTGTATTAGCATTGTTTGCATATGCATAGCTTCCTATCGCAGTTGTATTATCAGCTGTAACTTGAGCTTCTCTACCAATTGCAATAGTATTTAAAAGTGCTGAACTTCCGTCTGGACCAGATATGTATCCAATAGCTATATTATGATCTCCTGTTGTATTGGAAGTTAAAGCACTACGTCCATTCGCAATATTATAATCTCCTGTTGTATTATTAGAAAGAGCATCACTTCCATTTGCAGTATTATAATTTCCGGAGATATTATCGTAAAGTGCATGATCGCCATTTGCAGTATTATAAATGCCTACTGTATTTCCCCAAAGTGCTCCATATCCATTAGCAGTATTACGTCCTCCAGTAGTATTATTAACAAGGGTGTGTGCTCCACTTGCTACGTTACGAATTCCAGAGGTGTTATTATAGAGTGCATAATATCCAACTGCTAAATTGCCTTCTCCGGTATTGCTATAAAGTGTATAACTTCCTATAGCAGTATTTCTGTGATTTGTAGAAAGACTAATAAGAGAATTATTACCAATTGCAGTGTTATGATATCCTGTTGTATTGTTTTTAAGAGCATTAGTTCCATTTGCTGTATTAGAATGCCCTGTGACATTGCTTTCTAAAGCATATGCCCCAACCGCTGTGTTTGCAAAACCTACTGTAGTTGTTGTAGGCTGATTACTAAATAAAGCCCTATAACCAATAGCAGTATTGTACGTTTCGTAAACAGTTCCAGTATTATTCCATGATTGAGTAGTAAGCGCTTCATATCCTACAGCAGTATTGTATTGTGCTGTTTCATTGTTTTGTAGTGCGTAAGATCCAATGGCTGTATTCCCATTAGCAATAGTATTCAGCTCCATTGTCATATAACCAAATGCATTATTATAACTACCTGTTGTATTTGTTTTTCCTGAATTATATCCAACAAAAACATTATTGTTATCACTTAAATCATCATTTTCCCCAGCATATTCTCCAATAAAAACAGAGTGTCCTGTATTCACGGTTTCTATTTGTCCTTTTGTTGTTATTCTAGTATGAATAATATTATTAGTTCTAATATCTAAATCTACATTATCAGTTGTGCCAAGAAAATTTGTTCCTGCAACTGTTCCTACATTTCCTAATAATGCCCAATCATTACTTAGTGCACCTGCACCAAGTTGAGACCATTTACTACCATCCCAAAAATAAAAACCACTGGCTTCTGTTCCGGTTTCATTATAAATCAATAAACCTTCTGCAGGGGCAGTAACTGGCGCAGATGTATTAACATCATCTAATGCAACTCGGGGTATTAATAATCCCATATCTGTAGCAGTAATATCAAGTATTGCACTTGGATTTGGATTAAGTTGGTTTATTCCTACATTTTGGGAAAAAATACTTGCACCAAATGGAAAGGATAGGAATACAATAATAGCAATTGTAATGATTTTTTTTAAGTTTCTCATGATGATTATTTTAATTTTAGAAATCAAAAGTAATAAAATATTGCATATTAATTCAGTAATAACATGGTTATTTATATATCATTTTGTGAAAAGAGAAAGATTACTCCAAAACAAGCTTGTTGATATTAATAATCTTACAGAACTTGAAATTAACACTGTTAAGAAAAAGTTAGTGCAAATAAACGAGTTTAAAACAAAGCTAAATTTTGATTTTAAAGCTGTGAGTTTTTAGGGTTTCCCCAAATAGTTTTAATAAGTATAGTAAATTACATTGCTTATAGAGCGTGTTACCATTTCGTTGCTTTTATCAATCTTATCATGCAATTATCAGGATCACAATAGAAAATTGGTTCAGAAAGGTACTATTTACTATCATCCATTTCATAAATTAAGCTCATTAGGCTTGGAATTTTATCAGGTAAAATACAATATAAAGTATATAAATCTAATGAGTTGATGGTTCTTTTGATAGAAATCATATTCTTTTCATATGATTCTCCTGCATGACTATAAATTTCATTTAATGTTTCTGCTGGTGTATCAAGTGATTCAACATCAATTGTTTTTATATCAATTCCTGTTTTTGTTTTAATAAATTCGGTTGTCAATTGATTAGATATTTTTAAAAAATGTTCATGTTCTGCAATGAACCATGCCTCAGTTTCCATAATACATAATAAAAAGGCGGTTGGTATTGGCTTCTGTGCCATCCTATAAGGTAAATCCATTTTTAATTTTGGAATTTGATTTCGATCTTCAGGATGCACATCTCTGATCCCAATAATTTTTTCAAAACCATTAATAAATAATGAATTTCTTTGATGATTAATCATAGATCGTATATTATCTAAACCACCACAATCGTAAATATGAAAAGTATATTTTGGTGTTCCTTTTTTAGCATTACAAAAATCATCTTTAGTTATACTGACAGGAATATTATTTCCACCCCTCAATCTAAATAATCCGTATGATAAATCATTTTCACCATAATTGAATAAAGCTAATTCCTTGATGAGAAGCACCTCTGTATATCCTTCGACAAAAAAAGCTAATTTCATAATAATAATTTGATTTAGTCCTGATCGTTTTCTTCAGAAAAACCATTTTTATAGAAACCAGATGCGAAAAAATCAAAATGATTTAATCCAGTAAATTTGTAATCTGCAAAATTCTGTGGAGAATTATTCTGATTATAATATTTTATTTGACAACCTTCTCTATCTATTATTTGCCAGTATTTCAAATCGACACTATTCATTACAAAACTATCATTGGTTGTCATTACAATTTGCATGTTCTGATTCTTTTCTGCCTTAGAAATAAGAAGTTCGATGAGTTTGCATGATCTCTCATAATCTAATCCTTCTCCAATATCATCAATCAGAACAAGTCCTGATATTTTTTCAAGTTCATAATAATTAAAATGAATTATAATGGATAATGCCCGAAACATACCATTTGACATATCAAGTTGATCGGTCCAACAAGCGAGATCTTTTTCTTTAACCCTAATAGCTGAAATTTCTGCATTTGGATTTTCTATAATCTGAAATTCGACACTTGATAAGGAACCCAAATCAATATCTTCAATATTAAAACCAATGCTATTGAAATCAAGAATTATTCTATCTATAAACTCTTGAGAATGTTTTTTTCTACCACTATTAAATGTTGGGATTATTCCTCCATCTGTATTTTTAATATTGAACTCTGTTGCTTCTTTCGTCGGATCTTTCACAGCAAAAGCATTTTTGGAAGTCGAATTAGAAAAATTAAATATTCTAACATGACTTGCCCAAAAATAAAAATGCTCCAAATAGGGAAAGTTAGTCTTGTCGCGTCTATTGGCTTGAAGTTCATTTAAAGGTATCTCAAACTTAGTTGTTAAATTTTCACATGATGTAATTGTACCTTTTCCATCCTTTTTTCGATCAATCAAGACAGTATCTTTATCTAAAATTAATTTTTCTTGAATAATCTTTCCTTTCAAATATTTAAGTATGTAAAGATAAGTTTGATTGTCATGAAGGAAACCTATTTCATAAGCACCATCAGTATATATCAATGATTTGTTTTCTAAAATACGAGAAAAACCATTAATCACGCTCAATGTTTTAGATTTACCAGAGGCATTTCTACCAACCAAAAGATTGATTTTCTCAAGGTTAATCTCTTGAATGTTCCAATAATTATCGGAACTTTCAAATTGTTTATATTTTAGAGTCTTGATTTGCATAAGATCACTTTTTTTTTGCAAAATTAGTATTTTTCAGTTACCTGAGCAATTTAAATGTATTAATATAGAATTAACTGTATTGGATGATTTTTGGATATTTTAATTAATGGCTGAACAATATACTATCGTAAACGGAATAAGTTTTTACTACTCTGGTGGCAATGAATGGTAACACCCCAAATCCCGCAAGTTTGCACCTTAAATCCGCAAGTTATTAACAAAAAAAGCTGCAAAACATTATTAATAAATGTTTTGCAGCTAAGGTATTTTCACCTAAATTGGTGTTGTAAAAACAATTACCAATATGAAGATACTACAAAGTT
>Ga0307990_1000103_pt1 | contig 79759 bp, 77 predicted proteins | sample EllFjometagen129_FD_203168 | JGI IMG/M metagenome (GOLD analysis project Ga0307990, IMG submission 203168) | Marine microbial communities from Ellis Fjord, Antarctic Ocean - #129 | ecosystem: Environmental > Aquatic > Marine > Unclassified | place: Southern Ocean | collected 2014-10-08
CTGGAAATTATCAGCCTGCCTACGATAAGGCCCTGGAAAAATTGGATTACGAAAAATTTATCCAGGAAGAACAACCCCGCCTGCGGGCCGAGGGGAAACATGTAGGAATTGGCGTTGTGCCTTTCATAGAAACTACTGGGGTTGGACCATATGAAGGCGCCCGGGTAACGATCGAACCCAGTGGAAAGATCAGCGCGGCAACTGGTGTAGGCACGCAAGGTCAGAGCCATATGACTTCCTTTGCCCAGATCATTGCCGAGGAGTTAGGCGTGGAAGTTGAGGATGTTAGCCTGGTTTCTGGAGATACTGCAGAAATCCATTGGGGAACAGGGACCTTTGCCAGCCGAGGTGCTGTGGTGGCCGGCAACGCCGTCCTGGCTGCGGCAAGTGATGTGCGTCATAAAGTCTTGAAATTGGCCAGTAAGATATTGGATACCCCGAAGGAAGAACTCGAATTGGATGGTGGTTTGGTTCGAGTGGCCGACATTCCAGATAAATCGATCAGTCTGGGAGAGCTGGCAGTCCTTGCCAACCCTTTCCGTGGTGCGGTGGAACCTGGTACTGAACCTGGATTGGAATCGACTAAGTACTTCGGACCAGCCTATGGTGCTACTGCGTTTGGTGTGCACGGGATGATCCTTGAAGTGGATACTGAAACGATGATGATAAAAATCCATAAGTACGTCACGGTAGAGGACTGCGGCACCATGCTGAACCCCCTTGTTGTTGAGGGCCAGATCCATGGTGGTGTTTCGATGGGAATCGGCAACGCCTATTATGAGAAACTCCATTTTGATGAGAATGCACAGCTCTTGAATGCTAGCCTGGCGGATTATCTGATCCCTACTTCGGCTGAAATGCCGCACATCGAGGTTTACCATCAAAACACACCTGCTCCAAATAATAAATTGGGAACCAAGGGAGTAGGTGAGGCTGGTGCGATCCCAGTACCGGCTGCATTTGCGCAGGCGTTAGAGAATGCCTTGCCGGACTATGATCTGGAAATTACTGAAACACCGCTCAGCCCAAATCGATTATATGAGCTGCTTTACAAGCTGGAGGAATAAAGATGAAAGTTGAAGGAGACCACCTATTTAACGGCACCCAGCAGCAAGTCTGGGATTTGTTTCGAGATACTGAGGTGATGGCTGCTGCGCTCCCTGGTACAAAAAAAATGGAGCTGATCGCAGAGAACACTTATGAAGCTGTTATGAACGTCCGGGTTGGTCCGGTTGCTGGAGAATTTTCCGGCCAATTGGTGATATCCAATGAGGACCATCCCGATAGTTACACAATGACAGTGGATGGACGGGGGAAACCAGGGTTTTTAAAAGGTGCAGGGGATGTAATTCTCACGAATCAGGGAGAGAATCAGACCCTGATGGGATATACCGGGGAAGTGCAGATCGGAGGCAAACTGGCTGCTGTGGGACAGCGTCTGATTGACACGGTCGCAAAAAGTATCATTAATCAGGCTTTTGAAACGCTGGACGGTGTGTTGGTGGAATGGGTTTCTGCCGCAGAAGAGGGCAGGGGTGTAACGTATGAGAAGGCTTCAGAAAGCGATTATGCTGCAGCAGTTGCCAGGGATATGCTATCAGCATCCTGGATGAAATGGGCGATTGGTGTGGGGATAGTAGTGGTCATAGGTTTGGTAATCCTGTTTACACTGACATGAAAATCTCATTAATATCAGCAAATATTGTCCAATAGGTCAGTTTTATCAAGTCTGATATTGACAAATAACAAGGTTTAGTTAAAATAAAGTATGCTATGAAAATTAAGAAAAGAGAATTGCAATTTATAAAATGCCCAAGAGCAATCATGTTCTCCCGGGCATTTTTTGTTTTTTAGAAGAACCACATTGTGGTTCTTTTTTTTTGCATTTATTGATTAGCCGGGCACAGAAATTATCTAGGCATTACTAATTATTAGGTTTCGGGTTAATAGTACTAGGTGGGATATTTAGGAAAAATACTTGGGAAAAGGAGGTGGTTGGAAATCTTGCAACAGTCTTGACCAGTATTTATCTTATTAGAAGGGCCAATACAGTATTCAAAGGAGAGAACATATGGCAATTGCGGATCGAAAAATACCAGGCTATCTTCCCAATGAGGTTCCACCAATTGGCAAGATGATTATATTGGGCTTTCAACATGTGCTGACCATGTTCCCGGCAACAGCTTTTTGTGCCTTATTAACCGGGTTCCATCTCTCGACAGTGCTGTTTGTGGCCGGAATGGCGACCGTAGTAGCTTTGATCTTGTCAAAGTGGCGGATTGGAAAATTCATCCCCCTCTTTTATGGATCAAGCTTCAGTTATCTGACCGCCTACCTGGCCATTACCAATGCCCAGTGGGGCGTTCCAGCAAGCGACGAATTGATCGGCCTGATGCAGGCTGGAATTCTCGTAACTGGTGTAATCAATATCATCATCGGCTTTATCATCAAAGCTGTTGGCAAAGAAGCCATTGATAAAGTCCTGCCCCCGGTTGTCACCGGATCAGTAGCTTGTATCATCGGTTTTGGTCTTGGATTTGCGGCCCTCGATATGGCGGCCGCCAATTGGCTGGTAGCGATAGTTACCCTCATGGTCACCATTCTTATGTCCGTTTATCTGCGTGGAAAGGGATTTATTGGCATGATCCCCATTCTGCTGGGTGCAATCGTAGGGTATCTCGTGTCCTGGCCACTAGGTTTGATCGATTTTTCTGGCGTAGCAGCTGCTAGCTGGTTTGTAGTGCCCCATTTCACCTTCCCAACCTTCACAGGTGCAATGGTTGTGACGGCAATTTTCAGTATCAGCATCATGGCCATTGCCACTATACCGGAATCTACTGCCCACCTGTACCAGATCAGTCTTTATGTTGATCGGTATGCTGAAAAAATTGGCGAAGAACCCTATCATCTGGATCAGCATATCGGTTTTAACCTGATCCTGGATGGTATCGGAGACTTCATCAACGGTATGTTTGGTTCCACGGCTGGCACCAACTACGGCGAGAATAACTCGCTGATGGCAATCACCCTCAACTACTCTGGACCTGTTTTGATCATGGCCGGCGGCATTTCCATGCTGCTTGGTTTCATCGGTAAACTGGAACAGGTGGTTGCCTCAGTCCCCCTGGCAGTTACTGGCGGCCTGGCAATTTACTTGTTTGGCGTGATCGGCATGCAGGGTATTGCGCTCATGGTGGAGAATAACGTCAGCCTCTTCAACACCCAAAACTTGGCTGTAGGCGCGGTGATCATGGTCATCGGAATCGGTGGAAACATCGGTTTTGCGGGTGGCTTCCTGCCCGTCCCGATCCTCCAGGGCATTTTCCCCAGCGGGTTACCGGCGATTGCAACAGCTGCGGTCCTTGGTATTCTGATCAATGCGATCTTCTTGATCTTTACACCTCCTGCAGAAATGGAGCTCTAAAAAACACCTAAAAATTTGATAAAAGGGCATCCCCTCCCAGGCGGATGCCCTTTTCTTATTGACAATGTCCCAACGAGAACAGGAAATTAGTAACCCCCCGGACTCCATAAGTGGGGTGTATAATCAAAATCTACCTTTTTGAGCCCATTTTTTGGTTTAAAAAGCAGATATTTCCCGCTAACCAAAAATCACCATGGAATAAAAAGGCTGTTATTTCTAGTTAAAATAGTTGATCATCGCAGGACTGGCAGGAGGATACATTATGTTGGCTCGTCCCGGACTACCAGATTTTGAGTATATCAAAGCAGAGACTTTTCAGGATGTATTTGATCGGATGAAAGAAAAGGGGGATGATCTTAAACTGCTTATGGGGGGCACGGATCTGTTCGTTCAGATGCGTGATAGAGGTGAGGGCCCAAGTTTTTTGCTAGACGTAAAAGGTCTTCCCGGGATGCAGGAAATATCGTTTGACAAGAAAAACGGGTTGATTGTAGGGGCTGCTGTAACCCTGAATTCACTTTCCAGTCATCCGAATTTGGTTAAATATTTCAATGTTTTATGCGAGGCGGCAGATACAGTGGGGAACTATCAGCTTCGCAATCTCGCTACCCTGGGGGGGAACATCTGCAATGCTTCTCCCAGTGCCGATATGTCACCAGCGGCACTGATTTATGACGGAAAAGTTATCGTTGAGAGCTCCAGTGGTGAAAGGGAATTAAGCCTGGATCAGTTTTGGATTGGACCGGGAAAGACAGCCCTCAAAAACGACGAATTTCTTAAAAGGATCCAATTCCCCACTCCACCAGAAAAAGCTGTAGGTTGTTACCTAAAACTAGGCCGATCCAAAATGGGAGACTTGGCTATAGTTGGTGTTGCTGTGCTGGCATTTCCGGATTCAACTCTGCCAGCAGGGATTCAGTTCAGAATTGGGATCAACTCCACTGCGCCAATTGCCTATCGAGTGCCGTCAGTGGAGGAGTTCCTGTCACAGAACCCGATTTCAGATGAGATCCTTTATAAAGCCGCTGAAATGGCAATGGACATCTCCGCACCCATTGAAGACCAGAGAGCAACAGCTATCTATCAGAAGAAAATGGTTCGTAACCTGGTTTATAAGGGACTAAAAGAGGTTTGGGAGAGATTGAAATAATTCTGTTAACCAATAAGAAGAGAAAAACTATGGCAAAACACACCATTACATTAATTATCAACGGACAATCCGAAGAACTAGTAGTCCCATCCAATATGACCCTACTTCATACGTTAAGGGATCAACTCGGCCTGACTGGCACTAAGAACGGTTGTGAGGCCGGGGAATGCGGCGCCTGTACAGTGCTCATAGATGGAGAACCTGTAAATTCCTGTCTGGTGCTGTCTGTAGAATTGGACGGTAGGGAGATTACTACCATTGAAGGTTTATCCAGCAATGGAAAACTTACACCCTTGCAGCAGGCTTTCGTTGACTTGAACGCAGTGCAATGCGGATACTGCACACCAGGTATGTTAATGGCAGGAACTGCCCTGCTCAGGCGGAATCCAAAACCAACCGAAGAGGAAATTCAAAAAGCTATGGTTGGCAACTTGTGCCGCTGCACAGGTTACCAGCGCATTATTGATGCCATTATGGAGGCTTCTCGTCAGGGAGGTGCCCAATGACGCTAACTGAATCTGGACTTATAGGAAAGAGTGTTCCCCGCACTGATGTAATGGATAAAATCACTGGTTGTGCGGTATTCGTAGACGATGTTCAATTTGGACCCAATTTGCTGCACGGCCGACTGGTTCGCAGTCCTTATCCACATGCCTTGATCAAAAAGATCGACACCTCGAAAGCTGAAGCGCTTCCAGGTGTCAAGGCGGTGGTAACCGGCAAGGATTTAACAGCTCGACTGGGTCTATATCTGATAGACAGGCCAATTTTTGCATATGACAGAGTGCGTGTTTATGGGGAACCTGTCGCTGGTGTGGTTGCAACAAGTGAGCATATTGCAGTTGAAGCTGTGAAATTGGTTGAGGTCGAGTATGAATTACTGCCGGCTATTTATGACCCGGTTGAGTCAGCCCAGCCAGATGCACCCTTGATCCACCCCGATCTTGGGAGCTATTCTGTGGCAAACTTCATTTTCCCTGAACCGGGGACGAATATTTCAGAAAATTTTAAGATCCGCAAGGGTGATGTTGAAGCTGCATTTGCCGATTGTACAGCAGTAGCTGAAGGCCGGTTCCGCCTTCCCCCGATCGAACATGTGCCGATAGAGACGCATACCTCAATCGCATTATCTGAAAGGACAGGTCAAATCACTCTTTGGGCCAGTTCCCAGTCTCCCTTTGCAATGCGGGATATGATTGCCCAGGGTTTGGGTATTTCCCATAGTAAGCTGAGGGTGATAGCTCCCGTGGTAGGTGGAGGGTTTGGCGGCAAGGCTGGTGTCACTATGGAGGCTTGCGCTGTGGTCATGGCCCAGGCAGTGGAAGGCAGGCCAGTGAAATTGCGCCTGACCAGGGAAGAGGAATTTGTGGGTACATCCACCAGGCAATCCCTGGTCTCGGATATCAAGGTTGGGTGCGACAAGGATGGAACTTTACAGGCCATGGAGCTAACCTATTATTTTGGTGGTGGAGCTTATAACGACTATGGCGTAAATATCGCCCGGGCAGCGGGATATTCCTGCACTGGTCCCTACGATGTTCCAAATGTCAAAGCTGATTCCCTCTGTGTCTATACCAACACACCAGTCGGCAGCGCCATGCGGGGATTTGGTATGCCCGAGATCCACTGGGGCTTAGAGCAGATCATGGATCGTCTCGCTGAAGAAATGGGAATGGATCCGGTAGAATTCAGGTATCTCAACTGCGTCCGAACCGATGATGAAATTGTCTCCGGTATGAAAATGACTCCGATTGACTTGGAAGCCTGCATTGACAAGGTTACCAAGGCCATCAAGTGGGATAAAAAAGAAGAACCAACTGCTCCCAATAAAAAAAGAGGCAAAGGAATTGCGATCATGTGGAAGGCCCCGGCCATGCCGCCCAATCCGGGAAGTGCTGCGGTAGTTCGTTTTAATGAAGACGCCACACTTCAGGTGGAGGTCGGTGGACAAGAGATCGGTCAGGGCGCCTTCACAGTTGCGGCTCAAATCGCGGCTGATGTGTTAGGGGTTCCTTATGAAAACGTTACAGTCTCAACTCCATTGGATACCAAGTACAGCCCTTATGAGTGGCAGACTGTTGCCAGTCGGCTGACCTGGTCAATGGGAAATGCCGTCAAGGCTGCTGCTGAGGACGCCCGCTTCCAGATCCTGGAAACGGTAGCTGATGCCTGGGATGAGGATATCGAAGATTTGACCATCAAAGATGGAATTGTGATCTCCTTTAAATCTGAACGGGAACAACCCCTGGATAAAATGGTTGTTTATGGAATGCCCAATGATGACTTTGAAGGCTGGAAAGGTGGTCCGGTAGTGGGGCGGGGTCGTTTTATGCCCACCTATGTTACTAACCTGGATCCTGAAACAGGTCAGGGCACCCGGGCTGTTGTCCATTACACAGTTGGAGCCCAGGCAGTGGACCTGGAAGTGGATCTGGAAACGGGCCAGCTCGAAGTGCTCAATATTGCCAGTGTTTATGATGTCGGCCGGGCAATTAATCCGGATCTGATCATGACCCAGATCGAAGGTGGGGCCGTGCATGGCATGAGCTCTGCTTATGAAGCTATGAAATTCAATGAGGATGGAGTTGTGATCAATCCCAGCTTTGTCGATTACCGGATATCAACGTTTGCCGATATTCCACGCAAGATCCATGGAGATTATGTGGAAACGCCGATCGATGATGGCCCGTGGGGTGCAAGAGGTGTAGGAGAACATGTGATGGTGCAGACCGCGCCTGCGATTGCCAATGCCTTGTACGATGCGGTGGGTATCCGTTTTTCTGACCTGCCACTTTCCGCGGATAAGATCTATATGGCACTGGAAGAGAAAGATAAAACTCAGAAAGATTAAGATCAAAACTATTCGGAAGGCAGGGCGCAATGGGTGCTAAGGATAAAACACCATCAGGGAAGGACCAGATATTGGAACTTGAAGAGATCCGCAGGCAAGCCGCCAGTGGGGGGGGAGACAAACGGATCAAAGCCCAGCATGATAAAGGCAAAATGACCGCTCGTGAACGAGTCCTGTTCTTACTCGATGAAGGGTCTTTCCAGGAAATTGATGCCTTGATGATCCACCGCCATCAAGAATTCGGCTTAGATGAAAAACGCTTCCCGGGAGATAGTGTAGTGGTAGGTTTTGGCAAAGTGGACGGCCGGATGGTGGCTGTCTTCTCTCAGGATTTCACAGTGATGGGAGGATCGTTCTCAGAGGTCCAGGGGCAGAAAGTTGCCAAGATACTGGATCTTGCCATGGACGCTGGTGTTCCGGTTGTCGGTTTAATGGATTCTGTTGGTGCCCGAATCCAGGAGGGAGTTTTCAGCCTGGCGGCCTATTCTGAGTTGTTCTGGCGAAATACTCAGGCCAGCGGCGTAATTCCCCAGATCAGTGTCATGCTGGGGCCTTGTGCAGGTGGATCGGTGTATTCTCCGGGATTGACGGATTTTGTGATCATGACACGTGGGACCAGCCATATGTTCATCACTGGACCCAAGGTGATCAAGTCGGTCACACACGAGGAAGTTGACTTTGAATCCCTGGGAGGGGCCGGTGTCCACAGCGCTAAAAGCGGCGTGGCCCATTTTGCAGCTGATTCAGAGAAAGACGCCCTAAATATAGCCCGCCAACTGCTCAGTTATCTACCTGGGAATAACGCTGAACCGCCGCCTTATGTTCCACCCCAAGATGATCCGTATCGCCAGGACCAGGCTTTAAATAGTTTAGTTCCAACGGATACAGATGAAGCCTATGATATGCGACAGGTGATAGAGAGGGTGGTTGATAAGACCAGCTTCTTCCCGGTGCATCTGGACTTTGCTCCTAATGCGCTGGTCGGTTTTGCCCGCTTGCATGGCCAGGCAGTAGGGGTGGTTGCTAATCAACCCAATGCCCTGGCAGGTGTTCTGGATATCGACTCTTCTGACAAGATCGCCCGGTTCATCCGTTTTTGCGATGCTTATAATTTCCCCTTGATCACTTTTGTGGATACTCCTGGTTTTCTACCGGGTGTTAACCAGGAACACGGCGGTATCATTCGGCACGGCGCCAAGATCGTATATGCTTATTCGGAAGCCACTGTGCCCAAGATAGCTGTGATCGTTCGCAAAGCCTACGGTGGGGCCTATATTGTATTGAGCAGTAAACATATTCGCACGGACCTGGTTTACGCCTGGCCTACTGCGGAAATTGCAGTGATGGGAGCAGACGGTGCAGTGGACGTGTTGTATGGGAAAGAGATCAAAGCGGCTGAGAATGCGGATCAAGCCAGGGAAGAATTTGTGGCCGCCTACAAAGAGAAGTTCTCAAAGCCTTACCCGGCAGCGGCCAGCGGCCATGTCGACGAGGTTTTGATCCCATCGGAAACCCGGCCGAAACTGATTGCGGCATTGGAACTGCTAAAAAATAAACAAGGCAGCACACGACCTAAAAAACACGGAAATATGCCGGTCTAGGGACCAGGAGAAATCTTTTGAACGAATTTGGACAGGGTTTATCACTGAGCGGGATTGGTATATTGATCACTTTTTCCGCTTTAGGGATTCTGATTTTGTTGATCCTGATCCTCAAAGCTCTCTTCCCTAATAAGGATAATGATCTTGAAATATCTGGTTCGGAAAAATCACCCCTCTTGCAGAATGACCCCTCAAGGGAAGAACTCAGGAAGAAAGCTGCAGCAGTGGGAGTAACAGTTCTCTTGAGTAAAAGATCATTCTCCGGAAAAGGCGAATTGGGGAGCGAATTGGAAAAACCAGTAAATGCATGGTGGCAGCGAGGGCTGGGCCGGATTCAGGGCAAGGAGTGAATATGAGCGAACACCCTCAGCGAGTCTGGGTGACTGTAAATGGTGAAAGATTCCAGGTTGAAGTGGAAGACCTGAACCAGCGGCCAATAGTGGCCTATGTGGATGGCAGCCGATTTGAGATTGACCTTGATCAGGATGATCAAGTTGATGATATTGGCTCAGATACTCTCACATCCGACAGGACAGTTCATTCGATTCCTGCTGGAACGGCATGTGATGTGACCGCGCCCATGCCTGGCGATATTGTGGGCATCCATGTCCAAGCCGGACAGGTTGTTAAACCCGGTGATCCACTTTGTATCCTTGATGCTATGAAGATGAAAAACACTATCCATGCGCCTCAAGAAGGTACCATCTCTGAGGTTTGTGTTGTTGAGGGGCAATCGGTTGAATTCGGAGTGATCTTATTCAGGTTTGGATAAACCATATGACAACGGATATTTCAGCGGTATTTGAAGCGCTAACCCTTTTTTCAATCAAGAACCTGATCATGATCCTGGTTGGTGGCGTTTTGATCTACTTGGCGATCAAAAAGGAGTTCGAGCCGGTTCTACTGCTCCCCATCGGGTTTGGAGCTATACTGGCAAATTTGCCGCTGACGGGTATTACCGATGCTGCGGATGGCGGATTTCTGGGAGTCCTTTACCAGGCAGGCATCAAGACCGAGTTGTTTCCGTTGTTGATCTTCATCGGAATTGGTGCCATGACTGATTTTGGTCCGCTGCTGGAGAATCCTAAAATGGCATTACTTGGGGCAGCAGGGCAGGTTGGGATCTTTGGCACATTAATATTAGCGCTCAATATTGGCTTTGACCTCAATGAGGCAGCATCGATTGGTATTATTGGTGCCATTGATGGTCCGACAGCCATTTATGTATCCAGCAGGCTGGCTCCCCATTTATTGGGAGCGATCGCTGTGACCGCTTACAGTTATATGTCGCTGGTGCCGATCATCCAGCCCCCTGTAATGCGCCTGCTGACAACGGAGAATGAGCGCAAGGTAAAAATGCCCTATTCAGAAAAACCGGTCTCGAAGACAGTCAAGATCCTGTTCCCGATTTTGGTCACTGTAGTGATTTCCTTGCTTTCACCCAAAGCCTCCCCATTGATCGCAACCCTGATGTTTGGTAACTTGATGCGGGAATCCGGTGTAGTGGACCGATTAAGTAAATCAGCTCAAAATGAAATTGCAAATGTCACCACCATTTTCCTGGGTTTGACTGTGGGCAGCACCATGGGGGGCGAAAATTTTATACAGAGCGATACGTTATTGATCCTGGGAATGGGCTTGCTGGCATTCGTACTCGATACTACGGGCGGCGTGCTGGTGGGTAAACTGATGTACATCTTATCGGGGAAGAAATTCAATCCCTTGATCGGAGCCGCTGGAATCAGTGCTTTCCCGATGTCAGCCCGGATTGTGCAGAAAGTAGGCCAGGAATATGATCTGGATAATTTCCTCTTAATGCATGCTATGGGCGCCAATACGGCTGGCCAGCTTGGCAGCGTGGTGGCAGGCGGTGTGGTATTGATGCTGCTTTCTGGCTCTTTTTAAACCAAGAGGGATTTTGTCTTCTAGAAGGACTCAGTCCCTTATATGAAGTTGTGAGGAGGAACAACCTATGAAATTAATCGATCTCACTATACCCCTCGGCGTAGGAACACCACCATGGCCGACCTATATACCCCTCGAAGTGAAGTATTTTAAACGTCTGGCGCCCAATGGTGCTAATGGGATGGTGGTGACCCATTCCAATCACGTGGGCACTCATTTGGATGGGGAGATCCATTTTTATACACCTGGTAAGGATATTGCCGATCTGGAGCTTGATTTTCTGGTCAATAATGGCGTAATTGTCGACCTGAGTGATGCGGTTGGTGATTATCAGGTATATACCAGCAAGATGGTGGAAGATCGGGTTGAGGTCAAAGAAGGCGATATTCTGATCATTCACACTGGTTATCATCACTTCGGTTGGGATCAGCCGACAGCAGATGAGATCCGTTATATGGTGAAACACCCCGGACCGGACCGCGAGTTTGCAGAATGGGCAAAAAAGAAAAAATTGCGCTGGTTGGGTGTGGATTGCGGCAGCGCAGATCACCCCATGAATACCATCATCCGGGACTGGATGCCGCGTCAAGCTCGTGAAGCGGATGAGGTTTTTAAGGCGAAATACGGCAAAAGCCTGGCAGAATTCTATGATGACAGCAAGTACCAGCTGATGCATATAGATTTATTCCCGCACGGCATTATTCATGCAGAATGCATTGGCGGAGATATCGACTTACTGCTGAACCAAAGAGTTCAGATCGGTTTCTTCCCCTGGCGTTTTGTGGACGGGGAAGCCAGTATTGGCCGCTGTGTGGCCTTTGTGGAAGACGACCATTACGATGAGCTGATGAAAAAGAAAGAGGGAATGAAAAAGACCAAATTCGGTGATGTGATCAACGCGGAACATGTGGCGAGTTTGGATAAATTAAGTAAATAGAATTTCGAGACGTAGTTCAGACGAGGATATGGTTTCCTTCTAGGAAACCGTATCCTTTGTTCTTAACACACTGATCATCCCTGCCAAGACAGCAATACCTGATGAACTTCCCCACCGCAAAATATTCTTTATATCATTTTGAGTGAGATCAACCCCTGAAAAAAAACCATCCAATACCTTTAGCAATCGTTCATCGGCAGCGCCTTCTACCGCGCAGGTCAGTAGAGAGGCACTAATTTGGGTTGTTTTCAACCCAGTGTTTTCCAGGATGATCCGGTTTAGATCATTGACTAATTTATTAGGTTGATTTGATCGGCCGACTACGCTCTGGGCAGGTGTGCCACTTTTTTTTATATCCGGCAGAGTTGGTATTAATACATGACCCCATCTGTTGAAAGTTAGAAGAACACCGAGTAGGAAATCGTCTCCAAGAGGTGTCAATCCGGGACCCAGTCCCAACAGCTTGACTGATCCTTCCGCTACTTTCTCAGGGACCCCGGTTTTCAGGGCATTCTGGAGGTTCTGGATTCTCTCCCCGATCACTGCTGCGCCAGGGATTTTACTTGGATTTTCAAACAGTAATGGCAAGTAGGGATTTTCGGAAGCTGTTTTTTTGGCAAGGGAAAGAGCTTTATCTAATCTTTGAGGGAAATACCCATAATTATATTCTGCCAGGGGGGAATTCCAGATCTTGCAGCCATCAAGTGAGATAGAGATCTTTTCATCCGGGAAAGTAATAGCTCCTGAATTGAACTGGACTGAGTTTCCAGCCTTAATACTTTTCAACACGGATGGCTCTTCCAGATTCAAAGTCAGCGGTCCGCGAAATTTCTCCTGGGAGATGTACAGCGTCCAATCATCCGCAGGTTGAAGATATATTCCCCGGGAAGCGATCCCGGAGACTCGAGCGCCCTTGGAGCGTCCCAGGACCTGTTGAGCAAAGATTCCGATGTGACTGAAGCTTGTTTTCATAATGAAGTTCCTGAATTGAATTATAACCAGCTAAACAGCCGGAGTGGTGAGATTAAGTTATAATATTGATTGACAGAAATCCAACAAATTTGCGGGATTTTCTTTATTTAAAGGAGAATATCCCGGTCAGGAATATGAATATGAGTATAAAAAAGAACGATCCTCTGCGGCTTGATGTAAGCTATCTTGCCAAAGGTTCCCCTGGCACACATAAAGAATTTGAGTTTAATTTCCCCCAGCTAACCCTGACGGATGAGTTGCTGCTGGTGGATATACAGGGTTTGATTACCGTGTCGGTGACGGAGGATGGAGTGGTGGTTGAAGGCAAGATCAAGGCTTTAACGGAGCTATCTTGCAGCCGCTGTCTGGACCCATTTTGGCAGCCAGTTAATATTGATTTTGCGGAAATCTTTTCCTCTCACCCGGTCGATAATGCGGAGAAGGATCTGGGAGAGCAGGCCCTACCTGCTGATGGGTCGATCGATCTGACTCCCATTATTCGTGACTATGCTTCATTGAATATTCCTATCCGCCAGGTTTGCAAAGATGAATGTAAAGGTTTGTGTCCCACCTGCGGCGTGAATTTGAATCTGGAAGACTGCGGTCACAAGCAGGAGTTTATCGATCCGCGCATGGAGGGATTGAGGGCGCTGCTGGAAGAAAAAGACGAGGAAAGTCAATCGTAAGTTGGATGCTGTTATCTAATTTGGATGTGGGGAAAATAACCTTATTACAGCACGACCGGATGGTCTCTGTGAGACCTGACCGAAGACTGGGGTGAAGCTTTGCTTCAGGACGGGGAAAACCAAATCACCTCTTGAAGGTATTCGCATAAACCGCGATAATGAAGAATTGTTGGGGGAGTATAAATTTCAATCTCTTATCGTCTATCAGCTTTCTCTATATTTTTTAATAGGTATAAAAAATCCAAGGAATATTGCTAGATAATGCGAGATTCAATTTATGTTCACAAAACTCGCGATCCGCTGTCTCTAATACGTTGAATATCACAGAACGCTCTGAAAAAACGAAAAATTCCGGTCTCTTTACACCGGTCGTGGCTTCAGCCGCTCCTGTCTCTGTACCCCGGTCTAAATAAAAGAAGGTCTAGTCATATCAAGAGCATACCTATGGCAGTTCAATTTCTTTCGGATCCCCATCAACAAGTGTGCTTTTCCATTCCTGTTCTTCGTAATCGAAATCCGCAATTTCATCCAGGGGGAGTTTAATATATTTGCCATGCCCTTCGACAGCGACTTGGCCATCTGGGAGCAAGATTTCCCCCGTACCCTCGAAAAGGCGGCGGTTTTCATTCGTTATCCGACCCACGACCCGGATCTCAGTATCCAGTGGGACAGGTTTTTTGTAGCGGACATTGAACTCAACCGTGACGCCCCAGATCTCATTCTGGTCAATATTCATCGCCCGGCCAATGGTCTCGTCCAGGATGGTGGCCGCTAAACCGCCGTGCAGTCTTCCCGGGTAGCCCTGGTGTTCATCGCTGGGAGTAAAGAGGGCGACCAGTTGATTGCCTTCCACTTCGTAGAAGGAAGCGTGTAAGCCAGACGAATTTTTGAGGCCGCATACAAAACACATCTTGGAATTGTGCTGTTTGGCGGTGACTTTTTGAGGCATGGGATCTCCCTTGCTGATTGATTTCTGGGAGTATTCTAACAGGTTCAAGTCAATCAGAGATGAAGTTTTATTGACGACAGAGGAGGGGCGTGCTAAAATTATCTCGCTTTGCCCCCATCGTCTAGCGGTCCAGGACATAGCCCTCTCAAGGCTAAAACCGGAGTTCGAGTCTCCGTGGGGGCACCAAAGAAAAAGACCTCCCAAAAGGAGGTCTTTGTATATTAAGTTCTACGAACAGGGGCGTGTGCTGCCTGTGTTTTGGCTCCGGATGCTGATCATTGTGAGCTAAAGATAGCATTTAGAGCCCGGTTCTCCGCGCTGAAGCAGGTCATGGTTCAGCGCGGGGTGGGGCAGACTTTCTTCTTATGATCAAGTTTCTTCCCCGATCAACTGGCGTCCTTTCAAATATATAAGCAGCAGTAAGGCACTCTGGGCAAAACCTACCAAAAGGACAATCCACAGGATTTCTTTGTATCCGCCGATCACGGTGAAATAAATATCGGAGAGGTGTAAAACTGTCGGAACCACAAAGATCGGCAAATCATTCGCGGTGAAATGCGCGGTCATCCGGCCGCGCCAGATAAATACCAATATTGCAGCGGGGATAAGCAGATGGAATCCGAGCATGATCCATTCGCTAAAATCACCTTTTTGGAAAACAGGTCCTAACCATAAAAGCATGTTCGATAGGGGACTGATCATTAACAGGAGAGCGGCAAACATGCTGAGGAATGGGTACACAATCCCAACTGCTGGCCGGTAACCCGATTTTCGATACCACCATCTTCCAATCAATAGGCAGGCTGAACCGTAAAACATGATCAGCATCCATCCAGAGAAATTGAAGACTGGGACGTTCAGGATATTCACATCAGTTGAGTTGATCAACCAGTTCCAGCGCCCCGATATTATCCCTGTTGTCGGGTAGACTTGCCTGATGGCCAGCGGATCGAGTGAAAAATCCTGCATCATGCCAAACAGGCCAATGATGGGTGGTTTGGTCCAATTTGGCAGTGATGTTTTGTCAAGCAACCAAAAGCCAGTGATCAACACACAGATCTCGATTAAGGGGACCGAAGCCGGAACAAATCCGATCATCACCAATGACCGCCCAAAAGAGTATAAACCGAGAGTAACGGCGGCATTTTCATATATTGAGGCATATAGAAAAATAAAGGCGAATGCTTCAAGGATCAAGACAACTGGGTGTTTATTGCGCTTGATAATATACACCAGTACGAACAGGGATAATAAAATGGCGATAATATCTTGCACCAGCCAGGGCCAGGGAAATGGCTCAATAAAAATGTAATCGAGAATGTTTGTCATTGGATTGACCACTCCTTAAATGCTAATATTTTCTTGGTATCACAGGATGCCCAACCTGTAGATATTGCTCATTAGTTCCCGATTAATGGAGCTAAACGAGAAATCTTTCCTGTGATCTGCCTGTCCGTATCATACCTTGGTTTTATATTCTCCCACTACAAATATTTGTCTCTGGATCAAACCCCCGTGGGGGCACAATAAAAAAGACCTTCGAGCTAAGTACTCCTCGAAGGTCTTTTTTATGACTGTCCTAATAATCTCTCTAATTTTCACCCGGGTTTTCGATGAGATTTTGAGTGCTTGGCAATAACAGGATCACCAATAAAATTGTACTCATGATAGGAGCCGGGAGGAACATAGAGAAGCGACCGGATTCTAAGACGTGACTGATTCCCATCGGATAACCACCAATGATCGACATAGTGGCGGCAAAAATTCCCACTGGAACTGCCCACGATTTTTTCTTTAGTGCAGCGAAAATAAATATCGCCCATCCTGCGGCACCCCACCAATTTACCTGCTGAGAGATAACAAAGACGCCATTCCAGAATGAATCTGTATTCTGAACGAATGTTTCTGCAGTCTGGAAAGTGGTTTGAAATCTGGAAAGGGGCGCGACACCGTCAATAAAAGTGAGTACATAAGCCAACCCGGCAGCGAATGTTAGCCCGATGACCTTTTTATTTACATTACCTATAAGAAGCATACCAAACCACATAATCGCAGCCAGGAGAAAGACCCAGAGTGTGGGGGTTGGTAGACCGCTATCTGCTGCCGGAATCATGGGGAAGAATCCGGCTAAGAGGAGAATAGTTGCAGCGACAGCTCCCCAGAACCAGGCCCAGGATTGCTTTTTCAGGAACCCCCATAGGACAGCGGCGCTAAGTGCCCCAGCAGCTGTTCCCAGCCAACCCAAAACTGCATAAACAATCCGAACGGTGTTGCTTTCTTCCCATTGTCCGGCATTAAAATGAGTGTGGATGACGGAGTTATATGTATTGGCAATAAAGTAGAGAGATAGAATCCCTGCCAGCAGTCCTGAGAAGGCCAAGAATGCACCTATCTTGTAATTATTTTTCATAATCCTTTTCTCCTTGAGTTAATCTGTCATTTTTTTACGATACTTACAGCTATAAGAATTTCAATATGTAATTAAACGGATTTCATTAGTAATAGTTATGGATGTTTATTATCTCATAGGTGTGTCTCTGGATGAAAAACTAGTTGGGTGTATCAAATAAGAAAGTGGGATCAGTTCCCACGGACTGCATCCGTCTTTTTCGGTTTATTCTTTCTTATAACGCTAAATAAAGTAGTACGGTATGGTTTAGATCTGTCACCTTGGGAGCACCAAACGTACCGCTCTATGATAGTGAGCGTTTTTTTTCAATCCTTGACACTCGTTTAAAACCTGATATAGTGTATAAACATAAAATGTTTATATATATAAAATAATTATATATATAAACAATGTGTCGGAAAGGAGATGGCCTTATGGCAGAAAAAAAGGATTTTTTAGAAACAGTTGAGAATTGGGCGAAACTCTATTTCTTCCAGTCGCTGACTGATTTTTTTAATTACCTAAAAAACTCTGACCTATCCCTGCTCCAGGGTTATGCGCTTACCTACCTTTATTTTAAGGGGCCAATCAAAATATCTGATTTATGTGAGCATATGAGGGTTTCCCCGGGTGCAGCCAGCCAATTGGTTGATCGACTTGAAAAACAAGAAATGGTGGGTCGTATTTCAGACCCCGATGATCGCCGGGTCCGGAAAGTCCTTGTACTGAAAAAAGGAGAAAAGTTTGTCCAGGAAAATTTCATCTTCAGCCAAAGTTGGTTAGGTGAAATCCCTGCCAATATTTCTGACGAACAAAAAGAACAGATCACCAATATCTTATCAATGTTTGTTCAAAGTTCTAATAATTAATCGTTTCACTTATTTCCAACAGGAGAGTATCAAATGAATATCGCAGTATTTGGCGCAACGGGCAAGACAGGCCTCGAATTCGTAAAGCAAGCCCTCGAAGCAGGACATCAGGTCACAGCTTTTGTTCGTGATCCAGCCCGCTTGGTCATTGAAAACAAAAATCTATCCGTTGTTACAGGTGATGTGTTCGACCCAGTCAGTGTTGCCCAGGCGATCAAAGGGCAGGATGCGGCGGTCTGTGCTTTAGGTGCTGGCAGTGATCTGAAGAAAACAACAGTCCGTGCAACCGGCACGATCAATATCATTAAAGGCATGCAGCAGAATAATGTGAAACGATTGATGGTTGTCACGGCCATGGGCGTTGGAGAAAGCTGGGATACACTGTCCATGATAAATAAATTTTTCTTTGCCGTCCTGCTGAAAAGTTCTCGGGAAGATCACGAAGCCCAGGAAGCTGCAGTCAAGGAAAGCGGTTTGGATTGGACCATCATCCGTCCCAGTGGTTTGGTTGATACACCCCGAACAGGAATTTACGATTTTGGGGAAAATATCCCAGCCAAAACCTCCAAGATTTCCCGCGCTGACGTCGCTGACTTGATCCTAAAAGAACTGGAAGAAAATACTCATATTGAAAAAGCGCTTACGATCAGCAACTGATCGGCACTTCTAAAAAAAGGAATTTATAGTAAATGCAAAATAACAACATGAAGGGAAAAATTTGCCTTGTCAGCGGCGCAACAGCCGGGATAGGGGAAGCGACAGCTCTGCTTTTAGCGAAATTAGGCGCAACGGTTATTGGCGTTGGACGCAACCCAGAAAAAATTGAAAACTCCATCCGGATGATCAAAGAAATATCAGGAAACCCGGACGTGGCTTTTCTCAAAGCGGACCTGTCTTCCCAAAAAGATATACGGGATGTAGCCCATCAATTTAAGGATCAATATGATCGATTAGATGTATTAGTAAATAATGCTGGTGCCACTTTTGCCGAGCGTCAAGAAAGTATTGATGGTATTGAGATGACATTTGCTTTGAATCATCTTGGTTATTTCCTGCTGACCAACTTGCTGGTAGAACTTCTGGAGAAAAGTGCACCAGCCCGGATCATAAATGTTTCTTCCAGTTTACATAAAATGGGGAAACTGGATTTTAAAGATATCCCCTTTGATAACGGGTATACCCGCTCGAAAGCTTACCAGCGCACCAAGCTGGCAAATATTGCCTTCACCTACGAATTGGCCAGGCGCCTATCCAATCAACGCGTGACTGTCAATGCCATGAATCCCGGACTGGTTGCTACCAATGTGGGAAATGCAGCCGGTGGTTTCACAGCGAAGATCAAGGGAATTGTAGATAAGATCGGTGGCATCACTCCGGAAGAAGGGTCAAAAACAATCATATACCTGGCATCTTCTCCAGAAGTTTCTGGTGTTTCAGGTAGATATTTTGTAAAAGAGAAATCAGTCCCATCTTCAAAAATCTCCTATGATCTTGAATTTTGTCGAAAATTATGGGAAATCAGTGAAGATTTAACCTCGCAAAAACAGGCAGCTGAAAGATAGTCTTTGGATTGGCTTGTCCGATTTTTTTGTTTATTTCGTTAGGTGGTAGATTTGTGGTGATTCCTTGTGGAATATTGTCTCCGTAATCTAACAAAGGTAATAGGCGAATCCAAACCAGGATATCAGTTTATATTCACCTGGCCCCAGGATAACGGTTCGCTGCATACCGTTGGTTGGAAGCCAGCCCCCACAAGATGGATTTGGATTTACCACTGTTACACAGTAGGTCCCTTGGGGAAGATCCGTGAAGGAGAAGGATCCGTTCGAAGCTGTGGTTCGATTTCCCAGTCCGGTTGATACGCAGCTCCCTGAGCCAAGCCTGACGGTCACGCCACCCATACCCGCTTCGCTACCATCGATAATTTCATTGCCGTTCATGTCGTTCCAAACACCGCCTGAGATCGAGCCGGGCGGCACCGGTGTGGGCGGCAGGGGGCATAGCCCAGGAAAAGCAGTTGTGGGTGTGTATCCGTAGGTCCAACGGCAGGTAGAATCAACTGATGCAAGCTCTTTAATGGGGTATCTGCTGTTTGATGAAAAGGCAGAACCAGCTTCTTCAAATGTCATGAAGTCGTTGTAATCAAAAGCGGCTGGGTTTCTTAGGCCATCATCAGCCCATCCGCCAAATGCGAATGCGTCATCGTTTCCAATTAGATTGTATTTGAAAGCCAGCTGTATATTATTGGGGTTTCCGGGATCGCGGCGGATCCAGACTGCATCCGGATCGTTTCCAACCCCTGCGTCATATACCAGGTTTTCATATCCATCCCTGCTTGAATTTGGAGGATCAGAATTTATTGGTGATGGGCCTCCCACGTCTCCGTTTAGATCTTGATAGGCTTTAGCGCCGTCAGTTGTCCATTCCGTACCTGCCGGTACCTGACCATATACCAACCAATCACCCCGTCCGTCGCTGTTCAAATCGACTTCAAGGGCATAGATAGCTGTTGAATCTGTGGGTGGGGACCCTTCCAGAATAAATGTGACGTAAACCCAGGGGGAAGAGATATTCAGGTTGACCCGGATTAGATCAATATATGCCTGATAGTCCATCACTTGAGATGTAAAAGGCCGCTCTAGCAGGTTAGTATGAAAAAGGTCAGCGCCAGACTCTCGGGCAGATGCCAGGGATTTGGTCGAAGTATCGATAATCCAGGTGTTGGTCGACCCCGGTTCACCCGGGCGAACCAGGTGCTCAATCGTGGGTTGGGGAGTTGCTGAGGCGGCAGGTTCCGGAGTGGCTTCCTGTTCAGATTCCTGTTCGGCTTCCTGGGCCTCATCAGGATCACTTTGCATCTGTGCTATTGTGGTTTCCAGAGCCTGAATAGTTCCAGGCGGCTCTACATTGCCGGATTGGGATGAAGCGAAGAGGTTTCCTGGCAGGCTGCAGGCTGCAATAGAGATAAAGATGAAAAAAATAGCAAGCATAAGGGATTTGGATGGACGGCGGATCATATCATACCTCCTGAATTTTTAACCTTGTTTCAATTATACATAGAAGAACTGCAATCAAGTAGGTTTTCTTATATAACGCATTTTTAGCCTGGAAAGTTACTTAAAGGTTTCTCCCTCTTCTAATCTTGGATTCAAGTCCTGGTAGGAGCACCGTTCATATTCAGTTGAACTGTAACTGGATATGCATTAATAAAAAACAGCGCCTTCAAAAGAAGGCGCCGTTCTTATTGAGACAACAAATCTTGATAGATGAGATTTTGTCGTTGAGCTTAGGGGCATGGAACAGTTTGGGTAAGTGTAGCTCTGTCAGCTCCGTAGGTGTACACCATTTGGTTTTTGATCATTAAACTAAAAGGATCGCGTGAGAAGCGATCCTTTTCAATATTTATATGATACTTTTGAATATTAGGGATTAGGGGGCTACTTACGGGCAGGTACCCACATTTAGAGGAGTACCGCCAGCACCCCAGGAATAATCACCTAATGTATCAGTTTTGAGGTAAGTCGAAAACGAGCCATTATCAGCCACGATGGGTTCAGAAGTGGCGTTTGCCGCAATAGCCGAAGCCGTGTCAGGGTTTGCAGCATTCCAGATATCGATAGCAGATTGCACAATGAATACTTCGTTTGCGCACATATCGGTTTGAGCCTTAGTGGCTATACCAGATAGTGACAAGGTAGTAATTCCAAACAAAATGCTCACGATGGCGATCGTGACCAGGAGCTCTACCAGTGTGAAGCCGTCTTCCTTATAAAAAAGTTTCTTGAACATGACTATTTCTCCTTCAAAAATGGTTTGACAGTATTTCAATTGATATGATTTTTTGGCAGATTACCCACACTATGTGGGTTGGTCTGATGCCTTAAGTAAAACATATATACAAGGGTTTTTGCCTTACAGGAGCCTAACAGGGAACTTACAGCAACCTAACAGGAAATCAGGGGAAACATCCCTGATTTCTATCAAAATTGGGAAAATATCGTCTCTTTTTGAGGGGGAAACTGTCTGTTGTGCTGGAATTTGGAATTACGCGGATCTCAGGAAGGCCTCTAAGGTTTTCTTATCATTGGCGTGATTCAAGGCGTCCTCGAGTGAAATTAATCCATCCTGATAACTTTTTTGGAGAGCTCGTTCCATGGTTTGCATGCCCGCTTCCGTTCCGGTTTGCATAATGCTGCCCATCTGGTGAGTTTTTCCTTCCCGGATCAGGTTCCGGATGGCGCTGTTGGCAAGCATGACTTCCACTACAGCTACCCGTCCGCCATCCAACCTGGGGATGAGCCGCTGCGCCAGTACAGCAAGCAATGTCAATGACAACTGCATCCGGACCTGATTTTGCTGGTAGGGAGGAAAAGAATCCACGATACGGTCAATGGACTGAGGAGCGCTGTTGGTGTGCAGGGTTGACATTACCAAGTGACCGGTTTCAGCTGCCGTGATGCAGGCTGCCATGGTTTCGGGATCACGCATTTCCCCAACAAGAATAACGTCTGGATCCTGGCGGAGAGTTTGTTTTGCTGCAGTGGCAAATGAATTTGTATCCGAACCAAGTTCTCTCTGGGTGATAAAACTGAGTTTATCTTGATAGAGGTATTCAATGGGATCTTCAATGGTGATGATCCTGCGGGCATCCTGTTGATTGAGGTATTCGATCATTGCAGCCAGGGTGGTTGATTTGCCGCTGCCAGTCGGACCGGTAACCAGCACAAGACCCTGTTTCTTAAGTGACAGATCCTGGCAGATGAGGGGTAAACCGAGCTGCTCCAGGGTGGGGATTTCCAGAGCCACCCTGCGCAACGCCAGGCTGATTTCACCTTTCTGTAAACCGGCGTTGACCCGAAACCGTATCCCTTCTAAAGTTTGATATGAAAAATCCAGCTCTTTTTTCAGGTTGAATTCGGTTTGCTGTTCTTTGGATGTTATGAATTGAAATGCCACCAGGAGGTCCTGGGTTGCCACAGGATCGGATCCTGTTACCGGGGTCAGTCTTCCATTAATCCTCATCAGGGGAACGGCATTGGTTTTGAGGTGTAGATCTGAAGCACCCTGTTGTTCCATGACGGGTAAAAGGTCCAGAATATTCATCCGCCTAATCTCCTCAGATACCACTCCAGAATTTGGGTACCATATAATATGGTTATGATCCCGCCCAAAGCTAAAAAGGGTCCAAAGGCAATTGAATCCTTTTTACCTATCTTCTTAAGGGCAAGCAAAACTCCCGCGACCAGACCTCCCAATACAAAGGCCAGGAAAAGGGTGATGATGATCTTGGGAAAACCAACGACAAAACCAAGGAAGAGGACCAGTTTTACATCTCCCATACCCATCGCTCCCGGGGCAATCAGGGAAATTAGCAACAATACACCAAAACCCACCGCACCGCCCAAAAGCATCATCCAGAGTTGATCGCTGTGCAATAGAGGAATCATGATCAGGCCGAGCCCAATGGCAGGAAAGATCATTATATTAAGGATCTTCTGTTTTTCAAGATCAATACTTCCGATGATGATCAATACACAACCATAAAATGTATAGAGCGCAGTTTCCCAACTCAGACCAAAACGAATCCAGGTTAAGAAAAACAGAACACCGGTTAGGATCTCAACGATCAGGCTGCGGGTGGAGATCTTCTCCTCGCATGTCCGGCAGCGGCCCTTAAGAAAGATATAACTGGCAATTGGGATTAATTCCAACGCGGACAAACGCCTTTGACAGGCATCACAATGGGATGGGGGGGATATAATCGATTTTCCTTCAGGCAGGCGATCGATAAGTACATTGAAAAAACTACCGAAACTCACACCGAGCAGTGTGTAAAAAATCGTCTGGATGGTATTCATCGTGATTTAAGGGACAATCCCAGATTCACGGCGTATTTTGAAATCGAAAAATTTTCGGGGACTGGATAGGGTCCTTTAGGATATTTTATGGTGAATGGTGTTCTGGTTTTAAGTCTTTCGCCCAGGTCAGCTTTTTCATCCAAACGAGTGGATAATGGCGACTTATCAAATAATTCTCCGGTTAGAAATACAGCTGTATTTTCCGGCAGCCGGTTGTTTTTATTGCTTTCGTTGTAGTATTTGACTGTTCTGGCTAATTCCTGGCTCAGCAGGTCCAGCTTCGCTTCCTCGGATAGGTTTCCTGTTTCCAGGGGAACAGATCTCACCAGGATGGGGAGGTGATTAAAGGTAACAATCACATCGAGGCTGAAGGCTTCCAGGTTGACAATAAGGGAAGTGGGCTGGTTCACCATTCTCTGTAAAGCCAGGGGTTTGATGTCTATGATCCTTGGTTTGATCTTGGCTGCCTTTAGAGCCGCCACCTGGGAATCAATGATAATCTTTGGCACCGCCAAAACATAAAGGATTAATTGACTGTCAGATCTGGAAAGAATGCGCCAGTGAATATCGGTTTCATCCAGAGGGATAGCAAACTCCTGTTTTGTTTTCCGTCGGATGGTTTCTTCCAGGAACTTATCCTGAATGTTGGGAATTTCCATAATGCGGTGAATAGAGCGCTGCCCGGTAACAGAAGTGATCACGTTTCTGCGGGATCCCTTAAGTTCTTTTATGGTTTTCGAGATTAGGTTTCCAATCTCAGTCGTTTTGATGATTTGGCCCTGAACTATATATTCTGCAGGGATCTTTTTGGTGTGCCAGGAAAGGATTTTTTCTCCTTTAATCACCAGGAAACGAATCTCATTGCCTTCAAAATTTATAGTGGTTGTTTTTCTATTAAACAAAGTTCACTCTCTTTCTGGGAAAAACCCAAGGAACGTTATTCACGAATTATTGGAGTGCTGAGGGGTATCCCATGGTCTTGACCTCTAATGAACAAATACCATCTGCAGGGATAATACCTGCAGATTGCATAACAACGGAATCTAATCCGACCGCCTCAATTTTTTCAATAAAAGTCAGGCAGTTGACCAGCGTTCCGATCAATTCTATGTTATATTCCTCAAATATTAATACGCCGGACGTAGTCTCCTGAATTTCCGAATTTGCTGAAGATATACTAATTAAATCTAACTGGCTGGCCTCAGCAAGGTCTATTCCGCGAGTAAATACATCGAAGGGGGCTCCTAACTCCGGGAAGCTGGTTTCCAGTTCAAGGGCCTCTGCCAGTATATTACCCAAATCTGCTTGGAGGGCATCCAGCTGATCCCGGTTTACTTTTTCCAGCTCGGAAAAATTTTCTTCCAGAACGAGACGATCTGTCTCCAATTGTTTGGTTGCATTCTGCCTGATTGAAGCACTGCCGATAAAGATCAGGTTTACCACAGCGGCGATTATGCTCAAAATCAGACCAACCCGGATACTAGAGAGTCTGCTATTTTTTTTCATTGTTGACCCCCCGCTTTGAGTGATACTACCACTGAAAAGTTATATGTCGGCGGTAGCGCTAGAGGGGATTGTCCATCTTCTGTACTTACAACAACGCCTCCAGCCGGATCGGTAATAATCTGGTCAATCGAATCTATCCTAACATTTGAGAATTCCCCCAGATTAGTTAATCTGGATTTCAGATCTAAAACACCCTGATATGTACTCGCTATTCCTTCCAGGCTGATTTCATGATCTCCCTGGATGATCGAAGTCCAGGAGATGCCTTCCGGGATAGTATTATCGATCTTGAACAGGGCAGGGCTCCAATTTGATCCCTGCAGATCAATACCCTGGTACGAATCCAGGATCTGATCTCTCCGCTCCGTCGCAGTATCAATTTGATCCTGGAGCGCAGTCATTTCATCTGCGGCAGATTGGTAGGTCTCCAGAGAAGTTCGCAGGGTTGTGACCTCGAACTCGGTCTGTTTATAAACAGATTGCGATTCTTGTGCCAACAAGAAAGAAGGGTATAGAGCTGAAAGGAAAATCAGGAACAACATCCAGGGTAGAAGGGTCCTCAGCCGTATTTTTCTAGGCTGGTATCTTTCCGGCAGGATATTAAAATCAAATGTTTCCAGGGAGCTGGTCAGTAATTTAGTTTTTTTAGGGACATTTCCCAGGATCTGGTTTGGATCGTCCATAGTATCTTCTTTGCGCCTTCTTGATTAATTTAATCTATATCCCAAAATAAAATCGTTCTTGTAGTGCCGTCAATTTCATACAGTGTATCAATGCTGACAGAGGCTGCCTGAACGGAGATTTTATAACGTGGGGGAGTGACTTCAAATTCCCAGTAATCAGTATTTTTTCCACCCTGCAAACTGAAACCACCCTTGGAATGAGTGAATATCAGGTCAGCACCCGCGCCAACGGCATCAGGTGCAGCTGCCAGGATTGTCCAACTATTCATTGTAACTGAATAACGCCAGAAATCAGTTGAATTTCCCTGGAGCGCATAAAGATAATCACCTCCGTAGTAGGCCAGGGCTCCTCCCTCTTTTACAACTACGGGTATGTTGGGAAGGGTGCTCCAGGGCCCGTTTGGAATTTTGAAGCGCCAGAAGGCAGTGCTGTTATTGCCCTGAATTGCGTAAATATAATCGCCTCCGGTGTAGATCAAATCCGCACCTGTTTTCGTTGTGCCGGGGGCGTCAGCCATGGAACTCCAACCCTTTGAGGAGATATCATAGCGCCAAAAATCTTTAGAATTTCCACTAAAAGCATATAACAACTTTTTCGCATTAACATATACAAGGGCAGCCCCTTGATCGACTTTGACTTTCTCACCTATAATTTCCAGCATATTCCAGGTATCTGAACTGGTATTGTAGGACCAGAAATTATCCTTTTTACCTCCCACGAGGGCAAAAAGGGAATTTCCACCCCCATGGACAAGAGAATCTTCCCCGTCTACATTTTTCGGAAGGGATGCCAAGGAGGAATTCCAGCTATCTCCAGATATGTTATAACAACCAAAATTATTCTTTTTATTCCCTCCTAAAGCATAAACACATTCTTTTCCAGCATAGGCCAGTGATCCACCCCCGTTGCCAAATTCCCAAGTCAAATCTGCAGGTGCTCCAGGTGGATCCGGGTTCCAGTTCCCGATGGGAAGGGCGGTGATCGATATTGTGGGGGTGATTCCGTTTAAAGATCCCGGGAACGCTAAACTTTGGGCGGTGCCTGCATTGAGGTCCGCCGTGTTTCTGATAGAAGGAACATTGAGCAAACTCCAAATTCCGTATTCTACCCCTGCATCTGCGGCATAGAGATCATTAAATGTCTCCTGGGCGACACCGGTCCCCAGTGAACGAGAGCTCACAAAGGTTAAAAAGGGTGTTAATAATAAAGAGGCGACTGCCAGGGTGATCAGGGCCGCAGGCAGGGATTGTCCTGCCTCGGATCGGGACCGGAAATCATACCTTGACCGGTGTCCCCTGTATGTTAACCATTGTGGTATATGCCTAAGGATTCTCATCATTTATTCACCTGGCTCGCATCGAAAATTCTATATCGACGCTTTTGATCTCGTCACCGCTGGTTGATGTAATAGATACTGTTAATAACGATCCAGCAGTGCTAAATGAAACATCATTTTGATCTGATATATATCTGGCAACCGTGTGGGTAGTTAGGAGCGAGCCATCCTCGATATGTTCCCGAATAAGGGCTTGTTCCAGTGCATCATAAGAATAGCGGAACTGATTTGAGGAATCGGGCCAATTAAGGATCCCATAAACATTCCCCGTCCCTGCAGTAAAACTTGATGCTTCCAGGGCATCCCTACCCAGCCATAATGATGCTACCTGAATATCATTGGTGATTTGAAGCTGACTGTTGCCCCATCTGGTTACCAGCATAAATTGGACCATGGCAGTGGTGATCACTCCAAATACGATCACACTGATGCCCATTGCTACCAGGACTTCAACAAGTGAAGTGCCCTGTTCCTGGCTGAGATTGGGATCCACTCCTCTGGTTTTACAGGTCCTGTTCATTAGCGATCCACCTTAAAAGAAGCGGTTTGAACAATGTCGGTGCCGCCGGTTGAAACGGTGACAGTGATCTTCTGCAAACCATTATCTATTTGTGGAGAAGCAATACCTCCGCTGTCCCAGTATTCAATAGATAAAGAAACTATATATCCTGATATCGGGGTAACAGATGGGTAGGATGTGGGGCCAGGATCATACTCATATGCGGCATCTTTGATCAACTCCAACTGGGAGCGGGCCAGGGATTCTGCCAGTACTTTATCGTCCACCGTTCGAACTCCAATCACCCCGGTTGTGATCATTGCGACCAAAATGACGAGGCCAAAGCTGATGATCGCCAGAGTCGTTAATTCTTCGACCAGGGTGGCGCCTTTTTCATTCCGGGCTATTTTTTGGAGCAGGTGGTCAGTGGATGAATATTTCATTTTATATGGCCAAATAGGGAATACATGGGCATGATAACTGATACGGCCACAAACCCGACAATGACACCTACAAAAATCATCATAGCTGGTTCAAGCAGGGAAGTCATATTTTTTAATGCCCGATCGACTTCTTCTTCATAGTAGGCTGCCAGAGTGATCAATTGGTTGTCCAATGATCCGGTTTCCTCGCCAACCCGTACAACCTGGGCCAGCATTTTGGGAAAATAGACCGATTGGGATAAGGGCTCTGCAATACCTCGGCCTTGAAGAGTCTCCTGGCGAAGTATATCGATTTCATGGTTAAGCACAACATTTTGAATGGTTTGGCCTGTTAGCTCTATGGATTCCGTCAGCTGTAATCCGGCATCGATAAGCGTTGCCAGGGTCCGGCTAAAGCGGGCGCTATTCCCATAAGTGTTGATCTGTCCGATCACAGGCATTTTTAATGAAAGATGAGCAAGTTGTTTCTTCCCCCGCTTACTTCGGAAATAGAAGAATCCGATCGCAAATAAAGCGATTAAACCTAACAGGAGCTGGACACGGTATAGTAGGAATGAATCAGTCACATTCATTAGAAACCTTGTAGGCCAGGGAAGTTGGGCATCAAATTCGGAGTAAAGTTCCAGCAGAGGTGGTAATGTGAAATTAAGCAGGAGAAGAATAACCCCAAATGCCATTGCCAGGACGATACCTGGGTAAGTCATTGCGCCTTTGATTTTTGATTTGAGATTGGATTCTTTTTCAAGGTGGATGGATAGCTGGCGCAGTACTCCTCCGAGATTACCGGTTCTTTCTCCTACTTGGATCATGGATTGGTAGATGGGAGGAAAAACCAGGTCATGTTTGGCAAGTGCCGCTGAGATAGAACTGCCTTGACGAATATCTTCCACGACCTGTTGAAGCACTTTTTGGAGGGGTTTACTGGATACTTCTTCTGCCATTAGATCTAGACCGGTTAAAAGGGGCACACCAGACTCAACTAGATTTGCCAGTTGGTTTGAAAAAACGATCACATCCCTTGGTTTTGGACCAAAAAAAGTTGGAAACCACTTTGTCAGTTCAAAAGCAGCATTGATCCTGGTCAGTTTTGCAATAGTCAGGCCGCGCTGAAACAGGATCTGTTCAGCGGTATCTTCTCGATCTACTTGAAGAATCCCTGTTTTCTCCGTGCCTGTTGAATCGTACGCTAGATAACGATATGGCATGTGTGTTTCTCCAGAAGCTAATTAATCAATATCTCGGTCGAGGTTTAGTCGACAGAGTAAATTGTCCGTAATACTTCAGTTGGAGTGGTCAACCCTTGTTTTACCTTTAGCAGACCATCCTTCAACATTGAAAGCATGCCAGCTTCCATGGCTGCGGATTTGATCTCGCTTGAGCTAGCCCCGGCTGAGAACATCTGACGGATTTTATTGGTAACGAATAATAACTCGTAAACTCCGGTCCTACCCAGATACCCGGATCCATGACAATAGGTGCAGCCTTCTCCCTTTAAAAATTCTTTCAGTGGTTCACCTGTCTCATCCTGATAAATTTTAGCGATCTCTTTTGAGGGAGTGGTTTTTACACCACAGTGAGGGCAAGTCAGCCGGATCAGTCGTTGGGAAATTATGGCCAGAACAGAGGAATTGATCAAATAGTGGTCTATTCCCAGATGTATCAACCGGAAGAATGTGCCAGCAGCATCATTGGCGTGGATTGATGATAAAACCATATGGCCAGTCAGTGCTGCCTGGACAGCAGCATTCGCAGTCTCAACATCACGGATCTCACCGACCATGATCTTGTCTGGGTCCAGGCGCATAACTCCCCGTAAACCAGAGGCAAATGTGATCTCTGCAGCCTTGTTAACCTGGATCTGATTAATGCCCTGAAAATTGTATTCCACTGGATCTTCAATTGTTAGAATGTTATATCGGTTACGGTCGAGCTGGTTTAGGGCAGCATACAGTGTCGTAGTTTTCCCGGATCCTGTTGGACCAGCAACTAGGACCATCCCGAATGGAGAATGGATAACCTGATTGAATTTTTCAATCACATCTGCCTGCATACCTAATCCATTCATGTCCAGGATCGATTCTGTCCTGCCAAGAATACGTATGGTTACCATCTCTCCCCAAGTAGTATCGCTGGTCGCTACCCGGAAAAATGTTTCCTCTCCCTCAATTAGATCTGAAAACTGTCCATCCTGTGGCCTCCGTCTTTCGGCGATATTCATGCCGGCAAGCACTTTGATACGGGAGAGGAGTTGGTAGTGGCTCCCTTGCGGAAGAGTAAGTGAATCGGATAACATCCCATCAACTCGATAGCGAACGCGGACCGAATTGTGATCCGGGACAATGTGGATGTCTGAAGCTCGATCTCGAACGCCTTGCTGGAGGATCATATCAACTGCTCGAACTACCGGGTCCTCCAGAATTGCACTGGCATCCAGATCAGCATCTGTCAATTCTCCCGTGCCAGTAAATTCAGCTACCTCACGTTCAATTTCTTTATTTGCTTTATAGTGTAGGTCAATAGCTGATTTGATATCCATGCCCAAACCTACGGACGGTGTGATGTTCATTCCTGTGATTGCTGATATATCGTTGATCACTGATATATCAGTTGGGTCTTCCATAACCACGACTAACGAACCGTTCGTAATTTCTACGGGAATTAACTGGTAGCGGCGAGCAATATTTTCAGGAATAATCCGGGTCAGTTCTGGTTGAACCGATTGCTGGCTGAGATCCGCAAAAGGTAAATTCAGATGGATGCTGAGTGCAAGAGCGAGGGATTCGGCAGTGATGGTGCCCTCATCAATGAGAATTGTGCCAAGCCGGCGTCCATCCCCTGCTTTTTGGATGACAAGAATGTGGTCTAACTGTTCCTGCGTGATGAGTTTTGATTCCAGAAGCACCTGTCCCAGCGATGGGCCCGAACCTGGAAGGTCTTGGTTTATTTTCTTGTTAATTGGAAGCTCCTTGGCTTAAATGAAGCCTGGTACGGATAATTTCATTAAGTATAGTATAGGTTAATCTAGATTGTTTTACAGTTTTGTTACTCCCCTAAAAGGGAATTTCAGTAATATTCTCTTAATTTCTCCCGTTAAAATTGCTATTAGGGGTATTTTTCTCTTTTTTTGAGGGGATTTTTAGGGTAATACTTCACAGAACTGTATAATGAATTCCAGTTAGAATTATATAAAATGATAAGGGAGACTATTTAAAGGTAATCTGGAAGCTATAAAGGATGAATACTATGAAAAGATATATTGTCATTCCTGTCTTAATACTATTATTCCTTTCCGCCTGTACTTTTTTATTTCCGGCCGAGACGAATATCACAATTGCAAAGATTGATCATCCGGACGATGGATCCCTGACTGTATATCTGCGCCACGCTGATGAAGGTTATTTGGTTACAGTAAACGGGGAAACATTTGATTGTGTCATGGTAGATGATCCCCCGGATACACTGAAGTGTTCTGGACCAAGTCTCGAACCTGGCGAAAAAGCTGTGATCAGATTCTACGAGGGTGATACTTCGACAACACCATTTTATACTCTGGAATTTGATGTTCCTGAATATGACCAGGAAGAGGGAGACGACCAATCAGTTCCGGAAGACCTTTGTCCTGAAGATCCGAAGAAAACTGCTCCCGGAGTTTGTGGCTGCGGTGTAGCAGAAACAGACACAGATGGTGACGGCACATTGGATTGTAATGATAACTGTCCGAATAATCCTGATATGACGAATCCTGGAGAAAACGGTTGCAAAGCCCCCGAAGAAGACTCAGATGATGATGGTGTTCCAGATAGTGAGGAAAACTGCCCGGATGATCCCGAGAAGACCGATCCTGGAATTTGCGGATGCGGAACCCCGGATTCTGATCTTGATGAAGATGGAGTGGTTGATTGTGAGGATACCTGCCCCACTATTGCATATTCGGATCTGATTGGAGATCCCTGCAACCCGGATGAAGATGATGACGGAATCAATGACGGGGGAGATCAGTGTCCTTTTGATCCATTAAAGAGATCAGCAGGTTATTGCGGGTGCGGAGTCAGAGAGGTAGACAGTGATTTGGACGGCACACCGGATTGCGTTGATCTATGCCCTAATGATAAAAAGAAAACCGAACCCGGAAAATGTGGCTGCGGAGTGAAGGATAAAGACAGTGATAAAGATGGAGTTTTGGATTGCAAGGATGCTTGTCCTCTCGATCCGAATGATCCGGTAGGCGATCCCTGCAATCACGATGAAGATGGAGATACATATGATGATTGGATCGACGAATGTCCCTTTGATCCATTGAAGAAACTTGAGCCGTGTAGCTGCTAAGAATTAAGAGATACGTCTAGAAATCAGACTACATTAACGAAACAGGCCCGGGATTTTCCGGGCCTGTTATTATTATCATTACATGTTGGAGTTATTGGGTTGGTTTTTGGACTACTTTGGCCCCAGAGGCATGATATTGGTAGATATTGCCATCAGCTTCCAGCATGATAATATACCCGGGGGTCACGACAGCAGCATAGGTAACGCCAGGTTCCGGGACACCAAGGCTGGCGTCGTCAAACCTGTTTTCTTGGATGCTTTTCGTAATTATGTTTTCAATTGCAATCCCGGTTTTGATGGTCAAGTCAAATTTCGCCAGCATAACCAAAGACTCTGCATCTTCTGGTAGATCTGGAGGAAGGGATTCTTCAACAGGTTGGTTATTCCCAAACAGGCTGCAGGCTGATAATAACATGATGCTGATCAACAGGATTCCAAGTGTAAGCCAAATTCTATTTTGTTTCATAATCAGTCTCCAATCTGGTAGTCAACTTATATCCCTTTTAGGGCAATTTCCAGTATACCACCTGGTCTAGATAGACCGTAAAACCGGCCGTGTTAGTGGCAGCCACCAGGACACCAATCCGTCCGGAGCTGAAGGTGTTGTCATTGAGCTCGAATACTTGTCGTCCGTTGATAAAGCCGGTGATCTGGTCTCCTTTCACCTTTACACCTAGCCTGTTCAATTCCCCGGGGCCGCTATTGATGATTTCGCTTGAAGTCCATTTCTTTATCGTGGTATATTCTTCTTCTTCACTTTCCCAGGTACTTAATCGATAGGAACCATCACAGGAAATGCTCACCAGGTAGCCTTCACTTGTATCCGGGGCCCGGAAGATCATCCCGTAGTGGTCCTTCCCTCCGCAATCTGAACCGAATGTGCCTGTGATTTCTAAATAGAAGTTGGATAATTCCTCCCAGGATAAGCTCCAGGTCTCATAACTGTTGGCTTTTTTCGCGATCAGAACAAACTGATCATCCTCTACCTGGAAACTCGATTGAGATTCGTCATACTGGTAAATGATCGAGCCATTATCGAAGGAGTCTTTAACGGAAGGTACACCCAGGGAAAGAACAGGATCTTCCGGAGACAGTGTAGGGGCGAGGGTGATCGTGGGTGTGGGGGTAGTTGTGGCTGTAGATGTGCTGGTAGCGGTGAGAGTTGGCGTGTCTGTTGGTCCTTCATCGGTTGGGATAGATGGATCCGGGGTGACAGAAGATACGGACGCTATAACCGTCTGACTGGGTTGATCCTTGGACTGCGGTTCGCCCGTCAGCGTGGCGGCGACAAGCGTGGCAATCGTATCCCCGGTATCGGAAGGTGGTTCGATTTGCTGGGGGAGACAACCGGCTAAGAGAAGGATCATTAATCCCAAAACCAGGATCTTTTTCATGTTAAATATCCTCCGAATACTACAAGTTAATTATTCTTGATTGTAACAGATGCTGACATCTGTTAAGTATACTCTGTGCCACCTGACCCAATACAGGAGTATTGGGTACAACTCTCCCGGGAGTTATCCGTATATTGGAGTATGAGATAATAATTTTGGACTGGAATCGATCTAGTCTATGAATAGTGTATGATAAAGATGGAGAGGGTTCTTCCTCGAGGAGGAGTAATGGATTACGGTAAGCTGTTTACACGAGCCTGGGACATAATCTGGAAATATAAGTTCTTGATTCTCTTGGGTGTATTGGTCGCTTTGAGTGGGTCGAGTGGTTCTGGTGGTAGTCAAAGCCGGTATATGTTTGATGGTGGGGATTTGCCCTGGAAGGATATGCCACGGTTCGATTATGGGACACCTTTCCAGAATCCAGATCTGTCGATCCTGGCAATCCTTGGTTTAATTGCCCTGGGAGTTATACTGATTGTTTTTGGGCTCGCTTTTTGGGTGGCCGGGACAATAGCCAGAGGTGGATTGATCAGCGCAGTAAATGATATTGAAGTTGAAAAACCTTCATCTTTCTCCACTGCTTTCAAGGCTGGATGGAAAAAGGGCTGGCGTTTAATCGGGATCGACTTGGTGCCTGCCATTCCAGGTCTCGCCCTTTTTATCGGCAGTTTGGCAATATTTTTATCCTATGGTGGTTTTGGTGACTTGATGGATGGTGTTTGGCCTTATGCTGGTATAGGGCCCTTCCTGCCGATCATCCTCTTGTCTTGTTTACTGCTTCCGATCATTTTCTTCCTTTCAATATTGGGGTCATTTGCAAACCGGGCCTGTATGCTGGAAGACCTCGGTGTAGTCGCTTCTTTCCGGAGAGGATTTGAGGTCTTGGCAGATAATCTGGGATCCGCGTTGATCCTGTTTCTCATTCAGGTGGCTGCCAGTATTGGACTATTTATTGTGATGATCGTGCCTGGTTTTCTCATGGTATTATGCTGCTTGTTATGGCCTGTTCTGATCCTGTTGCAGGGCGCTTTCAGTGCCTATATATCCACTCTGTGGACGCTGGCTTGGAGAGAATTCGTGTCTGGTGGGGAAATTGTTCCCAGCGAAGCTTAAGATAAGGGCAGGAATCAGTAATCGTTGAAAAAAAAGGGCGGCTTGGCGAGCTGCCCTTTTTTGTTTAAGCCAATTAGAATAGGAATATTGACGTGTAATTTAACCGCTGAATGATAGAATACCTCGAAACTGTAAGGGGCAACATCTACACCCGGTAGTTTAAATCATAAGTATTGTATAAAACAATTAATATATTAGGAACTATTTATTTGAAAGAGAGTATAGTAGAGTTTAATAATGGTGTTTTTATGTGAGGAGAAAGAGTTATGAAAATCAGAGTAGGAGATCCGGCTCCGGATTTTACCCTTCAGAGCCATCTCGACAAAGAAGTGACATTAAGTGACTTTAAGGGAAAAACCACCGTGCTGGTATTTTTCCCGCAGGCTTTTACGCCGGTTTGAACCAGCCAAATTCCGTCCTATGAAGCGGAGTATGCTGCATTTGCGGAATTAGATGTCCAGGTTCTGGGCATAAGTGTTGATCACGTACCGGTATTAAAAGCATGGGCTGATAGCCTGGGTGGTATCTCATACCCCCTGATCAGTGATTTTTGGCCCCACGGTGAAATTGCAAAAGAATATGGCGCTTTCCGAGAAATCGAAGGAAGATCTGAACGGGCGATCTTCGTCATCGATAAAAATGGAATTGTTCAGTATGTGGATATTCATGATATCGATGAACAACCCGATAATGAAGTGCTCTTCCAGGAAATCCGGCGTATTCAACCTGACCATACACCCATTAAAGCTGTTGATGAGAAAAAAGCAGAGGATGAACTGGAACTGGAAGGTGTAGTTCTGTTTTGCAACAAATGGTGTCCCGGCTGCCGCAGAGCCAGGGTCTGGTTTGAAGATAAGAAGATCGAATACACAGAATATGATATCACCAGGAATCAAGCAGCTGCCAATCAGGTGAAAGAATGGACCGGAGGAAACCTGACCACTCCCACTTTCTATATCAATGGTGAAGTGGTGGTTGACTGGAAAATCGAAGAGGTATCGCGTCTGTTACTATAAACTGGTTCTTGATAATTCCCCTCAAATAATTAAAAAGATTAGGATAGGGTAATAATAAATATTCCCGGATCCTTGACTGGATCCGGGAATGAAGTAAAATTAGTCAGTATCTGTATAGTCAACATCTGAATACTATGGCAAAAAAATCATCAGCACATACCTTTGAATATATCCTGTTAGGGCTGATCCGTGAAGAGCCCGCCCATGGCTATGCCTTGTATGAAAAACTGCGCAGCACATCAGAACTTTCACTGATCTGGCAGGTCAAACGCAGTAAACTATACTATCTGCTCGATAAGCTAGAAACAGATGAACTATTAGTGTCTTCAATAACTAGCCAAAGCCCTTATCCTGATCGAAAAGTTTATCGGATTACCAATCATGGAAATGAAATCCTAGATAAATGGATGTACTCTCCCGTTTTGAGCAGCAGGTATGTGCGCCTTGCTTTTTTATCTAAATTATTTTTTGTACTCAGGAAAAACGGGGAACTTGCTGCTGACTTGATCACAAAACAAGTGGATGTTTGCCAGAGCTGGCTAGATAATCTGGAAAAACAATATAAAAAATTGGAAAAAACCGAATATATCAATTCTCAGGTGTTTTTGTTCCGAATTGGTCAGATCAAGGCAATGGTTGAATGGCTGAATAACCTCAGGGACACAATTCCTGATTAATGTACCATCAATATCCAATCACAGGAGAATAAGGCATGAAAAAAGTTTTGCTTATAATTACTATATTTTTATTGGCTGGCTGCAGTGTGGTCCCGGCTTTGAGTCAACCTGTAGAGATCACCGACGCAACCGGACATACTGAAATTCTGGATGGGGTCCCGGATCGGATCGCAATTGCTGGAAAAGCAACCATTATGGTACAGGATACGATATTCTTGTTTCCTGAGGCTGTTGAAAATGTAATCGCGCTGGAAAATCGAAGCCAACCGGCTTTCAGTTTTTTACCTTTTATTGATCCTGGCCTTGAGGAAAAAGAGATTTTTGAAAAGAATGTTGGACCGGAACAAATAGCTGCTTCCCAACCCGAATTGGTCTTAATGAAAAGTTTTATGGCTGAAAAATTGGGTGAACCCCTTGGGCAGCTCAATCTTCCGGTGTTGTACCTCGATTTGGAAACCCCCGAAGCGTTTTACCAGGATATTCACACCCTGGGTCAGGTTTTTGGCAATGAGAAGCGGGCCGAGGAAATCACAGAGTTTTATCAATCCCGTGTATCCGTAATAGAAGAGTATGTTAGTGGCATCGCTGAAGACCAAAAACCCGGTGTACTGATCCTGCAATATTCAGACAGGGACGGTGAAATCGCCTTTAAAGTGCCTCCAGTATCCTGGTTGCAGACTCGCCTTGTAGAAATTTCAGGTGGGAATCCTGTTTGGAAAGAAATCGATACTGGCGGTGGGTGGGTTGTCGTCAACCTGGAACAGATTGCAGCCTGGGATCCTGATCAGGTGTTCATTATCAGTTATGATGGTAATGCTTCTGAAGTGAAAACGGAGCTGATAGATAATTCGATCTGGAGCAATTTTAGAGCAGTCCAAAATGATCAGCTTTACGCCTTTGCTTATGATTTTTATAGCTGGGATCAGCCGGACACTCGTTGGATACTGGGTTTGGAGTGGCTGGCAACCAAGATTCAACCGGAGTTATCAATCAATATTGATATCATAGCAGAAGTGTCTGAATTCTATTCGTTCCTGTATGGAATGGATCAGGAAACAATCGATACAACTGTAATTCCGCTCCTGAAAGGAGACATACCCTGATTGAACGACCATGACCAAAGATAAGTACAATCGGTTTCTGTTACTTTTAGGTATAGGCATCCTGGTGGTGTTCCTGGTATCGGTCTTTATTGGCCGCTACCCCAGCCCACCAGGTATGCTTCCTGGTACCCTCTTAAAAGATCGGCTTGCCCAACAATTGGTGCTGAATCTGCGGCTACCCCGCCTATTGGTTGCTTTTTTACTGGGAATGATTCTCTCCGCAGCAGGGTCTGTTTTGCAGATGATCTTCAGGAATCCACTGATTGAACCTGGATTTCTGGGTGTTTCCCAGGGTGCTGCTTTTGGGGCAGCAGTATCTATTCTATGGTTAGGCAACCATCCTCTGGTGATCGAATTAAGCGCTACTTTTTTTGGATTATTGGCCTTAGCAGCCTCCTACTATTTGTCCACCCGGATCCGATATGGCGGATGGGTGCTGCGGCTGATCTTATCCGGTGTGGCAGTCTCAGCATTATTCTCATCCGGTGTAGGGGTATTGAAATATATTGCAGATCCTCTAACTGAACTACCCGAGATCACCTTCTGGCTACTGGGCGGATTGTACAGTGTTACCTGGCGTGACCTGCTTTTCGTCCTGCCGTTTGCGCTGGTTGGCATTGTGGTAGTTTATGTGATGCGCTGGCGTGTAAATTTGTTATCGCTGAATGATGATACAGCTTTTTCGTTGGGTGCGTCCTTGACACGCGAACGGTTGATCATATTAGTCACAATAGTTGCGGCAGCCGCGGCTATCACGGCTATCAGCGGCGTGATCAGCTGGGTTGGATTGATCGTGCCCCATATTTCGCGGCGAATATTTGGCGCCAGTGCAGAAAAATCCATTCCAGCAGCCATGCTCTTGGGTGGGGGGTTCACAATGATCGCAGATGATCTGGCCAGAACTCTTCTAGCAGGAGAAATACCGTTGGGGATTCTAACGTCTGCAATTGGAGCCGGGTTATTTATCTACTTGATGATCAGTATGAGTTTTAAGGTCAGGCGAGATGCATAATATACTATCCCTGGATGGGATTCACTTCAGCTATAGTGAAGAGGGTCCGGTAGTTCTGGCTGATCTTTCCCTGAACATTCCAGCCGGGAAAGTCACAGCTATCCTGGGTCCTAATGGGACCGGAAAGACCACTATGCTTCATATCATGCTGGGTTTGTTAAAACCTTTCCAGGGTTGTGTGGCTGTGGCTGGAAAACCGCACAAGTATTATTCCAAACGTGAGTTGAGCCAGATGATCGGTCTGGTACCCCAGTTTGAATCCATTCCATTTAATTTCTCCGTGATCGAATATGTGCTGCTCGGCAGGTCTCCATACTTGAATCCTTTCCAGCTGCCAGGGGAGCTAGACCTGGAAATTACCGAGAACGCTTTGAAAGAAGCAGGCATCAGCCATTTGGCCGAAAAGCCTGTGACAGAGATCAGCGGAGGGGAACGGCAGCTGGTCCATATATCTCGAGTATTAACGCAGCAAACTAAGATCCTGCTTCTTGATGAACCTACTGCACATCTTGATCTTGAGAATCAGAATCGGATCTTATCTCTATTAAAAAGGATGGCTGCTCAGGGAGTCACTTCTGTTATCACTACGCATGACCCCAATGCTGCCATATTTGCTGCGGACCATTTCGTCTTGATGAATAAAGGTAATATAGCGGCTGAGGGCGGAGTTGAAGACGTGATCACTACTGAAAACCTGTCCTTGATCTACAGGACTCCAATCAGAGTTGAAAAGACCAATGGTTACACGATGGTGGTCATGGACAAGATGGAAGAATATGGGTGAGATCATTCTCCTGACTGGTGATTTTCAATCCGGGAAGACCAACCTGTGTCTGGAATTATATAAATTGGCTCAGGTAACCAACATCCGAGTAGGGGGAGTAATATCCCCTGCTGTTTTTGAGGGCGATAAAAAGATTGCGATAGACGTGTTAGATTTGAAAAGCGGGATTCGGAACCGGCTGGCTGAATTAAAAACTTCCCAGCAGTCTGATCTGGAAACGCAGCGCTGGTCTTTTTTCTCAGATGTTGTAGACTGGGGAAATAAGATGTTAGAAGAAGCAATTCCCTGTGACCTGTTGATGATCGATGAATTAGGCCCGCTGGAACTTCAAAGGGGGAAAGGCTGGGTGGCTGGATTTTCTGTGATAGAAAGCGGGGATTATTCAACGGCATTAATAGTGATCCGGCCGTCCTTGGTCGAGGAAGCTGCCAGACGTTGGAAGGTATCGCGGATCATAGATCTTGATCAGATCACCCTGGACTCTTCTCTGATTGAACAGTTATTAGATGGATTAGATCCTTTTCAAAACTGATAAAATAAACGCCAAGAGGTATAATGTATTTGCTTTATTCAAAGGTTACGGAGGAATATCATGTTTGGACTAGGACCTACTGAACTAATTATCATCCTGGTGATTATCATTATCGTCTTTGGTGTAGGCCGGATCAGCAAGATCGGTGGCGAGCTCGGCAGCGGTATCAAGGCATTTAAAGATGGTCTGGGGGTGGACGAGGAAAAAGAAACAGAAACAGATACAAAAGCTGAAGCAGACCCTGAAGTAGAACCTGAAGAGAAATAATTTCTCTTTAGATATTGGCGGCAAAGATTAATGAGTCTATGGATCATTGTCCAGTCAAAGTGACCGCTGTTTGCAGGCGGTCGTTTAATACCAAGTACTAATGAAGATTATTGAGGGATAAGTGGGAAAACTGAAAGCTTTTTGGATCTCGATCTGGAACTCAATCACAAAACCGTTCAGGATATTTGGAGCCTGGATAGCCAAGCCATTTAAAAGAATTGCTTCGTTTTTCATGGATGAGCCTGAGGATTCTCCTATAGCTGAGAGCCTTCAAATGGCTTTTGACGAACCAGCCAACTTCTTGGAGCATATCGGTGCTCTTCGGAACCACCTGATACGGGCTTTTATAGTTTTGTTATTATGTGCAGTGGTGGCTTTTATTTTTCTGTCGCCGCTATTGGAATTCATCTCCCAGCCCATCAATGGATTGGACCAATTAACAGCCGTAGATGTTACAGAACCTATTAGTGTAGCCATGCGTGTCGTGCTCCTGGCAGCTTTTACTGCGGCTCTTCCATATATTGTGTTTGAGATCTTTTTGTTCATCGCACCAGCCCTATCCCGCAGGATTCGCTTGATCAGTTTGATCTCCATCCCACTCGTTGTTGTATTCTTCTTTGGAGGAATGGCTTTTTCATATTACCTGATCCTCCCGGTTGGTTTACCGGTATTATTGACCTTTTTAGATATCTCTACTCAGATACGTCCATCTTCCTATATCAAATTTGCTACAAATTTATTGTTCTGGATTGGCGCCCTTTTTGAATTCCCCTTACTGGCATATTTGCTTTCTGCAATGGGTATTCTATCTCCAAAGACTTTGGTCAAAAATTGGCGTATCGCTGTTGTGGTCAGTGCTATCCTGGCAGCTGTGATTACACCGACCATTGATCCTCTTAACATGATGCTGGTGATGGTTCCTTTACTTTTGCTGTATGGATTGAGCATATTGTTGTCTTTCCTGGCCGGTGGGGCACGAAAAACGGAAGTAATTAGTAAGTAGTAAGTGGTAAATTGATTTAATCCCAGATAGACAAAAGGCGTCGCATTGCGACGCCTTTTTTCTTCTTCTCTGATATTTATTCGACTTACTCTTTAGGAACCCAGGCAATCACTTTTGTGCCGTTGCCCGGTGATGAGTCGATCTGGATATCTCCCCCTGCTTTACGGGTTCTACGCTGCATATTTGCCAGGCCGTGGCCCAAATTGGCTTCAGTTTTATCTATATTAAAACCCTTTCCGTTATCTATGATCTCCAGGTAGATTTGGCTATCCTCCTCCCAAAGCCTAAGTTTCGTTTTCTTGGCTTTTGAATGGCGGGCTGTGTTGGAAAGTGATTCCTGGACGATGCGGAACAGTGTCAGTGTGTTTTGGTAATTCAGGTCCAGCTGGCCTTCAATATCATCCTGGATGTCAGCAGAGATTTGTGAGTTTTTTTGGAACTCTTGTAGCAGTATTTCCAGGTTTTCCTTGAAACTGAGATTTTCCTGCATTTGCCGCGGACGCAGATCGGAAATATAGGTTCGGATATCCACGATGGTGCTGTTGATGCCGTCTGTGGCAGAATTCAATTTTTCCATGCTTTCGTCAGAATCTTCTTCCAGGATGGCTTTGACGTAATCGAGAGTTAATCCCAGGGAATACAGGGATTGGATCACTCCATCATGCAAATCCATACCGATCCGTTCCCGTTCTTCCAATACCGCGATATGTTTGGTTTGCTGCTGGAGTTGAGCGTTCTGAATGGCAGTACCCGCCCACATACCAATGGCTGTCAATAGATCAAGTTCCCGGATCGAGAAATTACGGCTGGCTTTGCTGGAAAGGGTCATTACCCCTACAACTTCCCGAGCAGCCTGGAATGGAATCACAGCCTGGCATTGAAATCCAGCTTCGACGAGGGCAGGTCGCAGAATGCGCGGGTCAGTCTCTAGATTGGTAACTACCAGGGCTTTATTCAGCCCGGCCACCTTGCCTACGACTCCATCACCAAACCGAAAAACGTTTTTAGTGTAAAACGCTTCAAAATCATCCCCTCTCAATAAGGCTAGGCGTAAATCTTTCTCTCCCCGATCCCTGAGGAAAATCTCTCCCGTTTCAACCTCAAGGTAGAAAAGTACTTTCTTGAGAGTCAGGCTCATGATTTCCTTGATGTCCCAGGAACTGGCTATACCCTGGGCAAGGTCATAAATCAGGGTCATATCTTCATATTGCTGGTTGAGAGTTTCATCCTTCTTGAGGATATTCTGATAGAGCCGTGTATTGGTGATGGCAACTGATGCATAAGCGGCCAGTGTTTTCATCAATCGTTCATCATCCAGTGTGAACTCCGCGCCACCGATCTTATTTGTCAGGTAAATCTGCCCCAGGATCTTTTCGCCTGTTGTTATCGGCACTCCCAACATCGAGTTCATGGCAGGGTGATATTGCGGGAATCCTGAATAGCGTGAATCTTCTGTGATCTCCGATATGCGGATCACTTCATGTTTTTGCTGCAGCTCTCCTAGCAGACCCTTACCTTTGGGGGGGTGAGGCAAGAGATGTAATTCTTCCTCGGACATTCCGGAGTGAATAAAATTCACAACTTTTCCGTTTTTATCCCGGATTGCCAGGGCAGCATATTCAGCTTGAACTTGGGCTTGAGCCAGTCTGACAATACGGGTCAGGAGAGTTTCCAGGGAAAAATCACCTACCAGGTCTTTACTGGCCTGATAGAGGGAGCCTATTTGTTCTTCGAGTTCTTTCTTTGTTTTACGAGTCATGGTTTCAAAGACATTCTACCTTATCCATTCTAATTTTGATAGTTTTTGCTAGTCCAGATGGCTTATCTTATCTAGGAGGATGACTATTTCCCCATTTTTAGTTCGCAATTGAGTATCTATGAAAAAAAAGAATAAAAGCTCCCGCATAAAGGGGTTTTATAACCTCTCTATTGAAAAACGGCACCAGGAACTGATCGATCTCGGATTTTCCACTGCCGAGAATCTGCAATATTTTAACCCGGAGACTGCCCTTCCCCTCGAGATTGCTGAGAACATGATCGAAAACGTGATCGGCACATACAGCTTGCCGGTTGGTATCGCCTTGAATTTCCAGGTGAATGGGCGAGATGTATTGGTTCCGATGGCGGTTGAAGAGCCATCCATCGTGGCGGGAGCTTCATTTATGGCCAAGCTGGCCCGGGATGGTGGCGGATTTGCCGCGGAGATTACCGACCCGGTTATGATTGGACAGATCCAGATCCTGGATGTGAAAGATCTTTCTGCTGCCAGGGATAATATCTTGGAAAAAAAGAAAGAACTCCTGGCCAGCCTTGAGGATCTGGATCCGATACTCAATAAATTGGGCGGAGGGCCAAAAGACCTGGAGGTGCGGATTATCGACAATTCTGCAATAGGTCCGTTCCTTGTTGTCCATTTGCTTATTGATGTCCGGGACGCGATGGGTGCCAATGCAGTCAACACGGCTTGTGAAAAGCTTGCACCTTCTTTAGAAACTGCTTCAGGGGGCCGGGTTCATTTACGTATATTGTCCAACTTGGCAGATCAGCGCCTGGCTCGAGCGAGCTGCATTATTCCTGTTGAGAGATTGGCTTTTGAGGATTACAGCGGAGAGCAGGTTCGGGATGGAATCATCGAAGCCTGGGCCTTTGCAGACGCCGACTCATATCGGGCTGCAACCCATAATAAAGGGATTATGAATGGTATTGATGCGGTAACCCTGGTGACAGGAAATGATTGGAGAGCAATAGAGGCCGGAGCCCATGCCTATGCTGCCCGGTTTGGATTTTATCGCTCGCTGTCAACCTGGTTCAAAAATCCAGATGGAGATCTGGAGGGAGAATTAGAGCTCCCTCTGGCTCTTGGTATCGTAGGTGGTGCTACCCGGGTGCATCCAGGTGCAAAAGCTGCCCTGGAAATAATGGATGTGAAATCTGCTAAAGAATTGGCAGAAATAGTGGTCTCGGTCGGATTGGCTCAGAATTTGGCTGCCATTCGAGCCCTGGCTACAGATGGTATTCAGAAAGGCCATATGCAATTGCACGCCCGGCAGGTTGCTATCGCAGCCGGTGCGGAAGGTGATCAAATTGATCGAATTGCAAATAATTTAGTCAAAGAGAATAAAGTCCGGATTGACCGGGCCCAAGAGCTCGTACGGTCCTGGAAACAAGATGCTAGCAAAGAATAAAAATTATGGATAATATGACAACAAGAAAAATTATGAAGCCATCCCGCCCAGTTGGGATCATTGGTTACGGCGCGTATGTTCCCCGCTACCGACTTCCAGCCACTGAAATTTCCCGCATTTGGCGGGGGGGATTGCAGCTGGAGCCCATCCAGGAAAAATCAGTACCCGGAAAAGACGAAGATGTAGTTACGATGTCAGTAGAAGCGTCCCGGAATGCCCTGATGAGGGCGAATATTGATCCGGAAGAGATCCGGGCGGTATGGGTTGGTTCCGAATCCCACCCTTATGCTGTTAAACCATCATCCACCATAGTTGCGGAGGCACTGGGTATCACCCCCTATACCCTGGCAGCAGACTTTGAATTTGCCTGTAAAGCTGGTTCGGAAGCCATGGTTGCAGCCACGTCCCTGGTTGGTTCTGGAATGGGGGATTATGCGCTGGCAGTGGGAATGGATACTGCCCAGGGAAAACCTGGCGATGCCCTCGAGTACACAGCCGCGGCTGGGGGCGGCGCGTTTATCATCGGCCCAGCAGAAGACTCCCTGGCAGTGATTGAGGGAGTAATGTCATATGTCACAGACACGCCTGATTTTTGGCGAAGAGAAAACCAAAAATATCCTGAACACGGCGGACGATTTACCGGCCAGCCGGCGTATTTTAAGCATATTATCAAATCCGTCAATGGATTGATGGAGGAGCTTGAAAAAACTCCCGAAGACTACGATTATGTAGTTTTCCACCAACCCAACACAAAATTCCCCCGGCGAGTGGCAAAGGAACTGGGTTTCTCAACGGCTCAACTGGAGACCGGCTTGTTATCTCCCCGGATCGGGAATACTTACGCAGGCTCTTCACTGATCGGATTAACTGCTGTGCTTGACCAGGCAAAACCGGGAAATCAGGTCCTGATGGCTTCATTTGGCTCTGGTGCTGGCTCGGATGCAATTTCATTCAAAATTACAGACCGGATCCTGGATAGAAAAGAAAAGGTACTGACCACAGAGGACTATATCAGCCGGCGAACTGTGATCGATTATGCAGAATATATCCAAATGAGGGGAAAAATCACCCTGAAATGAACTATCGGGAGCTGATAGCCCTTTTCCCCCTCGAAAATTGATAGTTCCTGATAGTTTATACCCAGTATACTGTTGCAGATTGGTTAGGAATAACAACTTTTACAGGAGATTTTGAACGAATGGATATCCCACGCCATTGGAGATTAAACAAACAAAGATACGCCTTAACTGGTGAAATATGCCCGCATTGCAATGCAAAGATCTTCCCACCGAGAGATGTCTGTCCGGAATGCGGTGGTGAAGCCAAAACTGAATTTGAATTCAGTGGAAAAGGCGAGGTATATTCGTTTACTGATATCTACAATGCCCCGGAAGGTTTTGAAGAAACCATTCCTTATACAGTAGCCTTGATTAAGTTGGACGAGGGTCCTGTTGTCACTGCCCAATTGACTGATATTGGGGACCAGGAAGTAGAGATTGGCATGCCGGTGGAAATGATCACCCGGAAACTCCGGTCGGATGGTGATGAACGGGGATTGCTGGTCTACGGATATAAATTCCGCCCCCTTGTAAGCATATAAATAAAAATTCCCCGATCAATTGATCGGGAGTTATGATTGAATAAAGATAAATCGGAAGACTCACAGACTTCCGATTTCTGTTATTAAAGGAGGGATTCAATCCTTCCTTTTGGATAAACTCCCATTTGATATTCACACGCTATAAAAAAAGACCTCCCGGATAGTGATTACCGGGAGGTCTTTTGGTGATCGTTGGTTGATTTTTCTACGGAATTACATACGTATCATGGATCTCACCCGCGGGATCGATCAGGGTAACCGTCTCTCCGGGCTGCCAGATCGGATCGGACAGATCCAGGTATAACTCGATCGGGTTGCTGTCTCCCTCTTTGGTGTAGATGTTCACAGCTCCCTGGCCATGCAGGTCCAGGCTGGCCACACCGGACTGTTCCAGGATATTGTACTGGTGGTTATTTTCATCCTTGATCGACCAATCCTGCAGCGAAATTGTATCCCCGGATTCGCTCTCAGGACGAACCAGCCGGACATATTCTGTTGCTAAATTACCAATACCGCCTACTTCACCAATCTCAATCTGCAGGTTTTCGGAAGGGGCAGCGCCGTCTGAAGTTGCTACTGCTGAGCTGACTTCTGAGGTTATGTCATTCGCATCAAAGAGCATGTTTTTCAGTTTGGTGTTCTCCCATAAATAGAGCACTGCAATGATCGTGATTGCCGACACAACTATATTAAGAACGACATAAAATAACAGCTTTTTCGCCTGACTCATGGGGAAAATCGCCTTTGGTATAATGGTTTGAGTTGTACTTCATCATAGCATATTATCTGTTTTACGACACCATTTTTTGGACGGGCTAGATCCCGAAAAACATTATGCCTTACCTGATAGACGGACATAACCTGATCCCTTATATCCCCGGCATTTCTTTGCAAGATATGGATGATGAGATCGCATTGATCCAGGTACTTCAGGGGTTCGCCAGCCACCACAAAACCAGGGTAGAAGTCTATTTTGATCAAGCCCCAGCAGCCAGGGCGGGCAGCCGTTCCTTTGGGAGTGTTAAAGCCCATTTCATTCGTCAGAATTCCACTGCGGATAAAGCCATGATCAATCGGCTGTCCCGCATGGGGAAAGATGCCAAGAATTGGACTGTTGTAACATCTGATCGGGAGATCCTGGTCGAGGCAAAGAGTGCACACAGTCAGATCCTGAGATCAGCGGATTTTGCCACGGCGCTGCGCTCAGTGCAACCGGGAATTTCCAGTGATTCGGAAAAGCAAGATGCTCCGGAGGTTTCTGATGGGGATGTGGACTATTGGATGGGGCTATTTGATGGTAGTGAATAAAAAGGACCACCTATGAAATTTCTTGCAGTAGATATTGGTACAGGTACGCAGGATATTTATCTTTTCCGATCAGGCCTGGCGATTGAGAATGGTTTTAAACTGGTTGTTCCGTCCCCAACCATGCTCATTTTCCACAGGATCAAGAAAGCCACCAAGATGGGTGAGGATCTAGTTTTGAATGGTCTGACCATGGGTGGAGGGCCCAGCCACTGGGCAGCCAGGGATCACTTAAAAGCTGGATATAAACTTTACGCAACACCAGACGCGGCCAGGACCTTTGATGATGATCTTGATGCACTCCAGGCCAGTGGAATAGAGATCATCTCTGATGATGAGGAAAAAGCACTGCCTTCTACAGTGCGAAGGCTAACCCTTAAAGATTTTGATCTTCAGACAATTTCCCGGGCGCTATCAGAGTTCGACGTCTCGCTGGCTGATCTGGATGGAGCGGCAGTGGCAGTATTTGACCACGGCGCAGCTCCGTCGGGCTACTCTGACCGTCAGTTTCGGTTTGATTACCTGGCTGAAAAGTTGGATCGTCGGGAAGGTCCGGCGCTATTGAGCAACCTCGCATTTCAGCGGGGAGAGATCCCGAAAAAAATGACCAGACTCCAGGCTGTAGAAGATTCCGCCCTGGATTTGGATGCCCCACTGCTAGTGATGGATACCGCTCCTGCCGCGGTTCTGGGCGCAACACTGGATCCAATCGTAGGAGAAAGAGACCAAAATATGGTGGCCAATGTAGGCAACTTCCATACCCTTGCCTTCCGGTTGAAGGCTAATCAGGTTGAGGGCGTTTTTGAACACCATACGGGATTGGTCGACAGGATTAAAATGGATCGGTTGATAAAAGAGTTCGCGTCCGGCAGGCTGACACACCAGGAAATTTTCGCCGACCATGGCCACGGGTCATTGATCTATGCTCAAGAACCTTATCATCTGGGGGAAGGGGCATTTGATGTTGTCATCACTGGACCGCGCAGGAATCTGATGCGCGATTCAGTTCTGCGGACCTATTTCGCAGCACCCTTTGGCGATATGATGTTAACAGGATGTTTTGGGCTTCTTGCTGCCGCCGCTGATAAACTCCCCCTGATCGGAGAGCAAATCCGGGCGTCACTTTATCCAGAATCAAGCTCCGATTCGGGAAAACCGCCCTGGGAACTTGACTGATTTATCCGAACAAATCCCTGGTATTTCCAACGCAGTCATTTGATCCGAGAACTGTCAAATGATCTCCCATACGAAGGATCGTATCTCCGCGAGGCACGATCAGCTCTCCCTTTTTCCGGACAGCAACTACCAGTAAATCGCCAGGGAAATCGATTTCTTTAAGGGGCCTGTCGAGGTAATCTGGATTACTGATGGCGATCTCACACAGATTTCTTGAGTCATCCGACCGTGTTAACAGCTCATACATCGTTGGGTTGCGGATGATCAGGCCAAGCAGAACTGCCTGGTCGGTGGCGGGGTTCAGAGGGGTTACGCCAATATTTTCAAAACGCTGAATTTCACCAGGGGCAGTCAGGCGGGCAACCACATGATCGATTCCATAGGTGGTTCTGGCTCGCTTGCATATATTGAAATTCTTTTCAACATCGCTGAAAACGCAAACCAAACGGTTCGCTTTATTGAGAAATTCTTCTGTAGTTGGGTCATATCTGTCGGTAGCTGCCTGAACAGTCTCCAGTCCGCTCCGGGCTGCCCGTTCAATCCTTGCGGGATCCTCGTCGATTATTATCACTGCATCGCCATGACCTTGGATGTGCTGGGCAACTTGAAGGCCGAGTGGTCCGGCACCCATAACCACGATTGGCGGATCCTCTTCCAATTCATCCCGCGGAACCATTTTTACGAAGATAGGCGGAGCGATCACAACCGTTATGATGGCAACTAGGATGATTGCTGCGTTAAAAGGTTCGCTGATGACACCGATCCGCATCCCGATGGCAGAGGCAGCGATGATTAATGACAGGCGGCTGGAAAGTAATGTGCCTGCGGCCAGTGTCTTCTTCCAGCCGAAGCTGGATTTAAAAACAAGTGCCGGGAGCAGCTTAACCGCGGCGGCGGATATCAGCAGGAAGGGAACCAGAAGCAAAGCGCTGGGTGAGCTGATCAGGGAAGATAGATTGAAATCCACGCCAACCATAATGAAGAAGATTGGGATAAAAAATCCGTACCCGATCGCATCGAGTTGGTGAACGAGTTCGGAATCTTCGGGCCGCTTTAGCAAAGAAACAATTGCTCCTGCTAGGAAAGCACCTAAAATGATTTCTGTTCCGAGCACTTCGGCCAGGGCGACAAATATCAACATCATTGTGAATGCGGCCCGAACCTTGATCTGGGAGGTGGCGGAGCTGAGCTCCTCTAGAATACGGCGGACCCCTTTAATGCGGTTGAAGAAAATTCCACCGAAATAATACATCATGAAAAATGCCACAAATAACAAGCCGATCAAGAGGATATCGAGTGTCAGTCCATGAGAGAGGGCTGCAACGACCACAGTGATCAGCAGCATGGTCACAAAATCTGCGATCAGGGCAGCGATCAAGAGTGTTTGGCCATACCTACCACTGCTAAGGCCTTGCTCTTTGAGAACCGGTACTACAACGCCAAGTGAAGTTGTGGAGAGGATCAAGGCAATCATCCAGGGACTGGACGCCAATCCTGCCCGGGTGAAAGCAAAACCAATCAATGTCGAAAGGCCTAATGTCAAAAGGAAGGAAATCGCTGCCAGCCGAATGGGACTGGCTGGTTGATTTTTACTCTTCTGTTTTTTAGAAAACAGACCCAGACTTGAGAAATCGATTTCCATTCCAGAGAGGAACATCAGGAATACAAAACCTAACTCGGCCAGCAGATCCAGAATAACTTCATGATGCTGGACCAAGCCAAAACCGCTTCTGCCAATGATTATGCCTGCGATAATCTCACCAACAACAATTGGTAATCGTAATTTCCTGAAACGGGAGAGGGCGATAGGTACTAAAAAAGCCAGAAAAATGACAATTAATAAAGGTAGAAAGGATAGGGTTTCTTCCATATATGATCCTGTTGGTAAATGTTCAGGTGATTAATTGGATCGAAGAGCCCGGACTTGCTCAGCTGCATGATAGGAGGATCTTACCAGGGGTGCGCTTTCGACCCATTTGAAACCGAGTTCCAAACCGTATATCTTGAGTTCTTCAAATTCCTCGGGGGGATAGAAGCGCTCAACTTGTAAATGATTCCTGGATGGCTGCAGGTATTGGCCGATTGTAAGAATATCAACATCCCAGCTTTGGATGTCCTGCATCGTTTCTTTGATCTGATCCAGTGTTTCACCCAACCCGACCATTAATCCTGATTTTGTGAGGGCATTGGGATTGAGCTTCTTGGCATTAACGAGAGTAGATCGGGATGCCTGATAAGAACTTTGGGGTTGAATTGTTTTAAATAACTGAGGGATGGTTTCTAAATTATGGTTGAGAATGTCCGGCCCTGCATCCATAACGATCTGTAATGCCTCCACACTGCCTTTGAAATCAGGGATGAGCACTTCAACGGAGCATCCCGGCTGCAGTTGGTGGATCCGGCGGATCAGCATGGCGAAGATTGGTGCGCCGCCATCTCGTCGTTCATCCCGGTTGACACTTGTAACCACTGCATGCTTGAGGTTCATCGTCTTGATCGATTGCGCGACCCGTTCGGGTTCTTCCCAATCCAAAGGGCCGGGCTTGCCGTGTTTTACATCACAAAATTTGCAAGCCCGGGTACAAACATCTCCCAAGAGCAAAAAGGTAGCAGTACCTGCTCCCCAACATTCTCCCCGATTAGGGCAGAGAGCTTCCTGACAAACAGTGTGGATGGATTGATCCTTCATTAAGGCATCCACTTCATGAAAGGCGCGATTGTTGTTAAATTTCACCCGCAGCCAGGGAGGCAAGCGTTTGTGGCCACTTTCTTCCCGGGGGTTTGTTCGGTCTCGAGTTGGATTGGAAGACATGTGGTTTACTAATCCAGTTTAGAGGTACAGTGCGGACAGCGTGTGGCCTGGACGGGAATAGATGTGAAGCAGTATGGGCAGTCTTTGGATGAAGGTGCTTCCTCTGCCTGACCTTCTTTATTGCTTTCCTGGAGGCGATTAATTGCCCTGATCAACAGGAACATGGCGAGGGCTACGATCAAAAAGCTGATAAGTGCATTGATAAACATGCCGTAATTCACAGTTACCGCACCAGCAGCCTGGGCATCGATTAATGAGGGGTAGGGGCCAACGGGTGTGCCAGTTTTGACGGTGAGATAAAAGTTCTCAAAATTGACCCCACCCAGCAGCCAACCAATAGGGGGCATTAGAATATCATTGACCAGGGAGTTGATTATGCTGCCGAACGAAGCACCAATGATAATACCGACAGCCATGTCGAGTACGTTTCCGCGCAAAGCAAAATTCTTGAATTCCTTTAACATAATTCCTCCATAGAGATTTACCTTAATCTTATGTACTCCCCATTATAACAAATAGGGTCTGAAGGGCAAATAATGTTCTCCAATAATAACAATTTTTGCGGTCTTTACATTTATGATGGGTTCTTGGATAAATATTCAGGCGGGTTTGTTAGAATGTTATAATCAACCTAATCACCTTCCAATGAGATTAAAGTTTACTAAGTGAGGTGCGATGAAAAGAGAACCAATAACCTTTTCGATAATTATCATATTATCGCTTTATTTAACTGCCTGCATTCCTTTCACACCAGTCCCTGCCAATCAACCAGTCTCCGAGGCGTTTATTAAGACCGCCGTGGCTGGAACACTGACCGCAGAGCGAGCAAAGGAGGCTGGAGCCAGTTTATCCTTCACAGCAACACCCGGAGGCACGCTGGATGCGGAAGAAGCCCAGGAAACTCAAGAAACAGACGAAGGGGAGGACCCTGGTGAGGGGGAAGTTCAAGATCCTCAACCCACACCCGTAAACCCCTGGATGCTGCAAAGCTGGTGTGCGGACCATGAAAATGATTGTGTTAAATATATTGTCCAGAACCGCACTGATTCATGGCTTCAGATGGAATTGAAGGAATCGGATACCGGGGTAACCGGTTTTTTCTCCATCCGCAAGAGATCGTTTAGTGAGATTACTTTAATCCCCGGGAAATATACTGTGAAATACACCTGGTGGTGTGAAGAAGAACCGAGTTCGTTGACTGTCGTAAAAGCGCTTGGGTCATGGATAGACGTCTTTAAATGCCCTCAGGGTTTTTATCAAAAGATAAATAAGCAATAGAATTAGTTTAACAATATAGAAGTTATTCATCCCGGGGGATAGTTTTTCAAAGATAAGCATAATAAAGGTCTGATCAAAAGGTGACAAGGAGATAATCAAATGAAAAAAGTCCTGCTTATAATTTCCCTTATCTTTCTGGTTGGATGTACAGCTGCTCCGGATGTGATCGAAGCTGATTCATCTGACTCTTTAGATTTGACGGCCTTGCTGTCCGAAAAGGAAAATGCCATCACAATCCTGAAGTATCAAGTTGAGGATTTGAATGAACAGGTGGATGGGCTTCAGTTGGAAAATGATGCTCTCTTGACTGCTAGTGAAGGCCAACTTTCCGGGGATCAGCCGTCTGATTTCATGTGTGACGATACCCTGGATAGTATGAGATATGATAGTCCGATCGGCACCATTGCCATCCTGGAAGGCTGGTTTGCGGTGCAGCCCTATGTGCAGGAGATGCAGGGGACCTATTCAACGGCCTTCTGGTCCGATGTTAATTCCCGGGTGCACACCATTCGCTATATCTCAACCGAAGATGGGTTGACTACCACGGCCAACTTCCTGATCATGTTCGAGGAAGCCGGCTGGCAGCCGGGTATTTTGTATATGACCAAGTCCTGCTGGCTGGATTATCCATACTAGCCTTTACTCACCTGAATTGACTGATAAACTCCTGTTTGATATAATCGGAACGCTCTGTAGTTAAGGGCATTCCGATCAGCGGGTGTGGCCAAGTGGTAAGGCATCAGCCTTCCAAGCTGATATTCACGGAAAGAAAATAAAAAACCCTAAAATAAGGGAGAATTTCCTTTATTTCGGGGTATTTTCTTTTAAATCCTCATTTTAAGGCATCAGCTTCCTCATATTTTCTGAAATTGTGCAACTTGGATAAAAGGAGACAATAATGAACCTCCAAGATGCATATACAGACTTCATCCTGTCACGAGAAGCAATAAATGTCACAGAGAGAACTCTCAGCTATTACGAGTTCACTCTCTCAAAAATAGTAGACTACTTAAGAGACTCAGGCGTGCAAGAAGTAGACAGCTTAAGAGCCTATCATTTTCGACTCCTGCTTAAGGATTTACGAGAAAGAAATCTAAGCGATTCATACATCCATCAGTATGCACGAGTATCCAAAACTTTCCTGAGTTTTATATACAAGGAAGGGTATCTCCTCCAGGAAATCGATTTTGAATCACCAAAAATCGCTTCTAAGCACCTTAGAGTACTCGATATATCTGAGATACAGACTCTAGTTTCACACTGTGAGAAGCTACGAGATAAGCTCATCATTTTGCTCTTTGTGGATACAGGAATTAGATTGAATGAGCTGTGTATGCTGGATTGGTCAGACATAAACCTTGATGATGGTTCCCTGCTAGTGAGATTTGGGAAAGGAAAGAAATTTCGAGTCGTTGGTGTGGGCTACAAGGTTAGAAGGTTATTACTTAGATATAAGTCCCACCTTGGAATTAAAGATACAGAATCTAAAAAACCCCTTATTCAAACCATTCACGGAAAACGATTTACTACGATGGGATTGAGGTCAGTCCTTGTTAGATTGAAAGAGGAATCAGGGATTGAGTTTTCAGCCCATGCATTGAGAAGAAGCTTCGCTAAGTTGTCGGTCAAAGCTGGAATGAACCTCATCTACATCCAAAGCCTGATGGGACATGCAGATATTGAGACTACGAGAAATTACGTTCAGAAACTGGACAATTCAGAAGTGTTGAATGCCCAGAAGATACATGGAACGGTGGACAATTATTTCTAAACATCACCACCTTTCTCGCAATTCAAGCCATTCCATTCATAACCATCTGGACAGCAACCACCATCATCTTTTTGTCTATCAGCTGGACAACTGCTTCCACCTCCACCACTGCTAGGTTTCTTTGTGGCTGTAGGTGGTATCCAGGTATTGGTTGGTGTTGGGGTCTCAGTCGGTGTCGCAGTAAATGTTGGGGTAAATGTTGCAGTAGAAGTTGGTGTAGAAGATGGAGTTATTGTTAGCGTGTAGGTTTTTGTTGGAGTATTTGTTGAAGTAAGTGTAGGTGTCGAACTTGGAGACACAAAACCAATTACTTCATCTCCCCAGAATATCAGGAGAATTACAAAGAATAGAATACATAGAATAACTACCAACCACTTCTTCATAGATAATATGATTATAAAGCTTTGTTCACGGAAAATTCTAAGAGAATCTTATAGCAAAAAGTAGCAGGTAATACTCCCCCCCTTACCTTAACAAAATCTTTCAAAATAAGTTATAAACGGACACTGTTGTGATACACATATCCACAGATTTTGTGGGAAATTCTGCCGATGGTTCGGTGTTTTTGTGGCTTGGCTGTTTACCCTTGACAGCTCATTTTTGTTCGGGTATAAGTGAAAATATGAGGTTGGTTAATTGGCTGGTTACTCGATGAGAACCAAATCAATTAACTAAAAATTCATTAGGAAGAACAAAAAAAGGAGGTGATGCACATAAGAACTTGAGAAAGAAGAGCCAGGCAGGGAATACTTTCAGAATAAGATATGACGAGATACGAGTCCAAGAGGTTTTGAAAGTATACAATTGAATAAGTTTTAGACAAAAAAATAGATGAGAAAGGAGGATAGTCGTTATGGCAGAAAGTTTAAGACTAATTGAACGCAGGAAAACTTGAATAGAAAGTTTATCCCAGATAAATAAAGAAATCTCCCAAAACAGGGGGTTTTTTGCTTTTAAAAGGGAAAAACGAACTTTATGGCCATACTTTATGGCAAAACAATTACCCCAGAATATCTTAGTAAAGGAGCGTTATATGATTAGGAGACAACTTTAGTGTATGAAGTTATCTACGATTTCTCCCAGAGGTGCATTATCTGCATGAAACGAATATCACCAAGATTTCATATATGTAGAGAATGCGAAGAAAAATATGGTTTGCTAAACGAAAATGGCAAACTGAAGCCACCGAAGGATTGGCCTGATTGGATTCGAGAGGATTACAACTGGTCAAGGAGAGAGCGTAGACAACTCAAAAAATGTGATGAGTGTTGGGTAGAGTATTTTGATGATGAATATGATGAGTTTGAAGATGATGATTATCTCAATTAATTGATGTAATCCTTTTCAACTTATCAGAGAAAATGGACTGTAGTACATAGAGGGAGGCTATGTACTACCTTCATTTAAGCCATTGTTACTTTGCAAGTTTCTTGAGTGAATGGACTGTAGTATATAGAGGGAAAAAACCTTTCAACTACACCATTCTTTACAAGATTTGATAGTAAATGGACTGTAGTTAATAGAGGAAACAAATCCCTCTCGGAAAGAACCGATTCCTATCTTTGCCTAAGAAAGGCATAGTCAGGAATATATCCATTCAAACGAAAACCCCTAACTCTCATGAGACGTTAGAAACAGAACAGGGCAGTTCTGGAATTAGTCGGGATAATGTGAAAATGGCAAACAGAAAAAATATACTATCTTAGTCCTATATTTTTATCTTACATAACTACCCACGTATACCGCAGTTTGGTGCTGCATAACAAGAACCAGACCAAGAACTAAGAATGCCTCCTCCAGAAACACTTAAGAGACCCCCTCCGGTTTCACAGGAACGAGGGACCGCACCAGAGGCCCTATTCAATGAATAGTGGGTGTCCCGTGAAGGATAGCACTCCTTATACTGAAGTTCTATTTCTCCCCTAACGAATATTTGTTTTTTATCCGTTAAGGGGGAAATAGGCTTCCTAACCTGAAGTTAGTTTCAATATAAATAAGACATAGATAATAGATTACTTAAGGATGATTAGATAAAAAAATAAGCAAGGAGAAGATAAATATGAATGATATAGAAAAACAAAAAATATACTCACCAAAACGAATAAAAAGTTACTGGAAAAAAGTAGAAGTTACTGAAGATGAAGACTGCTGGGAGTGGAATGCTGGAACTCAGTCAAAAGGCTATGGGTCTTTTGGGATTGCTCCAGGCAAGACTGCTCTAGCTCACCGAGTAGCTTATGAATTGAGGAATGGAGAGATTCCTGAAGGAATGTGTGTTATGCATACCTGTGATAATCGTTTATGTTGCAATCCTGCTCATTTAAAAGTTGGAAGTATTGCTGATAACAACAGGGACATGATTAGCAAGCACCGCCATGCATTTGGAGAGAAAAACGGAAAATCAAAACTTACTGACCTGGATGTTATTAATATGAGAAGTGATTACTGGGATGGAGAACAAACCATTGAAGAGTTGACAGAAAGATATGAGGTTTGTACTACTACTGTAAGAACTGTAGTGAAGGGTAAATCCTGGAAGCACCTGCCACTTGCTGAATAAATTATTATCGAATTGTCATCGGTAACTATTCGGTAAATCTTGTTCCGAGAAATGATGAGATGTGTTGAATATTGGGTTATTTTCTATATAAATTTTCGGAGCAATACTGATTAAAGTTACTATCTCAGGATAAATGTTAGGTATTTCTTGATTTCGGATTTATTAAATCCTTCAGGTAGCCTATAATGGTTTTTGTACATTGAGGTGAAAATGGGAAAGACATTTAGATTGGCGAGTATGTTCTCTGGTGTTGGTGGCATTGAGTTAGCTTTTCTGAACGCATCAAAGAAATTTGACGATATTGAAGTCGATGTTGTTTGGGCGAATGATATTGATAAACATGCTTGTATAACGTATCAAGAAAATTTCGGAAACGACCATTTAGTTGAGGACAGTATAAGAGATGTTCTCGCTAGAGAAGATTTCATACCTGATTTCGATATATTAACAGCAGGTTTCCCCTGCCAGGCATTTTCTATTGCAGGATACCAAAATGGGTTTGAGGATGAAAGGGGAAACCTGTTTTTCCAAATAGATAAAATGCTGGAATTGAAATCTCCAGAGTGTTTCCTTCTGGAAAATGTGAAAAACTTACAATCCCATGATAACAAGAATACCTTTAATGTAATTGAAGACTACTTGAAACATCGAGGATATCATATTGCTGCAGATGTTCTCGATGCAATGGAACATGGAAATTTACCTCAAACCAGGGAGAGAATATTTATTGTAGGATTCAAGGATGAGGACACGTTAAAAAGGTTTGAATTTCCCGGACCAATCAAATTGACAAAGACCATTCACAACATCGTTAATACTTCGAAAAAGAAACCAGAATATTTCTATTACAAAAAAGACCATCAATATTACCCCATGCTTAAAGAACATATGAAGAAAAAGGATACTATGTATCAATGGCGTAGGGTGTATGTTAGAGAGAATAAAAGTAATGCATGTCCTACTTTAACCGCAAATATGGGTACTGGCGGTCACAATGTTCCATTATTAATAGATGATTTTGGATTCAGAAAGTTAACACCTGAAGAAACATTCTTGTTTCAAGGATTTCCAAAATCGTTTAAACTTCCTAAAGGAATGGCTAGGTCTCATTTGTATAAACAAGCGGGGAACTCAGTTCCAATACCTGTAGTTGAACGTGTTGCTGTAAACATGCTCAAAGCCTTAACCAACAATGGGTAGTCATATATGGCAAAGACAAACTCAAAGAAGGAAAGATTATTCTCTGAGAAGTTAGTAGCATGGTTTGATGTTAACGGGAGAAGCTTTCCATGGAGGACAGAAAATCCTTATTGTGTCCTGGTATCAGAAGTGTTCCTACAGCAAACCAATGTAAGAAAAGTTGTAGAGCCATATAATGAGTTAACGAAGCAATACCCATCCATTTTTGAACTCTCAGAAGCAGATGACGAGTATTTAGCAGAACTATTTAAGCCCCTTGGGCTTTTTTATCGAGCTGACAGATTGATATCTATTGCTAAACAGATAATGGATATCCACGAGGGCGAAATTCCAGACGATGAAGAAGCACTTTTAGAAATTAATGGTATTGGGAAATACTCAGCGAATTCAATACTATGCTTTGGATACAATAAACGTACGGCTATTTTAGATACAAACATAATTAGAATATTTTCCAGATTTTTTGGATTGGAATCTGAAAAGAGTAGACCTAGAACTGATAAATTAATTTGGTCATTTGCAGAGACAATTCTGCCAAAAACCAGGTATAAGGATTATAATTACGCCCTTTTGGACTATGCTGCATTAGTATGTGCTCACTATAATCCCAAATGTAGTGAGTGTGTTTTATCTTCTAGCTGTACATATATTGAGAAAGGTGAGAATTATGTTCATTAACTCTCAGGACTCGGAATTGCGGCTCAGGTATAATTCACTTCTCCAAAAAGTAGGAGCTTTGTCAAGGTTATATTCAGACAATGAGATTCCTTATCTGTACTATAGAACAGCTGAAAGAATCTTTTGTGTCGCATTGGACTCCAATGACCATTCTAGGTCTGATTTGGCTGTAGATTCTTCAAAAGAAAATATTGGTGTAGGGTTAAAAACATTTACATATAAATCAAGTGGCCGGTCATTTGAAAAAATCTCTGAATTCAACAAATTAAGTCCAACACTCCGTGATTACTATGATGACCATCGCCAATTAGCTATTACATTGGGCAATTACTACAACAGAAGAATAAGAACCGCTATTAACACATATCGATTGAGTGAAACCCTATTTCACTGTGTAGTTAGACGGCCAGGGGCTTTTTTGATATGTGAGTATGGACTTGATTATATTGATACAGATAATCTGATAATTCGGAATGTCAATTCTGACAATACAACGGGGAGACTGAAGACCATTGACTTTGAAGACTCGTCCACAAATTCAATATATAAATTCAACACTTCAAAGAGCACGCTGTTTAGGGAATTTAACTATCTTTCTCCGATATATGAGGTGCCAATATCAATAATTGAAGACCCTTTTGTTTTTTTGGAGGAAGTTGATTTATCTGAATTTGGTTTAGAGACAGTAGAGCAAGCAGATGTTGTTTATTTACCGTTGTATTCATATAGAGCGGGTGATGAAAAGTATGTGCCTGAAAGAAGCGGATTAAATCAATGGAATGCATCAGGTAGAACAAGGCACCCAGATGAGCTATATATTAGAATTCCAATTGATATATACCGCAGTTTCCCAGATTTCTTCCCCGACAGATTAACACCATTTGATTTACGATTGCCAGATGGGATAATGTTATCAGCTAAAGTATGTCAACAAAATAATAAAGCCCTAATGAGCAACCCGAACAGAACATTAGGAGAATGGCTGCTTAGAGATGTTTTAGAAATACCAAGGGGTAATGTAGTTACATACAATGATTTGCTAGAAATCGGTATAGATTCTGTTGAGATAAGAAAAAGTGGAAATGGATTTGAGATTGATTTTAAAACCCTTGGGACATATGAAGAATTTAGAGAGCAATATAATTTCTAACAAACTTATACAATATAAGAACCTTTACAAAACCGGACAAATGTTCCATAATGTATATAGAACATTCGGGTTTATTCATATATATATTATGCTCATCAACGAGTAGAGGAAAACTATGAACGCTCAAGATGTAGCAAATTATTTTTTATTCATGGCAGGGCACGATGAAGAAGATTTGATTTCAAATCTAAAACTTCAAAAACTTCTTTATTACGCCCAAGGATTCAATTTAGCATTATTAGATACTCCACTATTTGATAACCAAATTGAGAAATGGACTCACGGTCCTGTGGTACCAGATGTTTACCATCAATATAAATCATTTGGAAATAATCCAATTGATTGTCCTGATGAATTCTCAAATGAAGCTTTTTCTCCTGAAACACTTGGTTTATTAGAAGAAGTGTGGTCTGTGTTTGGTCAATATACTGCATCAGCATTACGGAATATTTCACACCAAGAAATTCCTTGGAAAAATGCTGATGAACGTGGAGTAATCTCCCACGAGAGCATGAAGGAATTCTTTAAATCTCGAATTGAAAATGGCTAAGAACAAAGATAGAAGAATTTCCCAAAATCATCCGAGTAAATCCAAACGAATAAGAAAACCAGAAGAACAGGTTAACTACAATAATAGGAAGCCTGTTTTTTCATTTGAATATATTGATAAAGCATATTGTGTATCAAAATGCGAGAGGGATGAAAAAGCATCATTTGCCGATAAGCTTAGAATCCTGGGCTCATTAACCTGGAATGAGATAATTCAAAGTCCTAGACATCAGCATGGTTTTGAAAAAATACCAATTCAACAAATTAATGGAAGTAAACCAATAATCATTTCTCCTGATGTAGATTATGTAATCGCATTCAGATTTCATAATACAAAACCAGTAGTGGGATTAAGAAGAGACCAAGTTTTCTTTATTATTTGGTTGGACCGAGATTACTCACTATACGACCACTCATAAAACAATTTTTTTAGCGTATCAGATTGACTGTGATACTCTATATTGATATAATCTTGAAGCCTAAAATTAGGTAACAGCTTTATAATTCTATCAATGCACAATTCTAGATAGATAATCTCATTTATCGAGAGAGGAAGCTAACAAAATGCGGGTGTGGCCAAGTGGTAAGGCATCAGCCTTCCAAGCTGATATTCACGGGTTCGAATCCCGTCACCCGCTCTTATGCCCCAGGTGGAGGAAACTCTGCTGATCAGCGGGCCCGTAGCTCAGCGGTCAGAGCGAGCGGCTCATAACCGCCAGGTCGCAGGTTCGATTCCTGCCGGGCCCACCTTTTTTTCCATTATTCCTAAATTTCCCCCTTACAATATTTCCAGATTAGTACCGTACAGGATAGGGGCCGTTATCTCGATGGTCACAGGTTTGAATCCTAACGGGCATACAAGGAAGATCTAAATAACAAGTTTCCAATTTACTTGGTGGGCTTGTTATTTGTTTATAGATTCAATTTTGGATTATGATAGGTGTAGTTATCATAACCAATTTTGTATAAGTTCTTATCACTTAAAACACATTCGAAATATAATAACGTATTCCCGGGTATGATAATGATGAAATCGAAAAACATAAAGGAATCTGTTATTTCGGCAGCTTTTGCTATCGCTATCGCCACTGTGTTGCTTGTTTTTACATTCGACGGAGAGATCACGGGGTTCTTTCGTATCGGAGACGTCCTGCCTCTGTCACCCTTCGTCAACAAGGAATCCGTACGGGTTGCTCAAGGTGAGATCGGCTATGATGGTCAATATTTTCTAACAATTGCGCTTGATCCGACGCTGGATGATAACGGAACGATCAATGCACTTGACAATCCAAAATACCGATACAAGCGTATTGGCTACCCCTTGGCCGGCTATATCTTGGGGCTTGGAAATCCAAAAATAATTCCGTATGTCCTGGTTGGCCTGAATCTAGCCTGTATAACCGGACTCGTTTTTCTTATATCCTTTTTCAGAGACCCAGAAATGGCAGAAGATATGTCATTACCATCTGCCCTCTGGATACTAGCCTTTCCCGGCGTTTGGGTATGTCTTTGTTTGACTACTGCCGAATTGTTCGGTTCATTACTATTCGTAGCTGCTTTGTTCCTCTTTAAGGATCGGCGTTATGTTTTGTCTGCTGTTGTTCTAGCTGGAGCTTGTTTCACACGTGAAACATACCTTTTAACCGTTGTTGTTCTTGCAGGGCTTTTGCTCTTTCAGCGTAGAATTATGTTTACCTCGTATCTTCTTCTCGGCGCCATTCCACCACTAGCCTGGTTTTTCTTTGTGAATAGCTATATCCAAAAAGGAACAACAGGTGTACATGAAAACTTGGCCCTGCCCTTCACTGGCATCACCACTAAAATCCGAAGTATAACTGGTGGAGGCTTCAGCAACATCGAACTGTTTGAGGGCCTTTGCTTCGCTGTTCTTCTCATAGCTGCTGCCCTTTTGGCAATCTCGGTTGTCCGTTCACGGGCATCTCTCAGCATTGCGCACATTGTAGCATTTCCAATCATCGCCATTTTGACCGTCAGTAAGATGCAGATACTTGAGTACCATGCGAACTACCTTCGCGTTTTTCTCGATATATGGATCATACTCCTGCTCGTCCCTGGTGCTAAATGGTTTAGATATGCCAGAACAGTTCTTTTACTACTCTCCGGGATCGCATCTTTTTTATATGTGCTCAACTACACGAGTTCATGAGGACTATAGAAATTGCACAACTAGACAAATTTATATTTCGCGGTAAATAGGTCCTTTAATATGCAACGATATTCATAAAATATTTAGTCGGTTTGAATTTACAACTTGATCCATCAGATTATATTTGGTTTTGATAAGAATGCTTTTATCATAACCGTTACACTCAATTATTCAAAAGATAATCTAATAGTTGTATGAGTTAATCAACCTTTATCTAACAATATAGCCGGGTAGGAATAGAGCCGTTATCCGCCAGGTCATGAGCCCTCGTGATAAGAATCGTTATCGAAACCATTCAGTGATAAATCTTTATCCTTCTCGTCCTGGTTTCCTGTTTTATCTATCCAACCTTGGTTCCCGCTACCCAATATTATCAACTTACACTAACCCCAACTCCATGCCCCTGAAGTGGGCGATCTCGATCATTTCCTCTTCCGTGATCCAGCCGTAGTCCCCCCACCTGCAGCAGGTACCGCGGCAGGTAGAGCAGGCGTCTTGATTGAAGATGAAGGGGAATTCTAGGGAATTTGTCATTGGAAAAATCAGTATTCGGTAAAAATTCGGTCTGAGGAAAATAAACCTGATAGATCCATTCACGTGGAGCTGTATTACACAGCAATGAAAAGGGGTTTCGTAAACCCAATGACCATACCCCGTGACGAGATCAATAGCGAGGATTATGAATCAAGAAGATACAGCTAACTAATCTACCTTCTTTAGGTTAATAAACAAAGCCCCCGACTCGAGTGGATCGGGGGTTTTGGATAAATGCGTAAATGTAGTTACACATTTATGTTTTCCATTGTAAAGCTGGAAGCCTTTAATCTTGAAATTGATTGCTATTCCCCGGTCAGCGTTTTAGGTGTTGCTTTGTTCTTCGCTTTGTTGGCATACATGGCCTGGTCGGCAGCTTTATGCCCTGCTTCCAGAGATCCGCCTTGATGGACAACCGCGTGCCCATAGGATAGGGAAATGGGTCGATACAGACCATCATCTACCTTACTCTTGTTGAAATTAGTAATACCATCATCCAGGCGTTCAAGAATAGCTGGAATTTTATCCAGGTCCACCGAGGGAAGCAGGATGACAAATTCATCTCCGCCTATGCGGGCGACGATGTCTTCTTTCCTGAAGGTGGGTGCTCCCAATATTTTCGCGGCAGCTTTAATAGCCCGGTCCCCAACATCGTGGCCCAATTTATCGTTGATCTGTTTTAAGCCGTCCAGGTCACAATCAATAATGCTGATGGGATACTGCCTGCTTACCTGCAGCCTCTTCAGCTCTTCTTCAAAGTAGGCTCGATTATAAACCCCAGTCAGGGCATCGTGGAAGCTGACGAAGCGGAGCTTATCCTCGGCAATTTTTCGGTCAGTGATATCAATGATAGATATATAAACCCGTTCCAAGGTATCTTCATATCCCGGTGGGATAGCATATCGCATCCAGCCATAAATGACATCACCATTAAATTTCTTCTGGTAGATCTCGCATTCATAGGACAATTTTCCATTGGCAATGGCCATCAATTCTTTCCTGAATTCATCATGGGATTCTTTAATCAGGACGTCCCCTAGATTCGTTAAAAGAGCGGTTTTTGAATCAGCTTGATACATGTCAACGGTCGCCTGGTTTACATTGAGGATTTTTATCAGACCCATACATTCTTTTACCAGGTCATCGTCTTTTGTCAGCCGCTCCAGGACCAGCTGGGTATCTCCAATTTGATCAAAAAGTTGTTTGACAGCTGAAAAGTCTTCTTCCCAGAGCGAAATAGGAGATTCGTCAAAGAGGGTTTTAAATCGAATTTCACTTTCAAGCAGGGCTTTTTTGGTTTTCACTCGTTGACTGATATCATGGTAGATGCCCAGTATGCCGATATTTTCTCCACCAACCGAGACCGGCACTCCAATAATATCTACATCCACCAGGCTGCCGTCTTTCCTTTTGCGCTTGCTGACCTCTCGGACCAGTTTGCCTTCAGTAATATCAGTTGTGAGTTGCGAGGCTTCCGTGATGAGATCGTCAAATGCGATCATTTCGTCCAGGTGCCGGCCGATAATCTCATCACGGGAATAGCCAAATAAATCCCTGAAGGCTTGATTGCAGGTAATGACATGGTGGTTTTTATCCAAACGGACCACCGCGAAGGTTGTGTTGGCAATTAAAGCTTCCAGGAAATACCCCTCATTTTGAACTATTATTGCCTGATCCTTTATCCTTTCATCCAATTCATCAGAAGTGTCAGTAAACTTCGATGCCAGGATGCCTATCAGGGCAAACGAAGCTGATAACACAATCGGTACCGAATCGATGATTAGCATTAAAGGTTGCCCACGATGAATGGCTTTCAGGGAGCTGAAGGACAACTCCATACCAAATCTGGACAACTCGATAAATAAGCTTAAAAGAGGAAAAAGCAGACCAAGCATAAAACCGAATATTGTGTACGTTAGGATCTTTCTTTGTTTGGCTTTCATATCTGTCGAGCTCCTAACTGGTAGAACAGTAGGTTTGATTGGATTAAGTGGTGAAAAAAATCCATTTAAGTCCAACTTGTACGTCGTCAAAGCCTTTGGGACATATTTTCATATTTTGAATAGAGACTTTTCACTTTAATTATACTCCCAGTAATTGCTGACGATGAAGCCGCTTCCGTTCCCGTAAAGTCCTTTTCTTAATCTTCTCTCTCCTGGTTTTCACCTCCTCTACCCGGCCATAATAAACAATTGCCGGGGTCATTTTGTCCATTGATTAGCTAATCTTATTCTTTATTGTGTATCCGTACAGAAATAAAGCCGTTATCCGCCACCGTAGGGCAAGTAGGTCCCTCCGCCCATAGCGTCGGGATTATGCGATGGCTCGCAAGATTACACTTTCGCTCTTAAATCCTGACGGGCCCACAAATAACTGAAGCCGCTATTCTTAATGAATAGCGGCCTTGTGTTTTATTATAGGATTTAGATTTTTAGGTAATTAAGCAACCTAACTCTTGCTTCACCTGACTGCCTGGGAAGTGTGTAGTGCCGGAGATATAATACTAATAACTCAAGCATTGCAGCAGATAAGCTCTTCCGATAATATTACTCAACAGAATTTATTTTCGCTGGCTAAACACAAGATTAATAAGCGAAAGCGGTCATCACCAATCAAGGAGGCAACGTCATGAAACGGACCTTACTTTTTCCTCTTTCTTTTTTGATTGTACTCACATTGCTCAGCTGCACCCGCCCGGGACCAGAAGTCACTATATCGGTTTCCCACGAAGGTGGATCCTATAAGGCCTTTAATGGGGCTACCCTGGATGTGCCGCCGAACGCAGTGCCGGAAGATATAGAGCTGACTATGCGCTCCATCCCAAAGGGGGAACTGGAGGGCCTTGGGGAAGGCAGTTTTCCTCTTGTAGTTGCCTTTGAAGCCTTGCCCGACGGCCAGACTTTCGCTGAACCGATTACGATCACCTTAACGGATCTAGAACTGGAACCCGGGGTCATCCCCCTAATTCGCCTGATCGATACGGAGGGAGAAAGCCGCTCCCTGGTAGAGACCACCGCACGCTACGATCCTGAGGAAGGCAGCCTATCCTTCGAGGTGGAGCATTTCACCACTTACGCGGTCGAAGCGGGAAGTCAGGTTGCCAATACAGAATGCCAGGAGACCCCATGCCGCTGTGGGAGCATTTCCATCCAGCAATCAGACGCTTCCAATGCCTGTAGTGCGGACGACTGCCAGATCCTGGAGAGTGAGGTCAGCGTCCAGTTCAACGACTGCCCCGGGAAACCGGTGGAAAGCTCCTTATTGAAAGAGGTCTCCCCCAACTGCACTCCAAAGCTGGAAGTCAAGGCTGAACGGAATGCCATCCCACCGGAAGGCAGCACGGCCGTGACCGCGACCACTCTCCTCAGCTGCGTGCCGGTCCCTGACCAAAGCACAGATTTTACAGTTGGAGATCTAGGTTTGGTTGATCCAACTTTCCAGATGACAAATAATGAAGGAGAAGCGGACACTACTCTCACCGCCGGAGAGGAAGAGGGCACCGCCACAGTTACCGTGAACGCCACCGGCAGCTACTATGCCTATGAGATCATGGCCAACGGAGAATCCTTTAACGGTCCGATGAAGACCTATGAGCTCTCGGAAAAAGTGAATGTCACTATAAAAGAACTCCGGGGGGTATTTGAGGGCAACTTCAGTGGCTGCAATGATGCTGTGTGCATAGATAACTATCAAATCAAACTTGAATTTAATATTGCAGTTTATCAAGACGAAGATGAGTGGGGGAGTATAGCTGAAGTAACGCAGTCAGGAAGCTTGAGATCGACTTCTGAATATTGGGTTGTGGACTATCAAGAGATACCCAATACTACCCAAATCGAAGTTTTTGGAAAATACGACAACGGATCGGGAGACTATGAACTGGGAATTATAGATTTTGCTTGTCAGTTAATAAACTACCGACTTATACTGGTAGGACCCAGATATTTTTCGATAGAAAACATCGGCACCGCCATTTTGTCTGGAATCAATGCTGAATCCCAAGACTTCAGCGGTGAACTGTTTATATTTAACATCCGTGGGTCTAATACTATTCAGGAAGGGACTGCATATCTTCTATTGTTAGGGTCAAGCCCGGAAAATCTGGGGATTACAGGTACATACAGATTGACAATTGAGTGATTCAACAGCATTTCAAGTCAAATACAACGGCTTTTAAGGTTCTTGTGTAAATGTATTACCTGAAATTGAATTGATATATATTCATAACCGCAATTGAGTTTAATATTACACATCAAAAAAAGGCGAAAAATAAACTTCATAGATTGAAATATATAGGGTAACTAGATCAAAAAAACGGTTCGAGATCTGTCCACTAACGTCCACCGTTTTTCCCTATTATTCCCCTTATAATTATCCTAATTAGTACCGTACTGGATATAAGCCTTTACCACTAGGTCATGATCCCTTAAGACAAGAAATGTTATCGAAACCATTCTTATTGGCGTCTGACTTCGAATTGGACGGAGTAGGCGAACATCCTTTTCGTGGGTAAAAACAGCGTCCATCCTCTCGGTTGTTTAGATACAAGTCATTTTTGTACGAATAATCCACTAGTTTGATGTGGCAGGGAGAAAGCCGTTTTTTCTTCAGGCTTCACATCGAAAACATAACAGGCACCTTATCAACTAAGGTGCCTTATCAACTAAGGTGCCTGTAAATTTAGCTCACGAGGCTCTTTTATTTGTGTCTACGTTTTAGGGTGCAGTTCAAGTATGAGCCCTTTTTTTATTTTAAAGCCCAATAGACTATTTCCGATAAGTAAGCCGTAAATCCCGGGGTGTTCGTGGCGGCCACCAGAATGCCAAACCGTCCAGTTCCAAAAGTACTGTCATCGACTTCAAATACCTGGTGTCCGTTGATAAATCCTGTGAGTGTTATTCCATTTGTTTTGATCCCCAAGCGGTTTTCACCACCAGGTCCCGTGTTAATATATTCACTGGTGGTCCAGGGTTTAAGGCTCGTGTATTTTTCTTCTTCATTTTCCCAGGTGCTCAGCCGGAATGAACCATCACAGGTTATGCTGAGCAGATACCCTTCGTTAGTATTCGGGGCCCGGAATATCAGGCCATAACGGTCTTTGCCGCCGCATTCTTCCCCAAAGGTTCCGGTGATTTCCAGATAAAAATTGTACAGATTAGGAGAGGCAAGGCTCCAGGTCTCAAAATTATTGGCTTTTTTGGCAACCAGAATCATTTGGTTGTTATCTACACGGTAGCTGGATTGAGGCTCATCGTAAAGAAAAAAGTTAGACCCGTTGATAAAGTTGTCCCGGAACCAGGGATCACCCAAAAAGGATACTGGATCTTCCGGATCGAGTGTTGCTGTGAGAGTCGTTGTTGGGGTTAATGTAATTGTCGGTGTCCGGGTGGGGATATTTGGATCGGGTGTCCGGGTGGGCGCATTTGGATCCGGCGTCTGATAGGGTTCTTTCGGGGGTGCAAACACAAGGGGAGGTGCCGTTTCGGTTGCAGTTGGTTCAGAATCGATTTTGTTCTGCCCGGTGATATATGATTTTAACTGTTGAGGAATACAGCCAGTAAACAGTACTATAACCAAACAAAATATCACGGCCTTTTTCATACCTTTCCTTCTCCCTATTTCAAAAATCAGCCCAGATCACTTTTCCTAATTAAGTGTACCTGTATCTGGGCCTCCGTCAACAGACTGGTCGAATACCTTTAGAAAACCCACTGAACATTCCTGAAAACTGAGAATAAAAATACATACCTGAACAGACAACCTCTACGCAGTCAGAGGCAGAGAAAAAGTGTGGGGTATCCCACCTACTAAAAAATAATGATGGATTTGGGATTGGATCTATTGAAAATTTAGTACGAAGCCCTTTGCAAAAGACTTCGTACTAAATCCTTCTAATTATCTTGTCCACTGTTCTTTCTGGGGATTACACCCGTTGTGGTGTCCGGTTTCTAAAAATCAAGATCCGTGTCCGCTTCCATAATATGAACAACTGCATCGGTCTCGGTTTCGACACGTTTTTTCCAGGCTTCGGGGTCCTGGGCGATCAGAGGCCAGGTATTATAATGAGCCGGGATCACATGCTGAGCCTGAATCATTTTCATGGCCCGCAATGCATCGTCCGGTCCCATCGTGTAATTGTCGCCGATGGGCAAGACTGCCAGGTGGACCCCTTCTTCTCCGATCAAAGACATTCCCGCAAAGAGGCCGGTATCTCCGGCAAAGTAGATCTTCTTATTATCTGGTGGGGTGATCAAGAAACCTCCAGGCATACCGCCGTAGGATCCATCCGGTAGGGCTGAACCATGAACAGCCTGGGTCAGTTTAACATATCCAAAGGGATAATCATGGCCGCCGCCGATGTGCTGGGGAAAGGTTTCAGCCCCTGCGTCCGCCATCCATTTGGCAATTTCGGTATTGGCAATCACCTTGGCATTGGTGCGATTGGCGATCTCTACAGCATCTCCAACATGATCACCATGTCCATGGGTGATAAGTATGTAATCAGGGTTTACGTCCCCTGGTTTGATTTGTGTGCTTGGATTCCCACTAAAGAACGGATCAATTACTATTTGAATATCGTCGATCTTCAGTCCAAAAGTCCCGTGACCGTAAAAGGTAATCTGATAGCTCATCAATACCTCCAGCGCAATTTGTAAAATGATCAGAGTTGATCTGCTGATAATTATATGCCAGCTTTAGGATTTGTTGGATGGTTCAATATCCCAGGACCATAACCTGCGTAAAAACATCTGCTGGTTAAGGTAAAATCAGAACAAGTCCATAACAACTGATCCGACGTTGAAAAATCCTGTGAGGTTCCTGATGCCATATCCTGCTGACCGATTTTATTTAGGCCGAATATTTGATTCCAAAAAAGGAGAGGTAACTCCTGAAGCTTTGCTGTATGATCCGGATGATCTGACTACCCATGCTGTTTGTGTTGGTATGACTGGATCGGGTAAAACCGGTTTATGTATAGATCTGCTCGAGGAAGCTGCCTTACAAGGCATACCGGCCTTGATGATCGACCCAAAAGGAGATATCACCAATGCCCTTTTGCACTTCCCGGAATTAAAGGCTGAGGACTTTATTCCTTGGATAAATCCGGATCAAGCCCGCCGCGAGGACAAAACCATCGAACAGGCGGCAGCCGATGCGGCTGCCTTATGGACCAAAGGTTTGGCTAAATGGGATATCGGCCCGGATCGCATCCAGGCATTAAAGGATTCAGCCCACTTTGCGATCTATACCCCTGGGTCGGAAGCGGGGATCCCTGTAAACATCTTGGCTTCCTTAGAGGCTCCCGGAATTCCATGGGATGAGAATCGGGAAATGCTGGTGGAGAAAATCTCCGGCATTGTTATGGGGTTGCTGGGACTGGTAGGCTTAACGGACCTTGATCCGGTACGATCTAAAGAACATATCCTGATCAGCAATATCTTTGAATACGCCTGGAGCAGGGGTAAGGACCTGAACCTGACGGAGCTTATCATGCAGATCCAAAATCCACCTTTTGAAAAATTGGGAGTACTGGAATTGGATAATTTCTTCCCTGAAAAAGATAGACAGGAACTATCCATCCTGCTGAACAGCATCCTGGCCGCCCCCACTTTCCAGACCTGGATGGAGGGAGAACCCCTGGATATTGAAAAGCTATTGTATGGGGCCGACGGCCGACCCTGCCACAGCGTTTTTTACATTGCTCACCTATCCGACGCGGAAAGAATGTTCTTTGTTACTCTGCTCTATGCAGCTGTAGAAACCTGGATGAGAAAACAAAAGGGCTCCACAACATTGCGGGCGTTAATCTATTTTGATGAGATTTTTGGATACCTTCCTCCGGTGAAGAACCCACCTTCAAAAACACCGATGCTGCGAATGTTGAAACAGGCCCGTGCATTTGGCATTGGTCAGGTCCTGGTAACCCAGAACCCAGTGGATGTGGATTATAAGGCTCTCTCTAATACGGGAACCTGGTTCATCGGCAAATTGCAAACTGAGCAAGATAAGAACCGGCTCCTGGATGGGTTGGAAGGCGCAGCCCCGGGATTGGACCGCAAAATCTATGACAAAATGATTTCCGCGCTGGATAAAAGAGTTTTCCTGTTGCACAATGTTCATGAAGACGAACCGGTCTTGTTCCATACTCGCTGGGCCATGAATTATCTAACCGGACCGCTAACGAGAGTTCAGCTGCCAGCCCTTAATGATCTGGCCGGAGCTGGAAAATCAACTCCAACACCATCCGATTCGGGAAAGCCTAAAACCTCTACCCGATCAAGTGCAGGCGGTAAGAGCTTGACAAGCACTAGGCCAAATGTGCCAGCGGGAATTGATGAATATTACCTTCCGAATAGCCTGAGTTTTTTGAAGGCGGTAGATCAGGCAGGGATCATTGCTCCGGAGCAGGTTGATTACCAGGTGGTTTACAAACCGGCTTTGATCGCACAGGCGAGCATCCGTTTTATGAAGAGGAATTACAATCTTGATTACGATCTGGTGACTACTGCAATGGTGCGTGAACCAGACCAGACCGGACGAGTGCGCTGGGATGATTGGGTTGCCGATTCGATCGATCTGGATGATCTGGAACCGGGGGCTCGAGAAGAAGCACGTTTTCATGACCTGGTATCCCCGTTGTCTGATAGTGCAAAGCTCCGTGATCTTGAGACAGATTTTAAGGATTGGATCTATCATTCGATCACTGTGTCTGTCCGTGCTAACGAAGAGCTGGAAGTATATGCCGGCCCTGAAGTATCACAAGGTGATTTCCGGCGGATGTGCGCAGAAGCAGCTGAGAACGCTCTGGATGAAGAGAAGAAAAAAGTGATGGCTTCCTTTGAGAAGAAATTGGACACTATCAAGAATAGATTGATGAAGGAAGAGCGGGAGTTGGATGAGGATGAGGCAGAACTTTCTCAACGCAAGATAGAAGAAGTTGGCAAACACGCCGAAAATTTGATCAGCTTGTTGGCCGGACGTCAGCGAAGCATAAGCACATCACTCACCAAAAGACGGATGACCAGCCAGGCCAAGGCTGATGTAAAAGAATCTTTGGATACAATCGAGCAATATAAAAAAGAAATTGAGGATCTTGAAAAAGACAGACTGGAGGCCCAGGCTGAGGTTGATGAGAAATGGCGAGAGATTCTTGAAACGGATACAGAGATATCGGTGACACCTTATAAAAAAGATATTCTTATGGATCTTTTTGGTGTGGGATGGATACCGTTTTATGTCTACGATAGTGAGGGTAAACAGGTTGAACTGGCGGCGTATTCGGGTTAGGTTGGTGGTTAGGGGAGAGGGTGACTTGGTGACCTGGAGACCTGGAGCTAGATGATCCACTTTTCAGGCTGTTTGATCATTCTGACAATAATGCCTAATACATGATCGTAAATATGGATAAGAGCAGTCACCTGCTGGTCAGATAAATAGTCGCACTCCAGGCAAAACGACAACCAGACCTGGGTCTCAGCAGCCTCTGCTTCAACAAGGTTCAAGCAATTGATAAATGCTGCTTTATATCTCCTTCTTCTCCATGCTTCAGACAGATTTGTGCAAACAGACCGGGAAGATCGCCTGATCTGATCCACCAGAGAATAAATTTCCTCTTTGGGAAACGACTTTGTGATATTGAAAATTTGCATTGCTGCATCAAATGCAAATTGATATGCTTCCAGGTCGGTGTGAAATCTGATTTTCTCCCCCATGAACCCCCCTTGATGTTACAAGCTCCCAGTCAACATCATCCCCTGTTAACTACTCTATTCATCATAGATCAAAATGTGGTTTTTTCCAATAAGTATTCTCCTTCTCTTTGTCTCCTGGTATCCCAATCTCCAAATTCCCCTGTCTCCAAGTCCCCAAGTCCCCAAGTCCCCCTGTCTCCAAGTCCCCCAACGCCCAGCGTTTAGAAGAATGAAAAAACCCACACTGCCAATCCACCCATGAATATTCCGATCAGGGTGCCGACCAATATATCTGAGAAGTAATGCACTCCTAGTCCCACCCGGGAAATATCTACCAGTAGAGTCCAGACTACCATTAGCAAGCCAATCCACCAGAAACCGGTAATGAGCATGATCACGGTCAGCATAGTTGCCCGGGCTGCGTGGCCGGAAGGGAAAGAATGCGGGTCTGAGCTGCGGTAGACCTGTCCCCATTCACCTTCAGGGCGGGGCCGCTTGATGAGGAACTTTAAGATCAACACACTGATGGCAGTGAAGAAGATTCCCAGGAATAACAAAGCGATCTGAGGGCGCCAATCACGTGGTCCAACAAACCACAACAGTGCCAATGCAACACCCCAAAACCAGGAATCTCCAGAATGGGCCAGGAAGGCCGCGATCCTTTTTGTCCATGGTTTGTCCTTAGGGATACGGACAAATTTTGAATAGTGGGCGTCTTTTTCTAATAACGTTTTCAGTGACATAGGATCAGAATAATTCTCTCCGGGCAATTTCTAGTTGATGGGGTTTGTCAATATCCATCGCGATTTCCGGATAAGGGCAAATCAATCCCTGTCCGGTAATGTCCAGGCGTCGTGTCACCCTCTCGACCGTCTCGCTAAATGTCAGACGCCGCAAAAGCAGCAGCACCAGAATATCAATTCCGATTAAACGAGCCTGGTGCAGGTAACTTTTTCTAGCCTCGAAGATCTTGCGCCAGAAATCTTCCCGTGATTTGTAGAGATCGAGGTTGATCACAGAGAGATCTCCACCGCAGACATTCATATCCCGTAATTTGATATAAGATCTGGCGGAATCGGGAAATCGTTTCTCCATCTTGCTTTGTTCAACGACACAGTAATGGAGATCCTCATTTGAGGAGAGTGATGAATTAATGGTCCAGTTGACAACTTCTGGAGAGATGAGGGGAATATCTGAGGATACTACTGCAACAGATCTTCCAGCTGGGTTGTGTTCCAGTACCGCTTTTGCTCCGCGCTGAAAATTTAGAATGATATCTTCAGAGGATGGTTTGTAAGTGATGATCTTGTTTGAATGGATCTCGGATTTCCTGTCCTCACAACCGACTATCACGATCCCGTCGATCGTGTCAGCCTGATCCAGGGCATCCAGCACCCATTGGATCATAAATTTCCCACCGATTTCCAGCATGGCTTTGGCCTTGCCTTTGGTGTCAGGGTAGAGCGCTGATTCGGGGCCAGGTACTCCACCTGCCAATACAATTGCGTCCATTATCGCAGATCCTGGATCTGGGCTTTGAGGTTAAGGTCATCAATGATCTGATCGAGTTCTGGAGTGGTCAAAGGCCGGTTTTTCCCTGCAGCGGCAACCAGGGCCGCTTCAAACATGTTGGTTCCAAAAGATCTGCCGTCCAGAACGGGTGTAGTTGTAACCAGGAAATCAACGCCGCGATCTTTCAAGAAAGTGATATCAGCCTCCGTGGTCGTGTTGGTGACGATTACTTTTCCGGTTAGATCATCTGGCGCGTGCTGCATGATGTAAAGCCAATCGCCCGCAATAACCTTGCTGGCGGCGTAATAGTTTTCGTATTTTGGTACGATCTCAAGCTGCTTTTCTCCAGTAGGGTAGAGCATGGAAATTGGCAGTCTGCCGACAATAGGCAGCAGAACAGCTGCAGCGAAATTTGCCATTGGTACGGTATTGATGGGTATAGGAATTTGCAGGCCGAACATTAAATCACCAAATGTTACGTCATACCCGGCATCAATAAATGATTTAGACATCCCTCCCCGAGTTAATCCCGCCACCAATAGAACTGTTTTGGGATGTATGATATCTCCCAACTGTTTTTCTACATCCTGCATGATCCTGGTTTCAAGGGTGGCTTTCAATCCCCCGCCATCTACAACCGGTGTGGCTTTAACATCCCGGATGAGTTTTAATCCCGCGTACAGGGGATAATCGCGTTTAAGGGCATGAATATAAAGGTCAATTCCTCCCACACCAAAAGCGTCGACCTTGCCATCCAGCTCACAATAAAGCTGATAGGCTTTTTCTTCATCCCCATCAGTGCCGATGCGTTCGATAGATACTTCTTCTCCAAGCAAATTTGTTACTACTTTTTTGTCGCGTGATTTGGATCCCAGGCTGACGCTGACAGCTCTTTTCATAGAGTACTTCCTTGAATATGTTGATGTCTGTAAATTATAACGTAGAGATAGAATTGAAGTTACCCATTACCGGGTGGGTGATTATTTAAATAACAAGCAGCCTGGGTTTCAGGCTGCTTGTTGAGTTATCAAATGATTTGGTTTAGGGGATCTGAAGCACGGTCCCTGGGGTCAGAACCTGGTCAATGTCTACGTCATTGGCCGCTGCAATTGCTCTGGGATCCACATCTCCGTACAGGCAGGCAATAGAATAAAGGGTATCTCCATATATCACAGTGTAATTTGATGGGTGATACTGCAGAGCCCGGTCGCCAACCCAGTCCCGACTACCAGAGGGTATCTGAAGTGTATCCCCTGGATAAAGGAGTGTGCCGCTTTCGTAGCTGTTATAAACTTCCATATCTTCTGGATGGATGTTAAATCGGCGGGCAATACAATAAATGAACTCACCCTCATGAAGCGTGTAGGAATCCGGGGCAGCGTACTCGTACACCTCGGGTTCATCGGTTTCCACGGCGGCGCTGGTGGGTTCTAGTAAGTCAGTCGGTTCGACAGCTTCTGAGACGGTAGCAGTTAGGTCTGTCATCGACTCTTCTGTTGCCTCAGGTACCTGCGTTTCACCTGCTTTTGGGGTCTTTGCTATTGCCGTTTCAGTTGCCTGGCGGGCAATCTCGCTTAGGTTCGTGGTGGGTGTCACCGGCGGCGGCGTGGATGCAGACATCGTGCAAGCCGAGAACAAAAGTGCCGAGATAATGACGATAAGGACGATCAGGCTGGTTTTTTTCATCTAACTGTCTCTCCTTGTGGGGGTCCTACCCCTCTTTGTTTGAGCATCTATCAAGATATCAAATCAATCAGGGTTGATTTGATACTAGCATAATAGGCAAATAGCGTCAAGAAAGAATAAATTCCCTCGACCAAACTATTATTTGTGCAAGATTAATGCCAGACTTATATGTTTATTCAACTCTCGCTTGCGTTGAGTGTATAGCTTTGATTGACCCTCTGCCTCCCTTCTGATAAACTAAAGAATATACTGGAAAAATCCTCCTATTCCAATTATCCAGCAGGGTGTTAATCTATGTCTCAAGTTCTCTATTTAAAATGGCGGCCAGGTGATTGGGATGAGGTGATTGGCCAGGACCATATTATCACAACATTAAAAAATTCCGTTCGTCAGGACCGGATTTCTCACGCTCAGATCTTCTCAGGTCCGCGAGGTACAGGGAAAACCAGTACAGCGAGGATTTTGGCCAAGGCAGTTAATTGTCTGTCAGAGGATCCTGCAAACCGACCCTGCAATCAATGCGCAAACTGCCAATCTGTGATCAAAGGCGAGTTCCTGGATCTGATCGAAATCGATGCCGCTTCGAATACTAGCGTCGATGATGTACGTGAGCTAAGGGATAAGATCAATTTTTCTCCCAATGTCGGGCGTTATAAAGTCTATGTTATTGACGAAGTGCATATGCTTTCTACTTCTGCATTTAATGCCCTTTTAAAAACCCTAGAGGAACCCCCACCTCATGCCATATTCATTCTGGCAACCACTGAGATCCACCGCATTCCGATCACTGTCATCTCCCGCTGCCAGCGGCATGATTTCAGAAGAATTTCTGTAGCTGAGATCGTGAAGCAACTGGAAAATATGGCAGCAGCGGAGAAGATCATCGTTAACCAGGATGTGCTGCGCTTGATCGCCCGTCAGGCTACAGGAAGTTTGCGTGATGCTATTTCAATTCTGGATCAGCTCTCCAGCGCGGAAAATGAGATCACAGCAGATCTGGTCCATCAAATACTGGGAACATCTCCCGACCAGGCCGTTTTGAATTTTGTTGATGCAATGCTGGCAGGGGATTCTAGAAAAGGGCTGAACACACTACACCAATCCGCTGAACGAGGAAATGATCCTGTCCAGTTCACCAAACAAGTTGTGGCCTATCTCAGAAATGTTCTGTTGATGAAAATGGATAATGCAGACCGGATCGATGTGCCCGAGATCCTGCTTCCCACGATAACATCCCACAGCGATAAAATCACGATGAAAGAATTGCTGGACCTGATCCGCGTTTTTAATAACGCTGCTAATGATCGGGGTGCTTCCTGGCAGCCAACCCTTCCCCTGGAAATGGCTTTCCTGGAGGGATTGGAAGTAATTAATAAGGAAGAAGAAATTCTGGGAGGTTCATCAAAACCGCAGCCAAAGGTTAATAGGGTCAGCTCAAAACCAGCCCAGATAACACCTCAGGAGCAGGCGCCTGCACAGAACGAACCCCCTCCGTTGAAAACTGAAAAGACAGGACAGCAGCTGACTGTTTTGCAGCAGTGGAGAAAGATCCTGGAAGGAGTGCGAGAGGTAAATCCTGTAACGCAAGGAATCCTGAATTCATGCAAGCCGCTGGGAATAAAAGAAAATAAGTTGGTGCTTAGTTTTCAAAGTGATGCCATTAAGGAAAAAATTGATGGAGGAGATCACATTAAAATTACGGAAGATGCGATCGAAAAAGTTATCGGAGTTCGCCTTCCCATACTCTGTGTTGTGGGTGGAAAGGACCAAGAGGATCTACCAGCCGGGGTAGACCCGGATGGATTGGTAGCTGCCGTTGTTCGGGACCTGGGGGGAAGTTATGTGTCCGACCAGAATGATAACTAATTCCACTGGGACACAAATTTATTTGTTTTAGGAGGACTGCATGGCAAAAAGATCAAAAGGCGGTGGGAGCGGCCTGGGCGGCCCGGGCGTGATGCAGCAAATTCAACAGCTGCAGGAACAGATGCTCAAAGCACAGGAACAGCTTGCAGGGGAACAGGTTAATGGATCAGCCGGTGGCGGCGCCGTGCAGGTGGTTGTGACCGGAGACCAGCGAGTTTTATCGGTTAGCGTTGATCCGAGATTGATTGAAGATGGCGACCAGGAAATTCTGGAAGACTTGATCCTGACAGCTATAAACCAGGGCCTGGATGAATCTAGGAAGCTGGCTGAAAGTAAAATGGGTCCCCTCGCTGGACAGGGACTTCCCTTTTAAAGCAGGAGACAGGAATTATGCTGCCTGAACCTATCCAACAATGTATTGATGCTTTTTCGAAGCTTCCGGGTATCGGCCCTAAAACAGCGGCCCGCCTGGTTTTTTATTTACTGCGGACCCGTGACAGTGATCTGTCCAAAAAACTGGCGGATTCGTTGCAAAATTTGATATCAGGAACAGACACCTGCCCGGTCTGTTTTAATATGATGAATGCCGGTCAGGAAAAGTGCAGTATTTGCGGTAATGAAAATAGGGACAGACAGGTGATCTGTGTCGTTGAAGAACCGCTGGACGTACCGGCTCTGGAGAGGACCTCCGGATATCCTGGTTTATATCATGTCTTACATGGAGCTCTATCACCCGTGGAAGGTATCACGCCGGATGATCTCAAGATCAAAGAATTGATCAATCGGGTCAAAACAGGAGAGATCAAGGAAGTCATCCTGGCCACAAATCCCAGTATGGAAGGGGATGCGACCGGGATGTATCTGCAGCAGCAGCTGAGCGGATTTGAGATTAAGGTCACGCGTCTGGCTCGTGGTTTGCCAATGGGTGGAGACCTGGAATATGCTGATCAGAACACATTGCTGCGGGCATTAATGGGTCGCCAGGAAATGGAGTAGAGGGGCCAAAAAATATTGCTCAAAAATTGCTCTTGATTCATCTTGACAATGAGTAATTAAGCACTATAATGATGCAGGTTTGATGTACAAAGATTTCGCCCATAAAACGGCAAATCTAAAAAACCGAAAGAATGCAGACCCTGTGCGGAAGCGCAGAAATGCGCAGATGCAAAACCGATTTTCCTCAAGGAAGGATCGGCGGGGTCTTTTGTTCTCTATGTTGACTGCCCTTGACGCTTAAAAGCACGGGTGGTAAAATAGAACCCGCTCTTAAAAAGGGCCTTGTACCTTAACAGCTGAATAGTGATAGAAAGCCAAAAACAGCAAAAACAAATCTTTGAGATAGAACTTCGTAATCTAATCCCACATTCGTGTGGGATAATTTTTGCGGAGAGTTTGATCCTGGCTCAGGATGAACGCTGGCGGCGTGCTTAATACATGCAAGTCGAACGAAGATGTTCTTGAGTTTACTCGAGAGCTCTTAGTGGCGAACGGGTGAGTAACGCGTTGGTGACCTGCCCTAAAGAAGGGAACAACCTCGGGAAACTGAGGCTAATACCCTATGTGCTTCTTAAGATTAGATGCTTTTGAAGTAAAGGTTCTGTGGACGAAAGGCTACAGTGCCACTTTAGGAGGGGCCTGCGTACCATCAGCTAGTTGGTAGGGTAATGGCCTACCAAGGCGATGACGGTTAGGGGACCTGAGAGGGTGACCCCCCACACTAGCACTGAAACACGGGCTAGACACCTACGG
>Ga0307990_1000104_pt1 | contig 79363 bp, 81 predicted proteins | sample EllFjometagen129_FD_203168 | JGI IMG/M metagenome (GOLD analysis project Ga0307990, IMG submission 203168) | Marine microbial communities from Ellis Fjord, Antarctic Ocean - #129 | ecosystem: Environmental > Aquatic > Marine > Unclassified | place: Southern Ocean | collected 2014-10-08
TTTTGATTGTTCACCTTCTCTTGGATTGCTTACCGTGAATGCACTCACTGCAGCTGAGTCTGTTATTATTCCCGTGCAGTGTGAGTATTTTGCGCTGGAGGGACTGGGAAAGCTGCTGAATACAATTAATATCATTCAAAAAGGGCTGAATAAAGAGCTGGAGATCGAAGGATTCCTGCTTACGATGTATGATTCACGGTTGAGATTGTCTAACCAGGTAGTGGAAGAGGTGCAGAAACATTTTCAGCAAATGGTTTTCGAAACCATTATACAACGTAATATCAAGTTGAGTGAAGCTCCCAGCTTTGGTAAACCTGCAATCCTCTATGATGCCGATTCAAGGGGTGCAGTAAATTATCTGAATTTGGCAAGAGAGATTCTTCAGAGGAATGAAGAGACCAGGCTGAAACAGAAGGATAAAGTCATGGATAAATAACCAGATTGATTATGGCACAGAAAAATGCTTTAGGGAGAGGGCTTAGCGCGTTAATTGAATCATCAAATGATTCAAGCCAGGAGCTAATTAAATCAGCAGCAGCAGCAGTTAATGAAATATCGCTTAGTAAAATAGGAGCAAATCCATTCCAACCAAGGACCCACTTCGATGAAGAATCTTTGGAGGAACTGGTAGTTTCAATAAAGCAACATGGCATTATCCAGCCCATCACCGTTCGAAAAACCGATGACGGAAAATATCAGTTGATCACAGGGGAGAGAAGATTTCGTGCGGCAATAAAAGCGGGATTAAAAAAGGTTCCTGCTTATGTGCGTGATGCTGAAGATGAAAATATGCTGGAACTTGCCCTGGTGGAGAATATCCAACGGGAAGACCTTGATGCTATAGAGGTGGCTATCTCCTATGAGCGACTTATTGATGAGTGCAAGTTGACACAGGAAACCCTGGGAGAAAGAGTAGGGAAGAATCGTGCAACGGTTACGAATTACCTGCGTCTTCTGAAACTGCCTGCAGAAATTCAGGCCGCTATCAGGGAGAAAAAGTTATCAATGGGACAGGCACGCGCCATTCTTGGTGTGGAAGATCCTAAATTACAATTAGAAATATTTCAAAAAACCCTTCAGCAAGATTTGTCAGTCAGAAAGGTTGAAACGCTGGTTAAGAAACTGAAAGAGGACAAAAGCACTGGTTCTGCATCACTTCCCGACGACATGGAAGGATATGAAGACCTCAGGGAACATCTCTCTCATTTTTTTGGAACATCAATTGATTTCAAAAGAAATAATAATGGGGCCGGAAAAATCGTTATACCCTTTAAGACTGATGAAGATTTGCAAAGAATAGTCAGTATTCTTGATAAACCGGGTTCATGAGACCAAACAAGCGTTTGAAAAAATATGGTAAAATCAGGAGAATCTTAGTTGCGGTTCTCCTGTTTAATTTCTGCAGTATGGCCCTGTTGGCGCAGCGGCCAGACTCACTGGTCATGAAACCCAACGAAACAGCCAAATCCAGGGAGAGGGTTCCGACCGTTAGAGAGAGGACTTCCCCTGAAAGTGAAAAAATTAGGGTTGAAAAACAAGAAATTATTCCCGTGCCCATGACAGAAGATTCCAGCGCAAAAGCGGTGGCACTTGCAGATAGCACAGTAAAAAAAGAACTGGAGGAGGGCCACTCACCAAAGAAGGCTATGATATATTCTATTGTATTACCCGGACTTGGACAGGCATACAATCACAAGTACTGGAAAATACCAATCGTTTATGGAGCCCTGGCTGGTGCAGGATATTTCATATATTATAACACCCAGCAATACCGTGTTGCTGTTGACGAGTATCTAGATGCCCTTATACTTTCCTCTGATGCTGACGATCGCTATCTGAAATATTGGCGAAGAAATATGGAAATGAGCTATATAGCTATTGTACTGGTGGATGCACTCGCTGTGGTAGATGCCTATGTTGACGCAAACCTCTTTTATTGGGATGTTGACCCTGACCTCTCCCTGCGAGTGGAGCCCTCAATACAACCTGTACTTCAACCTGGGGGTAATATTGTGAATAATTATGGATTTAAGTGCAGTTTAACATTTTAGCGTGAAATTTTATGAAACAAATATTTTTCTTTTTCATTTTCTCTTTTATACTTTTCCCTTTTCGGTCTCTGAGCGGAGCCGAAGGATCTTTTGTCCTGGCAAATGATACAATTCCATACAACGATACATTGCCTGTAGACAATCCGGTAGATTTGAATTTTGAACCGAATTTTGATAGTTTATTGAATGTATTCTACATTAACCAGGCCCTGGAATCTATGGTGGACGACAATGAATTTATCTTCAACGATTCCTTAGTTCCCGATTTTCCCGATTCTGTATATATCCAGCGTCTTTCAGAGATTCCTTCTGTTATCGATCTGACTTATAACCGGCTCGTAAAGAACTATATCAATGTTTATACAAAGAAGAGGAGAGACCAGGTGAAACTTATGCTGGGTATGTCAGATTACTACTTCCCGATGTTCGAAGAAGTATTTGACCTCTACGATGTTCCCTATGAATTAAAATATCTTGCCATCATTGAATCGGCATTGAATCCCAGGGCGGTTTCAAGAGCCGGGGCTGTGGGAACCTGGCAGTTTATGTACAGAACTGGGAAACACTATGGTCTTACCATTAATTCACTGGTAGATGAGAGACGTGATCCATTGAAGGCGACCCATTCTGCCGCTAAGTTTCTCAGTGACCTGCATGATATTTATAAGGACTGGACCCTGGCGCTGGCTGCATATAATTGCGGACCTGGAAATGTGAATAAAGCCATACGTCGCTCGGGAGGAAAGAGGAATTTTTGGGATATCTATTACTATCTCCCAAAGGAAACAAGAGGATATGTACCTGCTTTTATTGCCGCAACCTACACAATGAATTATCACAAAGAGCATAACCTTGCAAAGAAACCAGTTGAAATTACCATGCATACCGATACGGTAATGATCAGGGAAAAACTGCATCTGAAACAGGTTTCTGAAGTGCTTGATATATCAATTAAAGAACTGAGAGATCTTAATCCTCAGTATAGGTATGATATCGTACCTGCGACGGCAAAGACTAATTTTGCATTGACTGTTCCGCTGGAACTTATATCTGAATTCATTGATTTACAGGATTCTATCCTGGCGTACAAGGATTCTGTTTTCTTCAATAATGAAAACCTGATTGCTTCTCCCCGCCATGCAAGCTCCTCATACCAGGCAGACCTACCAGCAGATAAATACGATAAATTCTACTATACCATTAAATCAGGAGATAATCTTGGATTTATTTCTGACTGGTATGATGTTCGGATTGCAGATTTGCGCTATTGGAACAATATCAGCAGAAATATCATCAGAAGCGGGCAGAAATTGGTTATTTACAAGCCAAAAGGAAAATCCACAAAGTATAAGAACCTGAATATAATGTCGTTTAATGAGAAGCAAAAATTTGCTGGCAGAGCAGTATCACAAGCATCAACACAGGTTGTAACAAACAAAGATTCAAACAATTCTGGAGATTATATCTATTACACTGTGAAATCAGGGGATACCCTGTGGGATATCTCCAAGCTTTATCCCGGTGTTACAGATACAGATATTTCCCGCTTGAATAATTTTTCAAACAGCAATAGCATCAAACCCGGACAACAGATTAAAATAAAGCCGAAGGGATAATTCTATGGGCGCAATAAATTTGTGCCCCTATTTTTTCCTTTTTCCTTTTTCCTTTTACCTTTAGAAAATGAAGCCGGTTAAAACTCTCATATTTTTCTTATCTGTGTTTGCACTCCTGGCTCTCGTTTCCCTGGTATTTCCTAAAGATGGGATCAAGATTGGTGAGAAGATGGATATTCAATTCATGGATCTTGGTAATCTTTTCAAAAATGATTCTGCAGAAATAAACATTGTAACTGCTGGACTGATCAATTTTAACACCGTGAGTGATGATCCGGAATTTGGTGGTATTGATTCAGTCTTGCTTATGCGGGATGCAGTTTCTGATGCAAGCAATGATTCTCTTGTCAAAGCAAAGATTGACAGCATTAGCAATGCTATTCAACCCATCGAGTTTTCTTCTGAAGGAAAAGCATTGCTGCACAAGTTTTTTGAACGGGCAAATAAAGCAGAGTCTGCCAGCAAGCCATTGAGAATCTTACATTATGGCGATTCTCAAATTGAAAATGACCGGATGACATCTTTAATGAGGTACAGATTGCAAATGATTTTTGGTGGTTCTGGTTGTGGATTGGTGCCGGCCGTACCGCTCTATTTTGGGAATCCAACATTTAAAGAGAAAATTGAGGGAGAATGGACCAGGTATACGGGTTTTGGAAAGAGAGATACCACTCTTGAAGATAAGAGATATGGTGTAATGAATAGCTTTACTGCTGTTCCCCCCGATTCGTTGGACGATGAAAAATCACTGCGCTTCGAGTTTATTAAGGGAAGGAGGGCGTCCAGGTTTAGCAGTATGAAACTATTTTTACATGCCTATGATGAAAGTGGCCAGATTTCAATTCAGGTGAATGATACAATATGCGATACGCTTACCAATGTATTTGAAGGTTTCCAGGTGATTGACTATCGAGCTGAAGTTGCGGTGAAAAATATACAAATAGATTTTGAGTTGCATAACGGGGGACGGATATATGGCATAGCATTCGATGCCAATGCCGGTATACAGGTTGATAACCTGGCTATGCGTGGCAGCTCAGGCCTCGAATTTCGCCGACAGGATAGTGCCTATTTGAAACATATGCTGGATTTTCTGAGCCCTGGACTGTTTATTATGCAATTCGGAGGAAACACAGTTCCCTATATTAAGAAAACGGGCTACTATAAATCCTCGTTTAAGAGAGAACTGGCATATATTAAAAGCTTATGCCCGGATGCTGCACTCATCGTTATCGGACCGGCAGATATGTCAAGAAAAGAGAATGGAAAGTTCATCACATGGGAATCTGTGGAACCTGTCAGAGATGCCTTGAGAAGTGCTGCACTAGAAGCAGATTATGCCTACTGGGATATGTATGAAGCCATGGGAGGAGAAAACTCAATGGATGCCTTTGTTCAATCCGATCCTCCTCTTGCCCAGGCAGATTATATCCACTTTACCCCCAAAGGAGCCAATCTAATGACTGAAATGTTTTGCAACTCGCTTATGGTGGAATATAGTAGATACCAGTCTGCAGTTGGCAGTGAGCAGTAGCAGTGGGAAGTTCTTCAATCTTTTTCCTTTTTCCTTCAATCCTTTTCCTTTTTCCTTTTTCCTTTAATCTTTTTCCTTTTTCCTTTTTCCTTTTACCTTTATAACCCATGACCTGGTTCACCGATATATTTCTTTTCAACCCGGAGAAACCGCTGATTTTTACGCAGCTTTATTTTTGGGCTTTTTATGCGGTGGTACTCATCGTATTCTCTTTTATTTATAAGGAGCGTGCATTGCGTAATGCTTTTCTTTTTCTTGCGAGCTTGTTTTTTTATTGGAAAACATCCGGACTGTTTTTTCTGATACTGGTATTTTCAACATTTGCCAATTTCTATATCGGCAATATGATCCATAATTCTGAGCGAAAAAAGGTGCGGCAACTTGGAGTATTCCTCAGCGTATTTATCAACCTCTTCCTGCTTTCCTACTTTAAGTATACTTACTTCTTTGTAGATACGATAAATGATGTATTCAATACAAATATCGAGGTTGTGAATCACCTGGCCCACTGGTCAAATAATCTTACCGGGACACACTTCGATGTGTCTTTGATACTACTGCCGGTTGGAATCTCTTTCTACACCTTTCAGATAATGTCATATACAATTGACATCTACCGACGCAAAGTCGATCCTGTAAAGAACATGCTGGATTTCGGTTTTTATGTGTCTTTCTTTCCCCAACTTGTGGCCGGGCCAATTGTCAGGGCCTCTGAATTCGTGCCTCAATTATATAAGAGATACAGCTTATCCATGGAGGAATTCGGATATGCCACGTTTATTATCATGAAGGGGCTTTTTAAAAAAATGTTTATCGGGGATTATATCGCGGTTAATTTTATCGACCGCATCTTTGCCAACCCAACCGGTTTTTCAGGTTTTGAGAACCTGATGGCTTTGTATGGATATTCTTTACAGGTCTATGTCGACTTTTCAGGGTATACCGATATTGCCATCGGGGTTGCCTTGTTGCTTGGATTTCACCTCCCCCGAAATTTCAATTCGCCTTACAAAGCAACAAACGTGGGAAATTTCTGGAAGCGTTGGCATATCTCACTCTCATCGTGGCTGAAAGACTACCTGTATATTCCATTGGGTGGTAATCGTCGCGGAAGAATCATGACAGATGTGAACCTGATGCTTACCATGTTGCTTGGAGGACTGTGGCACGGTGCGAGCTGGCAGTTTCTTATCTGGGGAGGCATCAACGGATTGGGCCTGGTGGTCTATAAAATGTGGCGAAAAATAAGTCCCTATGAGAAGAGCAAACACTGGGCAGTACGCATCTGGAAAATATTTCTCACTTTCCAGTTTATTACCTTTACAAGGATATGGTTCCGTGCCGATTCGATGGAGCATGCCAATGAATTTATTTACCAGGTGACACACTCCTTCAACGGATCCATCATTCCGCAGGTCCTCTGGTCATATAAATGGGTGTTCCTTGTGATGGCCCTTGGATATTTCACCCACTGGGTATCCGACAAGTGGAAACTATGGCTCCTGAACAGCTATATCCGCACCCCGCTCTGGGCAAAAATCGGTATCGCTGTGGTGGTCGTCTTCGTAATCTATCAATCCTGGAGCGCCGACTTACAGCCCTTTATATATTTCCAGTTTTAACTTCGTAGCGTTTACTTCCCCTCCTTCTCAAGGAGGGGTGCCCACCGCAGGTGGGTGGGGAGGTTTCTGGATGTCCGTCGCAGACGGACGGGGAGGTTTACCGTTTCCTCATCTTTACATTCATCCCTGTATCACCACCAAACTTATTTAAGCGGTATTTCAGTGTAAGCATGAAGTATCTGCCAATGATATTTGATGTTTTTTCCTGGAGGTAGTTCATCTGGCTTATCCTGGTTATCCCTGTATTTTTATTGAGGAGATCGTGTCCGGCCAGTGTGAGCGTCATCCTGTTATTTTTCATGAAGGAATAACTAATATGAGCACCTAAGAGTGGAATTAGCTGAGACTCTTCAAAGCTCTGGGCAGTGTAATTCGTAATATCGGCAGAGAAGTAGAAATCGAATTTATCATTTGGTGTATATTCCAATTCACCAAACCACGACATATCAGCATATACATTATTTAATGATTCTTGTATTGAATACCTCGCATCAGTAATGGATAAGCCCACTCCTGTATTAATGTCCCATTTATCCTTCTTTCGGTTATCAAAAGACAGTGAGTACTTATGATTATAGTTGGTGATCTCATTGGTCTCATCATTCACAATATTGATACCCTTATTATATGCCTCATAGATATCAATGTTTGTCTTGATTCCCAGTGCCCTGATTGGGGTTGAAAAATCGATGTTCCCACTTAGTGTGAAATCATCTTCAACATTTATCAGTCTAAGCTCCTGCACTAGCTGCTCATTTACTGTTCTTGAGTAATTAATCTTGTCTTGGGTATAAGTTGACCTGATCCCAATAAGGAAGGTGGTGAAAGAAAATTCATCAAAGATCCACCAGCTTGCATTTGCTGAGTGTACATATTCTGGTGTAAGATCCCTGTTGCCATAGAATAAAGATAAGCTGTTAAAATTGTTGACTACAGGCATCAACTGGTTTACGGTTGGTGTGTTAGCGCTCGATGAATACCTGAAATCCAGTCTTCTCCCTGTTTTATATCTGTATTGCCAGGAGACGCGTGGCTGAAAATAATTGTATGGAGTCATTTCTGCTTCATCACTGTCTAGGGTAGTATTGAACTGACCAATATTATAATTCACTCCCACTGTGAAGGTCATATTTTCAGTATTTCTGCGCAAGGATAGAGAGGGCTTGATCCATTGAGTTGTTTTTACAAAAGCTGGACTTAAAGAAGGGATAATCGTTTCAAGAGGAATGATTTCTCCCTGTATTCTGTCCATCGTTTCTTGCGAATTTGATGCACTTACCCCAATATCCATGTATATCGGACCAGATAATTTTTGAGTGAGAGACATAGAGCCACCGTACTTTAATGACTTTATGGTATTGTTTTGATATTGGTTGACTAGTGAAATCAGTCCAGTATCAAAAAATTTTGTTTCATTACTGAAGACCGTTTCAGAATTATCAGCCGAATATGATCCATTTCCTGAAATTTTTAGCAACGTACTTCCTTCATTGATTTTTTTCAGATAAGTTCCACTGAAATTTCCGGATAAGCGGTCTGAAAGATCACTGCTGGTCCTGTTAAGACTATTTACTGTGTCAATGCCGCTGTAACTTAATAAGGTTGAGTTAAGTGGAATATATGCCGTGTTATATGAAACACCTCCATTGACAATCAGGTTATTGGTCTCCCGAAATAGCCACCGTGCTCCAAAGGTGAGATTATGCGCGGTATCATGATTTATCTGATTGGTCTCATCTTCCTCAAAATAAGTATCATCCTGTTTGTATCTCCAGGTGTCCGATTGCTCTTCAAGTTCTTTCTTAGATCCACTTCCCAGGTAAGAGATAAAGATACGCTGGTACTTCGATTTATAATAGGAATAGTTGAGACCTGCTGCCGCAGAAGAGGAATATCCGGTTACCGATTGACCGAAATTGATAGGAAATCCACCGGAATTCATTCCGCCCTTACCGTGACTGATATTCGAAATACCCCCGGTAAATGAGATATAATCACCGAAGGAGAATCCAAATTTATTGATATTATTAATCATACCAAGTGCTGCGAGCTGTGACTTGTCAGTAAATTTATACACCTTTCCTTTTGCGTCATAGTGACCACCTGTTCCACCACCTGCTAATATATCACCAAAGACACCATCTTTATTTTCGTCATTCAGAATAAGATTGATGGTCTGGTTCCTGGTTCCGTCATCAATGCCTGTAAATTCCGCTTCTTCTGTTTTTTTATTGTATAACTGTACTTTATCGAGTGCTCCTGCAGGAAGGTTCTTTGTGGCAACAGTAGGGTCGTTGCTAAAGAATTCCTTTCCGTCAACCAAAACAGTATTAACCTCCTCTCCTAATGCAGTAATATTTCCGCTTCTGTCTACTTCAATTCCAGGTAGCTTTTTCAGCAGATCCTCCACATTATCATCTGCAGTGGTCTTAAAGGCCTGGGCGTCATATTCTAATGTATCCTGGTTGACTTTCAATGGAATCCTTTCTGCTGTAACCTGAACACCTTCTAACTGCTCTGCATTGGCTTGTAGCAGAATAGCACCAATCGAACCATCGTTGCTATACGGCATGACAATATCTTTATAATATGTCTTATGACCTATAAATGCTGCCTGGAGCAGGTAAGCTCCTTTTTTGATTCCCTTGATCGCAAAATCTCCTTCCGTTCCGGTAATACCGAAATACTGCATGGTTGAATCATCAGGATCCAGCAGCACCACGGTGGATGAGGGGAGCGGGCTCCCTGTATCATCAAAAACAGTTCCTTTTAAATTGTTCGATTGTGAAAAAGCTGTCAAAGAAAGTGACAGAAACAGTAAGTTTAAAAATATTCTCATAATTTATTGATGTATTCTTATCATGTGCATTCCTCTTCCACTGCCGGGACCTCTCATGTCACCTTCAATACCCATCTCTTCCATTTTCTCCTTCACTATTTGTTCAAATTCTTCCTGGGTAACTTTCTTGCCTTCCCTGGGCTTCTTAAGTATATCTTGATTTGGTTCTTCAACAGTAACTGATTGTGCTGTAATTACGTGTGAACTATCGTTGACATTGACCTCCAACACAAGTCCGGGTAAGTTGCAAAACAAAGCAGGACCACCCTGAACAGGAATTGAAGGTGAGAACCACACTGATGTAACAACACCTGCTGTATCAATTTTTGTTGCTTCCATGCACGGATAGTCAAGTATCATTTTCTGCTGGCCAGTAATCTTCCAATCAGATTTCGGCATTTCCTGGTTAATCAGGAACATCCTTGTCATAAATTCACGCTGCTCAACTATTTCTTGCTTCTCAAGGTCTGTATAGACAATATTGTGTGGAGCATTCATTCTCATTCCCCTGCCTCTTCGCTCGCCACTGAAACCTGTCATGTCCTGCTCTACAGTGATCTCAGATTTTGTGTACAAGGAGGACTCCTCGTTGAAATAGAGCACTTGATTTGCTTTTCTTTCTTTGGGCATGTCTCTCATCATTGCCTTCATCTCACCTTCAAGCTTAATCTCAAATTTTATTACCTCTTCATATTCAACGGTCCCGGTTGTAACTTGTCCAAAAGTAAATAGCATTCCCGCTAATAGAAGTATTGCTGGTGTAAGGATTATTCTTTTCATAAGTAGGTGAATTAATTCATTTTACTGTAAGCCTCATCAAAAGTAGAAAAACAGGCAGAATAATCGTTTAATAGGATATTAAATAATGTTAATTAAACTTAATACGGATTAGACGTAGGGAACGATGAAAGGTTTAAATTAATATTGCTATTGTTTGAAGAAATAGTCAAAAGGTCTTAAAATTGCTATGAGTTATAAATTTTGATAGGAAATTTCGGGTGAGTTGTCTCGTTTTAACACTGTAAAGAAAAATCTATTGGGGAAGTTGTTTCAGATGTGACAGAAAGAATGTATTTTCGAAGATCAAAGGATAATGTAAATGTTGAATAACAAAACCATCGGGGTAGTTGTCCCTGCATATAACGAGGAAACTCAAATTGGAATGGTCATTGATACCATGCCCGATTTTGTTGACCGCATAGTGATTATCAACGATGCTTCACCAGATAAGACCCTGGAGGTGGTCAAGGGCTATCTCGGGAAAGAGAATGGAAACTTTGTGAATGATAAGATTGGTTCGCTAAAAATTAAGAAAACTGCCTATAATGAAGCTGATCTTCTTCTTGAGGAGATTGATAGAAAGGAGATAGATAAGTTTGTACCCTCTGAAATAATCAACAAGAATGATTCGAAAGACAGGTTAATTCTGATCAACCAATTGAAAAATGGGGGAGTGGGTTCCGCTATTGCACGTGGTTATAAATGGTGTAAAGACAATAATATTGATTGTACAGCGGTGATGGCCGGTGATGGCCAAATGGATCCGGGCGAACTGCTTGGAATATGCACACCGGTGATAGATGAAGGTATTGATTATGTGAAGGGAAATCGCCTGATACACAGAAGTGCCAAACACCTGATCCCTAAAACAAGATATTTTGGAAATTCTATCCTGTCAATCCTCACTAAGGTGGCCTCAGGGTACTGGCGCGTTTCTGATACACAGACAGGATATACTGCCATTTCACTAAATGCACTCAGAAAGATAAATATCGCGGCTATTTATAAATCCTATGGCATGCCAAACGATATGTTAGTGAAGCTGAATATTGCAAAATGCACCCTTAAAGAAGTTGAAATCAAGCCAATATATCGCGTTGGTGAGCAATCGAAGATGAAAATTTTCAAACTTATCCCGCGTGTTTCATGGCTGCTTTTTAAGGCCTTCTTTAAACGTATCTGGATCCGCTACTTCAAGCGAGATTTTCATCCCTTATTCTTGCTATACTGGATGGCAATGATATTACTTGCAGTGTCAATTCCTTTTTTGGTAGAGATATTGAGAAACTTTTTTGTTTCAGGTTCTGTAACAGCAAATAGCATCTTACTGATTTATATCTTCCTGATCATCTCGGGATCCCAGGCACTATTGTTTGCCATGTGGATGGATATTCAGGATAACGACAGATTGCAGAATTAAACAAGCTTACAATGGTTTTCTCCAGTTCCCTCTTCCTTGTTTATTTCCTGCCAATTTTTCTTCTTCTTTATTACCTCACACCTAAGAAGTTAAAGAATTATACACTCCTGTTGTTCAGTCTTGCATTTTATGCCTGGGGGGCGCCCGAAATTCATATTCATCTTAGTGGGCTCTACCCTGGTAACTTATTACATCGTCCGAATGATGGCGGCTTCTCAGGACGAACGACGACGTAAACTGCTACTTGTTACTGCGCTGGTTATCAATGTCTCTGTCCTGGTATATTTTAAATACGCCAATTTCTTCGTTGAAAACTTCAACGATATGCTGGTAAATTTGGGTGGACAAAAAGTAAAGTGGACAGCAGTAGCTTTACCCATAGGTATATCATTCTATACATTCCAATGTCTCTCCTATTGTCTTGACGTATACAGAAGAGTGAGAGATCCGCTGTCCAAAGCCACAGATTTCCTGCTTTATATTGTGATGTTCCCCCAGCTGATTGCAGGGCCGATTGTCAGGTTCAATACCATTGCAAAACAGATCACTGACCGTGAGGCAAAGGGTTCAGACAGGATAACCGGCTTCTACAGGTTTGTAATCGGACTGGCTAAGAAAGTGCTGATCGCCAATGTCATGGGACAGCAGGCGGATATCATCATGGCCATGGATACGGAGACCATGAGTAGCACTTTTGCCTGGTTAGGATTGCTGGCTTACAGTTTCCAGATTTATTTCGATTTTGCCGGGTATTCAGATATGGCTATAGGAATTGGTCGGATGATTGGTTTCATCTTCCCTGAGAACTTCAATAATCCATACATCTCCACGAGCATCACTGAATTTTGGCGACGCTGGCACATGACACTTAGCTCATGGATGCGCGATTACCTCTATATACCACTTGGGGGAAGCCGGGTGAAGACAAAAGGACGATTGTTCTTTAACCTCTGGGTCGTCTTCCTCATTTCCGGTTTGTGGCATGGTGCTTCATGGAATTTTGTAATATGGGGTGCTTATCATGGATTGTTCCTGGTGTTGGACCGACTGTTTTTGAAAAAAGTGTTGGAAAAAATCGGAAAGATTCCGGCAACAATATTTACCTTCCTGGTTGCAATCCTGGGATGGGTTGTCTTCCGCTTAGATACTTTTCCTGAGGCGATGGCTTATTATAAACGATTGTTCGCCTTTGATTTTGGATCTTTTTCTTTTGAAGGGCACGAGCAATTCCTGATCTGGCTTCCTATTGCCATATTCTTTTCATTTGTGACCATGTTTAAGTTTGGAAGAAAATGGGAACAATTGGTGTATTTTGAATCATATACAAGCAATCGTTATATATGGATGGGAGCGGCAGTGGTAGTGCTCTTCATTCTTTCACTTGGTGCAGTTACTACTTCAGATTTCAATCCATTTATTTATTTCAGATTTTAGAAATGGAGAGGAAACTACACATATGGTCATGGATATTGATTGGAGCACTTCTCCTTCCTTTATTTCAGCACTTGACGAATATTCCAAACAAGAGGAATTTAAAGGGCGCGGTAGTAGTTGCCGCTGTGCCTGAATTCTCCAGCCATGATTGGTTTGAAGGGGAATATCAGCCGAAGGCAGAGAAGGCGCTCAACGACAGGATGGGTTACAGGCGTACTTTTGTCAAGATCAATAACCAGGTTTCTTTTTCTCTATACAACAAGATTTATGCCGGGGGTGTAGTGCTAGGAAAAGAGAATTATATGTACGAAACTAATTATATAAAGGCGTATTACGGCACGGATTTTATAGGAGATGCTGTCATCAGGGATAAAGTCAGAAAACTAAAGCTTATACAAGATAGCTTATCTGCCAGGGGAACAACTCTGCTTCTTGCCTTTGCAGCAGGGAAGGGCTCTTACTATCCGGAATATTTCCCCGACAAGTATCATACTGAAAAAGGGCCGACAAATATTGAAACTTTTGTGGAGCTTTGTAAGGAAGAGGGAGTGAACCATATCGATTTCAATTCCTGGTTTTTGTCGATGAAAGATACTACCCAGTATTGTCTTTATCCCAGGACCGGCATACACTGGAGCTACTATGGGATGGTGCTGGCTATCGATTCACTGATCAGTAAAACTGAAAATCTGACCGGTATGGTGATGCCGGCATTTGAATGGGATAAGCCAGTGTTGAGCAGAAAATACAGAAGCTCTGACAAGGATATTGAAGAAGGATTGAACCTTATTTTCAGGGTCAATCGCGACAAGTTAGCCTACCCAAAGGTTCATTATCCCGAGGGTAAAGCAGATACGGTTAAGTCCATTGTTATTGCAGATAGTTTCTACTGGGGTTTATATAACCTGGGTCTTAGCAATCGCGCATTCCATGACGGCGAATTCTGGTATTATTATAAAAGAATTTATGCCAATCACATCGACAAAGAAGTTCCGCTTGATGAGGTCGATCGAATGGCAAAAATTGAAGAATGTGATATTGTTATCTTAATGGCCACCGAGGCAACACTGCCTGATTTTCCATGGGGATTTGAAGAGGAAAAGGTGGGATGTATGATTGATGATTAATGGTATGTGAAGTGGAATACCGATCCCTGGAGGATCCCATGATCCCAGAGTGATCAAAATGAAATATACATATATAAATACGTATTTATATATGTATATTTTACTTCCGCATCATCTACTATCAATGAGATTCAAAAATCTAAAAAAGAGAACCTCTGCTTAGAGGAGCGAAGAGATGAGTTCAATTATGCTCTTTTAGACATCCTCAAAACAAACGACAATAGAAAGATAAAAACCTCCCCACTAATAAACCAAAGGCGATTCATAAATGAAATAGTTGTTGCAGTTTCCACATCCAGCCCGGCCAGCGTGAGGTAGCCCACGATGATTCCTTCCCTCAAACCTAATCCGCCGGGTAAGATTATTGCCAGCACACCAAAACTAACACTCAATGGAAAAGCGAAGGACATGATTGGTACTAAATCATCGGAAAAAGCCATCATGAAAATGTAAAATCCGACGGTCCAGAACAACCAGATTAGTGAAGTGGAGAGTATAATAGGCAGTGACTTTTTGAAACTGATTACAGGAAAGTCAAGCTTCTTCTTAAATATCCGCGTAAAAATATTGATTACCCAGTGGTGAAAAGGAGCAGAAAAAAGAAGAAGGGAAATCATGATGATAATAAAGACCAGTAGGATAGATATCCATTTAAATTTGTAAAAAATGAAAGTAGGCACCGCGCTTATGACTAATCCGGCCCATAAATATATGATCTGCTCCTTCATGGAGACAAAGGAATTATTTTTCATCTCCTCTTTTCCTTCAGAAATATAACCTGCTCTTCCAAGGATTACCCATATTTTACCGGGTATATATTTTGCAAAAATGGCCTGTCCGTGAGAGATGATTGCCTCTTTATGCGAAATCTTCTTTCCATGTGATTTTAATGCGACCTGCCAGCTGAAGGTGCTTGCGTAAAATCCTGCAAAAACAAAAAGGAATGATATGATGAGCCAGCTTATCTCAGGGATCTCCGGAACAATCAGGTCCTGCTTGATAAGGTAGATAAACAGGAAAATGAAAGAGATAAAAATGAGGATGTTGAAAAGCTTCTTCATAGATAATATTTCATTCCAAAAGTAAGCATTCCAAGCGGATTATCTAAGTTGCATATATGGGATAATTACACGATGTGAAGAATTGAAAATCACATCATTTTTGTGTTGGTTTTTTTCCCCCTGCTAATCTCAAAATGAGATAACCTGTAATTCCCGATATAATTGAACCAACCAGGATACCTGCTTTGGCAGAATCCATAAGGTCCGGATGATCAGCGAATGCAAGGTTGGCTATAAAAATTGACATAGTGAATCCCACGCCTGCAATTGATGCAACCCCAATGATTTGCCAGTTACTTATATCCTTCGGTAATTCGGTAAGCTTTAACTTAATGCTGAGAAATGAAAAGCCTGTGACACCAATAATCTTTCCTGCAAAAAGGGCTACCGCTATTGTAAATATTATGGATACATCAAAATTTGTACTGCTATTAAATGCAATTCCAGCATTGGCAAGGGCAAAAATGGGCATAATTAAATACGACACCCAATTGTGAAGCACATGTTCCAGGTGTTGAAGAGGGGACTGCACCTGGTGGGCCCATTCCTCAAGATTATCTATTTCTTCAAGTTGCTCACCCGACAGAATCTGATCCGGTAAATTTTTTGTTCCCTTTATATTGTCAACTATAACACACAATTTGTCAATGAATGTATTGACGTTAATCTTTTGACGGATAGGAATAGTGAATGCCATTAAAACACCTGCAATGGTAGGATGAATCCCGGCTTTTAGGAATAATACCCAGATAGCCACACCAAAAAATAGAAACAGGTATTTCATATAAATTCCTTTGTAGGAGAGGAAAAACAGGATGGCAAGCAAGGCAAGTGCAATAATCAGGAGGATCCATTGAATTCCTGTGTTATAAAATATTGCGATTACCATCACCGCTCCAATATCGTCAACAATGGCAAAGGCCGTTAAAAATATTTTTAAACTGAGAGGTACACGTTTACCTAAGAGCGTCAGAATTGCAAGGGAAAATGCGATATCCGTTGCCATCGGAATCCCCCAGCCATGAGATGCTTCGGGGTTGCTATTCATGATGATGTAAATAACAAGGGGTATTGACATCCCTCCAATTGCGGCAAGAAGAGGGAAGGAGGCCTTTTTAAATGTGTTGAGTTCTCCGATAAGAAGCTCTCTTTTTATCTCAAGACCAATAACAAAAAAGAAGATAGCCATTAGACCATCATTGATCCACAAGATCACGGGCTTCGTTAGCTTAAAACTATCAGAACTGAAACCAAGTTCAAAATTTAAAATATTGTGGTAAACATCACTATAGCCAGAGTTGGCCCAGATCAATGCTACAATCATGGCACCGAAAAGCAGGATTCCACTAAAACTCTCAATTTTTACGAATCTTTGAAAAGGGGTAAGGATCAATTTCTCAAACATGTTTCATTTTTTGATATTAACACTAGTAAGCACTGCTTAACAAAAATTGTTCTTCAAATTACATCGTTAGCAAGCAGATTATTTTATTTCAATTTAATGCCTGTTTTATACGTTTCAAGTGCCCTGGCTCTTGCCGCTGCATGCTCAATAATGGGCTCCGGATATTCTGGTGTTTCAATTTCCGGTATCCATTTCCGGACATACAGCATCTCTTTATCAAATTTTAGCAATTGGGTTATAGGATTAAACACCCTGAAGTACGGAGCTGCATCGCAGCCGGTCCCTGCAGCCCATTGCCAGTTACCATTGTTGGAGGAGAGTTCATAATCCAACAATTTTTGAGCGAAATAGGCCTCTCCCCATCTCCAGTCAATCAGCAGGTGTTTAATTAAAAAACTAGCCGTTGCCATCCGCACCCTGTTATGCATATACCCTGTTTGCTTAAGCTGTCTCATGCCTGCGTCAATAAATGGATAGCCGGTTTTTCCCTGGCACCATTTTTCGAATTCTTCTTCTTTGTTGAGCCAAACAATATTATCATATTTTGCTCTGCAATTTTGATCTACCACCCTGGGAAAGTGATACAGGATTTGCATGAAAAACTCCCGCCAGATAAGTTCGGATAGGAAGATATCATCTTTTAACCGGAGTTGTCTAATTACCATGCGAATACTGATTGTGCCAAATCTTAAATGTGGTCCCAGGTAACTTGTTGAATCTTCAGATGGCACATCCCGGCCAAAGACATAATTCCCCAGAATTGAGAGATTGTAAGGCCTTACCTTTATAGCGGATTCAGTAAAGTGTAATTCTTCTAAACTGGGGAATGAAATATGATATTTGAAAAATAAGTTGAGATCTGGAGCTTCTTGTTGATCAACCAATTCTTTTTTGAACTGACTTAACCATTTTCTTTTATAATGTGTGAATATAGAATATGGTTTTCCATCACTCTTTAAGACTTCATTTTTTTCGAATATCACCTGGTCTTTAAAGGAATGGGATTCAATCCCCTTTGCAGTGAGCAATTCAGTTAATTGATTATCTCGTTCTTTTGCATATGGCTCGTAATCATGATTGAAATAGACTTTTTTTATATCATATTCATCCATCAGGTCCTTCCATGCTTGTAACGGATTCCCTTTAAAAATCTTTATGCAACTACCATATTTCCGCAGCTTTATGTCAATCTTTTCCAGGGATTCATAGATGAAGGTAATTCTAGGGTCATCCTCACTTAGTTCATCCAGGATATTGTCATCAAAAATAAATATAGGAAGTACAGGAAAACCAGATTTCAAAGCATGGCTAAGGGCAAGGTTGTCCTCTAAGCGCAAATCTCTTCTGAACCAGTAGATTGTTACCGTCATATTTTCATATTTTATAACAATTTACAACTTTACTGCGAATTTTAAGAGGGCTGTGATCTAAAAAAAATCATTGGGAGACCGATACCAGGCACCAACGCTTGGTCGTTCAATCTGTTTCCCGGAAGAGCGGCACTTTAAAAGCACCTCTATATCTTAATAAATTTTCTAATACCATGCTTGTCGATATTGATAAAATAGACACCGGCACCCAGATGACTCAAATCAATCCTTGAAGAATTACTGATTTCCTGGCTTTCCAGCAACTGCCCCTCAATAGAATAGATTTCCAGCTGATGAGGCAGGTCATCATTAGTTTCAATTTTCAAGAAACTTGTAGCTGGAATTGGGTAAATATTTATGCCGGGATTTTTAATGAAGTTTGTTTCTAATGAGCTTGAATTAACATTCCTTACACACCTAACCGCATTATAGACGTATCGAACATCTCCCTGGGGACCAAAATATTGTGGGTAGTCATCGATATCTCCTGACTTCGGATCGCTTCTTTGTGCACCTGCTCCATGGACATCCAGCAGCTTATCCAGCATAATTCCCTGGGCCTCTCCAAAAGCTATATATACTGCAGAAGAGTAAGGATTTATTCCATCCTGGTGCGTGGTGCTTGTCCAGAAATAGGGGTATTGTCCTGCATTTCCATTCGGATCTTCAATTTCAGTTGTTGAGAAGAGCGGATCAATTGCAGGAGAATTGCTTGTTTGGGGAGAGCGGCTGTAATCCACAATGCTTTGTAACTCTTTGGCATTGGGCAAGCGCCAGTCATTATAGTCTCCCAATTCCAAACTTTCAGCATAGGAAAGCGACTCTTCCCAATTACGAAGGAGCCCATCATCAGCTTCCTGCCACATCAATCCGGTAGCTATATCGCTGATGGTTTCATCCTGGTTGGCTATAAAATTATTGATCCCATATTCAGGATTTCCTCTTACCATTCTAAAGTACATAGTTTTTGATATGGTATTGCTGCTGCCGGGCTTATATTTTGGATATCCCTTGATCCTGCCATCAATGAAGTTGACACCAAAAACGGTGGAATCCCCGTTCATGGTTAGTCCAATATACTGCGTCGACGACCAGGTCTGTGCATCGATTTCCCGTTCACCAAGGTCTGTGTTCCCAAGGGGTTGATCGAAATAATCTACATCAATGAATTTTTCAACATATGTTGCACCCTGAACTCTGCCTGTAAATAATATAAGGGAATAAAGCTCTTTTATTGTCGGTACTCTCCAATCTGTATAAGTTCCAAGAGTAAGTGTATCTGCCTTTATATATGCATCAGCATAAGTAATTTTTTCTTGCATCTCCTTTTGCCACATGAGACCTGTAATATTGTCGGTAATCGTTCCATTTCCATTATCCGTGTAGGAGGGCTGATTCCCAACATACCATGCGTCCTGTCCGTAAAATGGAAGCCCGGCATCAGGCGGGGAGATAATATCATCATCACTGTAGAATTCGCTTACATCTGTATCAACAATTGTATAAGGGAGAGATTGGGCAAAAGCTATATGTAAGGAAAATACCAATACACATATCAATGCAATAAATTTTGGAAACTGCATTATCTTGTACTTCATCACTGTTCTAGTTATTGTAAAAGTACTGTTTTTGATTAGACCAAAGGAACCGTAAAAGGATTAATTGGATGTATGATTTTAATCCTGCTTCCATCCAATACAATAGCCCCCGATCCTCCTGTGATTAGTATTCCCGACATCAGTTAAAAATTTTATTTTTTCCCAAGCGTTTTAATAACCGAAGCTTTCCCTGAATGAAACTGCCCTTCTTCGATGCTGATTTCTTCCTCCCTGACGTTTATCTCGGACAAGAGTTTGAAGTCAGCTTTGATCTCATCTATTGAATAGAGCATGTCAACATTTCCTGGTCCCCCGGTATTGTAATTCAGTTGGTTTTTAGAAAATCCTTCCAATACAATAATACCCCCGGGTTTTAAAAAATTAAGCATCTTTTTATGTTGATGTTCCCTTATATTCGTATGCGTATAAACGAAAGCAATCATATCAAATGAATTCTCTTCAAAATTAGCTGATTCATATGAATCAAGGAGATAGGTGATCTCTACTTTATTTTTGGCCGCTAATCTTTCTGCTTTTTCTTTACCAGCAATACTGCTATCAAACGCAGTTACATCCCACCCCATACCTGCTGCAAATACAGCATTGCGTCCTTCACCCTCTCCGGGAAGCAACAATTTACCTGGCGCGTGTTTCAATAACTCTTCTTTGAAGAAATTGTTAGGTTCCGTTCCATATACATACTCTTCTGACGCGAATCTACTGTCCCACATATTTTGCATACTATAAATTAATTATTGTTTACTCATACTGCAACAATTCTGCTACCGTCTTGTTCAAATCCCTCTCTATCTCCAGGGCCTTTGCATATTTTACAGAATTTTTGTTTTCCCAGAGAGGAATCGATATTCCGACAGTGATACCCTGAAATTGTTCTCCTACAACTCCTTCTTCTGAATGAACCTCAGCATCTTCAGCAGCGTGGATTGCATCATGATTATGTGCTGCGCTTGCTTGCATTTCCTGCTCGTGGGCTTCATCGGCATGTGTCTCGTGATGATGCTTACATCCGGTTATTAACAGGGCAAGCAGGATGGGTATGAATAAATGAATTTTCATTTTGATAAACTTAAAATTGAACGGTGATATATAAATGTGAAAATCCGGACAATACTATAAATATTGCCGGCATGGGTGCTTGAATCAGCTTATTAGCAAACAGGAGGAGCGCGCAATCCGGGGGACCCGTTTACGTAACAAGAATAGTACTGTATAATCAGTGGAGCATGAGATATAAGATTTCCGGTGGGAAGATCTTTTGCCATTATATGGCAAGGCAGGAGTGCTGCATATCCATCAATGGCTGGTTGTGAGATGTATTGTTGTACTCATGAGAGTCGCAAGCTGCCTCACAATGGGAATCTACAAAACAGACCTCATCTCCATGATGATGATGGGGAATAAGCATACTGGCCATCAGTGCAATAGTGACCAGAATTATAGAGAATATTGTTATTCCTTTTTTCATTATCATAGAAAATCAGCACCGAAGATATGCAAAATTATTGATGCTTAATTTTCAGTTATTGGTAGCAGGGACTCAAGTGTTTCATTTACAGTATGATTTAGCTCAGAATCAAAAATGTATGTTGAAGTTAACTGGCTTAATTCATTCAGGGTATATTGAATGCGCATTTTATCATTTTCTTCAATTGATATATCTGCATGATCTCTAATTGATGCCTGTAGAAGTTCTTCAACAATTTTATTTGCTTTAGCTGGAAGGTCCAGTTGATAATAGGATTCTATTATCCCAAGTGAATAAAAGTCGTGTTCAACTTTATCTGAGCCAAAATTATTATTATAATAATCAAGAACTTCCAAAGCCTGTCCAAATTTCTCTTCTGATATGAGTTGTTTTACTAATCGACTGTAAGTATTGCGATAGATTCTAATCATTCTCTTATGACTTTCATAATATTTTTGAGACGGATCAAGACTAGTGATGGACTTGTTTTTTATCAATTTTTCAAATTGTATACCAGTGTTTATTATGCCATAATCATAATTTTTTGTTGTTGCAGTCATTTTTAAAGGCATTAGTTTATATGCAAGCCCTTCACATTGAAAATGATCGGATAGACCCAAATAATTGTCTTTTCCAACTGTAATTGAAAAGTAGATTGGCCTTTCCAAAATATTTGTACCAATAATATCTATCAGGCATAAGTGATTCAGATAGATGTATTTCTTATCGAGATCAATCGTAAGTTGCGAATCTTGATTGGTATTGATCTCAGCAATAGTTGGATAGATTTTACTTAGATTATCAATACTAAAATTTAGATTAATCTTTTTTGTTGGGATATAGTCATAATACTCACCGTTTGAAAGGTATTTGGAACGAGGATCTGAAGATTGCACAAATTTCATCAATTTATTAAATTCTATGGAATTTAGCTTATCTACAATGAAAAGATAGGGTATAGACCCATCTCTGTAGATGGAATCAGCTATGGTGCAACTTAAAGGATCTCTTCCCGGGAAATCCCGCAATAGATGAGAAATGTATTTTCCACTATTCATGAGTGATAGGTTTATTACCGTAACATCCTTTCTAAACCCTTCATTTTCCTGCACATATAATAATGGAAATGTGTCAGAATCACCATTCACGAACAAGATTCCATTTTCATCACACGATGACAGCAGCCTTTTTGCCATGTCTCTGTAGAAATCATCATATAATCCCTCTTTGAGTTCTTTCAGTGCTTCAGTTTGATTTTGGCTATAAAGTAGAGTAAGATAATTCGTCATTACTTGATTAGAGTAAACATTATATACATCAGCTATGAAGGTTTCAAAATCCGGATTTTTCTCCCACAGCTTGTAATAGGTTTCAGTCCCCAGGTGTCCATATTTTTTGTAATTAGCAAACTGTTCGTCAGTAAATTGTTTTTTCAGGGGTGCAGAACTTTCCTTATTTAATATATCAAATGCTGTAGTGCTGTAAGCCCTGGCTAAGGCATTTAAAAGTGTATCTGACAGATTGGATTTCTTTCCAAATTCCTTTATTACATCATCCGTCCACCCAACATAGCCCCAATAGGGAGAGATTGCATTAAAATAGTTATTCCTCCAATCATCAATCATGACACTATAAGCTGATACACCTCTTCCATCTTGTGCGGGAGGAAAAGAAGTTGGATTAAATTTTCTTGTTTTTCTATCCCAAAACAAATTATCCTGCATAATAGTTTCATCAGTAGCATCAACAATCATTGCATGCCACCCAGTAGGTTTTTTTGCCAGTTGAAACTGATTTGGATATTCAATTTGGGATATAGAGTAATCTGAAAGGAAAAGTGTAATCACCTCTTTATACTCAGGATACTCAGGAAGTTGCAGATCTTCAGAATTATTGTCACATGAATTCGTAAGAACTGTTCCGACAAGCACTGTCAGTATTATGGTCTTTATTTTATTCATCATTGTATTTTTTAATGGTAGTGGGGCTTATTAGGAGGAATGAAGGTACAAAGAATGAAAATATGAATCAAGGGATTAATTTTATTGAATTTTGTGCAAATATTCAATCGCACTCTTAAATGATTAAAAAAATATCTAATTTCGAGGTGATTTTTGTATCCTAAAAAGAAGAACATGTTTTCATGTCCGCTTATTCGTTTTACTGGTGTTTTGTATGAGAAATTTATCAAGCATGAACGTTGGATATTCCTACTGTTTCTACTGATCACCTTGCTCCAGCTTTGGTTGACCCGGTTTATTCCATCCCTCGACGGACCCCAGCATCTTTACAATGCCAATGTGATGGTGGAACTCCTTAAAGGGAATGAACTGATGCGATCGTTTTTCGATATAAATGAAGTTGTAGTCGGGTACTGGACAGGGCATTTCTTCCTGGCATTTTTCAAGCTTTTCTTTCCTGCCTGGCTGGCTGAAAAGTTGTTTCTGACTGTCTATGTGCTTGGATTGGTTTTTTCGTTCCGTTACCTGGTGAGATCTCTGAATCCCGCGAAAGGTAATTTTGTGGCTTACCTGGTTTTCCCTTTTGTATATCACATGTACCTTTTAATGGGTTATTACTCATTTAGCATCGGTGTTATATTCTTCTTCTTTGCCTTTGGGTATTGGATTCGTTTCCAGGACCAGATGAATTTTAAGAGAATGGTCATATTTGGAATGATTGTGCTGGGCATATTCCTATCGCATGGACTAGTTTACGTATTTTTTGGACTCTCTTTTGTACTCTATTTCCTCGCCACCCATATATATAAGGCAGTTACCAATGCGCAAGGATTTAAATTATCAGCAGTATTAACTAAAATATGGAAGGTAACGCTGGCCATACTTCCTTCTCTCATTCTTTGGGTTATCTATATCCGTTCGGTAATGTCAATCAACAATACTGTTGTTGATGCTTCCTATAGTTTTTCCGAACTGTTTAATTTTTTGTTGAGGATAAGACAGTTAGTGGGTTTTAATCATGAGATGGAAGCCCTTGGATATATTCCATTAGTTGCACTCATGGTTTTACTGACCTTTGTGTTTATTGCTCTTTTTGTCGGAGGTATAAAGGATAAAAGTACAAAATGGATTTCCCTGCTTTCGGATCGAAATAGCTGGATATTAATTATGCTTGCTTTTTTATGCTTGTATTTATTTGCCCCTGATCGTATATCAGCGGGGAGTCTTACAAACAGGTTCGGACTGTTTTTTTTCTTCGCATTGATTACCTGGCTATCTTTTCAAAAATTTCCAAAAACGTTCCAGGTGATAGCGCTTGTGCTTATATTTTTTAGTGTGAGCTATACCCGAATTATTCATCAGCGATTTTATTATCGTTTGAACAAGGATATTGCTGAAATTCATGAGTTGTCAGAACATATGAAACCTAACTCAGTTGTTTATTATCAACAAGCTACATACAATTGGACCCATATTCATTTTCAGCTCTATGCTGCTGTTGATGATCCCCTGGTACATTTGAAGAATCCGCAGTGCCAAGGGCAGTTTCCTGTTGTTTGGAACCTGGATGAATTACCGAAGTGTTATGCCGGTGAGAAAGAGGTGCAGCCAGCAGGTGCCTCAAGAGAAAAAGGGAAGGAGTACCCGAAGATGAAAGTCGATTATGTAACAGTTTTCGATAATGATACTTTTTGGGCCGATAGCACAAATGCCGAATGGCACAATATTCTAAGGGAGAATTACGAAGAAATTTACGTAAGCTCTAAGGGCAAGGCTGCCTTGTGGGAGAAAAAATGATCAACTATTTTGAAATCGGCATCGCAAAGGTCTTCACGTCTTTTCCTGTAATCTGCTGTTCGCATAAGATGACCAATCTTTCCAGTACATTTCTGAACTCACGGATGTTACCTGTCCAGTTTATTTTCTGAAGCTCTTCAATAGCATCTTTAGTAATTTCCATGGGAGGAGTTCCATACTCTTCACAAATCTGCTGGTTAAAGTAATCCGCCAGCAATGGAATATCTTCCATCCGTTCATTTAAGCCGGGAACGTTTATCAGGATGACGCTTAAGCGGTGGTAAAGGTCTTCCCTGAAATGAGTTTTATCAATTTCATCCCTCAGGTTTTTATTGGTCGCTGCCAGTACCCTGACGTTCACATTTATATCTTTATCGCTGCCAACCCTGGAAATCTTATTCTCTTGCAGTGCACGCAATACTTTTGCCTGGGCAGAGAGACTCATATCGCCAATCTCATCCAGGAAAATAGTGCCTCCATCTGCCTGCTCGAATTTTCCTTTTCGTTGCCTTATAGCTGAGGTGAATGCCCCCTTTTCGTGTCCAAACAATTCACTTTCAATTAGTTCAGACGGAATTGCTGCGCAGTTCACTTCAATGAATGGCGCATTTGCCCGGCTGCTTTTTTCGTGCAACCAGCGTGCAACCAACTCTTTACCTGTTCCATTGTCGCCGGTAATCAGCACTCGTGCATCTGTCGGAGCAACACGCTCAATCATATCTTTCACCTTATGGATTCCCTCTGACTCACCCACCATGTCATATGCCTTGGAAACTTTCTTCTTAAGAACTTTTGTCTCTGTAATCAGAGATGATTTATCCATGGCATTCCTGATGGTAATCAGCATGCGATTCAGGTCCAGTGGTTTTTCAATAAAGTCGTAGGCACCTTTCTTGATTGCTCCTACTGCCGTATCAATGTTACCATGTCCGGAGATCATAATTACCTGCACATCTTTACCTGATTCAGAAATCTTTTCCAAAACTTCGATGCCATCCATCTCAGGCATCTTGATGTCACAAAGAACTACATCAAAATCAGCGCTATTGAATTTCTCCAGTCCTTCAAGACCATTTTCAGCAAGCTCAACGGAGAACTTTTCATACTCTAGTATCTCTTTCAGTGTATTCCTGATACTCTTCTCATCGTCTATAACAAGGATTTTTGACATATCTGTGTATTTATGATTCAAGCAATGTAGATATGACGCCCTCTTTCAATGCAAAAGCCGATTGATATAGGGTGGATATTCCGCAATTGTCGATAACAAAGTTAATAAAAATCGTAGCCGGGACGATCATTTCTATCCTTACCGGTTCCATCCCAGGCATCATTTCACGCTCTTTTAATGTTGATGCCACGAGTAAATTGTGAATTTCACTGTATTGGTCCAGACTTATTTCAATGGACGAAGTTGTGTATTCACTTTGGTTTAGCTTGTGTTTGAGTATCGCTGCAATGGTGTCGAATGATCCGGATGCTCCAATTAGCAATGTAGGTTTGTATTCTTCTACTTTCTCCAATAAGAGTCTCAGTTCAGCGTTGTAATATTTTTCTATGGTGGCAACTTCTTCTGCAGTGATAGGATCAGAAATCGTAAATTTTTCCAGTATCCTGGCCATTCCCAGCTCAAAACTGTGTTTCCAGAACATATGTGTTGCATCGCAAATGATAAACTCATTGCTACCTCCGCCAATATCAAGAATGAGCCCCCGCTGGTTCTTGAAATCGATAGATTCCTTTATTCCCCTGTAAATTAATTCTGCCTCTTTCTCCCCGGAAATCACATGAATATCGAAATTGAATCTTCTTTTCACCTCAGCTACAAACTCCATTCCGTTACCGGCATTGCGAATGGCCGATGTGGCATAAGCATGTATTTCTGTAACATGGTAAGAAGCGATCGTTTCAAGATGGTTCTTGATGGCTGCATATCCTCTCTCCATGGCATCATCAGTAAGCATGCCTTTATGGATGCCCCCACGGCCAAGCTTCACTGCTTGTTTACCGTTGTATAATGTCTTAAATGATTGGCCATCTCCCTTTGCAATCAGCAGATTGAATGTATTGGTTCCGAAATCGAGGATGGCAACTGGCATAACTAATTTTTATATTTCAACCACTTCCAGAGTTCCTTGTAATTTACCTTTTTTCCATACATGAGAATGCCTGTGCGATAAATTTTTCCTGCAACCCAGGCCATGCCGAGGAAGGTTATTACCAATAATGATCCTGAGAGCAGGAGTTCCCACATTGGTACTCCAAACGGCATTCTCACCATCATAACGATGGGGGAGGTGAAGGGGATCATGCTGAACCAGAAGGCCAGGCCTCCATCAGGATTATTCATTGTCGTTATCATTACGAATATTCCCAGGATCAAGGGCAAAGTTATCGGTAGCATGAATTGATGTGTATCTGTTTCAGTATCTGAGGCAGCACCAACCACCGCGAACATCGATCCGTACAGCAAGTATCCAAATAGGAAGTAGAAGATAAATGCAAGAAAGATTTTTATTGGGTTAATCGACTCTAAGCCATCAAGGATATCCATCACGAATTCAGCTCCTTCATCTACTTCTGCACTTTCATCAGGTAATTGCCCCTGTAGTCCTTCTGTCGGGAGATGTTCTGTGAAGAGTTCATTGGATGTTACCTGCTCCATTGGCGATTGCTGGACGAGGTCAGGCATAATAAGTTTTTGAGCTCCCAAAACAAGTGTAGCAGTTAGCAACACCCATATCAGGAACTGGGTCAGTCCAACGAGCCCTATGCCGATAATTTTCCCCATCATCAGCTGAATGGGTTTCACGGAGCTGATAATCACTTCTACAATGCGACTGTTTTTTTCTTCAAGGACCCCACGCATTACCTGCGCGCCAAACATGAAAACAAAGAAATAGATGAGAAAGCCGGATGCATAACCTATTCCCATGGTCAGCCCGGTATTGCTTTTTTTGTCTTCGCCGTCCTTGGTCCATTTGATGCTTGATACCTTGATACTGGTTTCAATCTTTGCCAGTATCTCTTCAAGATTTTCTATCTCATTGGCAGCCAGCTTTTGGTTTTCAATTTCAGCTTCGATAGAGCTCCGTATATGCGAGGTGATATCTAAGCTGGGTTGTTTATCAGAATAAACGATGATCTTATTGGATGCCAGTATATTTTTTGGAATGTAAAGCACAGCATAATATCCTGTACTTGAGAAATTCTCCTTCAGCACATCCAGCTCTGTATCTTCCACTAACTTGAATTTCAGGAATTCTGTATCAGGAATGACACATTCTGAAGTACCTTCTTCAAAGGATGTAAGAATGAAGGATTCATCAATTACAGCGACCTGCTTCACGTCCTTGTCCTGGATCGTGGCCAGGTAGGCGGGGATAATCATGAATGCAGCAAAAAGGACTGGCCCTAATATTGACATAATGAGAAAAGACTTTTTTCTCACCCTTGTAGTATATTCTCTTTTAACAATCAGTGAAGTGATACTCATGATTATTTTCCGTTTTTAGAGGCCTTATTGACTGCCTGGATGAATATGTCATTCATGCTGGGAATCAGCTCGTTATATGAATGTATCTCTGTCATGGGAATCAATGCCTGGATCAATTCATTGGGTTTGGAATCGGCAGGTATTTTAATTCGCACTTCTTTTTTTATTCCGTTTTCTTCAGTAGAAAGCAGCTCAAATCTTTTATCTAGATTTTTGCTTATTCCCTCTATTGATCCTTCCACACCAACAGTAATGATATTTGATCTGTATTTATTTCTGACTTCTCCAATTTCTCCTTCCAGGATGGTCTCAGCTTCATTGATCAACGTAATCTGGTCGCAAAGTTCTTCCACCGATGCCATATTGTGTGTAGAAAAGATGATGGTAGCACCATTGTCTCTTAATTTCAGAATCTCTTTTTTCAAGAGATTTACATTGATGGGGTCAAATCCACTAAAGGGTTCATCAAAAATCAACAGGTCAGGTTGATGAAGAACAGTGATGATAAACTGTACCTTCTGCTGCATGCCTTTCGAAAGTTCTTCAACTTTCTTGTTCCACCAGCCGGAGATTTCAAATTTATCAAACCACTCTTTGAGCGTATTTTGAGCATCTCTCGGGCTTAGTCCCTTTAGCTGAGCCAGGTACATTGACTGTTCCCCAACTTTCATCTTTTTATATAAGCCACGTTCTTCCGGAAGATACCCAATCCTGAATACATCATCCCTTTTCAATGAATGTCCGTCAAATGTAACAGTACCTGAATCGGGAGCTGTAATCTGGTTTATGATTCTAATCAGGGTGGTTTTTCCGGCACCATTTGGACCTAAAAGTCCAAAAATGCTGCCTTTTGGAACATTGATAGAGACATTACTTAGGGCTTTGTGGCCCTGGAATTCCTTAACAATGTCTGTCGCTTGAAGTATATTCATATTAATGATCGAAGAAGTTTTTCATTTTGTGAAAAAATCCTTTTTCAGTTTTATCTGGTTTCGGCTCAAAATTTTCTGATGCCTGAAGTTTTTCCAGCATTTTTTTCTCATCACTGCTGATATTTTTTGGCATCCATACGTTGATGGAAACCATCAGATCGCCTTTTCCATAACCATTAACTTCCGGCACACCTTTACCTCTCAGTCGCAGAATTTTACCTGGTTGTGTTCCTGGATCAATCTTTATTTTTACGCGACTGTCAATGGTAGGAATCTCCACAGTATCGCCAATAATGGCCTGTGGTACGCTTAAATAAAGATGGTAAATAATGTCATTCCCATCTCTTTCCAACAAAGGATGCTCCTCTTCTTTAATCACCACCAGAAGGTCTCCGTTCATGCCTCCGCGACGGGGAGCATTTCCCTTTCCGCTTAGCTTCACCTGCATACCTTCAGCTACGCCTGCAGGAATATTGATACTGATTACCTCTTCCTTTTTTACGATACCTTCACCATAGCATGCTTCACATTTCTCTGTGATAGTCTTTCCTTCACCCCTGCAAGTTGGACAGACAGACTGTGTTTGCATTTGTCCGAGAAAGGTGTTGGTAACTTGTGTGACATGCCCGGTTCCATGACAAGTAGGACAATTGCTTACTGCTGTACCGTTTTTAGCTCCAGTTCCATCGCAGCTTTCACAGGCAACATATTTCTTTACCTTGATCTTTTTTTCTACTCCTTTGGCAATTTCAGAAAGGTTCAGTTTTACTGTTACCCTTAGATTGGATCCCTTCGTTACACCATGCGCTCTTCTGGAACCACCGGAGCCACCGAAGCCACCAAAGCCACCGGAACCACCGAAGCCACCGAATCCGCCAAAAATATCACCAAACTGAGAGAAGATATCATCCATGGTCATACCACCACCACCAAATCCTCCTGATCCATCAAAGGCAGAATGGCCAAAGCGATCGTACTTGCTTCTTTTTTCCTGGTCGCTCAGCACTTCGTACGCCTCAGCTGCCTCTTTAAACATTTCTTCAGCTTCCTTATCACCCGGATTTTTGTCGGGATGATACTTTATGGCTTGCTGACGATATGCTTTCTTTATTTCGTCCTGGGCAGCGCCTTTTGAGACCCCAAGTATTTCGTAATAGTCTTTCTTTGCCATAAATTTTTTATTCGCCGATAATTACTTTCGCGTACCTAATTACTTTATCCCGCAGCATGTATCCTTTTTCAATCACATCCACGACTTTCCCTTTTTTCTTCTTATTCTCCACAGGGATCTTGGTAATTGCCTCATGCAGGTCAGTATCAAATTTCTTCCCAACAGCTTCAATTTCCTTCACACCTTGCTGAGAAAGGAATCCTGAGAATTTTGTGTAGATAAGCTTAAGCCCCTCTTTAACAGCATCAATATCGGTGGCTTTTTCCACTGAATCCATTCCTCTTTCAAAATCATCAACCACGGGTAAAATATTAGAGATAACATCTTCCCTGGCTGTTACCTGGAGATCCATTTTCTCTTTCAGCGTTCTTTTCCTGTAGTTATCAAATTCGGCTGACAGTCTCAGATATTTATTCTGCAATTCTGCCAGTATTTCTTCAGTATCGGGCTCTTTTTTTTCTTCCTTTTTTTCTTCCTCTTCCTCCTGGGGCATTTCATCAGTGGTTTCAGCTTGCTCTAGTTCCACTTCTTTATTCACCTGCTGATTCTTCGATATATCCTTATTATCAGCACTTTGAGTTTTCTTAGTCATTTCTAAAAACAATTTTTTAAGTAACAAATTCACCTTATAGTGTCAAATACTTTGCCAAGCTGAAAATTTTGACAAATTGGCATACCAATGAGTTAATGAGTTAATGGGTTAATGAGCCAATGAGTTAATGAGCCAATGAGTTAATGAGTCAATGGGTTAATGAGTTAATGAGTCAATGGGTTAATGAGTTAATGAGTCAATGAGTTAATGAGTCAATGAGTCAATGAGACGAGCATACTTGGCTCATTAACTCATTAGCTCATTGTTTCATTGTTCCATTCTTACTCAATCCTCACCCATTGGTACGATCTCAGAAATTCTCATCTTCTCTAACTTATTCTTTTTGTACCTCAGGAAAATAAAAAGCAAGGATAGCAGAATAATGAATCCGGCTATGATCAGAATTTTTGCGAGGTTTTGTTCCGGAGATTCCATTAAAAGAATTTCATGTCTGATCATATAACCTGTTGTAACATTAATTAAACATTCTGGCACCAGGCCAAGCATGGTGCCGGCCAGGTATTGCTTATTGCTTATTTTACTGAGCGGAAAACTGAAGTTGATGATGTTGGTTGGAATAATATAGACTGACCTGGAAAATGCGACGGTCCAGAATCCGTATTTTTTTATTCGTTTATTGATGCTTTTTATGAATTTTTTATCTCCGTATTTCTCCTTGAAAGAACTTGAAAATAACCGGCTAACCATCAGGTAGGTACCCATTATGGCAACAAGGTTCATCCCCCAGGCAAAAGCGAGTGCAGGGATATATTTTAAAAAAAATCCTAATGCCACACTTAAGTAAAGCACGGGGAGTCCGGTTGCTGTGCTGATGAGAGTTATCCCAAAGATTATCAATACAATCCAAATATATTTTTGTCTCCATTCCTCGATGGAATTCAGCAAAATAGATTGAGGGTCATTGTCCAGGGTAAAATAGAAGAATGCTGACAGGATGAGAACAATAATTACTATTATGACGATCCTGAGATACTTCATACCTGGGATTTGAGATTTGGGGTCAGTTTATTTTTCAAAAATAAGAATTGAATTGGTATTTGTTCAATATTGTCCACTGTTTCTGTAGAGGTATAACCATCCGGTATAAATGGTTGATATCTGCGTATCTGGCTCAGTACCTGTTCCCGTTGTTGTTGTTCCGGTGCTTCCCTGCTGTCTGTCAATCTTCCATCTTTCAATCACATTAGGATCCTTATATTCGACATTGTCATATCCCAGGGCTTCAATAATATAATAGTATGGTCCTTCAGGTGCAGGCCTGCTTGAGTTAAGTATGGTTCCGTGCCATCCTTCCCAGAGATAAATATCATCAATTTTCCGTTTGTAGACTACGGTGCCAAACTTACTGATGATGGTTACCTCACATTCTTTGAGCGATTGATGTTTGAAAAGCCAATATTCGTTGGATTCATCACCATTTGGGGAGAATACATTGGGAACCAATAGGTCAGAGGGTACTACCTTGATACCGTCTTCCAACAGGAAGGTGTCTATGCATCCAACATCACTTATTGATACAAGGTATGGGTAGTAATATGTGTCAGCATTGTAATAGGTAAACTCAGGTTCATAATCCTCATCTGTAATCTCTTCATATACCTTCGTACCCTCTTTTGTTATTTCATTTATTGTATCCAGGTATACCCAGGTAAACTCTGCACCATTCTTCGATTCATTCAGAAATCTGACGGTTAGGGGAGCATCGAGAGAACCTGTTTCTAAGCTCCAGCTTTCTGTCAGGTCAGCGCTATAATCCTTCGTAATTTTATCATAATATTCTAAAGTAAACTCTGCCCTGGTAAATTTGGTATCATAGAACACAGAATCTATTTCTGTCATACCCAGGCTATCAGTTGCTGTCAGGATGAAATAGGTGTCTTCAACAGGGTCAGGATTAATATCGGTTTCGTTGAGGCTCAATAGTTTCGTTGCATTGGTGAGTTCTATTTCTGCATTATCGCTTGTCCAGACAAAATCGTAATCGTTGACAAACCTGATGGGGTCATGGGTGCTCAGATCGTAAAAGAAAAAAGAGTCTGCTTCCACAATTCCATCAATAGAAAGGTAATTCCAATCGCTACATCCCGACTTGTGCCATTTTACCATTCCTTCATCATCTTTTTCAGTGCCGACAAAAAAGTTGTCAAGCATTACCCACGTAACAAATGTTGTGTCAAGCGTTCCTCCATCTGTAATTCTCACCTGGTAACCCCCTTCATCCAGATCATTTATAGTAGAGGAATTTCCGTTTTCTGTATCAACAAGAATTGAAAATGCGTCGGCGTTGAAGTCGTATTTTGTCCATTCAAAATCGAATAAACCAGGTCCTGGCCAGTCAATGGAAAGTGATCCGGATTTGAAATTACCTTCTTTTTGATAAAAGACAAACAACTCGTCTGAGCCCTCGTAAACATCATATTCCACAGGTACTACCATATCCGCATTTCCTGAGTATACCTGCCCCTGGGAAGGGAGAATATACCCGAATAAAACGCCCATTAAGAGTAGGGAAACGAATAATTTATTTGATCTGTTCAGGTTCAATAGATAGCGTGTTTACCAATAAACGTAAAAATGATACAATATTATATATCTGATTTGCCGCACAAAAGTGCAAATTTTCATTGAAAGGTGCAATTTTTATGGTTTAGAAGCGATAAATCGGGTTTTTAACCCATTAACTCATTATTCAAGTCCTAAAATTCGTTGATAAAATTTTCAAATTTTCTTGTTTCAAAACAGGATCAAATACTACCTTTACCCCCTCATTAAAAACCCATGTGTGGAAGAATATCTGAAAGATTTAAATGATGCTCAGCGACAGGCAGTTGAAAACTACAAAGGTGCCTCATTGGTTATTGCTGGTGCGGGTTCTGGGAAGACAAGGGTGTTGACTTACCGTATTGCACATCTGCTGCAAAATGGTGTTAAGCCATACAGAATTCTCGCGCTTACTTTTACAAATAAAGCAGCGAAGAATATGAAGGAGAGGATTGGAGCTCTTGTTTCACATGAGCAGGCATCAAATCTTTGGATGGGAACATTTCACTCACTCTTTGCACGGATATTGAGACGTGAAGCTGAATTCCTGGGTTATCCCTCAAATTTCACCATTTATGACACCATTGATTCAAGGAACCTGGTGAAGTTGATCATAAAGGACCTGAAGCTCGACGATAAAGCATATAAACCGGCTGAAGTATTTGGGAGGATTTCTTATGCAAAGAATAACCTGATAACACCTGAAGTTTACCAGACCAATGCACAGGTGCAGACCACTGACATGGCCAGGGGAAGGCCAAAAATGGGGGAGATTTACAGAATCTATACAAAGCGCTGTAAAAAGAATGGTGCTATGGATTTTGATGATCTTTTGCTGCAAATCAATTTACTGTTTCGTGATAATCCGGCTACACTTGACAAGTATCGCAATGCCTTCGATTATATCCTCGTGGATGAGTACCAGGATACCAACTATTCTCAATACCTGATTCTGAAGCAGCTTGCAACAATTCATCAGAATATTTGTGTTGTGGGTGATGATGCGCAGAGTATTTATTCTTTCAGGGGAGCCCGGATTGAGAATATCCTGAATTTTAAAAACGATTATCCCGATTATAATCTCTACAAACTTGAGCAGAATTACCGGTCCACACAGATGATCGTAAATGCTGCGAACAGCATTATACAAAAGAATAAGGACCAAATCGAAAAGGAAATTTATTCCAAAGAGGAGTTAGGCGATAAAATACAGGTGGTAAAAGCGCGTAACGATAAAGAGGAAGGTTTTATAGTTGCCAATAGCATCACTGAAATCCGATTTAATGAACAACTTGAATATAAACGGTTTGCAGTTCTTTACAGGACCAATGCGCAGTCAAGGATTTTTGAAGAAAGTTTGCGAAAATTAAATATTCCTTACAAAGTATATGGCTCAGTTTCCTTCTATCAAAGGAAAGAGATCAAAGACCTCCTAGCATATTTTCGCCTGGTGGTTAATCCGGCGGATGATGAATCACTGAGAAGAATCATCAATTATCCCTTAAGAGGAATAGGGAAGACTACGGTCGATAAAATCACTGAATACGCGAATAAGCTTGACACATCTTTATGGAAGGTGCTGACACATCTTGATCAGACACAACTTGGACTGAACCAGGGTACACTTAAAAAGCTGAGCGGATTTACTTCTATGATTAGGGAGTTCAGGGAGAAATTGATGGAGATGGAAGCTTTCGACCTGGCATATACTATCGCCAATGCTACAGGGATCATTAAAGATCTCAGAACCGAAAAGACACCAGAGGCCATTAGCCGTTACGAGAACATTGAGGAACTGCTGAATGGCATCAAGGATTTTACCGATAACAAGGAGTCAGAAGAAGAACTGACACTCTCCAATTACCTGCAGGATGTTACACTCATGACAGATGCTGATAATGAAACAGAGGAGGATATCAATAAGGTAAGCATCATGACAGTGCATGCAGCTAAAGGGCTCGAGTTCCGGCATGTTTTTATTGCCGGCATGGAGGAAGAGTTGTTTCCTTCTGGAATGAACACGGGCGATCTGAAGGGATTGGAAGAGGAGCGTAGATTGTTTTATGTCGCGCTTACACGTGCCGAAAAAACAGCTACCATAACTTTTGCAGACAGCAGGTACAAATGGGGATTACAAACCTCAACCTCACCCAGCAGATTCATAAAGGAACTAGATAAGAAATATGTTACTCTTCCACACGATTTTTATCCTGTGATTCCCCAGGTCCAGGAAGATTCTCCTACCATAAAGCATAAGGATTACAGTAAAAAATATCCAACACTTCAGAAGAAATCCAGGGAGCAGGTAGGCGACAGAAATCTTCTCAACCTGGAAAAAGCGGAAACAAAAAGTGGTAATGTAAGTCCCGACAAGATTGAAGTAGGTATGAAGGTAGAGCATCCCCGTTTCGGAATCGGTGAAGTAATAAAGATGGAAGGGGAGGCCCCGAACACCAAAGCAACAGTAAGATTTGCTGTCGGACAGAAGCAGCTTTTGCTCAAATTCGCCAAACTAAATGTAGTCAGCTAACTCCCCAAACTCAAGGCACTCGAAGTACTCAAGGCACTCGAAGTACTCATTTTGATAAGCCCAATAAAAGAACTACTTTTGCGCATATAAATAACAAGCATGGAATACGATTATAATACAACTAGCAAGAAGTTGATTTTACCGGAGTATGGAAGAAATATTCAGAAGATGGTAGATCATATCCTCACTATTGAGGATCGTGAAGAGAGGAACAAGGCAGCCAGGACAATCATCGCAGTGATGGGTAACCTGAATCCACATTTAAGAGACATTAACGATTTCAAACATAAACTGTGGGATCACCTGGCCATTATATCAGATTTTAAACTTGATATTGATTATCCTTATGAATTGCCAAAGAAGGAGGAGCTTGCTTCAAAGCCCAGGAAGCTGGAATACAACCAGAAGAGTATCAGGTTTAAGCATTACGGTCACTCTATTGCACTGATGATTGATAAAGCGGTTGAGATGGAAGATGGTGAAGAAAAGAGTGATTTGGTAAAAATGATTGCTAATCACATGAAAAAATCCTATCTTACATGGAACAGGGAAGCAGTTAGCAACGTGGAGATATTGAATGATCTTAAGACCTTATCAAAAAATAGACTTGAACTGGATCCCGAATTGGAACTTTCTGAAACCAGGGACATCCTTGCAAAAAATGTAAGGAAGAAAAAGAGTGGCGGAAAAAAGAAATAGCAAGCTGTTTTGAGTAAATTTGTAATTGAAGGCGGAAAACACCTCTCCGGTGAAATAATTCCCCAGGGGGCCAAAAATGAAGCATTACAAGTGCTTTGTGCAGTTCTTCTTACACCTGAAAAAATCACCATGACCAATGTCCCGGAAATTCGGGACGCACTTAAACTTATTGATCTTTTGAGAGATCTGGGTGTTGAGGTGGAAAGGTTGGAGAAGAACAGTTATACATTCAAGGCCGAAAATATCAATCTGGATTTTTTGAAGTGTGAAGAATACCAGGCCAAATCAACTGAGCTCAGGGGTTCTGTTATGTTGGTCGGTCCTTTGTTGGCAAGATTCGGGAAAGCATTTATTCCAAAGCCGGGTGGAGATAAGATTGGCCGCAGACGGCTGGATACACATTTCATCGGTTTCCAGGAACTGGGAGCAAACTTTCATTACGATGCAAAACATTCCTGTTACGAGGTGGAAGCCAAAAACCTGACAGGTAAGTATATGTTGCTGGATGAGGCTTCTGTAACAGGTACAGCAAATATCGTTATGGCAGCCGTGTTGACAAAAGGGGTTACCACCATATATAACGCTGCTTGTGAGCCTTATCTGCAGCAACTTTGTAAAATGTTGGTCAGGATGGGGGCAAAGATCAATGGTATTGGTTCGAACCTGCTGACTATTGAAGGAGTGGCTGAACTTGGAGGCACAGATCACCGGATTCTTCCGGACATGATTGAAATTGGTAGTTTTATTGGGATGGCTGCAATGACGCAATCTGATATCACCATTAAGGATGTGGCTTACAATGAGCTTGGAATAATTCCTGCCTCTTTCAGGAGATTAGGTATTAAGCTGGCTCTGAAGGGTGACGATCTATATATACCACCAATGGATCATTATGAGATAGAAACATTCATTGATGGCGCTATCATGACTATTGCCGATGCACCCTGGCCTGGGCTAACTCCAGACTTGTTGAGTGTAATCCTGGTGACAGCCACCCAGGCGAAAGGCAGTGTTCTGATCCACCAAAAGATGTTTGAGAGTCGACTATTTTTCGTAGATAAACTTATTGATATGGGCGCGCAGATCATTCTTTGTGATCCACACAGGGCAACAGTTATTGGATTGAATAATGCCATAAAACTGAGAGGTACTACGATGAGTTCTCCTGATATTCGGGCCGGAGTTGCATTGCTTATTGCAGCCATGAGCGCTGAAGGAACAAGCGAGATTCATAATATAGATCAAATCGATCGTGGTTATGAAAGGATAGATGAAAGATTGAACGCACTTGGAGCCTCCATTAAAAGAGTTTAATAACCCCATTGACTCATTAACCCATTAACTCATTAACCCATTAACCCATCAACCCATTAACTCATTGACTTATTAACCCATTAACCCATTGATCCAATAACTATGAAACACTACATCACTTTATTTGTAGCCCTGATCCTTCTCGTATCATGCAACAATAACTTAACTGATACTGAATCACCCTACCAGATTCCTCCTGAAATCGAGAAAATACCTATTGGATATATATATGGATTAAGAGCACCGGAGATTAAACTCCCTGATGTTGATGGCAATAATATTTTACTGTCTGAGTTACAAGGAAAATTGGTGTTAGTTGATTTCTGGGCTTCATGGTGTCCACCATGCAGGAAAGAAAACCCAGGGCTGGTGAAGCTTTATAAAAAATATTTAGATACAGAATTCGTCAATGGGAAGGGCTTTGCCGTTTTCAGTGTATCCTTAGACAGGTCAAAAGAGGCATGGATAAAAGCCATTGAAGATGACCAACTATCTTGGCCAGTCCAGGTATGTGATATGCTGGGAGCCAGAACGCAAGCTGCCATTAATTATGGTGTTCAGGCCATTCCTTCGAGTTTTCTCCTGGATCAAAATGGGGTTATTATTGGCATGAACCTGAGAGGGGAGGCCCTGGAGAAAACCATATCTGAATTGATAAAAACCAAATAATCCATAAAAAAACCGCATCGATTTCTCTCTGCGGTTTAATTTTTTTGCTCAACGCTCAACGCTCAACGCTCAACGTTCATCTACTCTTCTTCTTGTTCAGCTTCGTAAGCTTTCAGCAGCTCACCCTGGAGATCGCCTGGTACTGGAGCATACTCATCGAAAGACATGGAGTATATGGCACGGCCGTTAGTGATAGAGCTCAATGCAGTTGAATACTTGTTCATTTCTGCAAGAGGAACTTTTGCAGCGATCTTTTCAAATCCCTTTTCACTTGACATTCCTTGTACGATGGCGCGACGACCCTGTAGGTCACTGATCACATCACCCATCCTGTCGGAAGGTACCAGCACCTCTACATCGTATACTGGCTCCATAATTTTTGGTCCTGCATTTTTAAATGCCATGCTGAATGCATTTCTGCCGGCTAGCTTAAAAGAAATTTCATTTGAGTCAACGGGGTGCATCTTTCCATCATATACATATACCCTGATGTCCCTGGCGTATGAACCGGTAAGTGGTCCTTCTTCCATCTTTTCCATAAGCCCTTTCATTATCGCTGGAAGGAAACGTGCATCAATGGATCCACCAACGATACAATTATTAAAGATCAGTTTGCCACCCCATGGCAGCTCATGTTCTTCATGGCCACGGATAGACATCTTCATATCCCTGCCGTTAATCTTAAACATTTTTGTGTCATCTGCACCTTCTACGTGTGGCTCAATAACCAGGTAAACTTCACCAAACTGACCAGATCCACCTGATTGCTTCTTGTGCCTGTAGTCTGCCTGCGACACTTTTGTAATGGTTTCACGGTAAGGTATTTTCGGGGCAACATAAGTTGTTTCAACATTGAACTCATTGTCAAGGTGCCACTTCACAATATTCAGATGATGCTCGCCCTGACCATGCAGGAGAATCTGCTTTAATTCTTTACTATACTCAACAATAACAGTTGGATCTTCGCCATGAAGTCTGCTTAGTGCCTCTCCTAATTTCTCTTCATCACCTTCATTGATTGGCTTAATAGCTGTTCTGAATTTTGGCTCAGGGAAAGGAATGTTTGAAAATTTATAATCAGCACCGGGTCCACATAGTGTATCATTGGTACTGGTATTTTTCATTTTTACGGTACAACCAATATCACCGGCGGCAAGTTTGGTAACTTTTGTTCTTTTGTTTCCGTAGGTTGCGAAAAGCTGTGACAATCTCTCTTTATTTTGAGTAGTAATATTTGTCAGGTCCATGCCTTCTGTAACTTCTCCAGACATGACTTTAAAGTAATTTACTTCACCAATATGTGACTCAACCGATGTTTTGAATACAAAAATTGAAGTACTTCCTTTTTCGTCTGCGGCAATTTCTTTGTCATCAGTAGTTTTTACGGCAGGAAGCAAATTAGCAGAAGGAACAACATTGGTAATGAATTGTAACAATCTTCCAACACCCATATTTTTCTTTGCTGAAACACAAAAGATTGGAAAGATTCCTCTTTCAAGTAATCCTACAGTAATTCCGGATCTCATTTCATCCTCTGAGAGTGTATCATTCTCAAAAAACAGCTCCATTAATGACTCATCATTTTCTGCTGCCTTTTCAATCAATTCATTTCTCAACTCTTCTGCCTGTTCCATTTGGTCTGCAGGAATATCCAATACTTCAGGTTTACCACCATCTGCAGAATACTTAAGAAGTTTCATCAGGATCAGATCTACAATTGAGTTGAATCCCGGTCCTGCATTAATAGGAAATTGGGTTAGGGTAGCAGCATTTCCAAAACTTTCTTTGATAGTTTCAAGCGTTTTTTCAAAATTTGCCTTGTCATGATCAATATGATTGATGGCGATAACACATGGCTTATTGAATTTATTTAACCAACGACTGTGAATCTCAGTTCCTACTTCAACTCCGTTTTGTGCGTTAATAAGCATAAGTCCTGTATCAGCAACGTGTAGACTTGAAACAGTGCCTCCAACAAAATCATCAGCACCCGGAGTATCCAGTATGTTAACCTTTTTGTCATTATATTCAGTATAGAGAACACTTGAATACATTGAAGATTGATTTTCATGCTCAATCAGGTTATAATCGGAAACAGTATTCTTACTGTCCACATCTCCCCTTCTATCGATGACTCCGCCTTCAAATAGCATTGATTCTGCAAGGGTGGTTTTTCCAGACCCTGAGTTTCCCAGAAGTACAATGCTCTTAATTTGATCGGTTTGATAATTTTTCATTAGTATAATATAAGATGTTGGTTTTAAATAATATTTCGTTGTTGTAAACTTGATTTTGGAAAGGCAAAAATAATAAAAATTTGATTTAAACCAACGCATGTTTTCAGACACGATTCCTAATACTGGAATAAGAAAATGCGCTTCAAAATGAAGTGCCTGTATATATAGTGGTCGAAAAGCGAATTAAATTGTGCAATTAGTTGCTCCGGATTGGCTTGTCATTCTTGATGCAATAAGCAATTGAAAAGCAAGGTAAACATTAAACAAAAATATTCTTGTTTTTTCAAAATAAATAATACCTTTGCAACCCGAAATTACTTAGAAATAGATAATATAATTTAAAGAATTAAGCATAAATGCCTACAATTCAGCAATTAGTACGTAAAGGAAGAAAAGAGTTAGTGGAAAAAAGTAAAGCCCCTGCTCTTGATTCAAGTCCACAAAGACGTGGTGTTTGCGTTAGGGTGTATACTACTACCCCTAAGAAACCTAATTCAGCTATGAGAAAAGTAGCCAGGGTAAGGTTGACAAACCAGAAAGAAGTGAACGCATACATTCCGGGAGAAGGACACAACCTGCAGGAACACTCTATAGTTCTTATTCGTGGTGGTAGAGTGAAAGATTTACCAGGTGTACGTTATCACTTAATTCGTGGTGCTCTTGATACTTCCGGTGTTGAGGGTCGCACACAACGCCGTTCGAAATACGGGACTAAAAGGCCAAAGAAATAATCTATTTATATTTTATAGATAATGAGAAAGACGAAACCAAAGAAGCGAATTATTTTACCGGATCCTAAATTTAAGGATCCATTTGTAACGCGGTTTGTAAACAATATGATGTTGTCAGGAAAGAAAAGTATCTCTTATGATATCTTTTACGAAGCCATGGACATCATTGAGGAGAAAATGAAAAAAGAAGAGAAGCCTGCACTGGATATTTTCAAGGAGGCACTCGATAATATAACTCCCCAGGTTGAGGTAAAGAGTAGAAGAGTTGGGGGAGCAACTTTCCAGGTTCCAATGGAAGTAAGGCCTGAACGCAAACAGGCAATTGCCATGAAGAACATGATTATGTTCGGAAGAAAACGTCCGGGTAAATCAATGGGAGAGAAACTGGCAGCAGAAACCATCGCAGCATATAACAACGAAGGTGGAGCGTATAAGAAAAAAGAAGATATGCACAGAATGGCAGAATCCAATAAGGCTTTTGCTCATTTTAGGTTCTAATTTATAAGAGATAAGGTTTAAGAAATTAATTAGGTAAGTGTGAACGAAGGATTACAATATACTAGAAATATTGGAATCATGGCTCACATCGATGCCGGGAAAACGACCGCTACAGAACGCATTCTGTTCTATACTGGTATCACCCATCGCATCGGTGAGGTCCATGACGGAGCCGCCACAATGGATTGGATGGTACAGGAGCAGGAGCGAGGTATCACCATTACATCAGCAGCAACCACCACTTTCTGGAATTACAACAACCAGGAGCATAAAGTCAATATTATTGACACTCCGGGCCACGTTGATTTTACAGTTGAAGTAGAAAGATCACTAAGAGTACTCGACGGTGCTGTAGCAGTATTTTGTGCTGTAGGAGGAGTCGAGCCACAATCTGAAACGGTTTGGAGACAAGCTAACAAATACAAAGTTCCGCGTATGGCCTTCGTCAATAAGATGGATAGGGTTGGCGCGGATTTTTTTGGTGTAGTAAACGAGATCAAAGATAAGTTGGGTTCTAACCCAGTACCTCTGCAAATACCTATTGGTTCTGAAGAAAACTTTACAGGAATTGTTGACCTTATTGAAAGGAAAGCAATTGTCTGGAAAGAGGACGAGACCATGGGAATGAAGTATGAGTACTGTCCGATCCCGGAAGACATGATCGAAGAGGTTGAGGAGTGGAGAGAGAAATTGGTTGAAGCCGTTTGTGTTTCTGATGATGACCTCCTTGATCGTTTCCTTGAAGATCGCGATTCGATTACTGTTGAAGAATTTATGGCTCATGCAAGGAATGCTACAATCAAAATGCAGATTGTTCCTGTATTCTGTGGGTCTGCCTTTAAAAATAAAGGCATTCAACGTTTGCTCGATGGTATTTGCGCATTGATGCCAAGTCCTGTGGATGTTGGATCAGTATCAGGAATAAATCCTTATACTGAAAAAGAGGAAGAAAGACATCCTGTCAATTCAGATCCTTTAGCTGGCCTTGTATTTAAAATTGCCACTGATCCATTCGTTGGTAGATTAGCATATCTGAGACTATACTCAGGTCAGCTGAATGAGGGAACTACAATTCTTAACAACCGTACAGCGAAGAAAGAAAGGATCACCAGGATTTATCAGATGCATGCCAACAAGCAAAATCCAAAAAGCGTTATTGACGCCGGAGATATTTGTGCTGTTGTTGGACTGAAGAATTTACGTACGGGAGATACCATTACAGATATCAAGAATCCTTTGATTCTTGAAACTATTGATTTTCCGGAACCGGTAATTGGTATAGCCATTGAGCCAAAGACACAATCAGATATTGATAAGTTGGGTGTTGCCCTTGGTAAGCTCGCTGAAGAAGATCCTACTTTCCGGGTAAAGACTGATATAGAGACAGCCCAGACAATTATCAGTGGAATGGGAGAACTGCACCTGGAGATTTTACTCGATAGATTGAAGAGGGAGTTTAAGGTAGAATGTAGCGTTGGATCACCACAGGTTAACTATAAAGAAGCCATCACCAAAGAAGTGCATCATAGGGAGACCTTTAAGAAGCAGACTGGTGGTAGAGGAAAATTTGCAGATATTGAAGTTTACGTTAGTCCAAATGACGATGGCATTAAAGGACTGCAGTTTGTAAACGAGATTAAAGGTGGAAATGTTCCAAAAGAATTTATTCCATCTGTAGAGAAAGGGTTTAAAAATGCAATGTTAAATGGTCCATTGGCTGGATTTGCAGTTGACAATCTGAAAGTTCGCCTTGTAGACGGGTCATATCATAATGTTGATTCAGACCAGTTATCATTCGAAATTTGCGCCAGGAAAGCATTTAGAAATGCGGGGAAGAAAGCAAGTCCTGTGCTGATGGAGCCGATCATGGCTGTAGAGGTGCTTACACCTGAAGAATATATGGGTGATGTTATTTCAGACTTGAATAAACGTCGTGGACAGGTTGAAGGAATGGATTCGAAAGCAGGAGTAAGGGTAATCAAAGCCAAAGTTCCGCTTGCGGAGCAATTTGGATATATAACAGTATTAAGAACACTCTCTTCCGGTAGAGCAAGTTCAACTATGGAGTTTAGCCATTTTGAAAAGGTTACACCGAATATTTCAAAAGAAATTTTGGAGAAAGTAGCAGGGAAATCATTGATATAATAACAAGATAATAATGAGCCAAAAGATTAGAATTAAATTAAAGTCTTACGACCACAACCTCGTAGATAAATCTGCTGAGAAAATCGTGAAAACGGTTAAGTCAACAGGTGCTGTGGTAAGTGGACCAGTGCCCCTTCCAACACATAAGAGGGTTTACACTGTTTTGCGTTCCCCTTTCGTAAACAAAAAATCAAGGGAACAGTTTCAGCTTAGCTCTTTCAAACGACTGCTGGATATTTATAGTTCTACACCAAAGACCATTGATGCCTTAATGAAGTTAGAGCTACCCAGTGGTGTTGAAGTAGAAATTAAAGTTTAACAAGGAAAATTATAATAAGATGCCAGGATTAATTGGTAAAAAAGTCGGAATGACCTCAATTTACGATGCGGAAGGAAAAAATATCCCATGTACCGTAATTCAGGCTGGGCCTTGTGTGGTGACTCAAATCAAAACTGTTGATAACGACGGTTATGCAGCTATTCAGCTGGCTTTTGATGATAAGAAAGAGAAAAATACTCCCAAGCCAATGAGCGGTCACTTTGCAAAAGCAAATACTGTTCCAAAGAGAAAGGTCATTGAACTGAAAGGATTTGTAAAAGATTGGAAATCAGGTGACGTGATTACCGTGGATTATTTTCACGATGACACTTGGCTTGATGTTTCCGGTATTTCAAAAGGAAAAGGTTTCCAGGGTGTTGTTAAACGTTACAACTTTAAAGGTGTAAACGATGCAACACACGGACAGCATAACAGGATGAGAGCTCCGGGTTCACTTGGTGCTTCTTCTTATCCGTCACGCGTTTTTAAAGGAATGCGTATGGGTGGTCGTACCGGTGGTGGCAAGGTGAAGATTCTCAACCTTCGTGTAATGAAAATTATACCTGAGAATAATCTTCTTATTGTAAAAGGTTCAGTTCCCGGATCAAATGGTTCATACTTAATAATTGAGAAGTAATGGAATTAGAAGTATTAAATATAGACGGTAAAGGTACCGGAAAAAAGGTCAAGCTGAGTAAAGATATCTTCGGTATCGAGCCCAACGACCATGCTATTTATCTTGAAGTAAAACACTTCATGGCAAATAACCGTCAGGGTACTCACAAAGCCAAAGAGCGCGCAGAGATAAAGGGTAGTACCAAAAAGATCAAAAGACAAAAAGGTACAGGTACCGCACGTGCTGGATCTATCAAGAATCCTATCTTCAGAGGCGGTGGACGAGTATTCGGACCAAGACCAAGTGAATATCGCAATAAACTCAATAAAAAAGTTAAAGATCTGGCTCGTAAATCTGCGCTTACCTACAAGGCAAAAAATAAGCAGTTGATGATAGTGGAGGACTTTTCTTTTGAACAGCCAAAAACACAGGACTTTGCGAATATTCAGAAAAACCTGAAAATCGACGATAAAAAATCAGTTATCGTTTTAAATGAACGAAATAAAAATGTATATTTGTCGTCGCGAAATTTGCAAAACTCTAAGGTTGTAACAATCTCAGAATTAAATACATACGACATCATGAACGCAACAGCTCTGCTGTTTGTTGAGAGTTCACTTGATGTTTTGCAAAAGAAAGCATAACAAAATTGTATAGAATAAACTCATGGATATTTTAATTAAGCCTATAGTAACAGAGAAAATGACAATCCAGGGCGAGAAGCTCAACAGATATGGTTTTGTTGTTGAAAAGAATGCAAATAAAGTGGAGATTAAGCAGGCCGTTGAAGAGTTGTATGAAGTAACTGTAATTTCAGTAAATACAATGAGGTATGCAGGGAAATCCAAAACGAGATCCACCCGCTCAGGAATTCAGAGTGGAAGAACGAATGCATTTAAGAAAGCCATAGTTACCATCGCAGAAGGCGAAGCAATTGATTTTTATAGCAATATTTAGAAGATATGCCGATAAAGAAGTTTAAACCTGTAACACCAGGACAGAGAACGAAGCAGATTCCTACATTTGAGGAGATCACAACTTCAACACCGGAGAAATCCCTCATCAAACCTATGAAAAGGTCTGGTGGAAGAAATAACCAGGGTCGCATGACCATGCGTTACATGGGTGGCGGACACAAGAAGAGATATCGTGTGATCGATTTCAAAAGGAACAAAGATGATATTACTGCAACAGTTAAAACTATTGAGTATGATCCTAACAGAACAGCTTATATAGCACTTGTAGTATATGAAGATGGAGAGAAAAGATACATTCTTTCTCCTGCCAAACTTAAAGTTGGTGACAAATTGGTATCTGGTGAGAATGCAGCTCCTGAAATTGGAAACGCTTTGCCGCTGGCGAAAATTCCATTAGGAACAAATATCCATAATATCGAATTGAAGCCAAAGCAGGGAGGAATGTTGGTAAGAAGTGCAGGAGCATCTGCAACACTTACTTCAAGAGATGGTAAATATGCTATCATCAAACTTCCAAGTGGAGAATCAAGAATGATTCTTGTTACCTGTAGAGCTACTATCGGTGAAGTATCTAACAAAGACCATGGTCTTACTACTTCCGGGAAAGCAGGAAGAACAAGATGGCTCGGCCGTCGACCACGTGTACGTGGTGTTGTTATGAACCCGGTTGATCACCCAATGGGTGGTGGAGAAGGACGTGCTTCTGGTGGTCATCCCAGATCAAGAAATGGAGTGATCGCTAAAGGATTTAAAACAAGGTCCAAGAAGAAGCATTCAGATAAGTATATTGTAGAGAAGAGAAAATCTAAAAATTAATAACACATGAGCCGTTCACTGAAAAAAGGTCCATTTATCGATTACAAGCTGGAGAAGAGAATTCTTGAAATGAATGATTCAGGTAAGAAATCAGTGTTGAAAACCTGGTCCAGAAGATCTGTGATCTCTCCGGATTTTGTTGGACACACCATAGCTGTACATAATGGAAATAAATTTATTCCCGTGTATGTAACAGAGAATATGGTTGGTCATAAATTAGGTGAATTTGCACCAACCCGCGTTTTTAGGGGTCATGGTGGAAAACAGAGATAAACAATAAAAATACCTTTGAATAATGGGTACTAGAAAAAGAAACAGAGCAAATCAGTTAAAGGAGGAGAAGCGAAATAAATATTACGCAACTTTAAGAAACTGCCCTACTTCACCAAGAAAAATGAGACTTGTCACTGACATGATCAAAGGTGTAGAAGTTAATAAGGCACTCGATATGTTGAGATATAGCCCTAAAGAAGCTTCACGTAAGGTTGAAAAACTCTTATTATCAGCTATCGCTAACTGGCAAGCTAAGAATGAAGGAACAAGAATTGAGGAGAGTCATCTTTTAGTTAAAGAGACATTTGTAGATCAGTCAAGAACACTGAAGAGAATACAACCCGCTCCACAAGGTCGCGCTCACAGAATTAAGAAGCGTTCAAATCATGTTACAATCGTGCTCGATAGCCAGGTTGTTGCAAAAGAAGTTGAATCTCAAGAAAAATAAAATAAATGGGACAAAAAGTAAATCCAATAAGTAACCGTTTAGGAATCATCAAAGGTTGGGATTCAAACTGGTACGGAGGAAAAGATTACTCGGCAAAACTAGTTGAAGATCACAAGATCAGGGAATACCTGAATGCCCGTCTTGCAAAAGCCAGTATTTCGAAAATTATCATCGAAAGAACACTTAAGCTTATCACCGTTACTGTGCTTACAGCACGTCCCGGAATCATTATCGGTAAAGGTGGACAGGAAGTTGATAAACTGAAAGAGGAATTGAAAAAGATTACCCAAAAAGAGGTACAGATCAATATCTTCGAAGTAAAACGCCCGGAACTTGATGCTACTATTGTTGCTAACAATATTGCCCGGCAGCTCGAAGGTAAAGTTTCTTACCGTCGCGCTATCAAAATGTCAATCGCATCAACAATGCGTATGGGATCAGAAGGTATCAAGGTATTGGTAAGTGGCCGTTTAGGTGGTGCTGAAATGGCACGTACCGAAACATATAAAGATGGTAGAATTCCATTGCACACCCTGCGTGCTGATATTGACTATGCATTGGCAGAAGCAAACACGAAAGTGGGAGTTATCGGAATTAAAGTATGGATCTGCAGCGGTGAGATTTTTGGAAAAAGAGACCTGTCTCCAAATATTGGTGCAAAGAATGTTAAGCCAAAATCAGGTGGACATGGTGGTGGACACCAGGGTGGATTCAGAAAGAAAAGAAAATAATCAGACAACTAAGAAATTCATAACGTAATGTTACAACCTAAGAAAACCAAATACAGGAGAATGCAGAAGGGTCGCATGAAAGGCAATGCCCAGAAAGGTAATACACTTGCATTCGGATCCTTTGGTATCAAAGCACTTGAAGAAGCATGGATTACAGGCCGTCAGATAGAAGCTGCACGTCAGTCTGTTACCCGTCATATGAAAAGGGAGGGGCAACTGTGGATCAGGATATTCCCCGATAAGCCAATTACCAAAAAACCTGCTGAAGTACGTATGGGTAAAGGTAAAGGATCTCCTGAAGGATTTGTATATCCTATTACTCCGGGAAGAATAATCTTTGAAATTGAAGGTGTTCCTTTTGATGTAGCTAAAGAAGCATTGCGCATTGGTGGACAGAAATTTCCTGTGAAAACCAAGTTTATTGTACGTAGAGATTTTGATCATAAATAATATATAATATAGTCAGGATGAAAAGCTCCGAAATTAAGGAATTATCAACAGCCGAGATCATTGAGAGGATCGACACTGAGCAGAATATGTTCGTTCGAATGAAGATGAATCATGCCGTATCTCCGCTTGATAATCCTATTAAGATAAGCGAAACACGCAAAACTGTAGCGCGACTGAAAACTGAATTGAAAGCCAGGAAAGGGCAGCAGACAGAAAGTAATGAATAACATGGAAACTACAAGGAAAACAAGAAGGGAACGTATTGGTGTGGTAACAAGTAACCGCATGGATAAGTCCATATTAGTTATCGTAAAAAGGAAAGTAAAGCATCCCATTTACGGTAAATTCGTAAACAAAAGCTCCAAGTTCATGGCTCATGATGAAGAGAACACTGCTAATCAAGGCGATACAGTAAAGATCAGTGAAACTCGTCCGATGAGCAAGAACAAAAGATGGAGATTAGTAGAAATTATTGAAAGAGCTAAGTAGCCATGATACAACAAGAAAGTAGATTATCTGTAGCAGATAACAGTGGTGCAAAGGAGGTTCTCTGCATCCGGGTACTAGGTGGTACAAAAAGAAGATACGCAAGTATCGGCGATAAAATTGTTGTCACAGTAAAGAGTGCCATGCCTTCAGGTGAAGTTAAAAAAGGAACCGTAAGTAAAGCTGTTATTGTAAGAACCAGGAAAGAAGTCAGACGTACTGATGGATCTTATATCAGGTTTGATGACAATGCAGTTGTGCTGCTGAACAATGTAGATGAAATGCGGGGGACTCGTATTTTCGGCCCTGTAGCCAGGGAACTGCGTGATCAATATATGAAAATTGTTTCGCTGGCACCTGAGGTGTTGTAATATAAAAGGAAAAACGAAATGCAAAAAAAGTTACATATCAAAAAAGGTGACATCGTAAAAGTCAACTCCGGGGAGTACAAAGGACAACAGGGAAGAGTTCTGGAAATTGACAGGAAGAAGTCACGTGCCATCGTTGAAGGTGTTAACATGGTATCAAAACATGCCAAACCTAGTGCCGACAATCCACAAGGAGGAATTATTAAGAAAGAAGCTCCGGTTCATATTTCAAATCTGAACCCGGTAGATCCTTCATCAGGAGACCCAACACGTATCGGCAGAAAGCTGAACGATAAAAATAAATTAGTGAGATACTCTAAAAAATCAGGTGAGGAGATTAAGTAATGAAATACACACCTACCTTAAGGAAAAAGTATAGCGAGGAGATTATACCTGCTTTAACCAAACAATTTGGTTATAAAACAGTAATGCAGGTTCCTAAACTTCAAAAAATAGTAATCAACCAAGGTGTTGGTCAAGCTATCGCTGACAAAAAAATGATCGATGTTGCTCAGGAAGAGATGACAACTATCACAGGACAGAAAGCAGTTCAAACTATGTCTACCAAAGACATTTCTAATTTCAAACTGAGAAAAGGAATGCCTATTGGAGTGAAAGTAACACTGCGTCGTGAGAGAATGTATGAATTCCTGGAGCGTTTGATCAATGTTTCACTTCCCAGAATACGTGATTTCCACGGAATTGAGTCTAAACTCGATGGAAGAGGAAATTATACTTTGGGAGTAACTGAACAAATTATCTTTCCTGAAATCGATATCGATAAGATCAATAAGATCTCAGGATTGGAAATGACATTCGTGACTTCTGCTTCAACAGATGAAGAAGCATTTGCACTATTAAAAGAATTTGGTTTACCGTTTAAAAACGTAAAAAAATAAAACTATGGCCAAAGAATCAATGAAAGCCCGCGAGGTGAAGCGCCAAAAATTAGTTGAAAAATACGCTGAGAAAAGAGCGAAACTAAAAGCTGAAGGTGATTATGTTGGATTGAGCCGTCTGCCCAGGAATTCAAACCCTATCAGAATGCACAACCGCTGTAAACTTACAGGCCGCCCAAAAGGGTATATGCGCCAGTTTGGGATCAGCAGAATTACTTTTAGAGAAATGGCCTCATCAGGACTTATTCCAGGTGTAAGAAAAGCCAGTTGGTAGTAGTTAATACTTGAAGAATTTTATAAAGAGACAGAAATGACAGATCCTATTGCAGATTATCTTACCCGAGTCAGAAACGCCGTTATGGCAAAGCATAAAATCGTAGAGATTCCTGCTTCAAACATTAAGAAAGATATGACTCGTATACTGTTTGAAAAAGGGTATATTTTAAACTATAAGTTTGAAGAAGAAGGACCACAGGGCAACATCAAAATTGCACTGAAATACCATCCTGAATCTAAACTTTCGGCTATCAAATCTCTTGAGAGAATTAGTAAGCCAGGATTACGTAAGTATGTAGATAAAGACAGCCTTCCACGCGTCCTTAATGGTCTTGGAGTGGCTATATTATCAACCTCACAGGGAGTTATGACTGATAAGGAAGCAAGAAAGCTGAGTATCGGTGGTGAGGTATTATGTCATGTATATTAATAAAGAGAAAAAAGTACCATGTCAAGGATTGGAATATTACCTATAGCAGTACCTGAAGGAGTTACCATTAATGTTGATGAAAATAATCTCGTTAGTGTAAAAGGACCGAAAGGCGAATTATCTCAGCAGGTTGATAGCGCTATTAAAATAAAAATTGAGAACCAGGAAGTCGTGCTTGATCGCCCTGATGATGAAATCAGGTCAAAAGCAATACACGGACTGTATCGTTCTCTCGTAAATAATATGGTTATTGGAGTATCCAAAGGATATACAATTAAACAAGAACTAGTTGGCGTAGGTTACCGTGCTGAAATGAAAAATGGCATCCTTGAGCTGAGTCTCGGTTTTTCACACGATATCCATATTCAACTTCCTGCTGAAGTAAAAGCAGAAACAATTACAGAGCGTCGTAGCAATCCTATCATCACCCTGACCAGTTGTGATAAACAACTCATCGGTGAAGTAGCTGCGAAAATCCGTTCATTTCGTCCGCCGGAGCCCTATAAAGGAAAAGGTATCAAGTTTGTTGGAGAAGAATTGAGAAGAAAAGCTGGTAAATCTGCAGCTGTTTAAGAAAATTAGAAATAGTTAATATACGTAAATCGAACTGAAATGGCTTTAACAAAGCGCGAAAGAAGAGTCCGGATCAAACAAAGGATAAGAAGAAGATTATCCGGAACTACTGAAATTCCAAGGATGTCTGTTTATAGAAGCAACAAACAGATATATGCCCAAATAGTTGATGACGTGACTGGAAAGACAATTCTTGCAGCATCATCAAAGGAAAAAGATATTGCTGATCAGAAAGTAAATAAGATCGACCAGGCGAAATTGGTTGGAAAATCAATAGCCGGTAAAGCAAAAGATAAAGGAATAGAAACTGTTGTATTTGACAGGAATGGATTTTTATACCATGGCAGAATTAAAAGTTTAGCGGATGCTGCCAGGGAAAACGGACTTAAATTTTAAGAAATACTATGTCAACAAGTATCAGGAAAGTAAAAACAAGTGATCTTGAGTTGAAAGACCGTCTGGTTAGTATTCAACGTGTTACCAAGGTGACTAAAGGGGGTAGAACATTCAGTTTCTCCGCTATTGTTATTGTTGGAAATGAAGATGGAATTGTTGGTTATGGTTTGGGTAAAGCCAACGAAGTAACAACAGCAATTGCTAAAGGGGTTGAAGATGCCAAAAAGAACCTGATCAAGGTTCCAATTATAAACGGTACAATTCCTCACACCCAGGAATCCAAATTTGGTGGAGCAACAGTATTTCTGAAGCCAGCATCTAGTGGAACAGGTGTGAAGGCAGGTGGTGCGATGCGCGCTGTACTTGAGAGTGTTGGTGTTAAAGACGTTCTTGCAAAGTCAAAAGGATCATCGAATCCACACAACCTTGTAAAAGCAACGTTTGTAGCACTTCTCGAACTCAGGGATGCTCACGCTATTGCTCAGCAGAGAGGTATTTCAATGGATAGAGTATTTAACGGATAATAAAGCATACAATGGGAAAAATTAGAATTACCCAGGTAAAGAGTAGAATCGGACAAACCGTTCGCCAAAAAAGAACCCTTGACGCACTGGGACTGACAAGAATGCACAAGTCAGTTGAAGTTGTGGGTTCACCACAAATTCTTGGGATGGTAAATAAAGTGTCACACCTGGTGAACGTTGAAAAGATAAAATAGTAATCACTATATAGTTATTAAAATGGATTTGAGCAGATTAAAGCCCGCAAAAGGCTCGGTAAAAACAAAGAAGAGGATCGGCCGGGGTCAGGGATCAGGTAAAGGCGGAACTTCCACACGTGGCCATAAAGGTCAAAAGTCCAGGTCGGGTTACTCCCGTAAGGTAGGATTTGAAGGTGGACAGATGCCATTACAACGTCGTGTTCCTAAATTTGGGTTTACAAATATCAACCGTAAAGAATACAAAGGAATTAACCTGGATGTATTGCAGGCATTGGCTGATAAGAAAAAGCTGAAGCAAATTACATTGGAAACAATGATCGATTCCGGATTAGTTCAAAAAAATAAACTGGTAAAAGTGTTAGGTGGCGGAGAATTGAAAAGCAAGCTTACTATTGAAGCACATGCTTTTTCAAAATCTGCAGTTAAAGCCATTGAAGCATTAGAAGGTACCGCCGAAAAAATCTAAACTTGATGAAGAAGTTTTTTGAAACACTAAGAAATATTTGGAAGATTGAGGATCTTAGATCAAGAATTATCTACACGCTAGGTATAATACTGATCTATCGCCTTGGAACTCACGTTGTGCTTCCTGGAATAGACCCAACACTGCTTGGAGGACTGCAGCAACCATCAGGGAATATCCTTGATATTATTAACCTCTTTACCGGAGGTGCATTCGCAAGAGCATCGATCTTCGGATTGGGAATCATGCCATATATCTCTGCATCAATTGTGATACAGCTCTTAGGTATTGCAGTTCCCTATTTCCAGAAATTGCAGAGAGAAGGGGAGAGCGGAAGAAGGAAGATCAACCAGATTACAAGATATCTGACTGTAGGTATCCTGCTTTTACAAGCACCTACTTACATCGCAAGTCTTTCATATCAATTACCGGCTGCAGCATTCTCTGCCAGCTTCTCCAAACTTGGATCCATTATTATACTTACAGCTGGCACCATGTTTATCATGTGGTTAGGTGAGCGTATTACAGATAAAGGAATTGGAAATGGTATATCACTGATCATCATGATCGGTATTATTGCACGTTTGCCTCAGTCACTTGGACTCGAATTCATGGCACGTCTGGAGCAGCAAGGTGGTGGATTGGTAGCATTCCTGGTTGAAGTGCTAATTATGTACGTTGTATTTATGCTTACCATTATGCTGGTGCAGGGCACAAGACGAATTCCCGTACAATATGCAAAACGTATTGTTGGAAACAAACAATATGGTGGTGTAAGACAGTATATACCTCTAAAGGTTAATGCTGCAGGTGTTATGCCTATTATCTTTGCACAGGCTTTGATGTTTATTCCTATTACAATCGCGGGATTTGCTTCATCAGACAATGCAACCGGCATGGCGGCAACTTTTTCAAATATTACCGGCTTCTGGTATAACTTTACCAATGCCGTATTAATTATACTCTTTACCTATTTCTATACAGCGGTAACCGTGAATCCAACGCAGATGGCGGAAGATATGAAGAAGAATGGAGGATTCATCCCGGGTGTGAAACCAGGTAGAAAAACAGCAGAATTTCTTGATACTATTATGTCGCGAATAACCCTTCCGGGTTCAATATTCCTGGCTATGGTAGCAATTATGCCGGCATTCGCAATGATCGCTGGCGTAAACAGGAGCTTTGCACAATTTTTCGGCGGAACATCACTGCTGATTATGGTTGGTGTTATACTGGATACGCTTCAACAGGTCGAAAGTCATCTGTTAATGCGTCACTATGATGGATTAATGAAGTCAGGAAAAATCAAGGGTCGCGCCGGTGGTGCATCTGCGATGTAAACCTGAAAAAAGTTCTTTGATGATATTTATAAAGACAGCGGAAGAGATTGAATTATTGCGGGAAAGCAACCTGTTGGTATCGACCACGCTTGCGGAGATGGCAAAACATATCAAACCCGGAATAACAACCGGAAAATTGGATGCTATTGCTGAAACGTTTATTAGGGATCATAATGCCGTACCTGGTTTTAAAGGGTACAACGGATATCCTAAAACGCTTTGTACTTCGGTAAACTCCCAGGTAGTTCATGGAATACCCTCAGATAAAGTAGTATTGAAAGAAGGAGATATTGTTTCTGTTGATTGTGGGGTGATAAAGAATGAATACTACGGCGATACAGCATTCAGTTTTGAAGTTGGAGAGGTTTCGGAAGAGGTGAAGCAGCTACTGAAAACCACACGCGAAAGTCTTTATTTGGGAATTGAGAAAGCTGTCGCAGGACAGCGGACCGGAGACGTGGGACATGCTGTGCAGAAGCATGCTGAGAGTTTTGGATATTCGGTAGTGAGAGAGATGGTAGGCCATGGATTAGGTCGACACCTGCACGAAGAACCGGAAGTACCAAACTACGGCAGACGAGGAACAGGAGTGAAATTGAAACAGGGTATGGTGATCTGTATTGAGCCGATGATTAATAAGGGAAGAAGACAGATTACCCAGGGAGCTGACGGATGGACAATCAGTACAGCTGATGAACAACCATCAGCACATTTTGAACTGGCAGTTGCAATCGACAAAGGGAAGGCAGATGTATTGTCAACCTTCGCTTATATCGACGAAATATTAAATAATTAGTTAAGAAATGGCAAAACAACCTTCAATTGAGCAAGATGGTATAATAACCGAAGCTTTGTCAAATGCTATGTTTCGTGTGGAACTGGAAAATGGCCACGTCATCACAGCGCATATCTCAGGAAAAATGAGAATGCATTATATAAAATTGCTTCCAGGTGATAAGGTGAAAGTTGAAATGTCACCCTATGACTTGACAAAAGGTAGAATATCATACAGATATAAATAAAGACTTAAACAAATGAAAGTTAGAGCATCAGTAAAAAAGCGCAGCGCAGATTGTAAAATCGTACGCAGAAAAGGACGCTTGTACGTTATTAACAAGAAAAATCCCAAGTTTAAGCAACGTCAGGGATAAAATCTTTGAAGAAGAAATAATTAATTAAAGAATATGGCTAGAATAGTTGGCGTAGATTTGCCTAAGAACAAAAGAGGTGAGATTGGATTAACCTATATTTTAGGGATTGGTCGCAGCTCAGCTCAGAAAATCCTCGATGAAGCAGGGATTGATCGTAATATTAAAGTTCAGGACTGGAATGATGACCAGATCAACTCAATCCGCTCGATCATTAATGAATCCTACAAAGTTGAAGGAGAACTTAGATCAAGCGTTCAGTTGAACATCAAGCGACTAATGGATATAGGTAGTTACAGGGGCATACGCCACCGTATCGGCCTTCCTACAAGAGGACAAAGTACGAAGAACAATGCTCGTACCAGGAAAGGAAGAAAGAAAACCGTAGCGAATAAAAAGAAAGCAACTAAATAAGAGTATAAGGTTATGGCTAAGAAGACAGGATCGTCAAAGAAGCGTACCGTTAAGGTAGAACCAATAGGTGAAGCACACATTCACGCTTCTTTTAACAATATTATAATCTCTCTGACAAATGCTCAGGGACAAGTTATCTCTTGGGGATCAGCCGGTAAAATGGGATTCCGCGGATCAAAGAAAAATACACCTTATGCTGCACAAATGGCAGCTACGGATTGTGCAAAAGTTGCCTTTGATCTGGGATTGAGGAAGGTAAAAGCATATGTGAAAGGACCTGGATCAGGTAGAGAATCAGCAATTCGAACCATTCACGGTGCAGGAATTGAAGTGACCGAAATTATTGATGTTACTCCAATGCCACACAACGGCTGCAGACCAGCAAAAAGAAGAAGAGTTTAAAAATTGATCATCAGAAAAATTAGTTAGATGGCTAGATACACAGGACCAAAATCAAAAATTGCCAGGAAATTTGGGGAACCAATCTTCGGTGCAGATAAAGCTTTTGAAAAAAAGAACTATCCTCCCGGAGCACATGGACAAAACAAAAGAAGACGTAAAGCTTCTGAATATGGAATTCAGCTTAAAGAGAAGCAGAAAGCTAAATATACCTATGGTGTGCTGGAAAAACAATTCCGTAACTTGTTTGAGAAAGCTTCAAGAAGTAAAGGTGTTACCGGTGAGGTATTGCTTCAATTACTTGAATCACGTCTTGACAACGTAGTGTATCGTTTGGGGATTGCTCCAACAAGAGATGGTGCACGTCAGTTAGTTACTCATCGCCACATCACAGTAAACGGTGATGTAGTGAATATTCCTTCTTATGCACTCAAACCGGGTGACGCAGTAGGTGTTAGAGAAAAATCCAAGTCAATGTTAGTTATCACTGAATCTCTTGAAAGCAATAGAGCTGCTTCATCCAGCTGGATTGAGTGGGACGGAGCAGAAATGACAGGTAAATTTCTAAACCGCCCGGAACGTGAAGAGATTCCTGAAAATATTAAGGAACAATTGATCGTCGAATTATATTCAAAATAAAATAATTATCAGTTTATGGCCATTTTAGCATTTCAGAAACCGGACAAGGTTATCATGCTCGAAGCCGACGATAAGCACGGCAAGTTTGAATTCAGACCCCTGGAACAAGGATATGGTATTACTATCGGAAACTCTCTGAGAAGAATACTTTTATCATCATTGGAAGGGTATGCAATTACAACCGTTAAAATCGATGGTGTTGAACATGAGTTTTCAACAGTTACAGGAGTAATTGAAGATTTGACAGATATTATCCTGAATTTGAAGCAGATACGCTTCAAACAACAAATTGAAGATGTTAACGAGGAGACAGCCGTCGTTACCATTTCCGGACAGGACGAGTTCAAAGCAGGAGACCTGAACAGGTTCCTTAATGGATTTAAAGTTCTGAATCCTGAACTTACAATCTGCAACATGGAACCTGATGTAAAGCTGCAATTGGAGCTTAACATCAATAAGGGTCGCGGATATGTGCCTTCAGAAGAAAATAAACCGGCTGAATCAGAATTTGGACTTATTGCTATCGATTCAATCTTCACACCTATTAAAAATGTGAAGTATGATATCGAAAACTACAGAGTAGAGCAGAAGACTGACTATGAGAAGCTGATCATTGATATCGAGACTGACGGTTCAGTTCATCCAAAAGATGCACTGAAAGAGGCAGCAAAAATTCTTATCTATCACTTCATGCTTTTCTCAGATGAGAAAATCACACTTGATACAGATGAGAACTTTGCCAATGAAGAATTTGATGAAGAAGTACTTCATATGCGCCAGATGCTGAAAGCTAAACTTGTAGATCTTGATCTATCAGTTCGTGCATTGAATTGCCTGAAAGCAGCTGAAGTTGAAACATTGGGTGATCTTGTTAAATTTAACAAGAACGATCTGCTGAAATTCAGAAATTTTGGTAAGAAATCACTCACAGAACTGGAAGAACTCCTGACCTCAATGAACCTGAGCTTTGGTCTGGATACCAGTAAATACAAACTTGACAAGGATTAAAAGAGATGAGACATAAGAAGAATTTCAATCACCTAGGGAGAAAACGTGGGCACAGGAAAGCGATGTTGTCAAATATGGCATCATCACTGATTATGCACAAAAGAATTAAGACTACTACAGCCAAAGCTAAAGCTTTGAAAACGTTGATAGAGCCCCTTATTACCAAAGCAAAAAACGATACAACTCATTCAAGACGTGTAGTATTTAGTTACCTGCAGGATAAAGAAGCTACTACTGAACTTTTCCGCGAAGTTGCTGAAAAAGTAGGAGATCGTCCAGGTGGTTACACAAGAATCATTAAGCTTGGTGCTAGATTAGGTGATAGCGCAGAAATGTGTATTATCGAGTTGGTTGATTACAACGAGACCATGCTTGCTGATAAAGCTGCTGCTTCAAAATCAAGCCGCAGAAGAAGAGGTGGAAAGAAAAAATCTGATGCCGACGTGTCATCCGACCAGTCATCCGACGTGTCATCCGAAGCTTTAGCGAAGGATGAAGCTGCTGAAGAGGATGTTGCACCTGTTGAAGATGCTGTTGTTGTTGAAACTCCCGAAGAATCTATAGCTGAAGAACCTGCCGCCGTTGAAACTAAGGCAGACACGGAAGAGCCAAAAGCTAAAGAAGAAGACGTGCCATCAGAAGAGGACGGAGAAGAAAAAAAAGCAGAATAAAATAGCTGACGAACTTTATTAGTTGAAAGGGATGAAGTAACTTTAATTGCTTTATCCCTTTTTCTTTATATTAAGGTAACACACAGAATATTAAATATTTAAAATTTTAACAATGGGACAAATAGTAGATGTACATGCCCGGGAAATTCTCGATTCACGCGGAAATCCAACTATAGAAGTGGAAGTTACACTGGCCAGTGGATTTGTTGGTAGAGCAGCCGTGCCTTCCGGAGCATCAACAGGCGAAAACGAAGCACTTGAATTAAGAGATGGTGATAAGAACAGGTACCTTGGAAAAGGTGTTCTTAAAGCAGTTGACAATGTAAATAAAGTTATCGGACCTGAACTCGTTGGAATGGATGCATTTGAACAAGTGACCATCGACATGAAAATGCTGGAGCTGGACGGAACTAAAACAAAAAGCAAGCTTGGAGCAAATGCTATATTGGGTGTTTCCCTGGCCGTTGCAAAAGCCGCATCACAATACCATGACATGCCTCTTTACAGGTATATTGGTGGAACAAATGCAAGACATCTTCCCGTTCCAATGATGAATATTATCAATGGTGGATCACACTCAGATGCACCTATCGCATTCCAGGAATTCATGATTCGTCCGATTGGAGCAAAAAGCTTTAAAGAGGGACTGAGAATGGGGGCAGAGGTTTTTCATTCATTGAAAGCTGTATTAAAAGCTCGCGGATTAAGCACTGCTGTTGGTGATGAAGGTGGATTTGCACCTAAACTTGAAGGAACAGAAGATGCACTCGACAGTATACTGAAAGCTGTTGAGAATGCAGGATATGTACCCGGCAAAGATATTACAATCGCTCTCGATTGTGCTGCTTCAGAATTTTTCGAAAATGGTGTTTACGATTATAGCAAATTCGAAGGTGAGCACGGAGCGAAAAGAAATCGCGAAGAACAAGCCACTTATCTCGATGAACTCGCAGCTAAATATCCTATCGATTCAATCGAAGACGGAATGGATGAAGGTGATTGGGACGGTTGGGTAATTCATACTGAAAAAACCGGTGACAAAATCCAATTGGTTGGCGACGATCTCTTTGTTACTAACGTTGAGTATCTGAGCAAAGGAATAGAATTGAAATGTGCAAACTCAATCCTGATCAAGGTGAACCAAATTGGAACTCTTACCGAAACACTCAATGCCATTGAAATGGCTCACAGAGCAGGTTTCACATCAGTTACATCACACAGATCTGGTGAAACTGAAGATGCTACTATCGCTGATATCGCAGTAGCTACAAATTCCGGTCAAATTAAAACCGGTTCATTGAGCCGTTCAGACAGGATCGCTAAATACAACCAATTACTCAGAATTGAAGAGGAATTGGGAGATATGGCTATCTACGGATATTAATAGAACAATTTTAATTATATCTAAAAGGCCGTCTCATTGAGACGGCCTTTTTTTGTGTGTAGAATCGGAGCGCATCCCCCGAAAGCTATTTCCTATCTAACTATTGATATAGTTTAATATATGTCTTATATTGTACAGTCTACATTGTATATTAAAATGAGTGTAACGAAATAAATTGCTACCATGTCAAATCTGAAACAAAAATTACACGAAAAGATCGAACTCCATCGCCCCAGAACAACAAAATTGATGAAGGAATATGGAGATGTAGTAATTGATCAGGTAACTATTAGTCAGATAATTGGAGGAATGAGGGGATTGAAGAGTCTGGTTACTGATATTTCATATCTTGATCCCCAGGAAGGAATCAGGTATAGAGGATACACACTTCCTGAAGTATTTGAAAAACTGCCAAAACCCGAAGGTGCAAAAATGCCTTATGTTGAAGGTGCATTTTATCTCTTGCTCACTGGCGATGTTCCAACAGACAGCGAGGTGAAAGATGTAGCCGATGAATTTAATAAAAGAAGGATACTTCCAAGATACGTGTATGAGGTGATAGATGCCTTTCCAAGCTTTTCTCACCCTATGGCAATATTCTCCACGGCTATCCTGACAATGCATAGGGAGTCATTCTTTTCAAAAAAATATCATGGAGGTATACCAAAAAACGATTATTGGGATCCTATGTTTGAGGATTCATTGAATCTTCTTGCAAAATTGCCTGAAATCGCTTCTTACATCTATACTAAACTCTATCGGGACGGAAAAAGAATTCAATCAAATCCGAACATGGATATGGGTGGAAACTTTGCCCATATGATGGGAATTCCTCCACCGTATGATGATGTATCACGTATGCATTTTATTATTCATGCCGATCATGAAAGCGGGAACGTGAGCGCTCATACAGGACACCTTGTTGCCAGCTCACTTTCTGATGTCTATCTTTCTATTTCTGCAATGATCAATGGACTTGCTGGTCCGCTGCACGGATTGGCAAACCAGGAAGTGCTAAGATGGTTGCAGGATCTTATTGAACGAATGGATGGAAAAGTACCCTCAAAAGATGAGATGAGCCAGTTTGTATGGGATACACTAAACTCCGGACAGGTAATTCCTGGTTATGGGCACGCTGTACTTAGAAAAACAGACCCCAGGTACTCCCTGCAACGTGAATTCTGTTTGGAAAATCTGAAAGATGACCTGATGTTTAAATACACAGACATGCTCTACAAAGTTGTACCGGGTATCCTGAAGGAACATGGAAAAGCTAAGAACCCATGGCCAAACGTTGATGCACAATCAGGTATTATACAGTGGCACTACGGTGTAACAGAATACGATTTCTATACAGTCCTGTTTGGAATTGGCCGCTCCCTTGGTATCGCTGCTAACCTGATTTGGGACCGGGCACTGGGCTATCCACTTGAAAGGCCAAAATCTATTACCACAGATATGCTCGAAAATATGGCCATAAAAGCCAAGAAAAGCTAAGAAATGGTCATCACCTTGCGAAGCCGGAGTTATTCTCCGGCTTTTTTATTAACATTAATCAACAAAAAAAGGCGTTTAGTCACAATAATAGGTATATTTGTCACTATATATTAACTGTTAATCCTAAACACGTAATCCAGAATGAGCACAAAGCATGCTTGCAGACTGGTTCTAGTTTTTGTCTTCCTGGCGATGCCAGCTCTATTGAAGGCAGGTGTTTCTGATCTGCTAACTAATCGGATTAGTATTTATATCTATCTAATATTCATTTTCTTATCCTTTTTAAATCTTTTTCTGTTTCGCCATCGTACCAGGTCTTTGAGAAGAAGCAATAAAACACTGCGGGAAAAGGAAGTGAATGCCAGGCTTGTACTTAAACAGAAAAATGTATTGAGTTCTCGATACAAAGACATTGAAGATAGTTTAAAGTATGCCGAAAGAATTCAGAGAGCAATGCTTACTAAACCTGGTGATTTTGATAAAATGTTTTCAGATTCATTTATTCTTCAAAAACCAAAGGACATTGTAGGCGGCGATTTTTACTGGGGAAAGAAAATAGGAAATCTTATCTTCCTTGCAGCAGTCGATTGCACAGGACACGGTGTTCCCGGGGCTTTCATGTCACTTATAGGACTGGAGCTGTTCAGACAGGTTATCAGTGTAAAAAAAATATACACTCCGGCAAAGGTACTTGATGAGATGAATGTCGGTTTTGACGAAGTATTTGACAATATGGATGTGTCACTCAGAGATGGAATGGATCTTGCCCTCTGTGTAATCAATACAAAAACAAGCAAGTTGGAGTATGCCGGAGCATTTAATCCCTTGTATTTAGTAAGGAATAAGGAAATAATAGAAATAAAAGGCGACAATATAATGGTTGGGCCTGATAACGGTTTCGAAAGATCAGGTTTTAAGAACCATGAAGTGCAACTGGAACCACAAGATAAAATCTATATGTTCTCAGATGGTTATGCCGACCAGTTTGGAGGACCTGAAGGAAAAAAATTTAAATACAGGCGATTCAGGCACCTGCTGTTGTCCATTTGCGATCAACCTCTCAGGGCTCAACGAGATATTCTTGATCGCAGCATGAATGATTGGAGAGGAAATATTGAACAAGTTGATGATATACTTGTAATTGGCGCTATGCCGGTTCAGTAGCTGTGGACTTATTTATTTAGTAAATCAGTAATCTTAGTGATAACTTCATCCACCTGAAATGGTTTGCTGACGTAATCATCTGCTCCGGCTGCAAGACAGTTATCACGATCACCTGCCAGGGCATTGGCCGTTATGGCAAGAATGGGAACCCTTTGATCACTGGTAGATTCAATCTCTCTTATCTTTTTTGTTGCGGTAAGACCATCCATGACCGGCATCTGAATATCCATTAGAATAGCATCATACTTCTTGACACCAAACATACCCAAAGCTTCCTTGCCGTTTTTGGCTACATCAATCTGATTCACCTGGCTGTGAAGACTTAACAATACAATTTTCTGATTGATGGCGTTGTCTTCAACAAGCAGGAGATTTGCTTCTTTCAATGACTTCTTATCACTTTTTGTGACCGCAGTATCTTGCTTTTTTGTCAATCCAGGATGCTCAATCTTTCTTGTTGGATCTTTGCTAATATCCTGGTAAAAGAAGAGAATACTTCGTTTTCCATCAAAGAAAAATTCAAGTTGACTGGCTGTTAATGCAAGCAAATGATTCGCATTGGCGAGTTTTGAGGTCCGTAGCTCCTTCTTACTGGTGATATTTTGAAGGAAAATTTTTAATCCTTTCTGATCTTCAACATTAAATTCCATGGAAAATTTAAGCCCAAAGAGATTCTGACTCTCATAATCAATCTCTACATCAAGCACAACCGGATCGCCGGAAAACTTGAATTCATCAGTTCCTTTAATAAGATTGATTAAAACATATCTTAGCAGACTGGGATCGCCAATTAAATTATAGTTAAGCTTCTCAGCTCCCTGGATCTTTATCTCAGTGCTGAAATCTTTGTCAGACTTTAAAATACCTAATGTTCCTTCCAATGCATCTGCCAAACTGAAACTTATAATACTTTGTTTAAATTCAATAATTGCCGGTGTGGCAATCTCAACCAACTCATTGACATCGTTAATTAAATCGAAAGTAGAGGTTTTGAGTGTATCCAAAAGTTCCTTCTGGGTACTGCTCATTCTTGAATCCTGGACCAGGTTATTGATCAGCGTAATATTACTTAATGAAGTTCTGAGCTTATGCGAGAGCTGGCTGATGAAAACATCTTTTTGTTTGATCTCTGCTTCATAATACGCTGCTGTTTTTGCCTGCTTCTGAATCAACCTTGTCTGCGATTTTTCAATGAAATATGCTACAAGAATCATTGTAGAATAAATAAGTATGAATATTGCCAGGGTCAGCGGTTTAAGTGGAGTAAATATATCCGTGATCTGAATGAAATTCAGAGCAATTATAATGATACCCAAACTGGCGCTTATCCAGATGCTTCTATGTGCCTGCACAGTGATCGCAATAATTGGAAAAAGCAGGAAGAAGGCCAACATAACATTTGTAGATAGCTCCGGAATAAATAAATGGCCGGATAGCATCAGTAGGCCGGTTATCACAAGAACTGAGGTCCCGTTGTTATTTACATGCTTGTAGGGTGGAAACAACACATATGTTAAAATATATATTCCTAAAAAAATGAAATTGATAATACGTAGATGAGGTGCGTCAATAAATGATGCTATAATGACTGAAAGAACAAGAATGAAGACTATTGAAAGATAAAAGGCGTTCAATGCCTTTATACGGTTTGCCTTCGATAATTCTGTGTTCTCCGAAATACCAAATGATAATATCCGGTGAATGAATTCCATACGATATTAAATTCCTGAAAAGTAATTGTTAGTTTCTTCATTCAAAGATAATTATTATTCAATAATAATATCATATCCTTGAGATGGTTCTTCGTATCGTGGCAAATTTGAATTTTTTTTATATACATTTCGTTTTATAACATGACGGAAGTTGATACATTTACTGAAAATAGACTAGTCTGTAATGAGATCCATTTTAACTCTTATAACATTTTTAGTGTTCTCTTTAAGTATATTCGGACAGGAGACACCTGGTGGGATGGTAAAATACACTCCTGAATTCAGATTTCATGATGGTATTTATGCCAATTTTAATATGGTGAAGCAGAACTTCCCCATCTCAAAATCCAGGATCGTAACTGATGTGGGATTGAACGATAGGGATTTCTATGAACAGGTTACCGAAAAGAAAAAAATCATCTTTTACGATGACAATGGTGTCCAGCAGGAGCTAAAAAGCGACAACATTTGGGGCTATGCAAGAAACGGGGTACTTTATGTTAATTTGGGTAATGGATTTCATCGCATTAGTTTTGTAGGGAGTATCTGTCATTTTGTTGCAACGATAACAACCTATAACCAGGGATATTATGACCCCTATTACTCACCTGGATACTCCAATCGTTACTACCGGTCTCCAGGAAATAATTCTGCTTCTACTGAACTAAGGCAATACCTGATTGATTTTGATACCGGAAAGTTGCTTGATTTTGAGGTGGCATCAGTGGAGGTCTTGCTTATGAAAGATCCAGCACTCTATGATGAATACATTTCCTTGAGACGCAAAAAGAAAAAACAATTCAAATTTGTTTACATAAGAAAATACAACGAAGCACACCCTCTCTATTTCCCCGCACACTAAAAAATAGTATTTTAGAGTTTCATTAATACAAATCATATGCGAAAATTATTGTTCATCTTCATCGGCCTGATTCTTTTTACCGGACTTATGGCTCAAAGAGAATACCTTCCAACTGCGGAAGATCTTGAAGCTTTCAAGGGTACTAAAACCTATGTTGTTTTGGATGCCAACCCCATGTCTGAGTACAATTTTGAAATAACTGATGCAGTGGAAAAGTACTGGACTTTAACAGAATACGAGTTTATTGATCGCAATGATTTTGAAGAAAATGTGACAGATGAAACCAAGTCTTTTCTTTATATGGCGATTGTAAATTTTGAAAAAGACAAATCTCAGACCATGTATAATTTTCTTTGTCTTTCAATAGGCGGAGATTATCCAACCATGGGGGAGATGAAAGACATTGTGAATATTCCTATCTCTTTCTATGGAGTTGCAGAAGAAAATTTTGCGTATAAACTGGGTACACTGGTGAACTTCATGCAGAACCATGTTAAGTTAATCTGCGAAGATCCTGAGTTGGTATCTCAGAATGTGTTTAAGCATTACAACGATAATATGGCCGATATTCAAAACAAGACCCTCTACCTTGTTAAAGATGAGCTGGAAAGAAGTGCCAGGACTGAAGCTGCCATCAAACAGGTATATCCTTATGATATTAAGTTTGTTACAAGAGAGGAGATCAAGGATGCCATCATGAATAAGGAAGAGAATGTAGTTTTTTTGCACAAGGTGGGCCCTGAAGGGGTACGATTATCTGCAAGGGTTTATAAAATTCTGATTGGAGCAGGTGATTCACAGTTCTATTATTTCGATTACCATAAAGTAAGTCCAAAAAAACCCGATGCTTTTTTATTGTCAGATCTGAAAAAACTGGGTAAAGCAAAGAAGTAGGAAAGTGTAGTTTCACACCTTTAATTAATTCGGAGCGTAACCATCTCCATATGGGAATGAGATTTATGGTTGAGGGTTAATAAATATTTACCTTCATCGCGGTAGTTGAGTTTAGAGAATTTATAACTAACACCGGCCTTTAGGCCGGTGATATGAGTACAGAAATTGCAACCCGGGCTTTAGCCCACAACATATATCTATTAATTAATTTATCCATAATACTATGTCATATATTAGAATCTGGGTACATTGTGTTTGGGGAACAAAGAGAAGAGAGGCATGTTTTAATAAGCAAGAGGCGAAAATTGTAGCAAGCCATATTCGAGAAAATGCAGAAAAGAAAAATATTTATATAGATTTTATAAATGTTCAAAAAGACCATGTACATTGTTTGATGTCTTTAAATGCTGGTCATTCTATTGATAAAGATATTCAACTGTTGAAGGGGGAAAGCAGTTTTTGGATTAATAAAAATAATATCATAAGGGGGAAATTTTCCTGGGCTGAGGAGTATTTCGCCATTTCAGTTAGTGAATCGGTAGTAAATTCAGTTAGAGAGTATATTAAGAATCAAGAGGAACACCATAGGATAAAAACCTGGAAAGAGGAATATGACGAGTTTCTGAAGGATTATGATTTCACAAAGATTGTGGGCTAAAGCCCTAATAATCTTGCACTCCAGGTAACTCCGGCCTTTAGGCCGGAGTTAGTCATGAGCGATTGGCCACACCGAATAGTATATTTCTTAATATCTGCAGCCTTCATCCCAGTATTTGATTTCGGAATATTTATGACTAACACTAGCCTTCATCCCAGTATTTGATTTCGGAATATTTATAACTAACACCGGCCTTTAGGCCGGTGTTATAAGTACAAAAATGCACCCCGGGCTTTAGCCCACATCTTATTATTTACCTACACACTTCCGATTTCTTATTAAAACACCTAAATTTGCTCCTGCATAAATTAAGAAATTCTTAATAGAGAACGCAAATATTATTTCATGGCAATACAGAAACCTTCAATCCCAAAGGGTACACGCGATTTCTCTCCAGCAGAAATGCTTAGACGGAATTACATTTTCGATACTATAAGAAACGTTTTTAGAAAGTATGGTTTTCTTCCTATCGAAACGCCTGCCATGGAGAACCTTTCTACACTGATGGGGAAGTATGGAGAAGAAGGTGATAAGCTTTTATTTAAAATTCTCAACTCGGGAGATTTTATGGGTAAACTTGATAAAAATGAAGTTCCCACGATGTCGCCTGGTGCCTTGGCGCAAAAAATTGCCAAGCGTGGATTGAGATATGATCTGACTGTTCCATTTGCCAGGTACGTTGTTCAGCACAGGAATGAAATTAACTTCCCGTTTAAGCGCTACCAGATTCAGCCGGTATGGAGAGCCGATAATCCACAAAAGGGGAGGTACAGGGAGTTTTTTCAGTGTGATGTTGACATGATTGGAAGCACTTCGCTGATCAATGAATTCGAGCTTATAAAGATTATTGATGAAGTATTTCACTCTTTCTCCCTGCCCGTTATCATAAAAGTAAATAACAGGAAGGTCCTGGCAGGAATATCGGAGATAATAGGGGAGAAGGAGAAAATTGTTGAGATTACTGTTGCTATCGATAAGTTGGAAAAAATTGGGGTGGAGAAGGTGATGGAAGAACTTTCATCGAGAGGAATCTCAGAAAAGTCTATAGCGCTATTGCAACCGGTTTTTGAGATGAAGGGGAGCAATGAAGAAAAACTGCTCTTCCTGGAAAATTACCTTGAAGGATCAGATATTGGATTAAAAGGAGTTGAAGAACTTCGCCAGCTGAGCGCATACCTTGCCTCCGACCCTATTGCTTCTGAAATGGAGATTGACATTACGCTGGCACGCGGGTTGAATTATTATACAGGCGCAATCATTGAAGTTAAAGCAAAAGACATGGCTATTGGCAGCATATGTGGTGGTGGCCGCTACGACGATCTTACCGGTATATTTGGTTTACCGGATGTCTCTGGAGTGGGGATCAGCTTTGGTGCCGATAGAATTTATGACGTACTCTTACAATCTGACTCTTTCCCGGGTGCAGTAAAGGAGCATACACAGCTTATGTTTGTGAACTTTGGTGAGCGCGAAGTAAATTATATTCTTCCTCTGCTTGGAAAACTCAGGAGCGAGGGAGTTAATGCGGAGTTATATCCCGACCAGGCAAAGATGAAGAAGCAGATGGTTTATGCAGATAGTTCTCACATACCCTATGTTGCACTTATCGGCGATCAGGAAATTAAAGACAATAAAATTACGCTGAAAGATATGCTCTCCGGCGAGCAAAAATTGGTGTCATTTGAGGAGATAATTGACCAGTTAAAAGCTTAACCTGCCAAATAACATTTCTCTTCTCTCCGATTTTTCCGTAATTCACATCCTATTTGAAAGTAACAACTATGGAAAGCAAGCACTATATCAACAGTGATATAATTGATTGGAAAATCATTGACAAAATATTAAAGGAAAATGCCATCCTTGAGCTATCTGAAGAGAGCATCCAAAAAATTCAGAAATGTCGTTCTTACCTCGATAAGCGGATGGATGAAGGAAAAGATTCCCTCTATGGAATAAATACCGGGTTTGGATCATTGTGCAATGAAGTAATCTCAGCGTCTGACCTTGGACAGCTACAGAAAAACCTGGTAATGTCGCATGCCTGTGGTATGGGGGATATCATACCTACGGAAATAACCAAACTAATGCTTCTGCTGAAAATCCAGTCACTTTCCTACGGTAATTCAGGCGTTCAGCTAAAGACCGTGCTGCGATTGATCGATTTTTATAACAACGATATCATACCAGTTGTATATCAATATGGATCCCTGGGAGCATCCGGAGACCTGGCACCACTTGCTCATATGAGTATGCCTCTGTTAGGTTTGGGAGAGGTTTTTATGGATGGCGAAATTGTTTCTTCAGACAAGATGCTGAAGAAGTTCAATTGGGAGCCCATACAATTGCAGTCTAAGGAGGGACTGGCGCTGCTCAACGGTACCCAGTTTATGAGCGCATATGGTGTCCACCTGTGCCTCCGCGTTTTTAAGCTGTCACGCCTGTCTGATATTATTGGGGCCTTATCGCTGGACGCTTTTGATGGCAGAATTGAACCTTTTCATGATCTGATTCAGCAAATAAGACCACACAAGGGACAAATACAAACCGCTGCAAGGGTGCGTTGGATTCTGAAGGATAGTGAAATGATCAAACGGAAAAAAGCCCATGTTCAGGATCCGTATTCCTTCAGGTGTATACCACAGGTGCATGGTGCCTCAAAGGATTCGATAAATTATGTTGCCAGCGTATTTCAGAATGAAATTAACTCTGTAACAGATAATCCGACAATCTTTCCCGATGAAGATTTGATTATATCTGCAGGTAATTTCCATGGACAGCCACTGGCTATTGCATTCGATTACCTTGCTATTGCTCTATCGGAACTGGGCAATATCTCAGAAAGAAGAACATACCAGCTGGTATCTGGCGATCGCAGCTTACCGCCTTTCCTCGTGGCAAATCCGGGATTGAATTCTGGCTTCATGATTCCGCAATACACGGCTGCCTCAATGGTAAGTCATAATAAACAGTTATCCTCACCCGCATCAGTTGATTCTATAGAATCATCACAAGGACAGGAGGATCATGTGAGTATGGGAGCCAATGCGGCAGTTAAAGCATATAAGGTGGTGGAGAACCTGGAAAGGATCCTTGCCATTGAATTGTACAATGCAGCGCAGGCAATGGACTTCAGGAGACCGATGCTTAGCTCTTCCTATCTTGAATCTTTATTAAAAGATTATCGAAAACGAGTCTCATTCATTACCGATGACAAAGTGATGTACACCGATTTAAATGAAACAGTTAAGTTCCTGAGGGAGATTGTACTAACTGATGAACTTGACCAGGTTTTATAGTAGATTGAATTGCTTATACAGGAATTTTCTATTTACTGTCTTGCGTTACGGTGTCGCCCCTGGCTACCAGGTCCCTGTCCCCTGAATTTTCTCAACACCTGCATCCTGTACTCTCTCTCCATGGCATAAAGCTGCATGGTCTTTTTCTTGCCAATCACTTCAATATATTTGTCGTGGTACAGTAGCTCCTGGTCGACTCTTCTTTGCTGAATATCGAAATAAGTATTTATGGTTTCATCTGTTTCGCTCTTGGATAGATAGTCAGAATTGCTGCTAAAATATGTCAGCAAACTCTTTTCATCTTCATTTATTTTCATTCTTCGATTCGAGCGATCATCATATATGGGCCAAAATGCCTCTTTTTCGTTTTCAGAGAGTTTGAGCTGTTCACTAAAGTATTCCCTCTTCTCTTGTTTGAAGTCAATCCTTTCTCGCTCAGTTTGGGAATAAACCATTGAAATTGAGGCAACATAAAACGACATAACAAATAATAAAACTACTCTTTTACTTATCTTCCACATGGCATTAATTTTTTAATTTTCGTATAAAAGGGCATCCAGGTTCACTTCGTTGCTGGCAAGATAGGTCATTGCATCTTCTTCCCACTCCGAATAGCTATCATAATCGTCATTCTCAATATCAGCAATTGTTTCCTGGAAGGTAGATTCATTTAGAATACCTGCCTCATCCAGAAAGCCCAGATTATAATAGCTATCGCTATTACTCTTTTCGCCCAGGATCAACTGTAAGGCAGTTAAACTTATCAAGGCAAAACCGGCAATTACTGCGGCCAGGGCAAGATGTGGTCTTACTCGCTTCCATAGCGTTACTGTCGGACGAATCTCTGATTCTTCTTCAAACTTCATTCTCTTAGCTAAGCTGGAAGAGAATGTGTTGAAGTAATCCTCAGGAACAGAGAAAGGATTCTCTTTCGCATTTCCAGGGAGCTTGAAATCTTTATATTTATTAGTACTCATTCTTCAGTTTTTCTGATACTTAGACTCATAAATTTATAAAAGGTTTATTTATCTTTCATGAAGTTTTCGATTTTTTTTACAGCATGATGATATGAGGCCTTCAACGCACCCACAGAAGTACCTAAAACCTCTGCCATATCGTTGTATTTCATTTCATCAAAATACTTCATATTGAAAACCAATCGCTGTTTCTCAGGTAGCAGTATAATTGCCTGCTGAAGCTTCTTCTGAATTTCATCTCCATCAAAATAGCTGTCGGCTGTCAGGTGATCAGACAAGTTGGACGTATATTCGTCGACACTGCTATGATTTTGGCGCTTCTTTTTCTGTTTTAGTATGGTAAGAGATTCATTCGTCGCAATCCTAAACAGCCAGGTGAATAGTGCTGAATCTGCCCTGAAGTTCGTCAAGCTGTTCCACGCTTTAATAAATGTATTCTGCAAGGCGTCGTCAGCATCCTCATGTATGATTAGTATTTTTCGACAATGCCAGTAGAGACGCTCCTGGTACTTGTTTACCAGTTCCTGAAACATCCTTTCACGATTTTCCGGATTCTTAAACTCTTGAATAATTTCCCCGTCTGATATCACTGACATAGTACGAATTCTTAGCTGTTAGACGGTGACAGGTTAAATAGGTTTAACCTGTTTATTTAAAATTTATAGTTTGTATTCTTCCCGGTCCAATCGTGAAATCCCAAACCTGTGATTGTGTGGTGGATCGAAAATCTCCCCGGCGGAAAATAACCCTGTAATTACCGGGCTGCAGATAGTAGTATTGCCTGGAGAGCCCTGCCCTCATGTTAACTACCCACTGCTGATCACCTTCTTCATCAATTTGATAGATGGCACCATAACCCGGTTTCTTCGAGATTAAGTTGATTTGTCCCGGTTCGGGAATATCAACAGTAGTAGTGTAACTTTGAAGAATCTCTACATCCTCCAGGTAGATCAATGGGTAAACAGGTATCTCAAGGTCATATTTTCCTATAATATATTTTTCTACTCCCCCCATCTCTTGTACATTAATGGTTTTGTGAGTGTCGGCTACTTTAACCAGTATCTTCTCTGATGAATAGGCCTTTCCATTGACAGTTCGAATAAGCAATGATCCTTGCGGAGCATCCAGCCCAATATGATTGTGTCTACCGACATTCAGTGTTACTGAGTCAATGGAAACAGGAGGTATGGTTTGCGCAACAATACGATAAGTGCTCAACTGGTCTAGTGAGATAGTATCAGGATTTCCTTTACTATTGAGCGTATGAATCATATTATAACGAACCTTATTTGAAAGCTGATCGTAGAGCACGATGTTCACATCAGTTTCCGTGGGATTATCATCTGAATCCAGGAGGTTGATCTGCGAACTAGTGGTATTTAAGGCCTGGGTAATGACAACTCTCATTGCCTCCCTGAACTGTTGCTTACTGGGAGCATCATAATAGTGTCCCAGGCAACTGAAGGTTTCTTTGAACCATGGATCATTACCAATGCCAATCACAAATGGTTTCAACACAATTCCTTTTTTCTGAAGTTCCTCAGATACTGCACAAGGATCACCGTCGCATGCTTCAACACCATCGGTAATAAGAATTATGATATCCCGGCATGATCGACAAGGTGGAAAGTCCCCAGCCGATAATTCAAGTGAGTGGGCTATTGGCGTTGTACCTTTTGGAGTAATGAAGCGGAGTTTTTGTCTTATCCGCGATGCATTGTCCGGACCAAATGGAACCTCCAGCTTAGTATCGTTGCAATCCTGCGGGGGAACAGGACTCTGGTGCCCATATACCCTCAGTGCCATCTGCACATTCTCCATATTCTCCAGGCTGTCGACCATCTCGATTAGTATTTTCCTGGCAATATTTATTTTTATATCGCCCTCCCATGGTCCTGCCATACTATTGGAGGCATCAAAAATAAAAAGGATACGGGACTGAGGTTCATATCCTGTCTCCAAATCCTGGGACAATAAATTGCTTAGAGGAAAAAGGAAAATAATTAAAAGACTGGTAATTAACTTATCACGAGCTTTCATCGCTGTAAATCATTAATAGTGAACGAACTTTACAATATACAAAAATAGTAAATATGGTCTTTTACCAAGAAAAGTAAACTATTAACAATAACGAGCTTGATCTTCCTTTAATTGTAACCTACACCTAACACTGTGCACTTCTCACTTCTCATTTCTCACCCTGCACTCTTTACTCTTCACTCTTTACTCTTTACTTCTCACTCTACACCCCTAACTCACTACCCCAAATAGGCCATCACCTGCTTATACACATTCTCTCCATTGAACCCTAGCTTTTCATCCAGTACTTTGTATGGTGCTGAGTATCCAAAACTATCCAACCCGAATACTTTTCCCTTCGGACCAACAAGCCCCTGTAGAGTAACAGGCAAACCGGCAGTCATACCAAATACAGGAAGAGCCGTTGGAATCACGGCTTGCTGATAAGATTCATCCTGGTCACGGAATCGTCCCTCTGAAATGGCAGAAACAACCCTGACATTCAGATTATTCCTCTCCTCAAGCAACGCTGCTCCATCGAGGAGAGTAGCTACCTCAGAGCCAGATGCAACTAATGTGATATCAGGAATCTCTTCACAGTCTTTTACAATGTAAGCACCTTTTTCAGCATTCAGCGCATCAGCAAATCTTGTGGACCCTGGCATCGCAGGTACGTCTGTTATTCCTTGTCTTGACAATATCAGCGCTGTGGGTGTGGCCCTGTTTTCTAATGCCATTTTCCATGCTACTGAAGATTCAACTCCGTCTGCCGGGCGTAAAACAAGCATGGAATTTTCTCCGCTATGGTTCTTCAGGTGTTCAAGCAGTCGAATCTGCGCTTCTTGCTCAACTGGCTGATGTGTAGGGCCATCTTCTCCCACGCGGAAAGCATCGTGTGTCCATAAATAAACAACGGGAAGCTCCATAAGCGCGGCCATCCTGACTGCAGGTTTCATATAATCACTGAAAACGAAAAAAGTTCCAATAGCTGGAATAACTCCACCATGCAGCGCCATTCCGTTTGCCATGGCCGCCATGGTAAGCTCACTTACACCAGCTTGTAAAAATGCACCTGAAAAATCATTTTTTGTAAAGGCAGTGGTATTCTTCAGAAATGAATCTGTTTTGTCACTGTTGGAGAGGTCTGCAGATGCTACGATCAGGTTTTCTACTTTCTCTGCTATGGCAGCCAATACAGCTCCGGCGGATGCTCTTGTGGCCATGTTTTCCTTCAGACCGATTGTGCTGAAATCAATGGCTGGGTATTCGTTATTGAGAAAACCGTCCAGCTTATTTGATAATTCCGGGTTGGCACTCTTCCATTGCTTATAGATCTCTTTTTTCCCAGCTGCCAGTTTACGCTTTTCATCCAGTAGGGCACTAAAATATTCTTGTACTTCAGGGAATATTTTGAAAGGATTCTCAGGATCTCCTCCCAGGTTTTCAATAGTTTTTTTAAATGATGCTCCGGCACCAGTTAATGGCATTCCGTGCATTGAACATTGCCTCTCAAAATTCTCACCTTGCTCCGTAACAGCACCTTTACCCATGATAGTTTTACCAATGATCAGTACGGGCTTTTCTTCCTCTATAACAGCTTTCGACAGGGCATCATAAATTTCTCCCGTATCATTACCGTTAATACTCATAACTCTCCATCCCCACGCTTCATATTTCTTTGCTGTATCTTCTGTTGTTACGATATCCGTATTTGTAGATAACTGGATGTCGTTAGAATCATAAAACATAATCAGGTTATTCAGTCCCAGGTGCCCGGCAATTCTTCCGGCACCCTGTGAAATCTCTTCCTGTACACCTCCGTCTGAAATAAAAGTAAATGTTTTGTGTGCCATCCAATCGCCAAACCTCTGAACGAGGAAACGCTCTGCCACTGCAGCACCAACTGCTATGGTATGACCTTGTCCAAGCGGACCGGAAGTATTTTCAATTCCCCTGTTAATAGCCACCTCCGGGTGTCCAGGTGTTGGGCTTCCCCACTGACGGAATTTTGCCAGTTCATCCATTGTATAGTTACCTGTCATCGCGAGTGCTGAATATAACATAGGTGACATATGACCGGGGTCAAGGAAAAATCTGTCTCTGAATGGCCATGCCATATCATCCGGATCGAATACCATAAATTGAGAATATAAGACCTCAATAAAATCTGCACCACCCATGGCACCTCCAGGATGACCTGAGTTCGCTTGTTCTACCATTGATGCCGAAAGAATACGTATGTTATCAGCTGACTTTTTGTGAATTTCCTTGTTCATGAATTTGGTTGTTAGTGTTAACAAAAAACGAAACTAAAAGTAGCTATTTTATGCGAATTTTGGAAGCTGAAAAAGAGATTCGTTCACCGATGGTTCACTCTAGTTCACTTTTTCCATCTACTTAATTACTTTTACCTCCCTTATAACTAACTTTGCAGGAAATAAAATTATTCAGATGGCATTACAATGCGGAATTATAGGGATAGCGAATGTGGGGAAATCAACCCTCTTTAATTGCATGTCCAATACCAAAGTGGAAATAACAAGTTTTGCTTTTACCACCAATAAATCAAATGTGGGCGTTGTGAATGTACCCGACCCGCGGCTTGATATGCTGGTGAATTTTCAACCCACAGAGAAGGTAATCCCCGCCACTGTTGGGATCATTGATATACCCGGTTTAACCAAAGGTGCCAATAAGGGAGAAGGAGTGGGGAACCAGTTTCTTTCCGATATCCGCAATTCCGATGCCCTGATCCATGTGCTAAGATGTTTCGACGATAAAGAACTATCACACATCGAAGGTTCTGTAAATCCAGTGAGGGATATAGAAACGATCAACCTGGAACTGCAGGTGAAGGACCTGGAATCGGTGGAGAAGAAAATTATCCGTTTGGGCAAACTGGCCAAAACAGGAGATAAAGATGCTAAGCATGGAATAGATGTGCTAAAGGTATATCAAGATCACCTGGAGAATTTTCAAAATGCATCAACCGCACCTGTGCAGGAGAGCGATAAAAAATATATCGATGATATGCTTCTTCTTACCGCAAAACCGGTAATGTATGTATGCAACGTTGAGGATGAGGCAGCTGTCTTAGGAAATGAGTATGTAAAAAGTGTGAAGGATTTTCTGAAAGATGAGGAGACGGAGATCCTGGTACTTGCTGCACGGCTTGAAGCAGAAATATCAGAGCTTGATGAGGAGGATAGAAAAGAATTTCTTGAAGATGCAGGACTCACTGAACCCGGAGTTGGAAAACTGGTTCGTTCTGCTTATTCATTGCTCAACCTGATGTCGTTCTTTACCGTGGGACCAAAAGAGAATCGTGCATGGACAATCAAGAAGGGAATGACCGCACCACAGGCGGCTGGTGTGATACACAGCGATCTCGAAAGAGGTTTTATACGGGCTGAAGTGATAAAATATGAAGATTTTATTACCCTGGGTTCCGAAAATGCATGTAAAGTGGCAGGTAAACTAAATGTGGAAGGAAAAAATTATGTGGTCGGAGATGGAGATATCCTCCATATTCGATTTAATGTTTGATGAATGAAAATATCTTCCAGAATATGTGTTGTAATGCTTGCTCTGCTGATGGCAGGACAAATTGTTTATGCCCAGTTGGGTGACAACGATATGGCTGCGAACATGGAAGAAGCCATGACCTTTAAGAAATATCCGACTTATGACCAATACGATACAATGATGCATCAATTTGTGTCAAAATACCCGGAAATCTGCAGGATAGATACCTTTGGATACAGCGAAAAGGGGAGATTATTACTGGCATTGAAAATCTCTGACAATGTAGCAATTGAAGAAATAGAACCCCGCTTTCTTTATACATCTACCATACATGGTGACGAATTATCGGGTTACATTCATATGTTGCGTCTGGCAGACTTTCTTCTAAAAGAATATGAGAACGTTGGTGAGGTTACCAGTCTGGTAAATGATGTGGAGATTTGGATTAATCCCATCTTTAATCCGGATGGAGCTTATGGGAACAACAACCTGAACCTGGAAGACGCTTCGAGGGAAAATAGTTTGGGATATGACTTAAATCGTAACTTTCCGGAAGCTAGTAATGGGGATTTAGATGATTTAGCAGGCAGGCAGACGGAGACGAAATATATGATGCAGTTTATGAGAGAGCATAAATTCAATCTTTCCGCAAACATTCACTCTGGAGCAGAAGTAGTAAATTATCCGTGGGACAATGGTCCAAATGATCGAACAAAATCTAATTATGAAAAGCATCCTGATGACGATTGGTTTTCCTTCATTTCCCGTGAATATGCTGATGTAGCACATGACGTCAACCCCGATTACATGAACCTGTTTACCGATGGCATTACCAATGGTAGTGACTGGTATAGAATTGAAGGAGGCAGACAGGATTATGCCACTTTCTATTTGCAGGGAAGAGAATTGACCCTGGAATTATCTAATTATTTTAATGAACCTTCAGAATCGTTGGAAACGTTTTGGACTTATAACAAATGGAGTCTATTTAATTTAATTTCTCAGGCTCGATATGGAATTCATGGTACTGTTATCTGCTCAGAATTATTTGATCCCATTGAAGCAAGAATCACGGTCATGAATTATGATTCCTCATATGCTAGGATTGAAACAGCTCCGGGAGAATATAACTGGTTAAGAAGCGATACCCTTAATATGGAAGAATATTCCGGTGCAGAGGAGAGAGGATCATGGCTTACTAGTGATCCAGAAACCGGCGCTTTTTTTCGCTACCTGAAAGAAGGTAGCTACGACCTTATTGCATCTGCCGATGGATATTTTAATGATACACTCAGGGATGTTTCTATTATCGACTACCAGACTACTTTTCTTACTTTTGAACTGGATCGCCTTGTTGCCAATGTCAACACTGACTTATTTGAATCAGGTATAACTGTCTATCCCAATCCGGCGAGTGATTATTTATATGTGAAACATTCAGATCCGCTTGAGGCAATACAATACATTAAAATCTATTCAGCTGATGGCAAACTCATTTCACAGGTAAACCCTAATAATTTAAATGGTCCTGTAACAATCGATATCAGTCACTTTCAAAATGGGCTCTATCTCCTGAAGATAAATTCCACAGACCATAGCTACAACAAAGCTATACTCATCTCCCATTAACTCATTAGCTCATTAACCCATTGCCTCATTAACTCATTAGCTCATTGCCCCATTGCCTCATTAACCCATTAGCTCATTATCCAGGGCCAACGCACATAAAAATCTGAGAATGTGTTGGTATTAACAATTTTTTTAAGGTTGTTAACAGTGTTGAAATCGTAAATTTGTAGAATCGGTGAGTTTATGAACAATTGTGGATAATATGAGG
>Ga0307990_1000105_pt1 | contig 79344 bp, 62 predicted proteins | sample EllFjometagen129_FD_203168 | JGI IMG/M metagenome (GOLD analysis project Ga0307990, IMG submission 203168) | Marine microbial communities from Ellis Fjord, Antarctic Ocean - #129 | ecosystem: Environmental > Aquatic > Marine > Unclassified | place: Southern Ocean | collected 2014-10-08
TTTTACTCATGTCACCATACAATTCATCGTTACTTTTACGCTCTTTTTTATTTCGTCCCATATCTGTTTTTTTACAAATATATAATCAATCTCAAAATCATAGCACTCCAAAAAAAGAATTAGCCCACATTCGTGGAAGGAACACAGTGACCAATTTGATATAGGGAATGAATATCCAGTAGAAAATATAAGAAATCTACTATGGTTAAAACATTATATTTTAGTTGACTTTCTCTATCTTTTTAATGATTCGATTATTTTTTGTGACAATATTAAATATGAGACAAGATTCCTGGCGAAAAACAGGTTTATTTGTGGCGACAAGCTTATCCTGGCTAACGAAGTTAAATTTTATCAGGATAAACATGGTTTTTATCATTATTATAATTTCGGTTTTGAGGATGTTCAAGAAATAACTTACAAAAATCTAATGAGAGATATTTCTCATCATTCAGGAAGCAAATATTACCTCGATAAATACAAGAAAAAAAGACGCATTGAGAATACTGTAGCCATCATTGGATCATCATTAATTGTTGGAGGATCGGCGTTCGTTGTATCAGGCGTTGAAGAATCATTATTAGCATGTATTTGTGGAACATTATTATTGTTTGTAGATGGTTTGATAATATGGCCTATAAATGATAAAAATGCTGATCTTATAAATGCCATTAAAGCCTATAAATAACACATCAATGAGTTCAGAAATTTATACCAGTCGTATGTAGAATTTATCAACTATCTCAAATTTCATTTAGTTATATAATACAAATCAATTAGAAACCGAACTTGTACAACAAATGATAACCACCGCCACCTATTTCCATCCCGAAACCTGTAAAACAGTAAAGCCCCTGGATCAAATTAGTTTTACCGCTCAGTCGTTGCCGTGGTTCAACCGGGTGAGGGCGGCAATACGGAATCAGCTTGACTGCATGGAACTGGAACCCGAACAACGATATTTCGAATCGTTTGAATCTGTCCACTCAGCCGATTATGTGCAGACTATTCTTGATCTATCCAAAGATGTTAAAAGCCAAAACCCAAACTGGAATGTCGAATGTTTAGGGTTTGAATATGCCATCCCCGGTTTTGAGTTTGGTCTGGGCGGGCTTTTTGGTGCCATCAACCTGATGAAACAGGGCATCCTCGACAGGGCTTATTGCTTTAGCCTGCCCAGCCATCATGCCTTCCCGGCAAAAGGCCATGGCTACTGCATCCTGAATTCAGAAGCCGCGGCAGCAAGATACGCCCAGCAACAGGGTTTCGAAAAAGTATTGATTGTTGACTGGGACATCCACCACGGCGATGGCACGCAAACCATATTCGAGAATGACCCTTCGGTGCATTGTATCAGTATCCATAGCGCTGTGGATTTGTACATGTCGGGCATTGGGTCGATTGAACTGGGAACAACTACTTACGCCGCTTCTGTGGGGCATTGCAACATTCCTGTGCTGGCTTCGTACTACGATGCTGACTTTTTTCACAACAAACTAAACCTGGATGGTGAAGTGTATCGCGGCGCACAAAGCATAGCGGTATTTAACGACAAACTGCACAGCCTGCCCTGGAATCTGGATATCATCATCATTTTTGATGGCCATGATTCGCACCGCAACGATTGCGGAAAAGACATCACCAATTGGGATTATGCAGACTTCGACAAACTTACACGGCTGGTAACAAGCCTTGCAAAAAAACACGGCTACCCTGTGCTTTCGATGCCCGGCGGCGGATACGATATTAAAGTAACTGTGGAAGCTGCAAAAGTGCATTTTAAAGCTTTGAGTGATTAAAAGTTAATTTCATTCACAGGCATTAGAAATCAATAAAACCCATTTTAATCCGCACAAAACCTAATTTCGTCATCGAATATGGGCATTTCGTCATACTTAAAAATTCAAAGAAAAAATGTAAGTTTGTGTAAATTCAATAATTATGAAAAAGCCGGACCAAACACCACAAGTTAACCAACCCCAGGCAAACTACGGAACTCACATAGGAGCAAAAGAAACCTTGAGTCTGTTTCTGGAAACCGATAAAATATTGTTTCTGTTCGAGATATCCAAAACCAGTTTTCGATCATTATCACAATCCCATTATGAATGTCGAACAAAAAAAGTACATTTGTGTACTTGGGATGTAGTGATTAAATGGATTCTTTGATAATAATTAAATTGAAGATTTCAGTCTGATAAGAATTAAATATTGAGTAAAAGTAAAATGATATGTTTATGAAATCGAAAATTAGAATTTTTATTGTAGTTGTTTTCGCTCTTTTTTGGGCTCAGTTGTATGGGCAATCGCCTTTGGATACTGGTTTTAAAGAGATTAAAAACGATAATTTAAAAGAAAACAAATCATCATTTTCAGCCCAGCGTAAAACCAGGGCCGATACTGTAGTTGCTAATTTTATAGCCTCCGATACCCTCGTTACCGTGTGGGAAGCAGTACATTTTACAAACCTTTCTACCGGTAATCCAACATTTCAAAAATGGTTTTTCCCCGGAGCTTCTCCTTCTTTATCTTATGATACAAACCCTGTGGTGATTTACCATACCCCTGGTATTTACGATGTGAAACTGGTGGTTTCGAGCCTGAACGGTTCCGACACGCTGATAAAGGAAGCATATATTGAAGCCTTTCAAGAGCAATCAAATTTGCCACCTGCTTGGGAGTTTGAGGAGACCGTAGCAAAGCACCCGATTTTTGTAACTGTTGATTCAAATCCCAGGATATTTGAAGTACCTCTTAACCCGGGTGATTTTATTGGTGTATTTTATAGGAATGATGAGGATAGTTTAAAATGCGGTGGAGCCATCGAATGGAACGATACAGCAGCAGTTGCTGTGGTTGCCAATGGAGACAATCCTTATACAAGTGGCAAAGATGGATTTGTATATGGAGAGCTCTTTACCTTTAAATTGTATTCGATGTTGAGGCAGGAAGAATTTATTGCAACACCTGTTTTTGATCCATTGCTTCCATTTACTTTTTTTGTTCCGGGCGGATTGACTGGCTTGCTGGATATTAGTGCAGGTAAATCTGTTGAAATCGTTTTTCAGGAAGGTTGGAGTGGCATTTCAAGCCATGTACTGCCCTGGGTGAATTTAATGGATGAAGTTTTTGATTCAAACCAGGAGGATTTGATCATTATTTCGGATGGGGTGAATTATTATAAACCGGATTTAAGTGTCAACACGCTTGAAGTATGGGAAAACAAAGCCTATTACGTAAAAATGAATTCTGAAGTAAGCATTCAATTTGATGGATACCCCCAAGAGTTGTATTTTAACTTACAAGAGGGATGGAATTTTCTACCGGTTCCCATAGGATGTGATGTAAACATATCAGATTTACCACAAGATAACATTACCAAAATCAGAATTATAAAACAAATTGCAGGCTTAGATATATATTGGCCTGAGAAATCCATTTTTTCATTAGAAAAACTTATGCATGGAAAAGCGTATGCAATCTATGCAACCACCGGGTTTACCATTGAGTTTGTTCCATGTAATTAAAGAATGCTATAAAAAAGCTTGTAATATTTCATTGTTTTTTTGTTTATTTTTGTTCATGTCTTAATGTGATACAATTATTAAACAAATATTATTATGAAAAAAATGTTACGTCTTAGTTTTTTAGCTTTTTTGCTTGTGTTACAGTGTCAATTATATTGTGCTGTCAAATCACCGGAAGTGGCTCTTGAAGTGGCTCGAAATTTCTACCTGTCAGTGTTCGACAGTAATGTAACTGCTGATAATAATCAGATTTTGATAACCCTTGCAGCAACCCGAAAATCAGGAAACAATGATTTGTTTTATATTTATAATGTTAATGCCAGTGGTTTTGTTATTATTTCAGCCTGCGATGCTACCATCCCTGTTTTAGGGTTTTCGTCAGAGGGGTTTTATGATGCTCAATATGAAAGTGAGATACCGGCTTTTGCCGAATTATTAAAAGGATATGAGGCAGAAATTAAGGGAGTAATTGAAATGGATTTGCCTGCCACTCCCGAAATTATATTGCAGTGGGAAAAATGGCAAAGGCCAGTGTCTTCGACTGATAATGGTCGTTCTGTTAGCCCCCTGTTAAGCACCACCTGGAATCAAAGTTGCCACTATAACGAATTGTGCCCGGAAGATAATGATGCTCCTTATGGCTATTGTAATCATGTTCCGGCAGGATGTGTTGCACTGGCAATGGCACAGGTGATGAAATATTGGGATTACCCTTCCACAGGAACAGGTTACCACGAATATTATATTTCGCCCTATGGCTGGCAATCAGCAGATTTCGAAAATACAACTTACCAGTGGGACAACATGCCAAACAGTATCGGTAGCAGCAATATTGATTTGGCCACTTTGATTTATCATTGTGCCGTAAGTGTTAATATGCAGTTCGGCCCCAACGGCTCCGGAGCTTCAACAAGTATGGCACACAACTCAATGGTTAATTATTTTAATTATAGTGAGGAGGCGCAATATCTTTACAAAAATAGTTTTTCCAACCCGGAGTGGGAAACCATGCTGCGTGATAATCTCGATACAGGCCGGCCTGTAATTTACCGCGGTGATGGCACAGGCGGACATGCATGGGTTTGTGATGGTTATGCTGCCGACAACTATTTCCACATGAATTGGGGTTGGGGAGGATATGAAAACGGGTATTTTTATCTCTCGAACCTGAACCCTGCCGGCGCCAATTTTACCGGTAATCAGGCAGCCATTATGGGTATTGTGCCCGCCGAAGCTAATGTTGAACCCCCGGTTGGGCTTCAGGCACAGGTAAGCGGAAGTGATGTTTTACTAAGTTGGTCGGCACCCGTTGAACCACAATGGATACATTGGGATAATGAAACAAATTGTGGTTCGATAACATTATCAGATGGAGGTTCTTTTTATGCGGCTGCACGTTGGGCAAGCTCCGATCTGGAGCCTTATGATGGTTTGTTAATTTCGAAAGTCTCAGTTTTCCTTGATTCCGGTTTGCCTGAATATGTGCTGAAAATATGGAAAGGAGAAAATGCAGCCAATTTGGTTTATACACAAGGCCTCGGAGCCATCAATGAAAATAGCTGGAATACTGTGGATTTGATAAGCCCTGCTTCAAAAGGATTGATAGGATATAATGTTTACAGGGATGCACAAAAGATCAATGAAGACTATGTACAGGGGACGTCCTTTCTTGATGAAGATTTACCTGCCGGAACATACCAGTATTATGTAACCTCAGTCTATTATGCAGGCGAGTCGGAACCAAGCAATTATGTTACAGTATCAGTAGGGGTTTTATCGCATAACTTTATACTAACAGAAGGCTGGAACAGTATTTCAAGTAACCTTATCCCCGTAAACTCTGAAATAGAAATTATATGTAACCCGCTTATTAACCATTTAATAATTATGCAGGATTTGACAGATTATTATTATCCGGCAAATAATGTAAATACCCTTCAAAACTGGGATTTTACAACTGGCTATTTTATCAAGGTTGACCAGGATTGTGAATTGCCTTTCCAGGGTTTTACAAACGAAATTAACACCTTAACGCTAAATAACGGCTGGAACTTAATGCCCGTATTATCGGCTTGTGATGTTAATACCGAAACGCTTTTTAGCGGCATTGTCAATTACATCAGAATTGTTAAAGATGCAACGGGTACAGGAGTTTACTGGCCATCGAAAGGAATCAATACCCTGCCTGCTCTCAAGCCCGGAAAAGCCTATTATGTAAAAATATTTAGTACAAAAACAATTACTTTTCCTGAGTGCGAGTAAGTATGTAAACCGATTATGACGTATTTTTGTCCCATCAAAAATTAAAACTCCAACATGTTATTCAGCGAAGTAATTGGCCAAAAAGAAATAAAGCAACGACTTATTAGAACAGTTTCGGAAAACAGGGTAGCCCATGCACAGCTTTTTTATGGGGCCCAGGGTAGGGGCAAGCTGGCTCTGGCATTGGCTTATGCCCAGTTTATCAGTTGTAAAGATCCTAATAAAATAGCAAAAGAAGATTCGTGTGGCATTTGTTCATCTTGTATTAAATACAATAAACTCATCCATCCCGATCTGCATTTTATTTATCCCATGGCCGAAAGCAAGGTGGTAAAAAAAACCAAATCATCAGGTAAGTCATTTGTAAGCAGCGATTATATTGCCCCCTGGCGTGAAATGATATTTGAAAACAGTCATTATGTTACCTTAAACGACTGGTATCAAAAGTTAGATATCGAGCGTAAACAGGCATCAATTAATACCGCCGATTGTGGAGGTATTCTGGGCACGCTCAGCTATAGTAGCTATGAAGCGGAATATAAAATTATGGTGATTTGGATGATAGAAAAGCTCTACTATCAAGCTGCACCAAGGCTTCTTAAAATATTGGAGGAACCACCGGAAAAAACGGTTTTCCTGCTTGTGGCCGAGCAAATTGATATGGTTATCCCCACCATACTTTCCAGGTTGCACCAGATTAAAGTTCCCAAGATTGATGACGATTCAATGATAAAGGCTTGTATGGCCAAACTCGATCTATCAGAAGAAAAAGCCCTGGAAATTTCCAGGTTAGCAAACGGAAGTTTCAAACAGGCAGTTAAACTTCAATCGCAGGCTGACAACTTTGGGAAAAACCTAATAAAATTTGTTGAATGGATGCGGATTTGCTATGCTCCTGATATACCGGCGCTGCTAAAATTTTCGAGCGAACAGGCAAAAGAAAACAGGGAACAAAGCAAACAATTCCTGCAATTTGGAATGGAAACCCTGCGCAGGTGTCTTTTGATTCATTTGGGCCATGTTGATATGGTAAGATTGCTTGAAACCGAACGTAACTTTCATGTAAAATTTTCCCCTTTTATTCACAATGGAAATATCCGGATGTTTGCAAAAGAATTTGATGATGCGATATTTCATGTAGAAAGAAATGTAAATGCTCAGCTTATTTTCCTCGATTTGTCCCTTTCAATTACAAAACTCCTTAGGGTTAAGGAAAAAAATATGACATCATAGTTTTTCTTAATTTTGCCTTTTATTATTTACATAGTTTCCGAAAAATTTATAATGGATAAAGATACCATACATACCGATCCAATCAACAACACCTTTCTATCGCGGGGATGTTGCCATGCACCACAAATTTACCAGAACAACAGCAAGATTGCAGAGCATCGTTGCTGTAAACTTGATGCTTTCGACTGGCTAAAAGATATAGAAATACCCGATGGACAAAAGTATTTTGACATTGTTGAGATTCGATTTAAGAATAGCAGAAAAGAGTTTTACAGGTTAAGTCCTGATATGAAATTTCATAGTGGCGATATTGTTGCCGTGGAAGCCTCCCCCGGGCACGACATCGGAATAATTTCCCTTACCGGTGAAGTTGTTAGGTTGCAGATGCGAAACAAGAATGTGAACCCTGAGGACGAAAGTATTAAAAGAGTTTACCGCAAGGCGCGACTTGCTGATATCGAGAAGTGGCTCAATGCTGTTGATCTCGAGGACAGATCGAAGATAAAAACAAGAAAAATTGCCAGGGGTCTTGGCCTCGAAATGAAAGTTAATGATGTTGAATACCAGGGCGATGAAACTAAAGCCGTATTCTATTACACAGCTGATGAACGTGTTGATTTTAGGGAGCTGATAAAACTCATGGCCGAGGAGTTTAAGGTTAGGGTTGAAATGCGCCAGATTGGTGCCCGTCAGGAAGCAGCCAGGCTTGGAGGTATCGGGTCGTGTGGCCGTGAATTGTGCTGTGGTACATGGCTCACCGATTTTACTTCTGTTACCACCAATACCGCCCGCACCCAGCAGCTCTCGCTCAACCCTCAAAAACTTGCCGGTCAGTGCGGTAAACTAAAATGCTGTTTGAATTACGAAAACGATGTTTACCTCGATGCACTTAAAGATTTTCCAAATAGTAACATCGTTCTAAAAACTGAAAAAGGTGAAGCCCTTCATCAAAAATCGGATGTGTTTAAGCGTATTATGTGGTACGCCTATACTAATAACCAGTCAAGTATGATGGCGCTTTCGGTTGACAGGGTGCATGAAATTATTTTGGCTAATAAGAATAATAAATTACCCAAGCAACTCGAAGATATTGCCATTACTTCGGAAATAAAAACAGATTTTGGAAATGGAGGCCTTACGGATGAGGATATCAACAGGTTTGATAAAGTTGATGACTCAGAATCAGAAAACAAGCGTAAACGAAAAAAATCAAGAAGAAGGCCGGTAAATCCGCAACCCGGACTAAAAAAAGAAGGCCAAAAAGAACGGCCTCAAAATCAACGCCGTGATAGTAGCAAACCAAACAGAAACGACAAATCCGACAATTCAACGCGAAGGCCAAAACCTCAACAAATGGAAGACGGTCAAAAAAGAAATAATGACCCGCAAAACCGTCAGCGAAGGAACAATAACCGGCCAAATCGAAACCGGCCAAGGAATCCTGGTAACGAGAACAGGAACAAGCCGGAACCCAAACAATAAAATCCAAACAAAAATGCTTTGATAACGTTAACCCGAATTATTCCTCTAAAAGCGAAGCGCATTGGATGAATGTGTGATGGATAGTGGGCTGTAATTCGGGAAATTCCGACTTAGAAATACCCAATTTTGGGGAATGCAATGAACCTGAAAGTGCTGGTATTACTTAGTCGAAAGAAAATTCATGAATTTTCCGGGTTAAATGTCAAAGCTTTTTTTTATGCCTGAAAAAATACACTTGTCGGAGCCAATTATTTTATTTGATGGTGTTTGTAACTTGTGCAATGGATTTGTGAATTTTGTTATTAAAATTGACAAAAAGGCGAAAATTAAATTTCTCCCCTTGCAAAGTCCTAAAGCAAAATCGCTTTTGAATAAATTTCCGGGAAATGAAATGCTGTTACATGATTTGTTAACAGTGATTTTAATAGAAAATGGAAATTTATATTTTAAATCAGATGCCGTTTTACGCGTTGCATCCCACCTTCCTTTTCCATGGAAAGCTTTTAAGTTCTTTCGTTTTGTTCCCGGGCGTTTACGCGATATGATTTATATTTTTATATCCAAACATCGCTATGCATGGTTTGGTAAAAAGCCACAGTGTATGATTCCTTCTCCCGAAATTAAGAAAAGGTTTATTGATTAATCCGCTACACAAAACAAAGTAGAAATAACATTATTTATTTCAAAATCGGTTCTACTGCGAATTTCATGGAAATGTATTGTTAATAGATTTCTCCCTTCGATACCAATGACATGTTTGTGTAAGACACTGAAAACCTAACTATTTAACAGACCTCTCAATCGCTTCGCTCCTTCGAGGTGACCTGGATTTGGGGGATTGGGGGTGGGTGAAAGTGGGCGCTTCGCGCCCACTTTCACCCACCCCATTCACAGCCCGGGGCTTTGTCATTTCGACTGGAAAAACGCAGCGTAGCAAGTTTTGGAGGGAGAAATCTTTTCAAACCGCCAACTTATGGTGAGAACTTTATTCCATAATGTCATCTCCCCTTATTGATAACTCAGACCCGGTCATTTCGATGGAGCGAAGTGCCGCACATGCGGGATCCCGATCCTTCGGGGACTGAGAAATCGGTTCTAATATGAAAATTGATTTCATATTTAAAAATATGGTTGTAGAACCTCAAAATCTTTTTGCTTTGAACAAGTATTTTAATAATGTTGTTAATATCTGCAAATGTTTACAGAAATCAAATTGGATTATTCATATTAAAATTAAATGAAAATGATTAAAAACGAAGGAGTAACTACATTTAAGGGCAATCCGCTCACCCTATTGGGTAACATGGTTAAAGTTGGAGATAAAGCCAGGGATTTTACAGTTTTGGCCAATGATCTTTCACCAGTTAAATTAAGCGATTTTGAGAGCAAAATCAGGATATTATCCATAGCGCCATCTATCGATACGCCGGTGTGCGCCGATCAAACCCGGAAGTTTAATGTTGAAGCAGCGAAACTTACCGATGCTGTAGTTTTAGCCATTTCGATGGATTTGCCTTTTGCACTGGGCAGGTTTTGTGCCGCCGAAGGCATTGACGTCGTTAAAACCTTATCCGATCATAAAGATGCTGAATTTGGATTGGGTTATGGATTCCTCATCGAAGAATTGAGGCTACTCAACCGCGGCATAGTTGTAATCGATCAAAAAGGAATTGTTAAATACGTGGAATACGTAAAAGAAAATACAAGCCACCCCGATTACGACAAAGCCCTTGAAGTGGCCAAAAGCCTCGTGTAGGTTGATGGTTTTTTTCCTGAGCCTGTCTATACTTAATTAGTGCGTGTCAATAGAGTTGACAATTTTTAATTTAGGATTAAAGATTAACGATTTAGGATTTTAGATTTTGTTGAGTATAACCAACATCTTAAATCTAAAATCGTTAATCTGAAATCGTATATTTTTCTAAAAGTTACTTTAAATACGGGCATTAATTAAACCTTCCCCGCAGGGCAATGAAAAAATAAATTTTGTGTTTTTATTCCACTAATTTGTAAATCTATGACAGTAGAAATTAATAAAATTCACGATCTGAAAGAATTATCAAATGTTGTAATTCTCACTACCAAAGTTAACAGTTTAACTCCCGGCATCCTTTCCACACTAGAAATAGATCATATTAGCGAAAGCTATAAAACGCATAAAACCGATGGTTTCGATTTTAATCGACTCGGCTACTGGGTTTTTGTAAGGATTGTAAAAGATGAAAAGGAGATTTCGAAAACGCTCGAAAATTTCCGCAAAAGCGGTGATGGCCTGCAGTTGTTTTTAAATTCGCGAAAACAAACTTCGATTGCTGTTACCGGATCGGAAGTTGCCGGAGAGTACTTACTTGCATTCGCCGAAGGTATGGCCCTGGGTAGCTATCAATTTATTAAATACCGTAAGGATAAAGCTGAAAAGGGAAATACGCTCCAGGTTATTGTGGTTTTTTCGAAGGATATCGAAGCAAGTGAAGTTGACGAATTAAATATTTTGGTTTCGGCGGTGTGCAAGGCCCGGGATTTGGTTAACGAGCCTGTGATGCAGCTCAACGCTGTAAAAATGGCACAGCAGTTTGTTGAAATGGCCAGTAAAGCGGGAATTAAAATTGAGGTTTTAAACAAAAAGAAAATCGAAAGCCTGAAAATGGGCGGCCTCCTGGCGGTAAACATTGGAAGTGTCGACCCCCCGACCTTTACCGTGATGGAATGGAAACCGAAGGTTTGTAACAACGATAAGCCAATTATATTTGTGGGCAAAGGAGTAACCTACGATACCGGCGGGCTCAACATCAAGACCGGCAAATACATGGAAACCATGAAGTGTGATATGAGTGGGGCAGCAATGATGGCTGCAACCATTTATGCCGCTGCCAAAGCCAAACTTTCTTTACATATCATAGCCCTGATCCCGGCAACCGATAACCGTTTAAATGGAAATGCCTACGTTTCGGGCGATGTAATCACCATGCACAATGGCCTTACCGTTGAAGTTATTAATACTGACGCGGAGGGGCGGATGATTCTTGCCGATGCGCTCAGCTATGCCCAAAAGTATAATCCTGAACTGGTGATTGATGCTGCCACCCTCACCGGGTCGGCGCAGCGTGCCATCGGAAAATATGGAGTTGTGGCAATGCACACGGGGGCTTGTGAGGCTATGCAGGAACTCAAAAAAAGCGGCGATGCCGTTTACGAGCGTGTTGCCGAATTTCCTTTTTGGGATGAGTATGCCGGGTTGATAAAATCTGACATTGCCGACCTCGTTAATTCAGGCCCTCCCGAAGCCGGGATGATTACCGCGGGAAAGTTTCTCGAAAAATTTACAGATTACCCATATATTCACCTCGATATTGCAGGTGTAGCTTTTGCCGAAAGCCGTGATGCTTACCGGGGCTTGGGCGGAACCGGATTTGGCGTTCGCCTCCTCTTCGATTTTTTGAAAAAGCAGGGTTAAAGAACTCCACTTTTCCTTCTTTCCCCCGTTTTTATAAACTCTACGTGTCTTAATTCTTTTCGTTAATCGAGAATAGTTAATCGGAAATTAATATGTTTTTCATCGTTTTATTGTTTTTTATAGAACTATTCCAATACCTCCCGGAATTGATAAAAGTGGGCCAACTTCCCCTCCCTGCGATACTACACCAAACCCAAAACCTATTTCACCATAAACCTTCCAAAAAAGCTTCCCTGTTATGCCCCCATAAAACAAATATTCCTGGCTTGGTACTTGACCATTTGTCTGTATCACATTTTTAAATGAAAATGCAAAATATTCACCACAAAATTTAAATCGTTCATCCCTGCAATAAAAATCATCTTTTGCACTAAAATATATCGTGTCGTTTAACAATAATATGTCTTAGCACATCGCAGTCCATTTGTCAGGTTCGATATATGAGGTGCTCGAGCCATCACCACCACCAGTTAATAGGGCAAGGCCAATATTTGCAAAAACAGTTCCTGTTTCATTTGTTCTGCCGGTTGGCATCTTAATGCTCCAACCTGCTCCATTTTTTAATGAAAATCGTTGCAATCCATTTGCAGCAAGTAGCAGATTAGAACTATCGATAATTAAACCAGTAACCCCGAATTTATTTTTGATATCCTTTTCCCAGATATTCATACCTGTTTTAAATCGAATGATATAAGATCACCTGTAAATGCAATCATATTGCTGGTATCCAGGATGCAACACTCAACTTCCCTGTCCCACTTTGGATTACCCGTTTTTTTATCTACAGAAAATATTTTGTTTTTTGCATAAAATAATATTTCATTTTCCAGAAATACAGGTTGGTAATTTAAAAATGCGTATTCAAACCAAAGCCAGTCATTCAGGCATGTTTTGTACTCCCATTCATACGATTGTTTTGTCTAAAGGATTTTTTTTTCAACCAGGTCATAATATAATAATAAGCCCTGGTTTGTGCTTGGGTTATACCTTTCCCTTCCCAAAATTATTAGTGCTTTCTTTTCAGGATAATCTATTGCAATATCTTCGATTTCATAAGGAAATGAATGTACTAAAGAATATGTTTCATATCCACTTTCCAAATCTTGCTGCAATTTACTTTCATACACTTCAACGGATAATAAATCATCAAAAGGTACGATGATATTTTTTGGTATTGAACACGTACTTAAAAATGCCAGACAGAAGAAAACCGCAGTCAGAATGCTTAGTATTATCCAATTTTTATTTAAAAATTCCTTCATAGTTTTTAATTTTTTGAAAAGTGTTTAAAAATATTCCTGTTATGATAAATCATCTCCTCCCATTTCCCTTGGCAAGCATGTCGAAACGGCCTTATGCGATGACGAAATGGGGGTTTGGGCTTGCGAAAGTGGTTTTTAGTTGGTGTGAAATCTATATTGGAACAATCAAAGTATGCTAATAGAGTAATCCAATCATCCACAAAGGAATTGCATTTGCAACCGGATATTCGATATTGTCTTTTACAATGAAGGCGTTTTGAAGTCCGGCAATTTGTTTAGTCCCTTTGCCTGAGCCTCCAACTTCAAATTTCAATTCATTATCAATTTCAAAATCGGTGGTTTTGGGTTGGGTAAGCGAATGTGAAACATTTAACTGACTAAAAGCAAATGTTTCGCGAACAGCGCCAATTGAAGGTTTTTCAGTAGCCAAAGCAAACATAAGATTCGTGTTGTTGAGAAAAATCTTTTCGGGCTTTTGAAGCGTGGCAATACTGTTTCCTGAGGGGTAAAGCAACTTGACTAACCGGGCTTCTTCGAGAAAGTAAAGATAATTGCCAATTGAATTTCTGTGTATGCCACTTTTTTCCGATAGCTTTATCAGGTTGGGCTTAAAGGGAACCTGACCGGCAATAATGTGCAAGAGCTGCAACATTTTCCTGGCATTACGAATGTCGAAACCTTTGATTTCTGCCATATCATATTCTACTATTAATCGTGCCAATTGTCGAAGGCGCTGGAAATAACCTTGTAAGTCCTCATTTGCAAAGGGATAATAACCAAATTTTAAATATGCTTCAAAATGGGATAAAGGCCTGAATTGTTCAGGAAATAAACCCCGAATACTTTCTCTATTTTGGGTAATTTGTTGTAAACTTAAAAGCGGAGGATTACCTAATTCGTTCATGAGCAAATACTCGCGGTACGACATACCATGAAGCTCATACATTAATGCACGACGGCTCAGGTCTCCCTCTTGCCGTGAAATATCGATGATTGATGATCCTGTGAAAATAATCTGAAGATCGCTGTATCGGTCGTAGAGTATCTTGATCTCCCTTGCCCACTGTGGGTATTTATGCACCTCGTCAAGTACAAGCAGCTTCCCGCCCTGTTGGTAAAAATCCTGTCCGGTATCAACCAACGTGTTCGACAGGAAGTAAAGATCGTCTAATGTGAAATATGCTGCTTTGGAAGCCGGCAATCCCAATTGGTGGAGCCATTGCAGGAGCAGCGTAGTTTTTCCGGTTCCACGGGCACCTTTTATTCCTGTCAACTGATTGTTTGGATTTATCAGTTCAAACAGGTAACGTTTGAATTTCATCTGAACTTTTTGTACCAGGCGATCTGAATTCTCGAGTAGTTCTGTCATTGCACATCAATTTGTGCAAAAATAATAATTATTGCACATCCGAATGTGCAAAACGGACTTTTTATTTTGAATAATTAAGTGTCAATATCTGATGACGAAATAGGGTTTTGGGCTTGCGAAAGTGGTTTTTTACCATTGATTGAAAATGAATTTGAAGCTGGTATTGCGATAAGTTTATGGAATAGTCAAGGTAGATTCGGTAAGAAACGCATGGAAAATAAAGGAAAGATTTAATAAGGAAACTTTGGCTTTTGTGCTTTAAAACCTGCGGGGTTCAAATGAACTGTCATTTACAATAGAAGCACTGTTGCCGGTTGCACGAATGGCAAATAGTCCTTTGTTGATGGCCATGGTGCGGCTGCCCCCTGTAACTTTAATATAGGCCATAGCACCAATAATATGTTTATCTTTAAATTCGGGCATCCAGATTTTGGCATTTTTAAGTTTGGAAACAAATTTTTTCACATCATTTGGCCGGAGGGTAGTTTTTACCTCAATAATTACTATGGTTTCTCCATCTATGGCAATTATATCAAATTCGAAGTTTGTGCCCTGGTAATTGCCGTCAACATTGGTGTGGGTTCGTTGCACTTTTATGCCACGTTCGTTTAGCAGCCTTATCATATCTCCTTCAACTAGCGATTCGACTAATTTGCCCCAGTGCGAAGAAAATAAGTAAGTAAGCTCTTTGATTTTTTTGTCTGTCTCTTTAAATTTTTCGGTGAGTACCCTTTCGGATTCCTGAAATTTTTTATCTGATTCTTTAAATTGTCTATCAGTCTCCCGAAACAACTTCCAAATTTCTTCTGCATTTAACGGCGTTCCGTAATTTGCCTGGGGTTCGTTAACTTGTGGTGTTTCGTCCGGCTTTTTCATAGTCAAGAAAGTTTGCACAAAGTTACATTATTTTCTTTGAATTTTTAAGCATGTCCAAACCGCCTTATTCGATGACGAAATGGGGGTTTGAGCGTGCGAAAGTAGTTTTCAGCATTTATGGAATTTTTCAGTTTTTCATATCAAAATCCATCTTCATCCCTCAGGCATCTTATCGAGTATGCATATTCTTTGTAGCCTTCGGTGGTGCGAATAAGTGCTTTACTATCGGTGGTTAATATTCTGGCCCAGGCAAGATTTGAATCAACAGGTGTAGATGACCACCAATAAGCTCGCTGGCCAAGCATTAAAAAGGTATTTGTATCTAATTTGTATCCCCCCGGGTAAGCACTAAATCCTGTGGCGTTGTCGGCCCCAATATTTGGAATATCCCACCTTGGATGAGCGTGGGGTACGGTAATTTCACTCTTTAAGCTGCCACCAATATCTGATGCTATACCTAAAAAATCGGATAGAATTTTCCATTCATCATTTGAAGGGACATGCCATCCATTAGGGCAAAGGCCATTTTCGTTGGCAACAGCCGGCCAGTCGTAAAGTACACCATAGGATTGCCACAGCAAAGAATCATTGTCGTAATATGCATAAGTGCCTTCGGGTGTAGGGATTTTTCTGTTTTTATCTATATTTATTTCAATGCCATTTTTGTACCTGCTTGTTTTAAGATTTTCTTTCATCCAACATTGATCTCCAACCAAAATAGTATTGTATGTATTTCCATCTATGTCAGAAATTTCCGGGGTGTCAGGGCATGGAATATTCAATCCCAGGGTAGCGAATTGCCTGGTTTTGCCAAAAGCAGTACCTTGAGTATTGCTTGCAAACGAACGCAAATAATAAGTTTTGCTGTGGGTTAAGCCCGAGAGTTCAGCGGAGAAAACACCCGTTCCTGTGCCACAGATTATTGTACTATCGTTAATGCCAGGGTCTTGGCTCAAGCCAAAGAAAAAGCCCCGAAGAATAATTGCAGAACCTCCAGTGTCAATCACTGACCCACTTATTATTGCTTTGGTTCCGTAGCTATATTCAGGAATTTCAGTAACCACTTCCGGTATATCATTCAATGGCTCAACTTTGTCATCTTCACAAGCCAAAACAAATAATAAACATATACTTAAAAATAGAAATATTTTCTTGGTTTTCATATTGTTACTTTTTTAACCTGATTAATTCACAAATTCAATGAATTTGTGAATTAATCACCGAAGGCCGAAAATATTTATTTTAAATATTTTCGAGGGTTAACCCTCGAATTTCCTTTGGAAATTCGGCTCTGTCGGCTTTTTAGCCGACAGAGTGAAAAATTCATGAATTTTTCAGGTTAAACTTGAAAATCCTAAAAGTCGTTTTTAATACATCTTATCGACAATCCGTTTTCTTTTGAGGCATAGGCTTTTTCGGCTATTCCATTTTCACTGCTGAGGATTCTAATCCAGGCAGAGTTTTGCAGAACTACATCAGAACTCCACCATTGACATAAGGAGCCAATATCTTTAAAATAGCCAAAATGGATTCGGAAACCCCCCGGATAACCTGAGAAAAAGCTTTGGTCGCTTGCTTCGGCATTGGGCATTATCCAACGTGGATGTTGGTCGGGTACTGTATGCTTGCTTTTCATTTTACCACCGGCAACTTCTTCTCCCCCCAGATAATATGTTAGTATTTGCCATTCATCATTTTCAGGAAGATGCCATCCTTGTGGACAGGCTGACAATGCTGCCGGCCAGTTGTAGAGCGTACCGTAATTTATATAATTTGCACGATTTATCGCCTCTTGCAAAATTGTGCTGTCATATCCATACACATAATATCTTGTCCCGGAGCTACTACCATTTTCCGGTTTGTGAACAGCTGGTAACCAGGCAAGATTTTGTCGCATCCAGCATTGATTGCCTATCAAAACAGTTTCGTAAGTGTTTCCATCACGCGAATCGGTAAATGAAGGTAAACCCGGACAAGGAGGGTAGTTGTTATCATCGGTAGTGAATATAAGTTGATATCCGTAAGATATGCCTGCTGAGTTTACTGCATAAGCACGAGCATAATATGTTGTAATCTCATCAAGATTATTAATTTCAACAGAAAAATGAATTTGATTTCCTTCGGATGTTTTCAAATTATCGGAGACAGTTGGATATGGGTTTGTACTCCAGGCTACGCCACTTTCAGTAATCGAAGCTCCCCCTGAACTAACAATTTCACCTTCGATAAGCGCTGTGAATGCCGAAATATTGGATACGTTTAAGGTATTCACAGTGGGCACACTTACATCTCCATCGCGAATGCAACGAACTGAAAATCCACTTTCATTAGGGTAATTATTAATTGTAGCCATTCCCGAACTATTTTGAAGCAAAAAGTACAGTCCCTCGGTATCATTTGCAGGAGTGGCCGACCACCAGACACCACTATTTCCCTGCCCGGAAAAATCTTCATTAATTTGTTTGCCACCGGGCAAGCCTCTAAAACCGGTTTCATTGCTGGCATCTACGTTCAACGCTGTCCAGCGTGGGTGGGGATAAGGCTGGGTTAATGTACTTTTAAGTTTGCCTCCGGGGTTTTCACCGAGATAAGTTGTTAAATTCTTCCATTCGTTTGATGAAGGCAGATGCCATCCGTCGGGACATGCTGACTGGGCAGCCGTAAAATTGTATAATGCCCCGTAAGCAAGGTACAATGAAGATATAAAATCCTCCTGATTTTGTAAATCATACAAACCGAATACATAATATCTTGCCGAAATATTTGATAAATTATTTGGAGTATGTAATTCCGGAAGGTATAGCAAATTTTGTTGAAGCCAGCATTGACTTCCAATTTTTACTGTAGTATAGGTGCGTTGGTCTCTTGTATCAATAATCGATGCCATGCCGGGGCAGGGTGTTCCTCCATAAGGGGATCCACCATTCGTCTCTATTGTTACAAATTCCATATCTTCGCCATATCCTGTTCCATCGCTGTTAGTAGCAAAGGCCCGAACATAATAGAGTTGACCGGAAGATAAATCAAAAATTTCGGATGTAAATAAATAATCCTCTGATTTACTCTCCGAAAAGCCAAGATTGTTTTGGAGGGTAGCAGATTTTTCTGCACTCCATACCAGTCCTCTCGATAAAATGCCCTGACCTTCATCATTGATAATTTCTCCTCCACCTACCGCATCGGTTGCAGTAATTTCTGATACGGGCATGGTTGAAAGACCCGGTGTTTTTTTATCTTTTTTGCAATTTGCCAGCAAAAGCAGTAGCATTATTCCGAAAGTGTAGATGATAAAATTTGAGTACTTCATTTTTATTTCATTTTAGTAAGGAACAAAATTAAAATATAATTTCACCTTTTTGAGGGCAAGCATGTCGAAACGGCCTTATGCGATGACGAAATGGGGTTTTGAGCGTGCGAAAGTGGTTTTTCGTGTGATGACTTACCCTGATTTTGGCAGTGTTTTAATTGTTTTGTTTGTAGCTTTGTGCGAATTATGGTAAAAGTCGAAGGATTTAGGCGTGTTGTTTTTTTAGTTTTTTTATTCCTGGTTTTATTCGGGATGCAGAACCATGCCCAACAAGTGGAGCATTATTCAAGCTCGGATGGCCTGGCGCACAAGCATGTGAAATCAATTTATCAGGACTCGAAAGGCTACCTTTGGATTGGCACCTGGGATGGCCTGAGTAAATTTGATGGCGAAAATTTTACCATATTTCAACAAAAGCCGGATGATACAAGTTCAATTATTGGTAGTCAAATAGAAATGATTACCGGGGACAGCTCGGGGAATGTATGGGCTGTTTCGCACCAGGGAATCATGAAGTATTCCGAAAGGGAGAATGCTTTTCAAAGGGTCTATTTGAGAGAAGACTATAAGGAACCCTTAAAATTCCCATTGACTGGCAGGATAATGGCTTTCGATTTTAACGGAAATGGGTGGTTTGTGGATAAGCTTGGATTAATCTCCTTTAGTACCGATTTGAACGACATCCATTATATTGATATGAGCGAATTGCACCAAAATCGGAACAAATGGGAAATTGCCATTGTGCCTGATAGTTCAGGCTTGTGGTTGTCATCGAGGGGGGGCTTGTTTCATTTTACCTACACTTATCTCGAAACTACGGAAGTGCTTGAAATATCTGCCTCAGATTCCAGCTACCACTTTCCGGGAAATGCAAATCCAGATAATGCTATTAAATGTATTAAAATATCTACCGGAGATTTTGTCATTAGGAGTGCCCCAAATGATATTTATATTACTGATAAAGCTTCAGGGGTATTGCAGCCCATTGACCTTCCGCCTGTAAAAGGCTCATTAATGGAATATCAAAATGTAGATATTCAGGCAGAAATTACTCCCGGAAAATTGGCTTTCAGTACCAATAATTATGGCATCCTGATTTATAATTTAATTTCAAAACAATTCGAATTCGATCATCCCATTCAACAATTCACACAGCATCAAACCACCTATGTTGTTTATCCCGACCGGCAGCACAATATTTGGGTAGGAGGTCTTGACGGATTGTATAAATACACCGAGCCGCAACTGAATTTTGATTCCTGGTTGTACGAACCTGGGGTCGAAAAATCTATACAATGGGCTTCGGTATCATCGATTTACACCGAAAATAATAAGCTCTGGATTGCTTCAACGGGTGGTAGGGTTGACCAGATAAACCTTGAAACAAACCAAGTGAATCATCTCGAAATGCCTGAAAAATACCACAAACTTACCCGTGGGGTAAATGCTTTTCAAATATTTGGCCTCGATAGCAACAGGCTCCTGATCAATTACGATTCCGTGCTTTTTGTTTATCATATTTCTTCCAATCGCTTTACCCTTGTCGGCACAGTTGATTATCATATTTATAAAATTTATAAAGATCGTGAAGGAGCTATTTGGGTATCAGATACCCAGAACTTGTTTTATTTGGCATTAAAAAAGGATTCAATTTCATTGGTGAAATCATATTTTATTGAGGATCATTTCAGGGATATGATACAAACAAAAAATGGTTCTTTCTATTTGGCAACTGGAAAAGGATTAGTCAACTTCGATAAAGCGCAGTTTAAAGTATTAGAAACCTTTGTCCCACCTGGTAGCGAAACTTCACCCGAGGTTTTTTGTATCCACGAGGCCTCCGATGGAATGTTGTGGCTTGGCACTATCCACAACGGCATTTATTGTTTCGATCCCAAAACCGAAGAGTTTACCAGGCATTTCGATAACAAGGACGGGCTGATCGACAATTCGGTGAATGTGATTTTTGGTGATGATAATGGCTACCTCTGGATGAGTACCTGGAAAGGAATTGCCCGATTTGACCCAATCAACGAAACCTTTAAAAATTACAGTACTGCAAACGGATTGCCTTTCCCAGAGTTTAATACAGGCGCTTATTGTCAGGATCAGGCGGGGAATTATTATTTTGGAGGTATTGGAGGAGTTATCAGGTTTCATCATGAAATTTTTGTGAATTTTGATATTGATTTTACACCCCAAATTACCTCGGTAATTGGCAACGGCCAACTAATTAAATTGGATTATCCCCTAAGGGCAAACGAAATGCTAAATGTTCCCTACGATCAAAATTCCTTGAATATTTTTTTTAATGCTTTCGACTTTAGAAATTCAAATGAGCGGATTTATCGCTATAGGCTCAATGGCTTCGACCACGACTGGAAAAATGCTACCGGCACTAATAAGATTGCGAGATACAATGCACTAAATCCGGATATTTATAACTTTGAACTGCAATCGACCTACAAGGGCTGGGATTGGGATGACAACACTGTAAAATATTTAATCAGGGTAAAAAGTCCCCCGGTTTTTCAGCAGCAGGGTTTCCAGGTTTTGTTGCTTTTTCTGATGGGCTTGCTTTTATTATCGGTTGTTTTTCTCAGGTTAAGAAATAAGAGCCTGCGTAAAGAAATTATCATTTCAAACCTTGAGTGCGAATCGAACAAATCGCGGTTAAATTACCTTAAGAGCCAGATGAACCCCCATTTTTATTTCAATACCCTGAATGCTATTAATAGTTTTATTTTGAATAATGATACCCGCTCGGCAAACAAATACCTAACGAAATTTGCAAGGCTTATGCGCGAGATCCTTGAGAACTCTCAAAAAGATTTTGTTACGATTGATGAGGAGAAAAATATGCTCGAGAATTACGTTTTCTTGCAAGAGCTTCGCTTCCCCGATACCTTCAACTATAGCATAACTGCCGAAGATCAGGTGAAGTCGAAAAGCATACCCCCCATGCTTATACAGCCTTTTGTAGAGAATGCCATCGAATACGCCTTTGCAGAAATGCCATTCAAAGGATTTTTGGAGGTGCAATTCAAATTAAATAACGAAAATATTCTATGTTCGGTTACTGATAACGGAATAGGCATCGAAAATTCCAAAGTACTTAAATCCGGGAACATAAGAAAATCAACAGCGATTAAAAACATCAGGCAACGCGTTGAAATGCTCAACAAGGTCTATAATACATCCATAAAATTTGAACTCTCACCGGTGGATATTACAAATGCTCAATTTCCGGGAACAAGGGTTAATATCATTTTACCCCTGTCCATTTATTTGTCCGATAAATCCTAAGCGTTTATAGCAGGCAGTTTTCAGTGGGCAGTGCCGAGCTTCGCTCGAGCATCCTCGAAAAATTACGAAAATTGAAAATTTTCTATTTTTCGGGATAGGCAGTCTTCAGTGGGCAGTCTTCAGTGGGCAGTCTCCAGTCCTAACAGTTAGCAGCATTACACCGGGCACATCGGCCATATTTCCTAATGAACGTTTTCTCATCAATGTTTTTTCTTTGTGTGCCTTGATGTCTTGTACCATAGGCATCACTATGTGAGTGGCCATCCTTTATTCCTTTGCCACGAAGGCTCGAAGGCTCAAAGCAGCACGAAGAATAATTGTGTTTAATAAATTAATCTTAGTGAACCTTAGGCGCTTAAAAAGCCACTATTGCTAACATGTTAACGATATTTACAAACGGTTGGATATCATTCCCACAAAGCGGTTTTGTTTTTCAACATAGTGCAATCAATACACTAATATCTCTTTATAAAAGAAGCATTCAGCATTTTTCATCATTATGCGATTTTTTTCATCGAATTACGCTAATTAAACTAATTAAAATTAGTTTAATCCGATAAATTCGATGATAATTAATAAAATGTGATAGCCTGTTTTGACGGAGGGAATTAGTTATAAAAGTTTGGTAGATGCGTTTCCCGCGAAGCGGCTTTAATTTTCAAATTAATGTAGTGCCTTGGTGTCTTGGTGGCTGTTGATTATAAAATTTCCACATAAGGCTCAAAGGCACAAAGTATCACAATGTTTTTGGCATAATGAGGAAATGTTGAGCGAAGTCCCGCAGGTGCGGGATCCCGACCCTTCGGGGAAATCCCGCCCTTGCGGGAATTAGAGGGAATGGATTTCTCCCTCCAAAATAATTTTGTTTTTTTGAGTAAATAATCTCATATTTGTTCGATAATTCCTAATTTGAAACAACCCTAATCCTGTGGAAAAATTTGGAATGAATCGAAAGGTAAAGCTTTCAGCCTTACATCGAAATTAATTACTTCTAAGGCATCGTTTTTGCTCAGGTCAATTTTAAATATTTGTTATTCATGAAACTAAAAACTGTTATTGTTGAAGATGAAATCCTGGGTCAGGAGGTAATTTTGGGGATATTAAAAAATTACTGCAACGATACCATCGAGATAGCCGGAGTTTGCAGTAGTGTAAATCAAGCAATTGAAAGCATTAACGCCCATCACCCTCAATTGATTTTTCTGGATATAAAACTTGGTAATGATCACCAGGGAGCTTTTAATATTTTGAAAGCCATAGAGAAAATCGATTTCAAAATTATTTTTACTACCAGTTCCGAACAAACCGACGACATTTTACATGCAATTAATAAGTATGGTGCAAAAAAGTATTTGCTCAAACCCTTGGATATTGATGAAGTATTGGAGGCCGTGGAGTTGGTTAAAAATGAAATAGAATCAAGTATTGTTTCAAGTGAAATTAATGAAATCAAGAATTTGATACACGAATTTCATACTCCCGAAACCAATACCAGGTTGAGGATTCCCGTGAAGAATGGATTTCAGTTTATTCCCTGCGAAGAAATAATCATGTTGCGCTCCCATTTGAATTCAAGCCTGATTTTCCGCCTTAGCGATGATGCGATGACTTCCTCAAAAAATCTGGGTTATTTTTCTTCCCTTTTACCTGAACATGATTTTATCCAGGTTTCAAGATCATACATTATCAATGTTAAACATGTACTTAGATATAGTTCGGAGGACGGGGGGACTATTTATTTAAGAAATGGATGTACCGCACCATTGTCTTCAAAATACAAAGATGGTTTTTTTGATGCCCTGGATCATTAATCATAGTTTGCTGCCTGTTTTTAACCATATCCATTTCCTTCATTTTTTGTTTATTGATCACAGATTTTGTTAGGATGGTTCTGCTGCCATTTTTGTGAAACTTTTTTTAATGATATTAATAATATCAATTTAATTATTTTTAATTCGTCCCACTTAATTTACAGTAATACCGAAGGTATAATGTTTATCACTATTGTCCGAGTGAATTACACCAGCTTACGCATGGCCACCCATTGCTTAAGCATGTCGCGGGCTTCGCGGGCAGGATAACCTAAAAATGTTTTGCCTGCCGGGATATCATTCATCACCCCCGAACCTGCTCCTACCACTGCTCCTGAATGGATAGTAGTATGATCTTTGATTGAAGCGCTGCCACCAATAATAACACCATCGCCAAGTGTAACCGATCCGGCCAGGCCGCTGTTGCCGGCCATAATACACGAACGGCCCAAAATACAGTTGTGGGCAATTTGCACGAGGTTATCAATTTTGCATCCGTCCCCAACAATGGTCGAGCTAAATTTTCCCCGGTCAACGCATGAGTTGGCACCAATTTCAACAGCATTGCCAATTACCACATTACCTATCTGGGGGATTTTTACCAGTCCGCGGCCATCTTCGCTGGGGCGGTATCCAAAACCATCGGCACCAATGCTACAGTTGTTGTGAAAAATACAATAGCTGCCAATTTCGCTGCGCTCCCTAATTACAGTGCCCGGCCAGCAAATGGTTCCGGTGTCAATTTTTGTTTCATCAAAAATGGTAACATTTGGGTATAAAACCACGGCATCGCCCAACACAACATCTTTTCCAACATAGCATCCCGCTCCAATTTTAGTATCCTTACCAATTTGAGCCGAGGAGTGAATCACCGCTGAAGGATGTATGTTTTCATCAAATTGTGGTGGCCCCGGATCGAAAATCTCCAGCACTTTTGCCATGGCTAAATCAGGATTTTTAACACGGATCAACGCCCTGTTTTCGCCGGGTTCAAGCTCAAGCTTCTCGTCGATAACCGCGGCACAGGCCTTTGAATCTCCCCAAAGCTTTGCATATTTTGTGTTTCCGATAAACGTAATGTGATTATTCCCTGCCCGTTCTAATTGCTCGGGGGCATTAATTTGTCGGTCGGTATTGCCAGACAACCCGCCTTTTAGGATTTCGTTAATTTGATGAATGGTGAAGGATTTCATATCTTATTATTTAATTAACAAAACGATATTTGGCAAAACTAACATAAAGATGGTGATATCAGTCACCCCGTGAATTACCTCCGGCAGTTGTTCTGCTTCTGCTGCAATGCCCCAATTGCTCAGGCAGTATTCACGGGGTGACTTTCAACCGGGGATTAGTCATCCGATGAATTAGCTCCGGCAGTTATTCTGCTTCTATGGAAATACCACAATTGCTCGGGTAGGATTCACGGGGTGACTTGCTATCGGGAATTAGTCATCCGATGAATTACTCCCAGGCACTTCATTATTCCTTTATGCATGGTGTCTATTACTTAGGTACTATTCATCGGATGACTTTCCAAAGTCAGGGTTTGCGCTCTGAAAGTCAGGGTTTCACTTCAAGTGAAGCCCTGACTAATCCACCGTTTAATGTTTAATTAATTGTTTAATCATCGTCTGATTGTCGATTGAAATATTCGCGATGTAAACGCCTGCCGGCAGATCGTTGATTTCTACCTTTGTTGATTTGGCATTAATCTTTACCTGCATCATCATCTGACCTTTCAGATTGTAGAGTTCTAAAGTTCCTTCGCTTTGCGGTTCAGAATCTAAAATCAGGGTAAAAGCATCATGTGCCGGGTTGGGTACAATTTGGGATTGCTGCACTTGTCCTGTATTTTCAAAACCTGTATTCCCGGTTTTTAAATTATTTATTGCTGATAAGCCATTTTCAGCGAAAGCGTCATGTTGTGGCATGGAATAATTATACTCAACATCCAACGTAATTTCACTTTCATCTTCCATCCTGAAAAGTTTGAAGACCATTGTTTCTCCCTGATCAAAGCCATCTTTTTCAGGAGTCATCGGATCATCACCAAAGGCTGTGAGAGCAGTGTTTGTTCCTGTCCATTCAGCCAAACTGTAACAAGATCCTGAAATATCGAATACACCAATCACATCGCCATCAGATAACATACTATTGGTGTTGGCAGAAACAGGCAGGGCAATGTTGTGAGAAATGGCTGTGGGGTTAACCCCATCCTGCCGAGCTTTGCTCGTGCATGCACGAGACTTCGTCTCGGCACCGCCCCCTTCTCCGCCAGCTGGCGGAAAGGGAGTGCTACCGCACTGGCCTGGTGCTTCGTTTGGAACTTGATCTGTTCTCTCCGACCAGTTGGCGGATCCCGAAAGTTTTCGGGAAGAGGGGGTTTCACACTCGGGAAATTCAATTTCTTCCTCGCTGCCCATCAAAGCAAAATATGCTTTGCCGGGTTGTAGTTCGCCTAATGTGTTGATTCCAAATTCCGGCCAGTAAACACGCCATCCGGCCACTTCTTTTACAATACTCACGTCTTTGCCGCTGAACAGGTCTGCAACATCAGCGGGACACTCGGAAAGTACAGGCATGAGATTCCAGCTTAAGTCCATGGTCAAATTTTGGTTTTCCAATCGATTACCGGAAATTGTCATGTTTACATTTTCGGCTACTTTAATTTTATAACCTAAATCCATATTCCAATTGCCGAGGGTATTTACATTTTGACCGGGCCAATACATGCCGTTGTCGTTTTGAAGGATGATGAGCTGATCGACAATCGAATTGGTCAAGGTTTCAATGGTATCATTTTCGGGTAGTACCGAACTTGAAATACCACTCCAGCCTTTTGGAATATCGAGATTTACTAATCTTGCACTGTACCATAATTTATAGCTAAAAACGGATTGCTGGTCTGTAATTTCTATGGTATCAATTATCACATCAAAGCCATCTAAACTAATATTAACGGCATATTCAGTTTTAAAAACATCCGCAAGCAAAACCAATCCAGTCATATTAGTGGTTTTACTGAAAGTTTGGGCATAAGTAGAATCCAATCCCTGCATAGAAAAATTTATGCCCTGGTAGTTGGTGGAATCTTCGAGGCTGCATAGAATGTTCACATCTTCAAAACGATCTATCGTGATAACATCGGAGTAGAGCGTGTCGCTAACACCTGTTTCGTAAATGGCCTGAACAGCATACTGATACTGCCCATCGGGATTATCTTTTAAATTATCATTAAAATCAGTATTTTCAAGACCTGTTGCTATTTCGTAAAATAATCCTTGCTTATATTTCCTGTATAATTTATAGTACTCAAAGGTAGACATACCTTTTGCCGGCCCTGCCCAATCAAGATTAACTATAAATACATCTACAATTTCGGCTTGTAAGCTTTGAGGTGACAGTAAACATTGCTCTCCCGGACTATTACTCAAGACACCTCGATTTTGCATTTCATCTTCAGCCTTAACTGAAAAATAAACGGTGTCGTAATCTTCAACATTTGTAAGCATTGTTAAATCTAAAATCAGCGAATCCAATTCGCCTGCAAGGGAGGGATAAGGATAGTTTTCAAGGATAAACGCGGTAAAATAAACATCCTCCGCGTTGATGGGCTGATACGCATAACGGATGTCATATTTGTAGGCTTTGCCCTGATTGTCATTATTTCCGGTCGCTGTCCATTTTAATTTTAATTGATTGTTTGGCAGTTTATCAAGCTGAAGGTCGGCGATAGTACCTGGTGGAGTTTGGTCGCTGGGTTGGGGCAGACTATCATAATACGCATAAGCCAGATATTCTTCTTTACCATCATTGTATTTTAATTCGATAGTATCGCCATTAGCAACCGGAATTTCACTGCGTTTAATAAACGACAATCCAAACTGCCCAATAAAATCAAAATCATTTACTCTCCTGCATTCAACCGGAACTTCTTCCTGTGTACGCATATTTCGCAGAGTGGCCTGCTGGTAATAATCGGGGCAAAAATAATTGCTGATCTTCACAAACATATTATCGTCTTCGTAAAGATTTACCGAGCTAAAAGCAAGATCAACACTTACCTGATGCTGGGTATAAACAAGCAATTCCTGGTAAGTTGTATCCACAGCACTGCCATCTGTTACGGTAAGCATCAGATTGTAAACACCTTTTTGTTCATCGCTTGGAGTCCATAACATTTCATTGCCATTGAGGGTAATTCCCAAAGTGTCGTTGGGAATATCGAAAGTTAAAGGATTTCCATCGGCATCATTTGCAGTAAGATTGTACTGCCACTCCTGATCAACCACAAAAACAAACATACTGTCAGGGTCGAGGGTGAAATATGGCGGGTTGTTCCGTGACTGACTTGAAAAAATCAGATTTACTTTGTTGCTTGGTTCACTGTAAGTTCCATTGTCGTTGATGAAACAAGCCCACATTTGGTATTCTTGGCCAAAATCCAGATCACTTAATACAAGTGCTGTACTATCGGAAACGGCTTCTGAATCAACGTGTCCGGTTGAAATATTTTTATAATAAACCGCAGCTCCAATTGTATTTTCCAGTTCGGGTTTATCCCATGAAACCATAACCTGCTGATTTTCCTGTATTGCGGTAAAGTTTTGCGGGGTTTCAATATTCATATCATTTTCAACCCATACCGAACCGGGAGCATACTGCAAAACAGGTGTGTTGTAACCATCGTCCACACGGCAATAAATATAATATTCACCATTAGGAACATGATCGTTTTGCCAAACAAATTCGAGGATACCATTATTAATAAGCGTAAAATTATCAATGAGAGAACCATCAAAATTCTTTGAATCATCGTCATAAAACACCTGAATATTCAAAGTGTCAGCATAATCATTAAAGTTTAACGAAATCTGGTTCGATCTGCTTTTTCTTGATTGCGGTTCGGTGGTAAGTGTAGTTGGTTGCTGATTTAAGACTGATGTATAAAGAGCAATATCATCGGGATAATCGGTTAAAAAGTACCAATCACCCTCCATTGGATTAAGCACCGACATAATGGTTTGCTGATGCTCTTCATTTAACTCGTAATGAAAAGCATTGGCCTGATCGATAATTTGCCCGGAAGGACTTTGTGTTGAAAAGTCGAAAGTGTTCAGGTTTAATGTATCCATCGCTACTATCAAAATCTGTTTTGCATTTTCAGGTACCTGGAAAATTATGGCTTGTTTTCCGTCCTTATCACCTTTCCATACATTGTGGAGATCGTTCAGGTTTTTGCCGAGATAAAAATAAAACCAAGGAGCTATCGGATTTCCAAATTCCATTTTTTGTGCAAGTTGTATCCAGCTAATACTAACTTCACTTTGAAAAAACTGGTTATTTAAAGTTGCCCTTGCAGAACCAATGTTTTTATTTTCAGCCCAACCCAATCCCCATGGCAAATTTCCGGGTGTTTGTATCGTTAATATCCCGGTGCCATTTATCTGACCTCCCTTAAGATTAAATTTACTGTTGCCTGTAAGTATGTTGTTCAAATTCAAATTACATTCAGCCTTAAGTGAACCCTGTTTCCTGCTATATTTTATAGATCCATCAGATACGGGTTGGTCAAAAACCTTAAATGCACCTTTGCCAGTAAATTCCTTCCAGGGTTGAATCTCCACGCCAAAATTTTCGAGTTTTAACGGAGACCCCCAGATTCCAATTTCCACACCCAGTTCAATATCCACGTTGGCTTTGATTTTCCAATTTTTGGTAGCCAGGTCTTCCAATCCTCCTGTAATCTTAGTAATAAAAAGACCCGTAGCTCCAAGAGGTATATGTGTGCCTATTGAAAAAATTATTTTGTTAATTGCACCTTGTGTAAACTCTATTTGCGCACCTAATACCAAAAATTCAGGCCCTTTATTCTGATACAATTCAAGAAAATCGCCAAAAGCCAGACTGTCGATGATTTGTTGGTTTTCGTCCCTCAATTCAACCGGCAGGTTTATTAATTCCGGGCTTACCAACAATGAATCTAGTGTCTTCCTGTCCTTTTTTTCTGTTCCCGGAATTTTTAAAGTAAATCCGCCACCATAGGTTTTTGTTTCGGTATTCCAATAAAGATTAACGCCTTCCAGCGCAACAATGCCGAAATTCGCGGAAAGATCATTTATGTCAACCGCCGTTTGCAAGCCATTTACTTTCGAAAATATTCTGCTGGCCGACATTTCCTTAACATAAAATGGAAGATCATAACTGTATTTTTTCAGCAACTCATCCGCTACCTTATCTAAAGGAAAGGGCATTTTGGCAATGCTCCTTATTTCCACAAAATCGCCCTCTGGATCAACAATAAGCTCACCAATTGTTACACCAAATCCGCCGATTAAAAAAACTGCATCCAACAAAAAACTTTGCGATTGTGGCAGAATACTATTTTCATCTACATAATACTTAAATTGAGAATTGCCTTGTTTTATCACATATGCTTCGCTATTGGCAATGTCGCAGGCATAAAAACCACAATAACCCGAAATCTCAGGATGTGCAAGCCCCGGTCTTTTATCAATATCCACCTCACCATCAAAGTATAGAATATTATTGATGTTTACATTTCCGCTTAAGGTAAAATAACCATTGGGGCTTTCCCAAATTTCATCGGCATAAGCGATTAGGGATTCGTTAATGGCAAGTGAATTGTCAGAATCGGGGATCAGGGCAAAGTTTTCCTGAAAGTTGTCGTGCCCCGATAAGTTTAAATAACGGTTTTGGGTTTGATACCCATCTTTGATTACTGTAATATTGTATGTTCCGGCAGCAAGGTTATTGAATTCATATACACCAGTTTCGTCTGTAGTAATTTGCTCGCTAAAGTTTGCCCCGGTTAAAAGAACTACTGCGCCTTCCAGCATATTCGAATTTTGGGCATCCGAAATAAGCCCTGAAAGGGAAATCACAGAAACAAGTTGGAAATTGAGTAATACTATGGCCTCATTGTCAATTTCAACATTTTCAAAAGTCTGAGTTATATGCCCTGTTTTTGAAACCTCCACAGTGTAATTGCCTATGGGCAGGTTTACAAATTGGTAGCTTCCCTGGCTGTTCGATTGTGTGTTGTAGCTTGTTCCTGTGGCAATGTTAGTTATCTCAATACTTGCCCCTTCAATGGCCTGTCCATTTGCTTCTTCAACAATGCTGCCTGTCAGGCTTAAGTTAGGTTCTTCTCCACCACCGTACAATTCTTGTATTTCGGCTTCAGTAAGGGCGCGGTTGTAAATCCGGATATCATCGATTTGACCAGGGAAGTATTCTCCGTTTAATTTTCGACCAATAAACAAATCAGAAGCATTATCAATATTATATGTATTTGAACCACTACTTGAATTGTTTAATTGTCCGTTTACATATAACTTCATTAATTGATCTTGGCCATTGAGTACTCCAATATAATTATCCCAATCTGTATTAAAGAACGGATTAGTTGTCTCGACATATCCATTTCCAATCCATGGATAAGCATCGTAAGAACTTGAGAAATTCACTAAATTATTTGTTTCAAATCGAAAAAACCAACCACGATAAGGATTACCGTCTAATTGCTTACCTATAAATACTTGATGAGTTGAACTTTGAACACCTGAAGAACTTCGCTTAACCCAAACAGAAATTGAATAGTCTGAATCTTGCCAATTCAAAGTAGATGAGTTTCCGCAATTAATAAAATCATTCACCCCATCAAATTCATAAGCATTTCCAGCATTGCCAAATCTATCGACTATTAATGTTGCACCGTTAACTGTTCCATCATTTCCGTTTCCACTTTCATCGTTTGCATTTCCATTAAATGGATAATAGGCCACCAAACCTTCTTCAAGATTTACCTGCGCAAAGGTTGCCAGGGAGAGAAAAACTACCGCAAGCAAAATAAAAAATCGCATTGCTGCCAAAGGGGTTTTTGATTTTGTTAAGTAAAAAGAACTGCTTCCCATACTTAAATTCGATAAGGAGATTTTGTAATGTTTTTTCATGATGCGTGTTTTTTAGTGAAATAATAAGAAGTTGTTTCTATTTCTGATTACTTGCTGTTCGGGCAAACCTAAGGCAATCTTTTTTTATTTCCAATACATCGAAAGGGGGTGTATGTGTTTTATGGAAAACCCAAATGTTCGAAAATCCGGTCTGAGTGTATCGGTTTTTTAACTTGAATGTTGTGTTTTGGGCACTGAGTGTATTTTTAAGAAATTTAATATTTTAACTATTTTTAAGATTTGTGAACTTTGGGAGCTGTCGAAAAAGAGCAAAACGGGGCAAGATATTGCAAAGTAAAATTAGGGTAGGGTGCAATTCCTCGGTTTTAGTCATCCGATGAATTACCCCCGGGAACTTTATTATTCCCTTATGCAAGGTGTCAATTGCTTAAGCAGTATTCATCGGATGACTTGCTAAAGTCAGGGTTTGCCTCCACCGGAAAGCCAGGGTTTCACTTCAAGTGAAGCCCTGACTGTGGCGGGGTGCGGCGTTTTTATCGGGCAGTTCGGGTGGCTTTCGGGGTGAGGACTTTAAGGTCGTTAAGGACTTTAAGGCTCTCGCCTGAAAAAGCCCACGGCCTGCGGACGATGGAAACGCAGCACGCAACTTTCCCTTATCAGTCATCCGAGGAATTACCTCCGGCGGTTTCGTTATTCCCTTATGACAATACCACATTTGCTTAAGCAGTATTCACGGGGTGACTTGCCAAAGTCAGGGTCTGACTCTAAGCCAGGCCCTGACTAAAAACTGCCATAACGATTGTGAGCAAATCTTCATGATAAAGAATGATTCGCTTTGTAAACATTTTATAGTTTTGCCGAAGAACAAAAAGGTTTACCATGCCAAATCAACCAACAATGAAATTTGCAAACAAAGGAAGGTTCAATGCTTCTTCCCTCATTCTGGCTTTAATCCCATTGATCTGTTTTGGAATGGCTGTACTCATGGTTTTAAACTTTTACCCCTTTTACCAACGCACTACCGACCCGGAGTATTTTCATTTGCTGAATGGGATTAATGTAGCCCTTTTTAATCTGGCAGCACCCTACACCGATCATCCCGGAACGCCTTTGCAGCTTATTGTTGCCATTTCCTCGTGGCCAATTGGTTTTTTCATCCCCGGTTCATTGGCGGAAAATGTAATCGACCATCCCGAATTATTTTTAAAAGGGGCAATCATTACAAAAAATCTAATTATTGCCCTTGTCCTATTTATTGTGGGCCAGCGTGTGTTTGCCATTACAAAAAATACATGGTTTGCACTGCTCGTCCAACTGCTGCCTTTTGGAAGTGCATACACCATGACTGTCTTCGGGCGATTTACTCCTGAAGGATTTATTATTGTCCCCGTTGCTTTGATATTATTGTTGCTTATCAGGGTTCTGTATAACGACACCGGGGTACATTTGTCAAACAAACAGATAAAACATTTTGCGATTATCGGGGGTCTGGGTATGGCCATAAAATTCAGCTATTTGCCATTTCTAATAATTCCTGTTTTCATGATTAAATCTTTTAGGCAGGCTATCAGATATGGCATATTGGCTATTGTTTTTACCCTTATTTTTGCTTTCCCCATACTATTTAATTTTTCAGAAACCATGTCCTGGTTTTGGGAAATGGCTATAAACTCAGGGCAATGGGGTGGGGGCGAATCAACGTTTATCGAATGGGTTGAGGTGCCTCAACGCTTATATCAATTGTTAACTTTTGATAAGCTATTTACGGGGCTTTTGCTTGTTTTGGCAGGCTTGTTTATATATTCCCGTTTTATAAACAAAAGCAAAGCGCCGGATTTGAGGAAGCTGAATTTGATTACAGCAGGAGTTTTGCTTGGGATTATTTTTTCCATTTTTCTCATCACCAAACACTTTGCTTACCGGTATTACATATCAACGCTACTATTTCAGCTTGTTATTTTCTATTTAATAATTGAATATTCCATTCGAATATTTCAATTTAGGATGCTAAAAATATACCTGCCAATAATAGCATTTACGTTGTATATAATTATTGTAATATGGCAGATTCCCGGATTCAAAAAATTGGTTGATAATACTGCCTTGAGCCATGAAAAATATGCTGAATGGAGCAATAAGGTTGAAAGTGAAAGAAACGAAAATATTCCTTTAATCATTAGCTCCTTTTATGCGGGATGTCCTTTTCCCGAGTTTTCGCTCAACAATGGCTATTTGCTTTGTGGCCACTTAAAAAGTACGTTTTCTGATAAGCTGCGCGAAAAGTATCCAAAATCCATAATGTACGTTGGCTGGTCTGAACAGTTTTATCACTGGAATTATTTTTGGGATGCTACCGATTTTATCGATCCCGAAAAAGGCATCTATATTTTTATTGGTCAGGATAAAAAAGAAGATCTAAAGGTAATTTTGGAGAGGTTGGAAAAAGCATTTCCTAAAAATAGTCCACACCCTGAATTGTTGCAGCACTCCGACAATTTTGATGAATCGTTTTACAGGATTAGTTTTGAATCGCCCTAATTTTACGGTAAAGAATTATTATTTTTACAGCCCGCCTTGCTATCGAAGCGGATCGCCAGCGAATCCCACAGCAACAGTGAGGCAGTGAGGCAGAGATGTACGACCGAAGGTCGGCACTGACAGTCCACAGTCGGCAATGGACTGAACCCGAAAACTTTCGGGACTGAGGACTGAGGACTGTGGACTGAGGACTGAATATCCCGAAAAATAGAAAATCATAGATTTTCGTAATTTTTCGTGGATGCACGGGCGAAGCCCGGCACTGTGGACTAAAAAACAATTGAGCTTTTCCACTAAATTTTCAGCAGTACCATTTTTTATTAGTCAGTTTAGTTTTGGATGTGTATTTTTGAAATCAAAATATTATTTATATGAAAACATCTATACTTTTTTTACTCGTATTTTTAATGTCAGCCCCACTTTTTGCGCAAAAGCAACTTGAGTTTATGAACCAGCGATTTGAGTTTAACGCGGTGAGGGATGGCCAGCCGGTAAGGCAGGAAACAAAGGATTTTGGCTTAAGCATCAATTATGAAACAGGTGAGTTTTTTGCCAAAATAAATTTGAACGAATCAAGGCTTCTCGATGATGAAGAAGTTGAATACCGCATTCCGGGTGATGAGTATTTGGAAATCTCAGGCTTTATTCCGGTTGCCGAGGTCTTCGAAAACAACGCTGAAAGCCAAACCCTGAAAGTTGAACTGAATGTAACACACCTTAGCAATATTGTGCCCGTGGTATTCACCTTCAATTTAAATCGATTGTCAAATTCCTCACGCCGGTTTACCATTTTTAATATCAACGGGGCAACTCAACTAAGCGATTTTGGCGTAGAGGATTTGAAAGGCTACGAGCCTGAAGTAAATATTGTTCTCTCTTTCCAGGCTGTATTTGCAGGGGGCTATTGATTATATTTAATCCGCCGGTAGGATTTTAAGTGCATGGAAACAAAGCAAAATATTTGAAGGCAGTAAAAGAATTAGAATACGAACTTTATAAAACAGGAGCATAACACATAATGAGCAAAGAATTATTAAAAAATAATGAGCAAGATTTATTAAATATGTTGTCTGAACTTGTTGAGTTAAGTCAGAATAAAATTGCTTCGCAAGCCAATAGTACGCTCACCTTGCTGTTTTGGCAGATTGGGAAGCACATAAAATGATTTTGTGTTAGATAACAAACGTGCTGAATATGGTAAACAAATAATGTTGACAGTGTCGTCACATTTGAGTGAAAAATATGGAAACAATTTTGAGCTACGTAATCTCCGAAGAATGAGGCAGTTTGCAGAACAATTTAATGATACAGAGATTGTGACGACACTGTCGACACATTTAAGTTGGTCGCATTTTATTGAACTTTTCCCGTTAAAAAAGCCAGAAGAGAAACTATTCTATGCCAACAAAGTTGCTGAAACAAACTGGGGAGTAAGAGAATTGCGAAAGCAAAAAGACAAAAAACTGTTTGAAAGAACAGTTGTTGCTAATAATCAGTTGCCATCCAAAATAGAGGAAACAAAAAACCTATTCAAAGACCCTTACTTATTAGATTTTCTAAAGCTAAAAGATGATTTTTTAGAGAAAGACCTTGAAGAGGCAATTCTTCTCGAACTAGAAAAATTCATTCTGGAATTAGGCAAAGGCTTTACTTTTGTGGAACGTCAAAAAAGAATAATAATTGATGGCGAAGATTTCACCCTTGATTTACTATTCTACCACCGTAAATTAAAAAGATTAGTAGCTGTTGAGCTTAAAATAGGTCGCTTCAAAGCCAAGTACAAAGGTCAAGTAGAATTATATTTGAAATGGCTAAATAAACACGAAAAGCAAGAAGGAGAAAACGAACCAATTGGTTTGATACTGTGCACTGAAGCAAGTAAAGAACAGGTTGAACTTCTGGAAATGCATAAAGATGGAATTATGGTTGCAGAATACTGGACGGAATTACCTCCTAAAAATATACTAGAACAGAAACTACAACAAGCAGTAATTGAAGCAAAAGAAAGACTAGAAAGAAGAAAATTAATGTAAATGGCAAACCTAAAAGGAATATTAGACAGCATCCGCAAAATAATGTGGACAGATACAGGGCTGAATGGAGATGCTCAGCGAATAGAGCAATTGGGTTGGATGCTTTTATTTAACCTATCCTCAGATTTTATCGACAGTGTCGAGAACTTTTCAAAATACTGATATGCAATTAAATGGAATTTTATCGACAGTGTCGATAAAATTCAAAAAATTTATCAGCAAGGAATTACTGAATCAACTTAAAGAAACTGCGAAGTGATTTGGGAATCATATCAACCAGGAGATATTCTTGAATGTAAAAGAGATAAAGTAAACGTTGGTACTGATGTAGATTATAAACTTGTTACAATAAAATTACATTACAAAGGAGTTGTTTTACGCCACGAAAAAAAAGGTATAGATATAAAATCAAGTTACATGCATTACAAACAAATCATACTAAAATAGAATCAATATGAAAAAAATAATTTTAATTGTTTTTACAGCTTTCACTTTGACTTCTTTCTCTCAGACTGGAGAAAAAAATTTCATAGACCAGAATTACATAGAAGTAACAGGAAAAGCAGAAATGGAGATTGTTCCAGATGAAATTTATTTGAAAATTAGTGTTAACGAAAAAAATTTTAAAGGGAAAAAAGAACTTCAGGAAATCGAAAAATCAATGATTGAAAAGCTTTCCGAAATTGGGATTGACATTTCAAAACAACTTACAATCAAAGACATGGCAAGTAATTTTCAAAATTATTGGTTAAAAGGATCGGAAATTAACTCAATTAAAGAATACCAATTAATGGTAGGAAATGCTAAAATAGCAGGACAAGTTATTCGAGAACTCGAATCATTAGTACCTTATCTCTAATATTCTGCCACTTTTTGGCAGAATATTAGAGATAAGGTACCCAAGCAAAATTTAAAATGCATTGTCGTTATTATGAAATGAAGAGTAATAATAAAACTCTTAATTGCAAAATATGCATTTATAAATTTTGCCGACTAACTTGGACAAACCAAAACAGGAATACACCATAAGTTTTACATGATCACCTTGTTTGGTTTTGGCTTGTCCAAGTTAGGATTATCAAATATTTCAATCGAAAAAATTGAACATTCTGAGATTCAAAAATTCAGAACGGAAGTAAAAATTTTGGCAATTAAAGCAGCAAAAGAAAAGGCAACTTCATTGACAAATGCAATTGATCAAAATATTGCGAAAGCAATTTATATTCAAGAATTAAATAACCAGGGATATAACGCGCTTCAAGGACAAGTTGCAGGATTATCAAACATTGTAGTTAGAGGGTATGGTTACTCTGATAAATTAAATATGGGACAACCTGAAATTGAATTTGAAAAAATAAAACTGGAATATTCAATATTAGTGCGATTTGAAATTGAATAAAAGCATAGCTTACAATAAAGTGTAATTTTTATTGCGAGGGCGGTGGTGTGCGGAGGTAGGTACCTGTATCGAATTTTCAGTTATAATGTACAGAAAATAAATCCGACATTCTGCTGTAAATACATACCTGCCAGCATTTGTAACATTGCCCTACTCGCACTCCGGGAAAACAAAATTGTTTTCGTTGAACGAATAAACATAGTATGCCTTTCCGGGTGAAAGGGTATTGAGCGTGAATATTTGCTGCTCGGGCCAGAAAACTCCAAAACCTGCTATCTCTTTGATGATTTTAATTTGTCCGGGGTTTTGGGCAAGGAATCCTGGAATGGAAACTTCGCACGGGCTCAGGACAGGCAATATGCTCCAGCCCATCTCAACAGTAATATCTTTTTCAGCCTCAACTATCCCCTCAAACTGCAGGTTAATATCATTTTCAAGCTTAACTATATATCCTGATTTTGAGTTCCAGTTATTTATTGTATTTATTCCTTCGGCTGGCCAGTAAACTCCATTGGCTGATTGAAGAATGACGAGGTCATCGGTGTAGGGCGAGAAAATATCCTCAACATTTTGTTCTAAAGGAATCATATAGGCGGACAAACTATTCCAGCCGGCGTTTAAGTCGATTTGCTGTGTAGTTGTTGTCGGAGCGCTAAGGCCATGAGGACCTGCGCCTGCCGGCATATATCCGTGGCAAGTGGCACAATTATTCAAAACACCTTTGTAACCCTGAAGCGCAATATTCTGCACGTTATCCCGATCGAGTGTTGAAGGAACCAGGGTGTGGGGTGACCCATGACAGGTACTGCAATACAAACCTCCATGTCCTTTTGAAAGCCTGTAAAGTTTGCCGGGTTCTTCGGCATATTGTGGACCGTGACATTCGATGGCACCGCATTTGGGCTCATCCAACCAGGGTTCACGGCCGTCTTTAATCGATTCGGCCACCTGTTCCATGTCGCCGTGGCAATCCTGGCAAACCATCCCGGCGGCATGCATCACGCCCCGCTGGCATTGAGCCTGCTGTCCGGGGTGGCATTTGTAGCAATCGTTGGTTTTGTCTTTATGCTTGTCGTGAATTACTTCCGACAACGAACCATAGCGCGGAATTCCAGGCATGCCCAAGGCATTGGAACCATGACATGTTGCACAAAGTATTGGTGTGTCGTTCGGGTCAAAACCGCCTTCATCGTCATGCTCATTCAAAATATCATTTTCGCTTGAATGGCATCCCGAACTAACGCAATTTATTTCGTTAGAAACCGGAATTACATTTTGGGTTGTCGCCAACAAAAACCCCTGATTATCGCGGGCATTTATAAGTGCTAACTGGAATGGATCCTCAGTTATGAGATTCGCATCGGTGTAGGGTGTTATAGGGATTCCTTCGATGGTAAATGCATTCCCACCGGCTTCCATTTCGCCGCTAAGGCCTGCACCTGTTAGCCCGATATTATCCGGGAGGGTAACTCCAAATATTTGATCCTCGTAATCCCAAAAATTGGTTTTCCCCACAGAATATGTATTGCCGGGTATTTCATAGTCAACGGTAATATTTGCTGTTACTACGTCAGGCCAACTCGTGGGTGATCCTTTTTTTATTACATGCGATATTAAATTATTATAGGGAGGTAGAATGACAATTTTCGAAAAATCTTTATTGGCACAGTGCATGCCCAGATCGTTCCACGTTACTACGATATATTCATCATTCAATACCTGCTTCTGGGCATAGGAAGCGCTATATAAAAAGGTAGTTATTAAAAATAATGCCCAAATTGTGCGTATTGTTTTTGATTTCATAAGTATGGTGTTTTAAGATGTTTATTAAAGTAAAAGTATATTATATCTTATTGTAAAGCAATGATATACCCTAATTTATAAGCGATCTAAACAGATGTAGAAACCTGGATATGTTATTGTTATTGGCGTGAGGTATCGTTAATTGAAGTAATAAAGTTTTTAAATACCTAACTTGGACAAGCCAAAACCAAACAAGGTGATCATGTAAAACTTATGGTGTATTCCTGTTTTGGTTTGTCCAAGTTAGTCAGCAAAATTTATAAATGCATATTTTGCAATTTAGAGCTTTATTATTCACCTACCTTTCATATTATCGACAATGCATTTTAAATTTTGCTTGAGTACCTTTTCTCTAATATTCTGCCAAAAAATGGCAGAATATTAGAGAAAAGGTACTAAATAATTATGGTACTACTGCGAATTCCGTGGAATGGAAATATTTAGTAGCCACTTTTGATTCTAATTTTAGCAATGATTTCTGATATTATTTCGGTAGGGCATGCATGAAGTCTTTATTCAAAATAATACCCTGAAGAATATTGATGATTGTTTCACTGTTCAATTCTTTAATGATATCGTGCAGTAGCCTGGATTTCTCTTTTTTACTTTGTTCCGACTTTAATAATTTAATCATTGCTTTAAATTGTGAACCTTTAAGTTCGTCATCCAGGGCATCAAGAATAATGTTTACGCTTATTTTGCCTTGATCTGTTTTTTTATCTGGCATGCCAAGGGTTTCAAGTTCCACGATGGATGCTTCGAGTACTTCGCGGCCAATTTTTTTGCATGAGTCGAGGTAGATATTAAATCCGGAAGTATCACGCAGCGACCAGCTATTGTGTTCATATTCGATCTTTTCGATTTGTTTTATTTTTTGGCTTTCGTTTCCAAAAATACCGTCGAGCAGAATGATGGTATGGGTTTTCCAAGCATCCAGGTCAAATTTTTTGTCGTTGAGTTTATCAACTTGTTTCTGCAGCAATTCAATTTGTTTTTCGATCATGATAAAATTATTTTGGAGGGTAAAATTAGGAAAAAATATTACCTGATAAACCTAAAGCAATAATACTTTTAACTTAATACATGGATTGATACTTACAGGGATTTTATTAATTTCGCGGCATAAAATAACACACAGAATGTAGATTCAGGCAATTTTTCAATAATAAAGAAAGGGGGAGTCATGATAGAGACCATCAAAATAGGAACCATAAAATGGCATCATATTATCGACCCTAAAGATGAAGACCTTCAGTTCCTGAAAGATAATTTTTATTTCCACCCTCTCGACATCGAAGATTGCCGCAGTAAATTGAACCAACGCCCTAAAGTTGACGTTTACGATGACTATTATTTTATCATTCTTCATTTTCCAAAATTCGATCGAATCAACCGTTTTCTGAAAACCAAAGAGGTGAAAATATTTTGGGGCGATGATTACGTAATTACAATCGGAAATGCACATTGGGTTGTTAAAGACTTGTTTAATGAAGCCCTGACCCAGGCCGAAAAGAAAGAGGAATTTGAGATAGGAACAACCGATGCTTTGCTTTATCGTATCCTTGAGCGCTTGATGACCGAAACCCTTTCGCTGATTAGAAAAATTGGCAGCGATGTGGAATTTCTTAATCGGGAACTTTTCAATAAAAATTCAGAAAAAACCATTGAGCGTATTTCGGTAACCCGGAAGAATATTATTTTGCTCAACACTATTTTTAAACCCCAACTCCCGCTGTTTCACAAGTTTGAAAGTGGCGCTGTAGAAGGTTATGCCGAAAACATGGAGGACTACTGGGGTAATATCCTCGACTACTACCAAAAAATTTGGGATATGACCGAGGATTATGCAGAGCTGATCGAAGGACTGTCGAAAACCTTTGATTCACTGCAGGCCAACCGAACCAACCAGATCATGAAAATCCTTACACTTATTTCATCATTCATTCTCCCCTTATCCTTTATTACCGGACTTTATGGGATGAATGTGATATTGCCCGGTGGTGAGAAAAACCCCTATTCATTTTATATCGTGCTGTTGATCATGGTGATTCTGGTGGTATCGATGTTTTGGTATTTTAAAATAAAAAAGTGGATGTGATCGATAGGTCGTGTCTTCAACTTTCAAAAAATTTATATCAATACCCTTCCTCAACCAAACCTCTGCTACGCTTACTGTCATTCCGGGTCAGAAGACCAAATAAATTTGGCTCACACAGTAATATCAGAACTCCTGATCCATAAGTTACAAACCAATTAGTTACAACTTTTTTCTCGTAATTTAGTGTGTCGCCAATTCAATTATTTTTTGTTCTTTTTTACTTATGCCATTGGTATCCCTATGGGAGTGGTTCTGAGTGATCTAAGTGTCTTATATGTTTGTATTTTTTTATGATTAGCAAAATTATGGAAACTTTTCGAGCTTCATTTTGGAGGTAATTTGGGGGGCAATTTCCATTTGAGGACACCCTCAAATGGAAATTGAAAATTTGAAAATTTTTGATTTTTTTCATCTTTTCCGGTGAAAAATTTTACCCGGGTCGTTTCCATTAGTCCATAGCCGAAAGGTAAGTTTTTGAATTATTATATTAAAAAGCGCGACATGTTTTAAGGAAATGATTTTGGCGAACGGCTAATACTAAATCAATACTTCAAGTTCATTGACAAAAGTGGGGCCAAGCAACAATATTTAATGCCTGTCTTTTTAGTGGTGTTTTGGACACACGGAGCTGGTAAAAAATATCGAAGAATAAAAAACGAAGTAGATAAAAAGTTCGGTGATGTTTATTCGGGTTTATTATCACAGGCTGAAAGCCTGGAACATCATAGCATAATTCGTCTTCAATAATCACCGGCAGGCCGTAGGTCTGCGACAGCTTAGATGGCAAATCCTCCCCATCGGGTGATTAATTTTTTTGGTGATGAGTTTCAGCCCTTCAGGCTGAGGGGGGGGGTGGCTTCCCTCGTAAGGTCAGGCATCGCCTGACCCCTTTGATGTGCCAGCCTTTCAGGCTGGGAGGATAGCGTTGTAGCAGAAATAAAATATTGGATAGGCTTTGGTGGAACCTGCTAAAATCAACTTAGCCCCCGGCTGGATATTTTATTTTTAAGCCGGATGTAGTGTTTCCCAAGGTAGCAAACCAAAAAAATCCGGGATCGAATTTCCAGTCAAAAACCCCGGACAATATCAGCGGAACCTGCCTCGTGATGCGATCACAGGCTTAGCGGGTGGTGTTGGGCGTATTGTATCGGTGGGGTGGTGTTTGATCTTTGGCCGTGTTAGCTTTTCGGGCCTGGTAAAAGTACCCACTAGTTTGATACCTTGAAACAAGGCGGCATGAAATGGCCCATTAGATTTTGAAAGAAGGTCCCACACAATTGAAGGTAATCTTTTGGCTGGAGTATTTTTCCTGGCGATAATGGGGAGGCTTTTGAAATCCAGATTATGATGACATTGTCAACGAAACTGAAACATCAAAACCCGCTGCTTTTCGAGAAGGCAGGAGCTTACTTTTGAAATTAAGAAAAACAGTAACTCAATATTAATGAATTAATCATTAAAATTTAATTTTTATGGAATCAAACCAACTATTCATGGGCATCGATGTAAGTAAAGGATATGCAGATTTTATAATCCTGATATCAAAGAGGGAATTGTTTGAAAAAAAACTTTCAATTGGATGATACCTTGGAAGGCCACAAAATCATCAAAGAAATAATCCAAGAGCTAACAGCAAAAGGCTATTGCGTTATTTGTGGAGTAGAAAACACGGGAGGCTATGCTCGAGCCTCAATCTTCAATTATTGAAGAACATGCGAAGTCATCAAAACATAGCTTGGTGCAAACATGAAAAAAAGTTTGCATTTTATTTGGAAATTAAAGGTATATCTAAGTGGTGAATTTCTGAAGGTTACCACCCACATAGTGATGCCTTTGGCATAAGGCATCCCGATAGCTATCGGGAGGCACAAAGAGTCACTAAGATGTGTTTTTTACGACAATTGATTTACGTTAAGTAAGGAGTTCCGAATATGACAAGTTGGAATAGTGATTTTGAAAACAAAAATTTGCAGAGGATTGTTATCTATTTGCCTTAATGCATAATCTTAAAGGCCAGTTCCTTCATTAGTTCGCCATCATTCATAGTTGCGCTTTCTACACCCTTGGCTTTTTGATCAAATTCTCGCAGTAACCTAAAAATACCCCTGACTTTCCTGATATCATAAATATTGGCCGCCGCCCGGTACTCCTGAATAAAATATGGGCTTACCCCAATTTCGGCTGCCAGCTTGTTTTGGTTCGATTTATCTTTAATAAAATGATAATGAAAGATTTTTCTAAAATACCCGAAGATCATAATAATTTGCCAGATGGCTGGAAATTCTTTTGGGTTACCGGCAAAATAATTTATGATTTTGTTCACCCTAAGAATATCGCGTTTTCCCAGGGCACGCTGAAGTTCAAAAATGTTATAATCTTTGCTTATCCCAATATTTTCCTCCACGAGCTCCGGCGTAATTTCTGCGCCTTTTTCGATATTGAGCAATAGTTTATCCAACTCGTTTTCGATTTTACTCAAATCTGTTCCCAGGCTTTCGGCCAAAAGCATTTTGGTTTTCATCGAAATTCTGAAACCCCTGAGCTGAAGAGCCCGCTCGATATAATCGGGGATTTCGTAATCTCTTTTGGCTTTTGAAAGAAATAGCGTCCCGTTTTTTTTAACCAGTTTGGCAAACTCTGTTCGGCCATCCAGTTTTTTATATTTATAATCAAATACAAGTATTGTTGTTTCGATGGGTTTTTTGAGGTAAGCCTTGAGGTATTCGCTTTTTTCAATTTCCCTGATATGCTGAGCTTCGCGCACAATAACTACACGATACTGGCCAAAACCCGGGTATTCCTTTGCCAGGGCAATTACCTGGTCGATGGCCACATCATTACCGTAAACCACGTTTTGTGAAAAGTCTTTTTCCGACTCATCCAACACGCTTGTTTCGATTAGTTTACTGATTTTGTCAATAAAAAAAGGTTCATCTCCCGCGAGGAAATATACAGGCGAAAAGATTTTGTTTTTTATTTTACTAATTATGTTTTCATATTCCATGGCTGGCAACGAATGGATTAAAATCTCAGGTGTTTCACGGTTTGCCGGTTTTCGATCAGTTGTTTTAACGAATCAATCCCAATCTTAAGGTGGTCGCTCAGGAAGTTATCGGTAACCACCTTATCGCTTGACTCAGTTTTTACGCCTGTTGAAATCATGGGTTGATCCGAAACAAGCAACAATGCTCCGGTGGGTATTTCGTTGGCAAAGCCCACAGCGAAAATGGTGGCTGTTTCCAGGTCAACTCCCATTGATCTTGTTTTGCGAAGGAGTTTTTTAAACCTGTCGTCATGTTCCCAAACGCGGCGGTTGGTTGTATAAACGGTTCCGGTCCAGTAATCGCGACCATGTTCGCGGGTAGCGGTGGAAATGGCTTTTTGAAGGCTAAATGCCGGAAGTGCAGGAACCTCGATGGGGAAATAGTCGTTTGAAACCCCATCGCCACGAATAGCTGCTATGGGAAGGATAAGGTCGCCCAGTTGGTTTTTCTTTTTTAACCCGCCGCATTTTCCAAGAAAAAGCGCTGCCTTGGGATGGATTGAACTAAGTAAATCCATGATGGTTGCTGCATTTGCACTCCCCATTCCAAACTTTATCATGGTTATATTTCCTGACGTAGCGCAAGGCATGGCACGATCCATACCTACAATTTCAACATTGTGCAATTCGGCAAACATTTCCAGGTATTTTTGAAAATTGACCAACAAAATGTATTGACCAAATTTTTCCAAAGGTAATCCTGTGTACCTTGGAAGCCAGTTTTGAACTATTTCCTTCTTTGTTTTCATCGATGTTATTTTGCGGGCAAAAATAATCCAAAACAACCAATTAATCTATACTTTTGCCCAAAGAAAGGATATTAATGCAAAAGCTTAACCTTCCATTTTACCAATTCAGAATCAGGGAGAAAAATGGACAAAATGAAATTTTTGATTCTATTCGTCATAAATTTGTGGTACTTACACCAGAGGAATGGGTAAGGCAAAATTTTATTCGCTATCTCAACAAGGAGAAAAATATTCCTGAAATTATGATTGCGGTTGAGAAAGCTTTAAGCCTGAATACGCTTACCAAAAGATCTGACATTTTAATTTTTGGCCCAGGCGGTAAACCTATAATGATAGTTGAATGTAAGGCTCCCGTAGTAAAAATAGATCAAAAAGTATTTGAACAAATCAGCCGTTATAACCTCGCCTTAAAAGTGAACTACCTGGTTGTTACCAACGGCCTTGAGCACTATTGTGCCAAAATCGATTTTAATACCGGAAGCTATTCCTTTCTCGAAAACATCCCAGGCTATAAAGAATTTACTTGATTTGGCTCTTAGTCGAGTGCCGTTTGAAGCTTTTTGAGTTCGCCTGCTTTTTCTTTGTTTTGCTTGTGCTCGAACGAAAAAATTAAATTGTTAAGCACACGCCGGATGATGGTAATATTATCGCAGGGAAGAAAGTATTTTTCTTCTTCTTCAAGATTTATTTGCCTAAGAAACAGTTCGATTTCCTTTTTTGTAAAAACAGCGCCCTTGTTAAATGCATTCAGATAAAACTGCACATCATTCGATGTGATTAATAACAGATCATTTATCATTCCCCCCATGTAGGCCATAATAAAGTTCTGGGGCAGGTTTATTCCGTAAACGGGTATTTTTAAACTTTGGGCAATCACCATATAAAGAATGCTTAACGAGATGGGATTTGCTTTTTTAGTATCGAGGATATTGTTGATAAATGAATTTGAAAGGGCATGAATATCTTTTTTGTTTCCCTTAAAGCCATGAACATCAAAAAATATGTGGTTGAGAACTTTGATTTTTTCGAGTGGTGTGAGCTTATTGTTTAGTTCGAGCCAAACGTCCTGGATAATTTTTCCAACTTTATTGATAATTATTTTTTCATCAATATCCGGATACTGGTATTGAGCAACAATAATAAATCCTTTGAGTAAATCTCTGTTGGGATTTTTTTTCCATTTACTAAGCTCATCAAAGATATGTTCAAATTGAATATGATGAATAATGCTTTCGATACGGTGCTGTACTTCATCGTTAGATGAACCATCCCATGCATCTTCAAGTATGGGAATAGCTTGTATTCCGTACGAGAAAATCCTTTGCTCGATATGCCCAAACATATCCAAATCAGGCTCATCCATTAAACTCATCAAAGCATTAAGCTCATTGTTTTCCATAATAATCAAAATGTTCAATTCTTAACCTGATTAATTCACAAATTCAATGAATTTGTGAATTAATCACCGAAGGCCGAAAATATTTATTTTAAATATTTTCGAGGGTTAACCCTCGAATTTCCTTCGGAAATTCGGCCCTGTCGGCTTTTTAGCCGAGAGAGTGAAAAATTCATGAATTTTTCAGGTTAAAATCATAACAAATTTACACAATAAAAGTTGCAAATTAAAAAATTGTAAGTTTGCCGCTTTCAAAACTAATCCCAAAAGTAATGAATACAAGGTTTAAAATGAAATAACGCCGGGGTTTACTAATAAAGTCTTTAACCTGATTAATTCATAAATTCGTTGAATTTATGAATTAATCACCGAAGGCCGAAAATATTTTAAATAAATATTTTCGAGGGTTAATCCTCGAATTACCTTTGGGAATTCGGCTCTGCAGGCTAAAAAGCCTGCAGAGTGAAAAATTCATGAATTTTTCAGATTAAAAACAGTGAAGTTGAAAAGCTTAATATTTTTTTTTATTGTGCTTGCCAATTCGGCAGGGAGTTACGCGCAACAACATCTCAACCATGATCGGCAAAATTTTGTTGATTTACTGCTGCCTTTGATCGATCGGGCCAATGCTGAGGTTATGAAGCAGCGTGCTGGTATTTATAATATGTATGTTGATTTTAAAACCAATCGGAATTTACCGCCCGAAAAACTGATGTTGGTTTACGATTTTCTAAAGCTATACCGTTGCAATATCCCTTCTGATCCATCCCGGTTTATTCTTTCAAATTATTATTTTAAATTATTGCTAAAAAAAATTGATATTATTCCCTCAAAATTGGTTTTGGCACAAGCTGTTGTAGAGTCGCAATGGGGAGCATTACCTTTTGCAGCACAAGGCAACAATTATTTTGGAATTTTATGCCTGCAAAGCAATTGTGGCATGACAATAAAACAGGTTCACGGGTCGGGATATTATTATAAATCTTATCCCTCAATAATTGATGGGGTAAGGGATTACATGCTGTTGTTGAACTCGGGAGAAGCGTTTGAGGATTTTCGCGACCTCAGGGTTGCAAACCGATTAAATGCTGAATTGCCCGATCCTTTTGATGTAGTTCAAGGTTTAAAGCACTATGCTGTTCATGGGAAGGTATATATTAATAGTTTGATCGGGATTATGAGAAATGATTTTTATTAACTGTAAAGTAATTTATATGAAGAAATTTGACATATCAAAAATATTTCTGTTAATTTTTCCTGTTCTTTTTTTTATTTCGTGCAATCCTGTAAAGTTTGATGAGCAGGATATTGCAACCGTTAAAGAACTCACCGATTCGCATAAGGACTTTATTGTCGGATTTTATCCGGATGCTGTCGAAGCCAACAAAAAGATAAAATTAGACAGGGCACTTTTGATTGATCTTAAGAACGACTATCGACATGTGATAGTAAAAGGATATAAGTTGGATAAACTGAATGAAATAGCAAGCTCTTACAGAATTGGTGACAGCACATTCACGCGGAATCTTACCAGGGACGGATACATAGAACTTATCGATACACTTTTGTTCAGGGTAGATTATATCCCTGAAAAGCTTGTAATGGCGCAAACTATTATCGAATCGGGTTGGGGGAAGTCAAAATTTTCTCAGGAAATCAACAACTATTACGGGATTAGGTGTTATACGCCAGGATGTGGTGTGCGGCCAGGCGGTGTAGAATCCCCCAATTTCTGGGTTAAAGCATATCCGTCCAAAGAGGCGTGTATCGAGGAATATATGTGGTTGCTCAATACAGGCTTTGCTTATGAGCATTTTAGAGAGAGAAGACTTGAACTCAGGCAAAGTGGCGATTATCCCAATGCCATTATGGTGGCTCAGGGTTTAAAGCGTTATTCTGAAAAAGGCTCCGAGTATATTACACTCATCGAATCGATTATTAATAATTACTTACCCGAAAACCTCGATGAATTTGTAAAATATGTCAATGCCGAAGATAAAGATGTTGTTGAATAATAAATGAGTTTAGTCTAAAAAGTCCCCTTCAGGGGTAAGGTGGCATTATAGACTGATCTCATTAAAGAGTTTCTTTCCAGATGAAAAGAGCCAAAAATTAACTGGTTCAAAAAAAGTTTCGTCATCGAATAAGGGCATTTCGTCATCGAATATGGCCGTTTCGACATGCTTGCCCCTGAAAATAGTGGGAGATGGTTTATCTTTGTTTTTCAATAATAAGTACAAAAATTAAATAAAATGAAAACACTCACATTCATCATTATGCTATCGTTTTTGTCAAGCATTGCTTTTGGGCAATTTATGTATTCAGATTTTGATGATCAACAAAATTTCCAATTCTTTGGCTGGCCCAATGAACCTGAAATTGTATCAAACCCTGACCCTTCCGGGGTAAATACAAGCGTGTATGTAGGCCGTGTAGAAAGGGGGTTTTATGAATTCGCTCATGTTTATTGCGATACCGAGGGAAGAATCCTCGTGGAAGACAATCCGATTTTTACCATGAAAGTTTGGTCGCCGATAAGCTGCGAAATCCTGTTCAAACTTGAAAATAGTGCAAATTTAGAAATCGCTATTGAAGTTTCATCCTACATAACAACACCCAATCAATGGGAAGAACTCACTTTTGATTTTTCGGGGCAAACGGTGGATATTTATGACAAAGTGGTCATCTTTTTTGATTTTAATACTACCAACAATTACACCTTTTATTTTGATGATATTGAAGGTGCCGAGATAGAAGGCTTCGGCTTTTCTGCTGTAACCTTTAATGTTGACATGACGGAGGCCAATAATTTTAACCCGGAAACTGACGAAGTGTATATTGCAGGAAATTTTGCCGATTGGCAGGAACCCGGCAGCAACCCCGATTTGGCATTTTCACCTATAGCAACCAATTCGCTTATTTATACCCTCACCTTCGACAGCATACCCACGGGGGTAATTGAATACAAATATTTTATAGTTTATGATAATATACCAAGCTGGGAATATGGGGAGTGGATGGGCGACCCAAACCGCTTTGTATATATTTCCGACAATATGACCCTTGATGATATTTGGTCTGTGATTGTCCCCCCGGAGGTAGAAATGATTGCTGATTTTGAAAATATCAATTTGCTTAATATCATCGAAGTTATGGGTTGTGGAAACTGGAACAACCTGCCCATATCCGAAACATTTATGCCAGTAATAAATCCGAATCCTTCAGGAATCAATAGCAGTAGTACGGTCTTGAAGTTTTTACGGCGCGGCACAAATGAATTAGGTGAAGCAGCAGCCGGTTTTGTTGCCAATCACACCCTTAATGTTGATGAGTACGATTTTCTGCATGTTATGGTTTGGAAGCCAAAAATCAGTCCCTTAAAAGTCAGGACACATTGGTATAGCTCATACTACGAAACACTAAATTTAAACCAACAAAATGCTGAAAATTCGTGGGTGGATATTGTTTTTGATTTACGCACTTTTGAGAATGAATATGGGTATTTCGATTTATTTCCAGACTTCGAAGAACCCTTAAGCTCAAACGAGCTGGTTGAAATTTATATCGACAATATCAGGCTCAGCAACGACTCCACTCCCATGTTGGGGGTAGCAAGCAACTTTACCGCCGATGCCACCGATATTTGTGAAGCCGGCAACATTGCTTTTGCACCCGATACCGCCAACGCATATATTGATAGTGTGCTGTGGTCGTTCCCGGGGGGCAATCCTTCATCATCCACCGAAATATTCCCTGTGGTACAATACAACACAGCAGGAATTTATGATGTAACTCTTACCGCCTATTGGAATAACCTGACAAATACTATTGAAAAGTCAGCCTTTATTCATGTAGCTCCTAATCCTGAAATCCCGGCAACACCCTCTGGTGAAAATATTCTTTGTTTCGATGAATATTCATCAAGCTATACCACCAACTCCGAAAACGTAATCTGGGAATTGGGGCCTGCCTCCGCCGGCACAACGAATTTTTACGACAGTACTTGCATAATTATCTGGAACGAAAACTTTGCCGATGAAGCCACACTCAAAGCAAAATCATTCAATGTTTGTGGGGAAAGCGAATTCTCGGAAGTGCTTACCATAGAAAAATTGGATGCCATAGTTCCTGATTTTTCGGCCACACCCACCCAGTTTATTTCAAAACCCTACGAGGTAAAATTCAGTAACCTCACTCCCAATTCCGAGCTTTACGATTTCGTGTGGTATTTTGGAAACGGAGATTCATCACTCATGGTACAGCCCGAATATACTTACTCCGAAGGAGGAACCTACACCGTGAGCCTTGTAGCTACCGGGAAAACCACAGGATGCACCGGAACTTTTCTTTTGGAAAACTACATTTTCTGCTCGGGAACAGGAATCGGCGACAAAGATGAGGCTGGATTTAAATATTTTGTGGACAGGAATAAAAATTCCCTTGAACTGATTTTTGATCAACAACCTGAAAATTTACATTTCAGCTTATTTGATATTCTTGGTTTTGAGCTTAGATCAAGCAACTTGTTTCAAAAAAGTACGTCAATCTCATTAAATGGACTTTCTGATGGAATGTATGTTTTTGTGATTGATGGGAAGATTACAGGTAAGGTTATGCTTTTAAAATAAATATTTATTTTTGTTAAATATCTCGTTAAATATCCAAATACAAAAAACTCAAAATCAAAAATTATGAAAAACCTAATCCTCTTTCTAAGCTTATTCATTTCAGCATTATTTGCAAATGCACAAACTGATTTGTTTTTCTCAGAGTATTGCGAAGGTTCAGGGAACAACAAAGGTGTTGAGATTTATAATCCAAGCAACGAAACCATCGACCTGAACGAATATTGGGTGGTAAGGTATGGCAATGGAAGTGTTGTTTTCACCAATGGCGGGGCAACTCATTTAATAGGATCAATAGAACCATATCAAACCTTTGTACTGGTAAACGGGCAAACAGAAAGTACCCCAACATCACCGGCATGTGATCCCGAAATGCAGGCACTGGCCGATCAGTTAGACGGCGAATACCCTGCGCCCATGTACATGAATGGCAACGATGCCATTGCCCTGGTTAAAACACCAAACGGTGAGCCTCCCACTCAAACTAATATAACACCCGTTGACCTTATTGGAGAAATTGGGCTGGGTAGTCTAATTTCTGGTGAAACCGGCTGGTCATACATTCAGGATTCAACCCTTACCTACAACAACCCTGCTGGCGAACCAGTGGAGGGAAAAGTAATAAACTACATTGTTCAAAAGTATGCAACAAATGGATCAGATTATGGCCCCTTTTGGATGGCATGGACTATGAATCACTCATTAATCAGAAGACCTGAAGTAATTCAGGGTATTGTTTCTAATCCCTCCCCATTTTCGGTAAGTATGCAATGGGATACCCTTCCGGCCCAGTTAGACAGCACGGGGCAATGGACTTATGCAAACATCTGGGATAATTTGGGCATACATGAATGTATGGTAGCTTTAGGGCCTGATTTTTCGGCAAGCGACACCTCGCTATGTGAGGATGAAACAATAAGTTTCGCACTTAACGAAACTGCCATATTAGCCGACAGCGTGTACTGGGAATTCCCCGGAGGTATCCCTTCCATTTCCTCAGACCCTGAACCAGAGGTTACTTATGCGATGGCAGGAAATTACGATGTAAGCTTAAGCGCTTATACCAATGGCAATCCCGAACTTATCTTCAAACAAAGCTACATTGAAGTAATGGGAAGCCCGGCCATTCCAGCCAAACCAATAGGCGACACATTAGTCTGTTTCAATGCAACATCTTCGGAATACTATACAAATTCCGCCTCAGCGGTTTGGGATTTAACTCCATCGTTAGCCGGAACGATGAATTTTTACGATAGCACTTGCAACATAATCTGGAATGAAACTTTTTCGGGAGATGCAATGCTAAAGGTTAAATCGTTTAACACCTGCGGGGAAAGTGAATTTTCGGACATCTTAACCATTAAAAAGACTGAAAATATAAATATAAATTTTGATGAAGACATAATGGTTTGTTATGGCGAAAGCAAAATGATAGAGCCTCAGATTTCAGGTGGAACCCCACCCTACTCCTATTCCTGGGAACCGGCAAATATTTTTGATGACCCCACATCGGGCACACCCATAATTTCGCCTGTTGCAAATACGGAAATCACACTCACACTTACCGATGATCCGGGTTGCATCACAACTCAAAATGTTATGGTGATGGTTGAAGGTGAAGATTACAACCTGGATTTTACAGCTTTCCCATTCCAATTTATTTCGCAGCCATTTAACGTACAATTCGACAATTTAACCCCCGATCAGGAAAATTTCGACTTCACCTGGTACTTCGGTAACGGAGATTCATCACTCCTTGCACAACCAAACTACACCTACAACGAAAATGGCTTATATTCGGTAACGCTGGTTGCTATCAGCAAACTAAGCGGCTGCTCCGACACCCTGTTTATGGAAGATATGATTGCCTGTACCGGTGCGGGTATCGAAGATATCGAAAACAATCCATTCAGTTATACTTTAGACGAAACCGGGCAACAACTAAAAATAAACTTCGAAAATCAACCCGACAACTTACATTTTCAATTATTCGACCTGCATGGTAAAAATCTTTATTCGGCTACGATTTTTCAGAAAGAATTCAAGGTGCCTTTGCCCGGGCTCTCCAGAGGGATGTATATTTTTACCATAAAAGATGGTTCGGGAATTTTCACCGGCAAAATAATAATCGTCAGGTAAAAAACTTTAAGGTTAATTTTAAAATAACATAATTCTAAACCAATATTTTAAATTCATTAAAAATAAAAATTATGAAAAAACAAATTCCAATCATTTTGCTCATGCTATTTTTTAGCAGCCTAACCTTTGTATCGTGCAAAAAGGATACAACAGAGATTTACAACCCTTCTGAAATCACCATCCAAACACCTGAACAAAAGCTTACCTCGCAGGGATGGATAGATTTTGCGGCTGGGAATTACCAGGAGGCTGCGGAATCGTTCACTCAGGCAACGCAGGCCAACAGCCTTTTTATGGATGCGTACAACGGTTTGGGCTGGGCGTATGCCAGGCTCGACTCACTCGGGTTGGCAAACAACAATTTTACTACCTGCATGGTATCGGAAGAAAATATGCAGATTTATAAAGATGCCTGTGCTGGCCGCTCGTTTGTAAACCTTGCCCAAAACCAATACAACAGGGCAATCAGTGATGTTGAAAAAGTAATTATTAAGATTGATGAATCGGGTTATTTTCAGGAATACCTGGATTATATTTTCAGACACGAGCCTGGCATTACCCAGGAGGATCTGAAGTTGGTGATGGCCGAATCGTTTTTCATGCTCGGCAACTACGATGCGTGCATGTATGCTTTGCTACTGATAGATGATACACTCGAAGAAACCAGCAATCCCGAGGAGTTGGCCTTGATGATAGAGCAACTAAAAACAAGCATTTAACAAATCTCTTATTCACATTAAAATACAATAGCGATGAAAAATATAAAATACAAAATCAGGATTTTTACATTTATTGCAGCATGTACCCTGGGGCTTTTGTTAACCCAGAGCCAAAAAGCTACGGCACAGGTTCACCCCGATTTGGAAACTTTGCTGGAGGATCTCAACGAAAATTACACTTCGGTGAACAGCATCATCCCCAACCGCTACGATTTTACTGACGGGGAAACCGGATATTACATTTATTCGGGTGGCAGCGGAATGTACTGGTATGGAAACTACATCACCACCAGCCTCGGTGGGTATATTGACTATTCGAATAACACAATTACAACAGATGGGAATTTTGGCGGTGAAGGAAAGTATTTTACACGCAAATATGCCGGATTGTTTGTTTTGGCTGCTAATCTTGACAACATCTCTACTTTTTCTATTTCCGGCGATTTGAATGGTTATGGAGGATCGGTGGATGGAGCTGAGCTTACAAGCGGCAATTATAAAGGATTCGTAAAACGGGTTTACAATAACAATTCACCCTCGGTTAACCATCTTATTATAGTGGAAAACGATCCGGCAGTTAGCCAAACATATTCCAGCTCCTATTATTCTGATAACCATGTTATCAATTCGCTGGGCAATGTCACACGATTATACTACTTGCTGTATGCCGGAAATAATGAATATTACATCAACAATGCCGCTACCCAGGAAATCATGGATGCCTTTGTAGCTTTGCTGCGCACCGACAGCATTCCACCCAATCCGGTTAGCAATTTAGTGCTAAGTGAAATTTTAAATTCCAGCGCATCTGTGAGTTTCACAGCACCATCAGATGACGACCCTACCGAACCGGTTAGCGCTTATGATGTAAGGTTAAGCACTTTTCCTATCACATCAGCTAACTATTTCGGAGCACCTGAATATGAGCAAAACCTTGTTCCTTCAGCACCTGGTTCAACCGAAACATTTTCGCTTACTGATTTAATTAGTGAAACCCAATATTGGCTGGGGATAAAGTCGATGGACGAAGGCCAAAACTACTCCGGCGCTGTAATCACCTCATTCACCACAGGAATTGATCCTACAATTGCTGTATCAGTAGAGAGCATGGAATTTGAAGTTGTAATTGGGGAAGAAACCAGCAAAGGTTTCAGCATTTCCAATGCAATGACCGATGCAAGCCCCCTGAGTTATTCCATAAGTGTAGAAGCCCCGCCAATAAACGATTTTCTGTGTTATGTACCGATCGATAATCATAAGTTGGTTGAAGTTAACCTGCAAACAAACATGCAGGAAACCATCGATCTCACCTTCCCGGCTTCGCAGGTTGATTATGCCCGTAATAGCGATGATGTGTGGGCCAGCAACACAAGCTATGATGAAATTGCGGTTATTTCGGCAAAGGATCATAGTATTAAAAGCGAATTAAGCCTAAATAATCTTTACAGGGTTTGTATGCCAAAATACCAGGATAAGGCTTATCTTGTTTTTTATTCAAACCAAACCAGCGTACAGGTATATAGCACCAATTCTATTACGCTTGTTAACTCTTATGCACTTCCTATATCCGGTCAGCCCGATGATGTGGAGCTTACCCCTGATGGCTCAAAGATTTGTGTGGTGGATTATTATGATTTTTATGTATTTGATGCCACAAATGGAGAATTATTGAATAGCATTAACCTGGATTACTTCCCTGCTAATAATTTCATCATTTCCCATGATGGCAATTTTGCCTATTGCTACAATCCGAATTATGGTGCCATTATGAAACTTAACCTAAACAGCGGCGAAGAAAGTTATGTAAATACTTCTTATGAAGTTAGTGCTGTTTCACTTTCACCTGACGACCAAATTCTGTACGTGGGCTATTATTACTATACCAATATTACAGTAATCAACACCCAAAACATGCAGCAGATCAACAACCTGAACAAAACTGAATCAAGTACCACAACTGATTTGCATGTTTCGGAAGATGGCAAAACTTTGTATTGCCTGAGCAGATACGACAACAATATCACCACCTTCAACCTGACGACATCGCAAATTGTAAGTACCGCTTCCGTTGGCAGCAACACCTACTCATTTGCTTTTCCGGGCGGTTTCGATGATTACATTTCAGTGAACCCCGCCGAAGGATTGCTGCCGGCAAACCAGGAACAGGAAATATTGGTAAGCATTTCAAGCGATGGATTATTACCCGGCATATACAATTCCTACCTCCATATCCAAAGCAACGACCCGGATTCGCCGCTCATCACTATTCCTGTGGTTCTTTCGGCCAAAGATATCATTGGACCTGACTTTAATATTGCCTTCTTCCAAAATCACTACCTGAGCAGCAACCTCAAAGTTTTGATTTTTGCCCGTGAACCGCTGCCTGAGTTACCAGGCCTAAGCGCCGGAAGCGATAATGTGGAGGTAGAAATGCTCGATTCGTTAAACCATATTTACAACGCGAACTATAAACTTAGCTCCACGCAAAACATCACTTTTACAGTAAGCGGTACCGACAGCGTTGGAAACACCTCCTCTTTCGAGCGCGTATTGAGCAGCACACTTGCCCTGAAAAATACAGCCGTTGCAGCAAATTACCCCAATGCTGAGGTAAATGTAAACTTCGACCCGGGCACTTTCATCAACAACACTTATGTTACCATCTGGAAAGAAAGCATGAATAGTGAAACCATCTATCACATCGGGCCTGAAACAATGCAAACAGATGTACCAGCCACACTTTCGATATCGTGGACTGATGCCATGAAGCAGGTAGCAAAACCTGCTTACCTGGCCATATATCGTTGGGATGCCGATACTGAAACCTGGGTTGAAATGCCAAGCCTTATCAACAGGCAGCACGAACAGGTTATTGCCGAGATCGACAAGCTGGGCGTTTATAAAATTGGCATCAACGAAAATACCCATTCATTGGATGCGCCTTCCGGAATTAATTTAGCCCAAACGGTACAGGCATCGCCAAATCCATTTTCAGGAATTACCACAATAAACTATCAAAATCCTGAAGAAGGGCAAGTTCAAATTTCGATATTTAATATTGCAGGAAATAAAATTTCGACCATCCTGAATGAATATCAGCCGGAGGGCATCAACACCTTTTCGTTGGATGGTAGATTTTTGGAGAATGGCATTTATTTCTGTAGGATTAACACTGCCGGTGGTGAACTTATACAGCGACTTGTAAAGATTAATTAGAAGCCGCTTGAAACTTCGATATTAACAACACTTTTTTCATGAAGCCACGCTTGCACGAATAATTCTTGCAAGCGTGGCTTCAATTTTTTGAGCATTATAGTCGTCATTAATGAAAACATTTACAAACCAAATATTTACTTTCACAAGCCCAAACCCCCATTTCGTCATCGCATAAGGGGGTTTCGACATGCTTAAAAACTCAAAGAAAAAATGTTACTTTGTGTAAATTTAAGTTTTATGAAAAAGCCGGAAGAAACACCACAAGTTAACGAACCCCAGGCAAATTATGGAACTCCGCTAAATGCCGAAGAAATCTGGAAGCTATTTCGGGAAACCGATAAAAAATTTCAGGAATCGGATAGGATACTCACCGAAAAATTTAAGGAGACAGACAAGCAGTTTAAGGAGACCGACAAAAAAATCAAAGAGCTTACTTACTTATTTTCTTCACATTGGGGTAAATTAGTCGAATCGTTGGTTAAAGGGGATATGGTCAGGCTGCTCAACCAACGTGGTATTAATGTGCAACGAACCCACACCAACGTTGACGGAAATTATCAGGGCACAAACTTCGAATTTGATATAATCGCCGTAGATGGGGAAACCATAGTAATTGTTGAGGTAAAAACCACACTCCGGCCAAAGGAAGTGAAAAAGTTTATCGACAAACTTAAAAATGCCAAAATCTGGATGCCCGAATTTAAAGATAAGAATGTAATAGGCGCTATGGCCTATATTAAAGTTACAGGGGGCAGCCGCACCATGGCCATCAACAAAGGGTTGTTTGCCATTCGTGCTACCGGCAACAGCGCTTCCATCGTGAATGACAGTGCATTTGAACCCCATAGGTTTTAATACATAAAAATCAAAGTTTCCTTTTCAATATCTTTCCAATATTTTCCCGGTATTTCTTACCAGTTCAACCTTGACTATTTCATAAACTTATCGCAATTTCAGCTTCAAATTCATTTTTAATCATTGGTAAAAAACCACTTTCCCCACCCCAAAACCCCATTTCGTCATCGAATTTGGGGGTTTCGACATGCTTGCCCCTGAAAATAGACAGAAGTGAATTATCTTTGGAATTCTTAATTAGTTACAAACTTAAATTATCTAAAAAATGAAAACCAAATTATTTACAACCCTGCTCATGCTGCTTATCGCAGGTATTAGCTTTGCACAGCCCCCGAACCTTGAAAAAGCCTGGGAATCGTTTAAGCAAAACGATATTACATTGGCTAAATCGCAATTCATGGCTGCCGCCAACGATCCGGGATCAGAAGCAGAGGCTAACTTTATGCTTTCGCTCATTGCTTTTATCAACCAGTCAGAAGAGGAAGCATTGAATTACTTTGTTCGGTTTGCCGAACTTGAACCCAACATCAATCCCTATATTTCCTCATTCTTTTTCAGGGATGTCATCAGTTTTTCCGGAGGTATGCGAGAGGAAAAAATGTTGGGGTTTTTAAAGGGATTGATAGAATCAGGCAAATTAAACCAAACCGTAACCTGCCATATTTTGGAAGTTTTGGGCGATCATTACAAAACCACCAATAACCTCAAACTATCCAAAGAATATTATGATAAAATTGGTTCGGTTACCGAATGGCAAATTGCAGGTGTTTTCGAAAATTCATCGGGCAGCGGCTTCGACAAGGATCATGGCCCACTGCAACACCCACAAAGCAACAGCATATTTACAAGCAAGTACCAGGCAGAAGTAAGTTGGTTTGAAATGATTGAAACCTACCCCGGAAAATGGAATAATTTGATTTATCATTTCGATGCCGAAAACTCGATTATTTATGCACAAACATTTTGCAACAGTGCAATCGATCAGGATGTACTGTTTAAAATTGGAACATCCGGCTCCCTCAAAACCTGGGTAAACGACAAATTGCTGTTTTCCGAACCCAAAGAAAGAAACAACGGGATGGATACCTACACCTTTACTTCACGCTTAAAAAAAGGCAACAACAGGATATTACTTCAATTAGGATCGAGCGAAATAAGCGCCTGCAATTTTATGCTGAGAATTACCGACAATGGGGGTATAAATATTCCGAATCTTGCTTTTTACAAAACATACAGCGACTACCCCACCGATACCACTGATTTCCAATCAACTTCCATTGACTATTATGCCGAAACTTTTTTCGTTGAAAAAATCAAAGCTGAACCTGATAATTTATTAAACTATATGCTTTTGGCAAATACTTATCTTGGAAACGACAAAAACTACCTTGCAAGAAAAACCATCCACGAAGCCCAAAAGCTTGCTCCCGAATGTAGTTTTTTGTTGACCCAACTCATCGAAACTTACCTGAGAGATGAGAACCGGACTGAACTTAGCAAGGTTCTGGAACAAATTAAAGAGCTTGATCCCAACAACCCCATGTCGATTATGTTGCTTATGAATGAAGCCAAAAACAATGAAAACTTTGAGGAAGCCCATGAACTATTAGAAAAGTTGATTAGCCGGACAGGCGAAAATGAAACCACCCTCAAAAACCAAATACAGCTTGCAGCTTCACGGGAAAACTACGAGGAGTTTTATACATTGATAGAAAAAGCCTACAAAGAATATCCACAGAATGAATACTTTGTTTCTTTAAAATTCTCCCTCGAACTCCAGGTTGTGAAAGATACCAGGAAGGCAACAAAAATTATAAAAACATTCCTGAAAAATAAATACAGCAGCGAGATTATATATACTTATGCAAGCCTGCTGTTTAAAAACGGACAGATTGATGATGGATTCAAAAAGTTGTTTAGCCCCTTAGAATACGAGCCCAATGCAATTGGCTATTATAATAAAATTGCATCGGTGTATTTTGCCATGCGAGATTACAAAAACGCTTTAAAATATTTTGAAAAATGCCTGGAATTTGCCCCATACATCGATGCCTATCATTATTCGATCGGGCAATGCTATGCTGAGATAAATCAAAAGGATAAGGCAATACAAGCCTACCAAAATGCCATAAAATACTACCCTGCTTCTTACGACGTAAGAACCGAACTTAGGACAATGCAAAATAAAAAATCGGTTTTTAGTCTGTTTGAAGAGCCCGATCTTGAAATGATATATAAAAATTCGCCCGATGCCGAAGCCTACCCCGGAAGTAACAGCCTTATCCTTCACGATGAAATCCAAAGGGTTGCTTACGCTGAAGGAGGCACACAGGAAAAGGGATTTATGATGGTGAAAGTATTTACCACCGAAGGTATTGATTATTGGAAAGAATACTACATTCCAATGTCCGGCTATCAATCGCTTACCATCGAAAAAGCCGAGGTAGTTAAAAAAGACGGCTCTAAGGTTGCAGCCGAAACAAGCTATGAATACGTGGTGTTTACTTCGCTTGAAGAAGGTGACGCGATATCGTTAACCTACAAATTGGATACCTACAAATCGGGGCGGTTTATGAAACATTTTGTGGATAATTATTACTTTGACGTTTTCATTCCGGCTCTCACAAAAAAATACAGCCTGTTAATCCCACCCGAAATTAAATTCGACTATCTTGTAACAAACAATGCTTTTGAGCCAAGAGTTTCGGATCTTGATGATTTTAAATTGTATGAATGGAAAAAAGAAAACCTGGACAAAATTGATTATGAAGAATATATGCCCCGCCTTGTTGATGTGGAAACTGTTCTACATATCTCTACAATTCCTGATTGGGATTTTATTTCAAAATGGTACGCCGATGTAACCGGGAATAAAACAAAATCCGATTTCATTCTCCAGGAAAAAGCAGCGGAATTGTTTGCAGGAAAAGAAAACCTCAGCGATCTTGAAAAAGCACGTATTATTTACGAATACACTACCAGCAAAATAAGGTATAGCTCGGTTTCCTTCAGGCAAAGTGGATACATCCCCAAAAAAGCTTCTGATGTAATCTCATCGCGAATAGGCGATTGTAAAGATGTATCAACGCTTTTTGTAGCCTTGTGCCGGGAAGTTGGCATTGACGCGAAATACGTGATGGTAAATACCCGCGATAACGGTAAAAACGAATCCCCATTACCTTCCATTGTCTTTGATCATTGTATTGCACAAGTTACTATCGAAGGCGAAGAATACTTTGTTGAATTAACTTCGGAGCAAATGCCTTTCGCTGCACTTGGTTTTAATTCAAGATTTGCATTTGCCCTGGTGGCCGATGATGACCCTGCCATTGAAGGCACGCCCATTTATCTTGATCCGCCTACACGAATAAAAAATAAAGTAACACGAAACACCACAGTGGATTTTGATGACGGCAAAATGAACGTAGTGTGTAACTCGAATAAAACCGGAACTTATGCTTCAAAAATGAGGGAACGATACAAAAACCTCAATGCCAAGGAACAAAAAAAACATCTATTGTCATCATTGTCCTCTGAATATAATTCAGTTGAACTACATGCCTTGAATTTTTATGACAGCCTTCAACATCCTGAACCCGACATTGATTATCAATATTCATACACGATTAAAAATCAATTTACCAGGATTAGCGATTTGGAAATTTTCAGTCTTCCATTTGCAGACAAATATAGCTATGTCAGTTTTCTTTCCACAGAAACCAGGAAATATCCGCTTGAAATATGGCAAAGTTTCAAACGGTGCGATGGATATAGTGAAGAACTTAAGTTGGAAATACCGGAAGGAAAGCAACTGGCCGAAATACCCGGGGATATAGAAATAAAAAATGATTTTGGATTTTATAGCCTTACCTTCGATGTTGCTGATGGAGCGCTTGTTGTTAATCGTAAACTTGAATTTTACCCTGAGATCATCAGTGCTGAAGATTACCCTGAATTCAAAGAGTTTGTTAATAGCATTATCGACAACGATGACAAAAAGCTGGCATTTCAGTAATCCGATAACAGGGATCAGGGGTTTAATATGGAGTGATAGGATTCGCTTTCACTCCATATACAAATCTCATTTCACAAGCCCAAACCGCTCTTTCGTCATCGCATAAGGCCGTTTCGACATGCTTGGGTTGGGAAATGGTGGGAGATAGTTTATCTTTGATTTAGAAAATGATTTCACAGTACAAACAATTTCCTCTTTGAAAGATAAATCTAAAATCATAAATCAATTATTCTGCATTCTTAAATTCAATAATACCTCAACGAAGGTACATGGCAATCGCAAATAAAATATTTCATTAATAATGCATGTAGTTTGACAAGCCTCTCAGCTAAGCACTCAAAGCCTCAAAAAAGCGCTCCTTGCTATTGTCGGAAAGAGGTGCAGAGCAATCGCCGGATAAAAATATAGTGCCTCCGTCCTCGATACTGTAGCGGTCAACGTGATCGATGTTGATGATGAACGACCTGGAAACCCTGACAAATTTATTGGCAGGCAACACCAACTCGAAGTACTTTAAATTTTTAATTGAAGTGATGGCTTCCTGCTCAAGAGGAAATACAATGGTTGAATTGCCATCCGATCGCAGCATTACAATAGTATCGAAAGGCAGGTACTGAAACCCATTTCTGCGTGGAATTTGCAAGCGTGAAGGCATATCATTTTTGGTGTATTCATCCAGCAGCGATTTTATGGAGTTGATGTCAACGCGGGGAGCCTGCGAAGGTTGTTCTTCGAGCACACATTTCACGGCATCAATCACGGCATCAGCCTTGAGTGGCTTAACAAGATATTTGAAGGCGCTGAATTTGTTGAACGCGGTGAGTATTTTTGTTGGCGTTTCGTAAACCGAGGTAAACACGATTTTAAAATCAATCTGCTCCAGATTTTTCAGGACATGAAAAGCGCCATCCTCGTTTTCGCCGAGCTTAATATCCAAAAATACCAGTTGGGGTTTATTTTTTTGGATGGACGCAATGGATTCCTCCACCGAAACAGTTACATCAACAACATCCACCCAATGGCTGCAATGATTTTTCAAAATCGACAGCAGCAACTTCTGCCAAATCACCTCATCCTCTACAATTAGTGTTCTTAGTTTCATCTTTTTTTTTATTGATTTTACCATCGCAAAAATAGTTTATCTAAAATATCTTTCCAACACAAATCCGCTTTCACCATCCCAAACAGGGGTTTCATCAGCTAATATAATGGTTTGATCATGGTTACGCCAGAATACCGTGAATGATTATTTAATAAGCATTACATAGGATGAAGATTCCGGAAATCATTTTGGCTTTTGAAACGCTCACAGGAAAACCTGCGTTAAGATTGGGTTTTGATAAAGGCCGTTCTTCACTCCACAGTCCACTTAAGCCGAAAAAAGGCCGACATGATGGGCTAAAGTTTGCTTTTGTGAATGTTTCGGAAATAAAATATCTATCAGACACGCACGATATGTTCCAAATCAGAGCATTTCAGGGTGTTAATATGAATTTGACACTTCGAAATTGGTTCTTTGGAATGTATATAGTAGAGTATGAGCAATATGGAAAGGATAGGGCAAGTTATGGTGATGCTTTAATTAAAGAAATTGCGAAAAATTTTAAAAACAGTAAAATAAAAGGACTGTCTTTTAGAAATTTGAACCTTTTTAGGCTCTTAAAAAACCACTAATGCTAACATGTTAACGATATTTTGTTGGTCTTTTGTTTCCTGCGAAGCGGCTTTAATTTTCAAATTAATGTAGTATCTTATCTCTAATATTCTGCCATTTTTTGGCAGAATATTAGAGATAAGATACCCATGCAAAATTTAAAATGCATTGTTGTTAATATGAAAGGAAGATAAATAATAAAGCTCTTAATTGCAAAATATGCATTTATAAATTTTGCCGACTAACTTGGACAAACCAAAACAGGAATACACCATAAATTTTACATGATCACCTTGTTTGGTTTTGCCTGTCCCGTAGTGCAACTATTCGGGGGCTTGTCCAAGTTAGGAAGTTTTACCTCATTTATCCACAAATAGTGCAGACAGCGTCTGCATTATTTGATACTGAATTGGAAAAGCAATCATTTCCGGTTATGCAGAATACAATTTCTCAAATAGATTTTTTGTTATCAAAGGCTAAGGGCAAGAAAATTCAAACAGAGTCTGAACAATATATTTCGTCAGAAATTTTGGTAAACAGATTGTCATTTTCTCATTTTGTGGAATTAATAAAGTGCGATGATAATTTGCAAAGAATATTTTATAAAATTGCGTTGCCTTCAAAAGCAGAATTGAAACAATTATTACAAAATGAGATGAAATATATTGATAAATAATAAAATAGCTTTAAATACCTATACCCTACAAGCAAGGCTTACAGCCCAAAAAACGAAATGACCTGTGATTAAAAAACTGTTTCTAAACGACAAAATTATTTTGATATTAACTCTGCAAAACGTAGTTTTAACCTTCATAAGTGGTTTTGAGTAATCAGCATCAAACAGGACTTTGCTTAAGATTTTTGACAACACAATTACAGATTGTAAGCTGAAAAATTAATGCCCCAAATACATCCCCAAAACCCCACCCACAAATTTATATTCAATCTCAATAAATATTTCCCTACATTTGTCAGCCTAAAAAATAAACAATTCAAAGGATGAGGATTCCGGAAATCATTTTGGCTTTTGAAACGCTCACAGGAAAACCTGCGTTAAGATTGGGTATTGATAAAGGCCGTTCTTCACTCCACAGCCCGCTTAAACCGAAAGAAGGCCGGCATGATGGGCTAAGGTTTGCTTTTGCGAATGCTTCGAAAATAACATCTAAAACTACCGAAATTTACCCCGTAGGAATTTATTACAATAGTTGGAAAAGTTCAATAAATACTGTGTTTTCCAACGGGGTGAACACCCATGTAGCTGAAGATTTATTTAAAAAATTCAAAAACCCATTGGATGATATCATTTAATACAAAATACAAGAAGTTCCGCTTTTACCCTGAATTTGGTTGTGTAAGCGGAAGTTTTACGCTGAATAATACAGAAATAAAAGAAACATTCACCATAGACCAACGTTGTGCGTCATTACTCAAATCAAAATACCCAATTTAAAAAGAGATGAATTAAACATAAATACAATTATTCATAAAAAAAAATTACAATGTCATTTGAAGGAATTGAAAGTGTAAACAATGATTTTTTAGATCTGTTAATTTCGAGAAGAAGCATAAGAAAGTTCAAGTCTAAGGATGTGCCAGATACATATATTAAAACACTAATAGAGGCTGCACATCTTGCACCATCCAGAGCAAATACGCAACCTTGGCACTTTGTTATTATAAAAAATCAGTACACAAGAAAACTATTATCAGTTGCAGCAAAAAACCAAAAAGTTGTTGCGGAAGCACCTTTGATTATAGGTGTCTTCAGTTTGATTAATACTGAAATTATTGTATCGAAACGGACTGAAGAACTCGTAAATGTTGGGACATTTAATAATGAAATTAAAAATGAAGCTGATCATGCATTTGACAATTTGAATCAATCTGACAAGGAAGTTGACCCGGCTCTGAACGCATCAATAGCGGCGACAACTTTGATGTATCAAGCTCATCAACTGGGACTTGGATGTTGTTGGGTAAAATTAATTGAAGATACGGAAGTTTTAAAAATTTTAAATGTTCCAAGTGGATATTATCATGCAGGTTTGTTAGCCATTGGGTTTCCGGATGAGAACCCTAAAATGAGACCACGTATTGATATCAGTAATTTAATTCATTTTGAACAATTCAATAAGATGAAAAGCAAAGCAAGAAGGTTGGGCAATACCTGCATTTGATGTAGTAAACGAAGACATGATAGTTGGCATATGTAATGCTGCAAAAGTCGAGAAATCACCTATTATTTTTTTATTTCACAAAGGTTTAATACCAATTGAGCAATGGGCTGGATTAAAAAATATAATTGATTATCAATCTGAAATATGTGGGATTCCATGTTTTGTCCAACTTGACCATGGTAATGAAATAAGTGAATTTGAAGAAGCAATAAAATTAGATTTTGCAGCTATCCAAGTTGATGTAGGAAAATATGATCTTCCAAATAATATTGATTTTACAAGAAAAATGGTGAATAAAGCCAAAGCTAAAAATATTTTAGTCGAGGGTACTCTTGGCCATATTGGTACAACTTCTTCTATATTGAATACTGATTTTTTTAATATTGAAGATATTGAAGAGTACGTAATAAGTACAGGGATTGATATGTTAGCGATTTCTTTTGGAAATGCACATGGCGAATATATCGAAACCCCAACACTTGATTATAAGAGCCTCGGAAAAATTCAGGAATTTACTAATATTCCTCTGGTTTTGCACGGTGGTTCATTCATCCCCAAAAAAGATTTAGTAAAAAGCATAGGTTATGGAATTTCAAAAGCTAATTTTTGGACAGAATTGTCTTATGCTTACTCAAAGTCCCTGTTGGAAGAATTTACAATAAATCCGAAACCATATTTTTTATTGGAAATTGTTGCTGTTGCACGAATGGAAGTACAACATATCGCTCAGAAAAAAATAAAATCATTAAAATCTTTTAATCGACTTCAGTAAAAGAGAATTTGATGTGTTGAATAATTAATTGGGCATAACATTGGCCCATAGTTAATAGCACTTAGACAGATAAAAAAACTTAGGGTTTTTGGGCTTTCCTTTACCTCGGTGGACAAGAAATCGTGCCGCAGAATGTGCCACTTAATATACCCAAATTGACAGAATCTAATTATGTAAATAATACAATATGAATAAATATCATAAATTTTTAGACTGGTCAACAGCAATAATAGTTGCTTGTATCGGTCCATTATACTATTCAACTAAGTTATTACTCGAAGATTATATTGTAAACAGTATTACTCTTTATGTTATTTCGCTTTTCATAGTAATTGCTTTTTACAAAATATCTGTAATAATAATTGAAAATTTTATTGAAAATAGTTTCAAATTAAGAAAAATCATTTTTGGAAATGAGTTTATTGAAGGGATTTGGGTTGATGTGTTATTAAATAACCTTACAAAAGAATACTTATGGGCTTCTGTATTACAAATCTATTTTCATAAAAAACAAATGCATGTTAAAGGGCTAATATATGTTGATAATATGAAAATTGGAGAATGGAAATCAGTTACTTCAGTGTATTCCGAATTCTTTCTGTTTTACTCATATATGGGGACTTTTAGTTTAGGTCAACCAAAAACTGAGTCTGGATTATCTGAATACAATTTTATTCAAAGCACCCATTTCCCCAAAAATTTTACTGGCACTCTTATCGACCCAATTTATAAATGCAAATTATGAATTGAAGGGAAAAAAATATCTGATGATTTTAGATTTGATTCGGACTATAGCTTAGATTCATCAATAGATTCTTTAATTCAGCTTCAAAAAGAATATTCTAAAAAAGGATATTCACAAATAGATTTAAATGAAATTATAGATCAATCGTATATGTAAAAAAATTACAAAAGTCATAATCGACAAATGTAAAATAATAATTTATATACATCATGGAACTTGAAGTTATCATAAGTAACGAAATTAGAATGACAGAAAAGACTAATATAAATCAAATAAAAAAGAAATAACGAACGCACAACATTTTGTATAAGTAATGGCAGCGAAAGTGCAAAATATCAAGGTTTGTAGCCCGCTCAAACTTCATCTCGGTTTGATAGGAAAGTGCCATGCAATATGCCACTAATAATACAATTTACCGTTGGGGGTAGGGCAACAAAATTCGCAAAAAATTGTTTCTATAATGGATATTTGAAGTATTTTTACCAAAAATAGAAATAGAGATGATTTTAGAATTTAAAGTTGAAAATTATTTGTCGTTTAGAGAAGAACAAATTCTTAGTTTTGAACCCTCTGCCGATAAAGAATATGAATCTCAATATTGTGTTCAAGTTAAAGACGGAGTAAAAGTTCTAAAACTTGGACTTATTTATGGTGCCAATGCATCAGGAAAAACGAATTTATTGAAATCTCTCGGGTTTTTAAGAAGATTTATTCTAAAACAGAAAAAAGATAAGACTGAACCTACCGGTAGTATTCCATTTAAATTTGATGATTCATATTCAACCAGACCGAGTAGATTTGAATTAACATTCTATCTAAACCAGATTAAATATGTTTATTCGGTAGTTCTTAATGAAAAAAGGGTAATTGAAGAAAATTTAATTTACTATCCGGGAATCCAACCTGCTGTATTTTTTGAGAGATGGTTTGATGAAGCAAAAGAAAAATCATTAATAAAATTTGGTAGAACAATTGATTTGAAATTATCAGATAAAAAACTAATTGAAGGTTTGACAATTTCAAATAGTTCCGTTTTTTCTGCTTTCTCAAAAGCTAATGTTGAGAAATCAGTTTTCGATGATGTTTTCAATTGGTTCAGCGAAGACTTTATGCAAATGATTCATCCTAAGACAGATTTATTTGGATGGACAAGTTCAAGACTGGAAAAAGATAGTTTATGCAAAGATTTTGTTTTGGAAGTGCTTCAGAAAGCTGATTTTAATATTTCGGCAATAGATATAGCCGAAGCAGAAATACCTATTGACGAAGAACTTGAATCCAAAATCTCAGGTTTGGATATGCCTGAGCATTTAAAAGAAGAGGTGCTTCAAAAAAAGATGTTAAAAGCAAAAGACATATCATTTCAGCATACAACCAAATTAATGGAAAGGAACTTGCCTGGAAAGCTTGAATCTAATGGAACTATCCGCTTCTATGGGCTGGGTGGAGTTTTAAATAAATTACTATCATCTAACACATTTCTTTGTATTGATGAAATTGAAAATTCATTACACTATGACTTAGTCGCACATTTTGTTAAGACATTCTTAATGAATTCAAGCAATTCCCAGTTATTGTTCACTACGCATGATATCAACCTGTTAAATGAAGATTTTTTAAGAAGAGATACAGTTTGGTTTGCAGATAAAAATGAATTTGGAGCATCTGAATTGTATTCTTTGTTAGATTTTAAGTTACACAAAAACTTATCTGCTTATAATGCATATAAAATAGGGAAACTAGGCGCAAAACCAAGATTAGGTGATATAATAATTTCGGAGCATGGCAAGAAAAACTAAAAGCAGACCACCAAAATTTCAGGTTGCCATAGTTGGAGAAGGTGAAACTGAATGGTTTTATTTCAACAATATGAGGCAGTACGAGAGGTTTAACTTTAAAGTTGAACCAGAGTTACCTAAACATTCTGATTACAAAGCTATTATTAGAACTGCTCGAAAAAAAAGAGATGAGGGTTATGATTTAGTTTTTTGCGTCCTTGACCTGGATAGAATAATTACAAATGATACAGAACGGAAAGGATATCTAATAGAAAAATCAAAAACAAAGTCTAATAAAGACATTGAGTTTATTGAAACAATGCCATGCATCGAACTATGGTTCATACTTCACTTTTTAGATAACTATTCCTCAAGGATTTACCTTGATTATAAACAGGTGAGCAGACCACTAAAGCGTTATATCCCTGACTATGAAAAAACTGCAAAATTTTTAAAGCCTTTCCGTCTTTATGAGTATTTGATTAAAAATGGGAGTTTTGAAAGTGCAGATGGATATGCCACAAGACTGGTAGAAGAAAAAGAAAGTAGTGACAACCCATTATTTAACTTTACCCAAATAAACAATTTAATAAATAGATTGAAAGACAAATAAAGCACATACCCCCCAACCCGCGGTATAGCCAATAAAGGTTTTGGAGGTTTGCGTGTTTCATTTCCCACGCCAATCTTGTAGTATTTTTATAGGATAAAGTTCCACAATCCCTTACGGCACATACACTCGACCGTTGAAAGTTCATTTTGCGAGAGCTATGCAAACAACGGTTTTTCGTTCAAATTAAAATTTTGTATTTTTGTAATAGAGTCACTTCATCCTTCGGTTAAAAAATATCTTGATGAAAATACATTCTCGAATTTTTCATTGACTGACGGAAATCTAAATTGGAATGATTATGATTTAATTTTCCCAATTTCGGATTTATATAATGGAAGGGTTTAAGCCGGGCTAAGGTGATGGTATTGGAGCAAGTCAATAATTTAAGGGAAAGTAATTATTACTAACACTAGTTAGAGTTCGTCTTTTTAGTCAGGTTTCCCGCAGATTTCGCTGATTTGCGCAGAAAAAAATCAGCGCAAATCAGCGAAATCTGCGGGAGATTCTTTAGCCTCGGATAGAAATAGTTGACTTTATGGACAGGCACTAGTTAAACCAAATTAAGAAAACATCAAAAGCACTACTCCTCCTGCAAATCCCTTATCGAAAACTTTTTCAGGCTTTGCCGTGCAGGGAAATAGATCCACAGCAAACCACTAATGAAAATTGCGGCAACGAGCAGGCTTACAAACAAAGTATTCATTTCGAATGACGGGCTAAGCAAGGTAGGCAAAATACCAACAAGCGCAGAAAACATCCCGGTGATGATACCGGCCAGCAGCAAATCATGGCTTACAGCCGGTTGCGTTCATCTGGAAAAGTGATTACAAATGGAAACTACGAATATTTAAAAGCACTACTGCAAATGAACGATTGCGAGCCATATTTGTGGAAGGTTGGCTGTAACCCTAAAAACCAACTACCATCCATAAGCAAACTACTAATAACCTACCAAACGAATCGAAAACACCAAAAAAATATTATTACTTTTGCCATAAATCGACAAGTCAAAGAATAGATAATGGATGGTCAATTTAGTTCTAAAATAAGTTAAGCATAATACAATATGGATTATATCGAAATAAACGGCTACAAGTCAATAAATAAAGCAAGAATTGACCTTGCTCCTATCAATATTCTGATTGGTGCAAACGGTAGTGGAAAAAGTAATTTCATTTCATTTTTCGACTTTCTCAACAGATTGTACAATCGTAAGCTAAATGAATACATAGCCCTTATTGGTGGCGATAATAAAATTTTACACAAAGGGAAGAAAAACACAGACATTATTTCATTCAAAATGGAGTTTGGTAATGGGCAAAATGGATATTCAGCAAAATTGCAGTCTGGCACAGACGGGTTTGTATTTATAAGAGAAAATTTAATTTTTAAAGGAGACCCAACAAATATTAATCGGTCTGGTATAGAAGCACAAATCAAGATAACTGATAATTTCAGATCTCCGTACGTAAAGAAATATTTAAGCGGATTAAGAAAATATCATTTTCACGATACAAGCTCAAAGTCTCCTTTCACACAATACAGTAACATTGAAAACGATATTTATTACTTCTATGAAGATGGTATGAATGTAGCTGCAATTGCGTATCATATTCAGGAAACTAACAAAATTGTTTACAATAGAATTATCAAAATTATTCAGTCAATAGCTCCATACTTTTCAGATTTCTATTTCGCTCCAAACAACGAAAAGAATGTTAGGTTGCTATGGACAGACAAATACAGTGATGTGATTTTTGGGGCCAATGACCTTTCAGACGGAACACTGCGTTTTATAGCGTTATCGGTTTTATTTCTACAACCGGATTTACCTGACACTATTATAATTGACGAACCCGAACTGGGTTTACATCCTTCTGCAATAGCAAAATTAGCTGGAATGATAAAATCGGTTTCTGATAGAGGGTGTCAAGTAATTGTTGCCACTCAATCAACTGATTTAATAAGCCATTTTTTACCCGAAGATATTATCACGGTTGATCAAATTGACGGCCAGACAGTATTCAATAGGCTGAGAAGTGATAACTTGCATCAATGGCTTGATGATTATACCATTGACGATTTGTGGAAACGAAACATTATTACAGGAGGTCAGCCGAACTATAGCCTATGAAAAGAGTGAAAATTATTTGTGAGGGTGAGACAGAACGAGAGTTTTGTAAATATGTTTTAGCTCCTCACCTTATACACCATAACATCTTTATCCAGGCACCATTAATCAAAAGGTCAATGGGAGGAACAGTACGATGGTCTGTATTAAAAAAAGAAATAGAAATGCACTTGTTAGAACCCAATGTTATTGTATCAACTTTTTTTGATTATTACGGTTTGTATCAAAAATATAATTTCCCTAAATGGACAGAAGGTGAAAGAATTGCAGATAAAAATATCAGAATGGATTTTTTAGAGAATGCAATGAAAGTAGATATTTCTGATGCTATCAGACACAGATTTATTCCATATTTACAACTGCACGAATTTGAAGGCTTACTCTTTAATGATATTCAAATTTTCTATGACCAAGTTCCTAAAGCCGAGCTTGTTGGAATAGCAGAATTAAAAAGAACTTTTGCTGAGTATGACAATCCTGAGATGATAAACAATAATCGGGAAACATCCCCAAGCCATAGACTAAAACGAATTATTAAAGGCTATAACAAGCCATTATATGGACACTACTTTGCGGAAGCAATAGGAATTGAGCAAATAAGAGCGAAATCCCCAAGATTTAACCAATGGGTAGAAAAATTAAGCACTCATTAAACGTTAACAAAAAAGGACGAACAGCTAATCGAGTGGACGATTGCGAGCCATATTTTTGGAACCTTGGCGTAAATTAACGAATCCGCACAAAAACTTGCCAAATACGGACTAATAATTATATTTGCACGTATTAAAATAAAATAATTATGGATGCAAAACTGACATTAAAGCTTGACAAATATGTGATTGACAAAGCAAAGAATTATACTTCGTCTCAAAAAAGAAGTCTTTCTCGTTTAATTGAGTCATACCTAAAATCGCTAATTGATACGGACAATATACAATCACAAAACGATATTGAGATTTCTCCTTTTGTAAAAAGTATGCAAACAGGAGTCAAATTGCCTGCCGATTTAGACTACAAAAAAGCTTATGGAGACTATCTAAGTGAAAAATACAAAGACATAGATGCGATGAAACAAAAAACTGTGTAAATTTGAACCATGAAAACTAACATTGAAATAGAAAATAAACTGAAAGAACTGAAACCAATCTTGTTTCAGAATTATTTTGTTGACAAAATTGGATATTTTGGTTCCTATTCCCGGAATGAACAAAAAAAAGATTCAGACATCGACATTTTAGTTTCTTTTAAAAAACCACTTGGCTGGGAATTTTTTGACTTACAGGAATTGCTTGAAAAGGAATTACAACTAAGAGTTGACCTGGTTTCAGACAAAGCACTAAAGACACAATTAAGGCAAATCATTTTAAACAATGTAAAATACGTATGAGCCCGATTAATAGAGAATTCATATTGTACCTTGAAGACATGCTCCAATCTATGAGAAGAATTGAGGAATATTATGGTGGCTTTGACTTCAAACAGTTTAAAATGAATTACATGGTCGTAGATGCCATCATAAGAAATTTTGAAATAATTGGAGAAGCATCAAAGAATATTCCGAAGGATATACAAGAAAAATATCCAGAACTTCCCTGGAGAAAAATGTATGGCCTGCGAAACTTAATTGCATAAGAGTATTTTGGAATTGATTATGAAATGATTTGGGAAATTGCTAAAAATAATTTACCTAAAAACAGGAAAGCTTTGGAATTAATATTGAAAAAAGAAAAAGTACAGGGTGGTAACAAAGACCAATAAAGCATGGCGGGTACACTTCGAATTATCTTTATCACAATTTGAAAGATACTTACTCCAAAAACCGCCACGCTTCATAGCCAAGCCGTTGTAGCCAATAAAATAAAAAATGAAGGGTTTCTTATTCATTACGATTTTGAAATGAATATCTTTGTTTCAAAAGATAAGATAGAATGAAGAAAAATAGTAGTATTGTCATAAAGGATTCAAGTGTGTCAACAACAGAAGTTAATAAAGAACTGTTCATTTCTCTGACTGATATGGCGAGGAATAAAAACCCTAAAGAACCGAAAGATGTTGTGAAAAACTGGATGCGCTCAAGAACAACAATCGAATTTTTGGGGATTTGGGAGCAGTTGAATAATTCTGATTTTAAAGGGGTCGAATTCGACCCCTTATTATATGAGGCTGGAAGTAACTCATTTACTCTTTCCCCAACAAAATGGGCTGAACTGACAAATGCCAGGGGAATTATATCAAAAAGAGGGAAGAATGGCGGAACTTATGCTCATCAAGACATTGCCCTTGAATTTGCATCCTGGATAAGTGCTGAATTCAAAATCTATCTGCTAAAAGAATTCAAACGCCTGAAACAAGAAGAGTTTGAATCCAAACAACTTGAATGGAACTTGACAAGAACCTTGGCAAAGGTAAATTATCATATTCATACGGATGCAATAAAGGAAAACCTTATTCCCCAGAATGTTGAACGAAGTTCTTTTGTTTATGCAAATGAGGCGGATTTATTGAATGTAGCTTTGTTCGGAAAAACTGCCAGGCAATGGAGAGAGGGTAATTCGACATGCTCAGCATCCGACAAAAAAGGAAATATCCGGGATTATGCAACGTTGGAGCAATTGGTCGTTTTGTCGAATATGGAAAGTATGAATGCGGAGTTGATTAAATCTGGTATTGAACCAACAGATAGACTGGAAAAGCTAAATAAAATGGCAATCTCACAAATGAAAGTGTTGATTGAAAACTCATCGATGAAAAAATTTAAATAAAAAAACTACTCCTCCTGCAATTCCCTTATCGAAAACTTTTTCAGGCTTTGCCGTGCAGGGAAATAAATCCACAGCAATCCACTGGCGAAAACTGCAGCAACGAGGAGGCTTACAAACAAAGTATTCATTTCGAATGAAGGGCTAAGCAAGGTGGGCAAAATACCAACAAGTGCAGAAAGAATCCCGGCGATAATGCCTGCCAGCAATAAAACAAAGTTTTCAAAAAAGACCAGGCACAGGATTCTCGATTTTTGAAAACCCAGGGCTGAGAGCAGCGTCAGTTCGCTTTTACGTTCCTGGATATTGCGCAACAAAACAATGCCCAGGCCAATGGTCCCGATCAAAACACCCAAACCCCCCAAAATCATAAACACGGAAAGGTAAGTATTGGTAACCGAATTAAAGGTTGCAAGCCGTGTGGTAGTTGGCATAAGTTCAATTCCATAATCCATCAGGCGATACTCAAGCAGATCAGCGATTTCCTTTTCGGAAGGGGCAGGAGTATCAATCAACGTAATTTCCGAGCCACTTGTTGATGGGTAGTTGGATAGAAAAATACTATCGGCAATCAGAATATTCCCCTGAAAAATGGAGTTTTTTAATCCGCCCGCCAAAAGCAGCTTAATCTCATTTCCCTGCTCATTGATGTAGGTAAGGGTATCTCCGACTTTTAACATCAATCCCCAGGTAATCACAGTTTGATCGGCAAAAGCTGGGATTAAACCTTTTTCAATTTCTTGATTCAGCGACAGCCAGGGGTGGTTTTCATCCACATTATCCATAAGGTTTGTAAATGAAAATGATCCTCTTTGATCAAATATTTTAGGATCAACTCCAAGAATCTGTGGCTGGCTTACCTGATTCAGGTTCAGGCAGCTTGCATCGTCACCCTGCAAATTATGAAACTGGATAAAGTTTGCATCCTTCAAAACCGGTTCATCTTCTAAACCGTATTTTTCTTTACCGACAGGTGTATTCAAATCATAGATTAACGGAACTGAAGTTTCTGCCCAAAATTGAAATCCACCAGTTCCGGATGACGGATTATTTGAAGCCCCATAAAATGTTTGCTGATTTGCCCCTGTAATAATAATTGTGAAAGTGCCCAATGCCAGCAATGTAATTGTTGAAAGGCTGGCAGTTTTGTTTCGTCCGGCATTTTTTAAAACCAGTTGCCACAGCGACATTGGAGCATCATGGAATTTATTTCCGGCAACAGCCAATAATCTATAAACAAGCGCAAGTAATCCAACGAGGAATAATCCGCCGGCAGGCAAAAACAAACCCGAATTTTGGGACACATTATTGAGTAAAGAAAATATTACCAATGCAAAAGCACTTCCCAAACCCAAAACTATCAATGTTGAATTTAGGAAATATTTGGATTTTGACGAACTAAGCCTTTGAGGTTCTGACTTTGTAATCAATGCATTGATGGGTTTTTTCAATTTGCTACGGGTGATAATAAAGATGGTAGCAAAGGCAATGAAAATACCCGAAATAGCACCTGTAAAAAGCGTAGCAGGGTCAATGTAAATCCATAGGCTGGTAGTTCTCACCACATCCCGCCAAACAGAATTCAGGCCGTGCATTATCCCCATATTGTATAATATGCCTGCAAAGGTGCCGGCAATAGATCCGGTGATAATTACGAGCAAAGCTTCGAGCATTCTGAATTTTACAATTTGCTTCCGCGAAAAACCGATGGCTGCAAGTACGCCACCCTCCCGGTTACGAGAAGCAATATGCAAGGAAAAAAGCAATGCAGTGAGCAGAACACCTGCCGCGATTACAAAAAAACTCAGGCTCAGGAATAATTCCCCAAAATCCACCGCATTTTTAACCCCGTCAAGTCCTTCGTTGCGCACCGGCCTGAACTGCAAGCCTAAATCACGGGATGTGAGCATCGACAGAATTTTCTCTTCGGTTTCAGATTTTGAAATTTTGCTTCCCGAAAATCTGAAAGCCGTGTATTTACCGAATTGATTGGCCCACATTTCTTCGCCTGCCTCGATGGAGATAAACGCTTTGGGTGTTCCGCGATAATCATCCCAATACTTTTCATCTTTATCCCTGATTTTCTCGAGATCGATGGGAACACCGGTGTTCCAGTCGGTGCAGCTTCCGGCATTGGCCATGCCCAGAAAATCAGGCATCAGCGCCCTTGCATCGGGCAAGTCTTTTAATGGAATTACATCCCTGATTACAAATGATTTGGTTTGATTGGCTAATTTTCTCATCGGACCAATTACAAAATAATCGAGCAAGAGTGTGTCGTTGATTTTTGCCCCCAAATCATCGGCCAGCCAGGAGTTGATAATGATTTCCTGTTTACCTAATTTATTTGATAAAATTGGAGGTGTTGATGCGGTAACAAAAGAATAGGGTGTTGATTTATCCCCCAGATGAATCGAATTCACCAGATAGGTCAAAACAGGTTGACCTTCCATTTGAAGACTTTCGATGGCATCCGAAATTACAGGATCTATAAAAATACGATTTGAAGTTAGCTCGAAATGCCCCTCCCCTGTTAGATTCGTCAATTTTAATCCTGCATCTTTCAAATTCCAGTTTTCGGCAAAAGCCTGATTGACTTTTTCAACATCCAGTCCTGCTTTATCTTCGACAAGAATGATGTTTGCCAATCCCTCAAGATTCAACCTTGCGGCTAAAAAATTTCTATCCACAAAAATATTGTAGGGAGCGATTTGATTACTTTTCAAACTAAAGCGACCCAAATGATCATTATCAGCTATTGCACCAACTTTTAGCCGGATAGCTGCGGTGGTGGTATTGTCTTCGGCAAAGGGAGCATTTACCGGGATTAAACTGGCCTGCTCCATGCGAAGCACCAGCTCATCATCAACCTGTATTTGCAGCTTTTCTGCCAAATTTTCGCTAACGATTGCTTCTCCTGCATTAATTTTTGGCTCACTTAAATCCGACAATTTCCAAAAATCATTATCAATCCCCAAAACCTCAATCCCATTTACTCTTTTATCCGTGGCCGGATTGTTTGCCATTCCCTGATTGCGCAAAACTGCTGTAGTTTTAACCTTTAGATGCGCGGAAATATCGTTGGTCAATTCGCTTCTAACAAACCTGTCGCCGGTTTCCATAGCAAATCCGGTGTTCCCCAAGCGCAGGTCAACCATCTTTTTCAGGCTGTATTTTACTGAATCGCCGGTGATAAGCGCACCAGTAAGGATGGCAGTGCTGAGCAAGGTTCCTGCAAAAAGCGCGAGGTGCTGCCGCCGAAAATGAATAATGCTTTTTATTATTAGCCTGAAAAGTGTCATAGAACGCTATTTTCGGAGGGTTAATTTACCATCGGAAAGCGTATAGACCAACTGCATTTTTTCGGCCAGCCGCTCGGCATGGGTAACTATTAACATCGAAATACCCTTTTGTGTATTGATTTGTAAAAGCAGTTCACCCAACTGATCGGCAGATTTTTGATCCAGTGAACCGGTTGGCTCATCGGCCAATAATACATTAGGTTCATTAATCAAAGCCCTGACCAATGCCGCACGCTGACATTCGCCCACCGACATTTGTCCAGGTTTTTGTGTATTTTTATCGTGTAACCCGACAAATCTCAACAGATCCATCGCCCTTTCATTTGCGGTTTCCTTCAAATATTTATCTGTGGCCGGAATCAATGGGAGCAGCACATTTTCGATAAGGCTGAGCTGTGGCAGCAAATGGTGTAGCTGGAAAACAAAACCTATTTTTCGGTTTCTGATTGCCGATAACTTTTTATCATTCAACAATGAAATATCTTCACCACCAAAAATTACTTTTCCTGCATCGGCATTATCCAGCGTGCCTGCAATATTGAGCAAGGTACTTTTCCCCGAGCCTGAAGGTCCAACAATCCCAATCATTTGTCCATCATTAATATCAAGGTTTAGATTATCGAGAATCACGCGCTGGTTATTTGTTCCGGGAATACCGTAGGATTTTGAAATATGCTGTAATTTAATGGTCATGCGTTTTATCTTTAATCAACAAAAATAGGGTTTTAGGTTCTAATACCCTTTTTGTAGATGTAAATAGTGGCTACCACTGTAAACAGATTCCAGCCTTGCCGGCGAGGCAGGTCTCCTTTCAAAACTTCCCCGATAGTTCAGCGATTTTTTACTGCTTGTTTGCATTAGTAATGTAGTTGTTTTAATAGTGATATTCAGGCACTTTATCAGAGTTTCTATAAAATCAATTTTGGCGGAAACATTAAATGCAGTGATTTTTACGC